>OFDC01000684.1_pt1 | contig 22854 bp, 27 predicted proteins | sample 1520941 | NCBI WGS metagenome assembly OFDC01 (sample SAMEA94258168, study PRJEB24077) | hot springs metagenome | biome: Aquatic biome; feature: Water | place: India | collected 2012-12-06 | depth 5 m | reverse complement strand
CAGTTCCTAATTCAGATCAGAGGCTTAGGCTACTCCCGCCAACCCCTCAGGCCCCGTCGGTGAATAAGACGGGCTAAAGCTGCAAGCCGACTCTAAGGAAGCTGCCGCAGGGCGCTTCGCGCCTGCAACTTGGTGATTTGCTGAACGGCGAGTTTTCAGGGTCGCGCGAGTTTCCGGCGTGACGGCGAGGGAAATAGGTGCTCGGATCGACGAGGCTTTCGGTCAATGTTCCCGAACCGCTCGCCACACGGGGATGATCTGCTGGGCGCCGGGAGGCATAGTTCCATTTACTGGCGGCATTAGGCAAAGATCAAAGGCTACTCCGTGACCTCAGCTGGAACTGGCCCGCCCCCCATCGCAACATAGAAGGCGGCGCTGTTTGCCAGACGGTCGGCCCGGGCCGCGATCACCGCCAGCTGTGCCCGCTCTGCCTGCTGGGCGGCGATCAGAACCTCGACATGGCTTGCCGCGCCAAGCTGGTAGCGTCGCTGCATCGTCTTCAGCGATCCTTGAGCAGCAGCAGCGGCGCTGGACTGCGCGGCGAGAGCGTGGGCGTCGGTGTCCACCGCCACCAGCACATTGGCCACGTCGCGCAAGGCCTCCAGCACCGCCTCCTTGTAATGGGCCGTGGCAGCATCGAACCCGGCAAGCGCCGCCCGTTTTTCATGAGGAAGGCCGGAGTTGAAGAGCGGCTGGATCAACTGCCCGATGATATTCCAGACAATCGACTGGCCGCCGAACAGCGCGTCGCCCGTCAGCGCCTGCGTGCCCAGCGTCGCGCTGAGGTTCAGTTGCGGATACATCTGCGCCACGGCCACGCCGTAATCCGCGTTGGCGGCATGGACCATGGCTTCGGCCGCCAGAATGTCGGGCCGTTGGCGAACAAGCTGCGAAGGCACAACCAGCGGCAAATCCTGCGGCAAGGTGAACTCGCTCAGCGCGAAATCGGGGACACCGCCCTGGCCGGGTGCCCGGCCCGCCAGCGTGGCCAGCAGATGTTCGGTTTCCGCCAGTTGCTGCCTGAGCACGGGAAGCCCGGCCCGGAGCTGCTCAGTCTGTGTGCCCAGCGCCAGCACTTCATCGGCGGCGGCATTGCCCAGCCGCAGCCGAGCGCGGGCAATATCGCGTTGTTCTTCGATGTTGGCGAGCAGCGCCGTGGTGCTTTCGATCTGCGCGGCGATCTGCGCTCGCGCGAAAGCAGCGGTCGCAATGTTGCCCGCCAGCGTCAGCCGGGCGGCCTGCAATTCAAACCCCTGCGTGTCGGCGCGCGCTGACAGCGCCTCGATCGCACGGCGATTGCTGCCGGCCGGGTCGAGATTGTAGCTGACCGTGACGCCGGCGTTGTAAAGGCTGAATTCGCGGGGGTCCTGATCCTGCCCCAAGGCTCCCGGATTGAACCGCTGACGCTGCGCCGATGCACCGATTTCGGCCTGCGGCAACTGCGTCGATCCAGCGCGGGCTTGCTGCAGCTCCTGCGCCTGCCGCAGCGTGGCTTGCGCGGCGGCCAGTGTGGGACTGTGCTGCAAGCCATCGGCAATCAACGCATCGAGCCGCGGCGATCCGAAGGTGCGCCACCATTCCGCTGCCACCGGCATTCCCGGCACAACCCGCTGGGCGCTGTCCACTGCGGAAGGAGCCGGCGTGACGAGCGCGTTGTCGGCATGGGACGAATAGGTTTCGGACACCGGCGGCGCGGGCTGTTCGAAATCCGGCCCCGCAGCGCATCCGGCCAGCACAACCATCAAGGCAAGGCTGGCGGCATGGCGGGTGGCCAAGACCGGCTTTCCTGATTGCGGCAGCGGCGTGTGGTTTTTGCCAAGGGTCATGAGATGGGCCGTCCTTCACCCGCTTCTTCGGACGTGATGCCGTCCCGGATATGATAAATTCGCTTGAAGGTCGGAATGATCTTTTCGTCATGGGTGACGATGATGATGGCGGTCTGATATTTTTCGGCCATCTCATTCAGGATCCGCATCACCGCCATGGCGCGTTCGGAGTCCAGCGGCGCCGTCGGCTCGTCAGCCAGGATCACCGGCGGGCGATTGATCAGACCGCGCGCGATGGCGACGCGTTGCTGTTCCCCGCCCGACAATTGCGACGGCATGGCCGCTGCCCGGTGGTGCACATCCAGCGCGGTCAGCAATTCCAATGCGCGCGCGCGGGCTTCGGCATTGGGCAGCCCGGCCAGCATCGGCAGCAGCGCGACATTGTCCACCACATCGAGAAACGGGATCAGATAGGGTGCCTGAAACACGAAGCCGATCTTGTCGCGGCGCAGCGCCCTCAGGTCGGAAACCTTCCAGCCATCATCGTAAATCACCTCGCCGCCCAGCGTCATGCGGCCTGCGGTCGGATCGATCACCGCGCCAAGGCATTTGAGCAGCGTGCTCTTGCCCGATCCCGAAGGGCCGATCAGACCAACCACTTCTCCCGGCGCAACCTCCATATCGACATGCTTCAAGGCATCGACAGCGGTGTCGCCTTCGCCGTAGCGTTTTCTCAGTCCTTCGATGCGAATGCCAAGCGCTGTCATCTCAGCCTCCGATCGCTTCGGCCGGATCGACCTTCAACGCCATCCTGATCGCAATCAGGCTGGCGAGCGCGCAGATGATCATCACCGCGATGAAACCGGCGATGGCATCCATCGGCAACAGCAGCACATATTTGGGGAAGTATGGCGCGGCGAAAGTGGCGGTGATCTTGCCCACCGCAAAGCCGATTGTCCCAAGCGCAAGGGCCTGCTGGAGGATCATCCCCGCGATCGTGCGGTTGCGCGTGCCGATCAGCTTGAGCACCGCGATCTCGCGGATCTTGTCCATCGTCAGCGAGTAGATGATGAAGGCGACTATCGCTGCGCTGACGATCGACAGGATGGCCAGAAACATCCCGATCTGCCGTGATGAGGTGGCGATCAGCTTGCCGATCAGGATGTCTTCCATTTCGGCGCGGGTGTGGACAGTCAATCTTTTCCAGCGGCGGATCGCCTGGGCCACAGCTTCGGCATCGCCGCCGGGCGCAAGCCGCACCAGAATGGCGTTGACCGACGTGCTGCTGGCCTGGGAGGCATCCACCGCATCGAGGATATCTGGCTGTCCGGGACGATTGAACGCCGGGTTGGCCGCAGTTCGCCTACGGTTCTGCCAGATGGCTTCATTGTCCTTCAGGAACTGGGCCTCCTGTGCATCCTTCAGCGGAATGAACACCATCGGGTCGCCGCTGGACGACACCATGCGGCGCGTCAGCCCGACCACCTGATACCGGTTGCGGCGAATGGTGATCTCATCCCCCAGCCCAAAGCCCGAGGCAATATCGGCGACGGCCTCGTAATGGCCCCGCGTGATCTGGCGACCTTCGACCAGATAGGATGGCCAGCCCGGCGATCCCCATGCCGCGCCGGGCATGATGCCCACCACCATCGCCCTGACGTCGGTCTCGCCTTGGCGGACCTGCATCGTCAGATAGGTGACATTGGCAGCCTCGGCGACACCCGGCATGGCCAGCACGGTGCGGTAGAGATCATCACTGATGCTGGAGGATTCCGCGTAGGGACCAAGCGTGTCGCGCTGCACCACCCACAGATCAGCACCGCTGTTATCCAGCAGTGCCTTCCCGTCATCGACCATGCCGCGATACACCCCGGCCATCACCAGCGTTACCCCGATCAGCAGGCCGAGGCCAACGCCGGTAAACACGAACTTCCCCCAGCTGTGGAGGATGTCCCGCCCGGCAAGGCTGATCACGGCGTGACCCCGGGAATGCGATCAACAACGCTGATATTGCTGTTTGGGCCGAGCTCCTGCTCGCTGTAGACGATGATCGTATCGCCATCGTCCAGCCCTTTGAGCACCTGAACGCGCCCGCCCAGATCGGCCTTGCCGAGTTCGACCGGCACAAACACAGGGTCCCCGTCGTCAAGTTTCCATACGCCGATGCGGTCACCCATCCGCCGGATTGCGGCATTCGGCACAACCGGACCCTTGGCAATCGGGGCAAGGTCAAGCGTGACTTCGGCAAATTCGCCAAGCGGGGGGAGCGGCGTGGGAAGCGTGTCGAACACCACCTTGATCAGGGTTTCCTCCGTGATCGGATCGGCTCTGGGCTCGATGCGTAGCACCCGGCCATGCAGAACCTTCCCATCGCCCGATCGCAATTGCACTCGCGCCGGCAATCCAGCCCGCAGCCCGGCCGAACTCACCTGATCGATCCGGACATCGACCCACAGGCTCGCCGGATCAATGATTTCGATGACGGTCTGCCCACCGGCCACAACCGTGCCCGGCTCTACCTCTCGCAGCGTGACAATTCCCGATGCCGGCGCAATGAGGCGCAGGTTGCCGCGTTGCGATTGCAGCCCGGAAAGGTCTGCGCGCATCCGCTCCAGATTGGACCGGGCGTTCGCGGCCGCAGCCTTGGCCGCCACCAGTTCCTGCCGTTTGGCGGCCAGCACCTCTTCGCTGGTGGCACGTGCGGCCAGCAGGCTTTCATAGCGGCCTGCCTCGCTTGCGGCATAGGCTTGCCGGGCGGTGGCCTCGCGAACAGCCGCCTCGGCACCCTGCATGGCCGATGCTTGCGCGGCCATCCGGTCATCCAGATCGACCGGATCCATCTCACCAATAGTCTGGCCTGCCACCACACGGTCACCGACATTGACGGTCAGGCTCCTGACCCGGCCCGCAAACGTCGGCCCGACGCGGTAGGTGCGTTCGGCATCGATCGTGCCAACCCCGAACAACGCCGGGCGCAGCGACTGGCTCTCCACCTTTGCCGTCGTGACCGCAATCGGCGCCAATGGGCCGGAACGCAGCGCCACATAGGCCAGCAGAGCGCCGAGCACGGCTATGACAGCGATCAGCGCCAGTTTGCGGCGCTGCATGGCGGTGATGTTCATGGGCGCACCGCGACTGCGCGGCGGAACAGCGCGAATACGCCCGGCGCTTCCCGACGGATAAGTTGCACGTCACCGGCCAGCAGCGATTGCATCACCAGCCCCTGGATCATTCCGATGAACAGCGTGCCGAGCGCGGCCGTGTCGTTACCCTGCTCCAGCTGCCCGCTTGACTTGCCGTCCTCGATCACAGTGACGAGCCGCTCGCGGTAACGTCGCAACATCTTGTGCGCCACGCGCTTGGGCGCTGTCATTTCGGCCCGCTGCAATTCCCCGAACAGCATCCGAGGGACGCCGGGATGTTCCACGAAAAAGCCGACATGGGCCATGAACATTGCTTCAAGCGCATCTAGCGGCGTTGGCGCGCCGTGAGATGCCTTGTCGATCCGCGCCAGCAACCGATCCGCCACCCAATCCATGACCGCCTCAAGGATGGCTTCCTTGGTCGGGAAATGCCGGAACAGCGCCCCTTGCGTGACCCCCATGTGTGCAGCGATCGCGGCGGTCGTGATGTCGCCGGGGTTTTGCTGCGCCGCCAGCGCCACCACGGCCTCGACAGTGACGGCCCGTCGCTCGTCAGCTGGCATATATCTGGTCTGCATGAGTCGCGCCTTAGATAGTAATCAATCACTATTTTTTAGGATCGGGTAAGCGCCACGTCAAGGCGTAGATGAGCCGATTGCATTACCAGGAAGCAATCGATTTGCCGCGGGTGACGGCCCATCACACATCAGCATCGACAGGATGGCCATAGTGAGTAGTTACGATCTAGTGCGGTTTCCATCCATTCCGGCGAGTGGCGGATGCCGGATCAGGCGCCGCGCATGGACTCCCCGGCCGCACGCACAAAGAAGGTTGCGGCCGGCCGCCGCACCAGATGCTCGTTCAGGTCGAGCTTGCCCTCGATGTGGTCATCGGCCGGGCTTGGGAAGCCAGCCTCTACAGGCGAGCCAAACAAAGGCAGTTCGAGCGGGGTGGGATATTCGACGAAGCGCAGCACTTTTCAGGTTCCAGGATGAATGGAACATAAAAAGAACACTGTTGCTGTGATTCGTCAACGGATGCGATCAGCCCGTGCGGTAAACCCGCCGCAGGGGTGGCGCTGTCCGCGCCCCAGGCCTTTCAGTCGTTTGCCGGCTTCAGAATACGCTTGGCCGCCGCATTGCGGCGTGCGGCAATCCGGCCGAGCGCCACCTCGATCGGAAAAACATCCAGCTCGTCAGGGTCGTATTCGTCCAGCCACTCGCTAATCTCGGCATGGTCCGGATGGGTTGGATCCGCCCTGGCTTCCAGCATCTCGTAAAAGCCGGGAATGCCTCCGCAATCCTCGGGCGGGCAATCTCGCTCGCCGCCAATGTAGCGGGGATAGGCCTTGCCGGGATCACCGCGACGAACATCACTGATAACGAGCTCGTGTTCCCAGTTGTCGCCGAAGTCGTAAGTGTAATCGATCGGCGTGATGCCCGGGCCAATGACGTCGCGCAGACGGGTTCGCGAGGCGGGCTTGCGCGGCGCTTTGCCCCAGTCTTCGTCCATGGGCAGGCCATAGGTCTGACCGCCGATGACGAACTGCCACAGGTGATAGTCAAGCCAACCCATGCTGACCTGAACGATATCATGCAGGACCTTGAGGGTGATCGAGGTCGGAACTTCAACCTCGCGCCAGATCGGCGGGTCAGAGTCCTTGAGCATGATGTGCAAGGTGGCGATCTCGGTGAAGCTATCGACGGCGCGGGCGTTGGTCATGCTGCCTGCGATAGCAAGCCATGGTCGCTGCCGTCAGCAAAAAGCATCCGCGGTTTTCACGGAGATGCACCCCATCAGGCGTCGATTCCAAAGTGTCGCCGCTGCGCGCCCCATTCGTTGGGGAACGGCGCGGCCAGCGTGGCAAGATCAATCCCGTCGCCCTGTCGGCCGTCAAGAATTGCATCGATGATGTCAGGGGCCAGCAGCGTCATGCGCAGGACCCGGGTCAGATAGCTCAGACCGATCTTTTCCTTCTCGGCGAGGTCCGACACCGATGTGTAGGCACCGGTTTCCAGCAGGCGCTTCCAGCGGAAGGCTCGCGCCAGCGCCTTGACCACGGTGTTGTCGGTGCGTGGGCGCTGAAGCTGGGCACCAGCAGGCAGAACCATCTCCTTGCGGCCGCCACGTTTGGTGATCTGGAACGGAATGTGGATCGAAACTGTCTGGGGAATTATCACGACCTTGCTCACGCTGCCTCCTCCAGTTCCGGCACCTGCAGTTCGCGGGCCAGCGCATCGAGCCCGTCCACCCGCAGCTTCAGCTCGAGACCGGCGCTGCCAACGATGACCCGGTCGACGAGTAGCTGCACGATCCGGGCCTGCTCGGCCGGGAACAGTTCATCCCACATCGGGTCCACATTGATCAGGGCCTCCCGCGCTTGAGCTTCGGTCATTGCGGGCGCGTGTTTCACGGCCTCCTTCCATGCGCCGATGATGATTTCCGGCTGCCGGAACACGGCGCGCAGCTGGTTGACGACCGCGCCTTCGATTTCGGCGGCAGGCACGCGCCCGACAGTGGTGGAGCCTGCTCCATGGCGGAGCAGCGTCTGGCTGACGTAGTAGCGGTAGAGCTTGCCGTTTTTGCAGGAGTGGGTCGGTGAAAACGCCCCGCCATCCGAACCCCAGAGCAGACCCTTCAGCAACGCAGGCGTCTTGGCGCGCGCACGATTCGCCCGGGTCCGCGGACTTTCCTTCGTGATGGCGCGCACAGCATCCCAGAGCTCCTGATCAATGATCGCGTCATGTTCGCCCGGATAGCTGTTGCCCTTGTGGACGGCCTCCCCGATGTAAGCCTTGTTGGCGAGCAGGCGATACAGGTAGCCCTTGGTAATCGTCTTCCCTTGCCGGGTCGTGATGCCTCGCTCCCTCAATTCCCGCAGCAGAAGTGTGGCCGAGCCGACATCGCGGAACCGCTGGAAAATGTAGCGGACATTGGCGGCCGCCGGTTCATTCACCACCAGCTTTCGTGCCTGAACATCATAGCCCAGTGGGGGGACACCGCCCATCCAGATGCCCTTGGCGCGACTGGCGGCGAACTTGTCGCGGATGCGTTCGGCGGTCACTTCGCGCTCGAACTGGGCAAAGGACAGCAGGACGTTGAGGGTCAGCCGGCCCATGCTGGTCGTCGTATTGAACGCCTGCGTCACCGAGACGAATGTCACGTCGTTCCGGTCGAACACCTCGACCAGCTTGGCAAAGTCCATCAGGGATCGCGAGAGGCGGTCGATCTTGTAGACCACCACCACGTCGATCAGCCCGTCCTCGATATCGGAAAGCAAGCGCTTCAATCCCGGACGATCAAGGGTGCCGCCGGAAATACCGCCGTCGTCATACTGGTCGCGGACCAGCACCCACCCTTCGGCACGCTGGCTGGTGATGTAGGCCTCACAGGCCTCGCGCTGGGCATGCAGCGAGTTGAACTCCTGCTCCAGCCCTTCTTCCGATGATTTGCGCGTGTAGACCGCGCAGCGCAGCTTGCGGACGACCGGTTTGTTCATGCTGCCCTCCGATGATCCTTGAGGCCGAAGAATATCCAGCCATTCCAGCGCGACCCGGTTATGGCGCGGGCGATTGCTGACAGTGACTGGTAGGGGCGTCCTTGCCATTCGAAACCGTCCTGGCTGACGGTCACGGTGTGCTCGACCCCCTGCCACTCCCGGATCAGGCGGGTCCCGACGATCGGCTTCAGGTCAGCCCGAACGCGGCGGGTGGTAATGTTGCCGCCGTCGAGCTGTTCGCCCATCTGTTGCAGGCGCCTGACTGTTTCCTGCTTGAGACCGCCGTAGGCTAGCTCCTGGATGCGGTAGGCCAGTCGGCTTTCGAGGTATCGCCGGTTGAAGGCCGGCGGTTCCTCGCTGAACAGCTCGCGCCACTGCTTCTTCAGCTCGGCGACCGGAGCCGCCTTCATGGCGGCCAGGCGGGCAAGGACGGGATCGGGTTTCATTGTGCGTTGCTCCATTGAGTTGGAGGTGCACTACCGCTCTGTTCAAGCGCGAAGTGTAGCGGAAAGTCTCCATCTTCTTCAGATAGTTGGCCGACATTCCGAAGGTGCAGGCGGGCGAGGCCAAGCCCGAGGATAGCGCACAGCTCGCTCCGACGCTGGGCCGGAGTCATTTCGCAGGGTGGCAGCGGATTGGGGCGTTTCACGTGTGGGTCTCCGTCTCTCGTCCAGCTGTGCCGAACGATGGTGCTGAGACGGAAAAGCCAAATGCCCGAGGGCAACGGGACACTGATGGAAACCGAGAGAACCGCTGTGGGAGAAAAAGTTCAGGCGCGACCCTAGGTCATTTTTGACTGGGGCACCTTATGCTCCTTATACGACTTAACGTTCGTCATGGTTACATACGTCCTGATTCAGGAGACACTCTCGCCTCTCCGGTAGAGGCGGTAATGACCGTAGCCCTGGGGTTAAGTATGTCCCCGGGTCAATCCTTGTGCATTCGACTCAACGGGCCCATTTACCGGGCATGGAGATTGCGAATGACTGACACGAATCAAGACGAAACAACGACCGACAAGGTAGCACCGGAGAAGAAGTCCCGGAAGTCCCCTGCTAGCCAGAAATGGGGCGCGAAGGTCATGGACAGTGGGTTTTGCATGCTGCCGTCCCTGTTGCTGAGAGCGCAGCGCCGTCTGCACCTGAACCCGACACAATTGGCGGTACTGATCCAGATCGTGGATCACTGGTGGGATGCTGGACGCAAACCCTATCCGAGCAAGAAGGAGTTGTCTCAGCGGCTCGGCATCGGCGAACGCCAGATCCAGCGTTACCTGACAGATCTTGAGGACGAAGGCCTGATCAAGCGCATTCCGCGCTATGCAGACCACAAGGGCCGTATGTCGAACATGTACGATTTGCAGGGCTTGGTCGACAAACTCACCGAACTTGAACCGGACTTCCGCGAAGCCCGCAACCAAGCACGCCAGAGCCGTCAGAAGGCTGCCAGTCTTGGCTTCAAACGGCGCGGAGCGGAAGCCGAGGCCGGCGAAGCCGCCTAACACACGCTGAAATCTCGCATTTTCAAAACTGCCTCAACGGGAAAGCACGCGCTTTTCCGAACCACCGATCTCGTCCCTTTAAAACCCCCAAATGGAGTCCCCGACTATGAATGTTGACCCCTCTAATCCTTCCCTGGTTCAGGTCCCCGGAAAGCCGCACACGAGTGCTTACCGGCTCAAGAAAATCCGGCGCCTTTCCGCCGCAAACGATGGCGGCGATAATGCGCCTGTCACTAGTGGTGGCATGACCGGTGGCGAGCCTGAATGGCGCTGTACTGAGTGCGGTAAGCTCCTGGGTGTCGCTAACGGAAACCAGCTGCACATCCGCGTTCAGAAGCACCGCGAGTATCTGGTGGGGTTCCCGGTTACCGCGAACTGCCACGGTTGCGGCACCCTGAACAAGAAGTCCGCTTGCTAGCTTAGCGACAGACTTACCCGAACATCCCCGAAACGAGAGGCGCTTGACGCCCTGATCTGGCCAGTAGGAGGCGCTCGACGCCCGGCCGTCAGGCTGGCGTCAAATGCCCTCCTCGTGGCACGAATTTCACCAACACCTCGTTCAATCGTCTTCCACCCTCAACTTCCAGCGCGGCTTCGCCACGGTGTGCAACCGCCACCGCGGATTGACCCGTTTTGCGGACCCGGCGGCATTGCTGGACCACCTGCATCGCGGCGATAGCTCGCCCGATCAGAAGAACCTGCTCCTCGGCGATCTGATAAAGGGCGCCAAGGCCAATGACCGTGCCGGGGACTGTGCTCTCACGCTGATGCTACTTGCGCTGTGGCCCGGACTTGACGGCGTCTTTCGTCGGTCACGGGCTCGCTGCCTCGGACAGACCGACGAAATCGCGTCTGAAATCCTGGCTCGCGCGACGGCCGCGATCCGCGAACTTGATCTCGATCGCGTGAACTGGATCGCGGCCACAATCCTCAAGAACGTCGAACGCGACGTGCTGCGAGCGCACAAACGCGAAACCGGCCGCCAAGCCGTCCAGGACGAGTTCGACACCGATCTACACGGGGGTGTTTTCGAGGTCTCGGACCCGGAGCTGGAACCCGGAAAGCTGCTTGCCGAACTGACCCGTCTGATCGGCGTGGACGCAGACCTTGTCCTTCGCGTGGTCATCGACGGGTACACCCAGGCCGAGGCCGGTCAGCAGCTGGGCCTGTCAGAGCCGGCGGCACGCAAGCGGTTCCAGCGCGCCCTGAAGCGCCTGCGTGACCATGCAGAACAAAAATCCTGACCCCGTTGTCCCGTTCGGTGCGCGCCGTTGGCCTTTCAACTTCGGACGCACCGAGCGTCTTTGCCCAAACAGAAAGTCCCAGTTGATGAGCTATACCACTGCCATCCCGACTGAGCCTTTGAAGCGGATCCCCGGCCTCTACCGTCGCTGGGAGTTGCCGGAAATCTTCGAGGTCCAGCGCCGGTATCACATTGAAGAAGCCGGCACCCACGCCGACGGCACCCCGCTGTTGGCCGTCTACTCCAGCGAGCCCGAGGCTGATGTCATGGCTCAAGAGGAGGCGAACTGATGGCTATTTCGCTTGCCTCCCTGCAGACGTCGAGCACGCTGCGCCCGCCCCGTATCCTCATGCACGGCGTGCATGGGGTCGGGAAGACGACCTTCGCGGCTGGAGCCGACGCCCCTGTCGTCATCATGACCGAGGACGGCCTTGGCATGTTGAAGGTTCCGCACTTCCCGCTCGCCACCAGCTACGCCGATGTTGTTGAGGCGCTCGACGCCCTGCTCAACGAGGAGCACGCCTACAGCACTGTCGTAATCGACAGCGTGGACTGGCTGGAACCGCTGGTCTGGGCCGAGACCTGCCGCCGCAATGGCTGGGCCTCGATCGAAGCACCCGGTTTCGGCAAGGGTTATGCCGAGGCGCTTACGGTCTGGCGCGAATATCTCGATCGCCTGAACACCCTGCGTGATCGCCGCGGCATGGCCGTCGTCCAGATCGCGCATACCGACATCAAGCGCTTCGATAGCCCTGAACATGAGCCCTACGACCGCTACGTCATCAAGCTTCAGGCCCGTGCCGCAGCCCTGCTGCAGGAGCACTGCGATGTCGTGCTTTTTGCCAACTACCGCATGTCCATCACGAAGGCGGATGTTGGCTTTAACAAGAAGGTAGCTCGGGCACTCGGCTCCGGTGAGCGCGTCCTGCACACCGCCGAGCGTCCGGCCTTCCTCGCCAAGAACCGCTACGGCCTGCCCGACACGCTTCCGCTCGATTGGAAAGCCTTCGTCGCGGCCATGCCTCAGCCCGAACAGTCCTGATCCGGAGTTTTCTCAATGGCACGTTTTGACACCGCATTCGATGCGACAGGTATCGAACCCACCACCAGCTACGATGTTCTTCCCGCCGGCAAGTACCGCGCCCAGATCGTCGAGAGCGAAATGCGCGTCACCCGCAACGGCATGGGCCAGTTCCTCTGGCTGATGCTCGACATCATCGAGGGCCAGTACCAGGGACGCAAGTTGTTCGACCAGCTCAACCTCGTGAACTCAAACCCGCAGACGGTCGAGATTGCGCAGCGCACGCTGTCGGCCATCTGCCACGCGACCGGCAAGCTCCAGGTCAACGACAGCGTCGATCTGCACCTGGTGCCGATGACGATCCAGGTTGGCGTGAAGCCGCCCAAGGACGGTTACTCGGAGAAGAATACGATCCGCTACCTCGTCCCGGAAAAGACCACGCCCGCGGCGCCTGTCTATCAGGCCGCGCCCACGGCCTCGCAGACTCCGGCCGCTCCGGCTGCTGCTCCCTGGAACCGTAACGGCTGAACCCTGCAGGCCGCTGCGGGAAATCGCGGCGGCCTCAGCCAGACAAGAGACTAACTATGATTGAACCGCTCAACGCGGCCCCTGTGGCCGCGAACGCCCCCGGCTTGCCTGAAAAACAGCGCCGCCTGATCGAACTCGACGACGCGATTGCCAAGATCCGCACCCAGATCGCGACCGCCGATCTGACCCGCCAGACGCATGGGAAACCCATCGACCCCGTCTGGTACAATCGCGCTCGCACCGCGCAGCGCCACCTCTATCGCGAACGGGCTGAACTGCTCGCCGACGGCAGCGGCTGGCACCGCCGCAACAAGGTGAAAGACGCGCTGATCGACATCCTGCGCGCTCGCCACGATCCCGAAGTCTGGGCCGAGCTTCTCGCCGAAGCACGCGCCCGCAGCGAAGCGGAGGATCTGTGATGGCAGAACTTCCCGCCCCGCCGACGCCGACCCTTACGGCGATCTACAATGCCTACGAGGCACGTCAGGGTGACGGCTTCCGCGAGCACCTTGGTGCCTCTCTGATCGGCAAGTCCTGCGGCCGCGCGCTGTGGTTCGATTTCCGCTGGGTCACGCCCTCGCGCTTTTCGGGTCGCATGCTTCGCCTGTTCGAGACCGGGCAGCGCGAAGAAGACCGGATCGTCGCCAACCTGCGCTCGACCGGCGCCACCGTACTGGAGGTCGATCCCGAGACTGGCCGCCAGTTCCGGGTCGAAGCCCATGGCGGCCATTTCGGCGGTTCGCTCGATGGCGTGGCCCTGGGCCTGCTGGAGGCGCCGAAGACCTGGCACGTCGTCGAGTTCAAGACCCATTCGGTCAAGAGCTTCGCAGACCTCGTCGCCAAGGGGGTCGTGAAATCGAAGCCGCAGCACACCGCCCAGATGCTGATCTACATGCACCTGACCGGGCTGACCCGGGCCATGTACATTGCGGTCTGCAAGGACACGGACGCGCTGCACATCGAGCGGATCGAGGCCGATCCTGAAGCTGCAACGCGGCTGCTCGACAAAGCCAAACGCACCATTGAGGCCCAGCATCCCCCAGCCAGGATCAGCGATGATCCGACCTGGTTCGAGTGCCGGATGTGCTCGCACCACTCGGCCTGCCACGCCGGAGAGGCCGCAGCGGTCAACTGCAGGACCTGCCTGCATTCCACGCCGGTCGACGGTGGCTGGCACTGCGCCCGTCACGACCGCCGGCTGGAGGCCCAGGACCAACGCCGCGCCTGCGCCCGCCATCTCTTCATCCCTGATCTCGTCCCCGGAACCGTCACCGACGCCGGTGAGGATTTCGTCGCCTACCGCATGGCCGACGGCTCCGACTGGCTGAACGACGCGCGCCAGAAGGAGGCCGCAAATGCTTAAGCTCCGCCCCTATCAGCAGTCGGCAATCGCCGCGATCTACAGCTACTTCGAAGACAAGAACGGCAATCCCTTGGTCGTCATCCCGACCGCTGGCGGCAAAAGTCTGGTCATGGCCTCGTTCATCGACGGGGTCCTCAAGGCCTGGCCCGATCAGCGCATTCTGGTCGTGACCCATGTGCGTGAACTCATCGCTCAGAACCATGCCGAGATGCTGAGCCTGTGGCCGGAAGCACCTGCCGGTATCTACTCGGCTGGCCTCGGTCGCCGTGATGCCGAAGCGCGCATCCTGTTTGCAGGCATCCAGTCGATCCACCGCCGCGCGGCCGAAATCGGCCACTGTGATCTGATCTTGATCGACGAAGCCCATCTGATCCCGGGCAAGGCGAGCACAATGTACCGCCGCTTCCTGGACGCCATGAAAGCGATCAACCCGAAGCTCAAGGTGATCGGGCTGACTGCCACGCCTTATCGCCTCGACTCCGGCATGCTCCATGAAGGCGAAAACGCGCTGTTCACCGACATCGCTTACGAGGTGTCGGTCCGCGACCTGATCACGGCTGGCTACCTCAGCCCGCTGATGTCCAAGCAGCCGAAGACCAAGCTCGATGTGACTGGCGTCGGTACGCGCGGCGGAGAGTTCATCGCCCGCGACCTTGAAAAGGCGGTCGACCAGGACGCCATCACAAAGGCGGCCGTGAGTGAGATCATTGTCTATGGCAAGGATCGGAAGTCGTGGCTGGCCTTCTGCTCGGGCGTCAGTCACGCGACCCACGTTGCCGAGGAATTCCGCCGCTGCGGGATCAGTTGCGCTACGATCTTCGGCGATACCCCCAAGGACGAACGCGATCGCATCATTGCGGATTTCAAGGCCGGCAAGATCCGCGCGCTGGCATCGATGGGGGTGCTGACCACCGGCTTCAACGCCCCGGCCGTGGACCTGATCGCCATGCTGCGCCCGACCAAGTCGGCAGGGCTTTACGTCCAGATGGCTGGGCGCGGCACACGGCTGGCGCAAGGCAAGGACAACTGTCTCGTCCTGGACTTCGCTGGCAACGTGAAACGTCACGGTCCGATCGACCTCGTGAAGCCGAAGCGGCCGGGTTCAGGTGATGGTGATGCGCCGGTCAAGGTCTGTCCCGAGTGCGAGAGCATCGTTGCTGCCGCAGCTCTGGAATGTCCGGATTGCGGGTACATTTTCCCGGCCCGCAAGGTGAAACTGGCACCGACTGCATCGACACTTGCCGTGCTGTCGTCAGGGAAACCCAAGCGTCCGGAATGGCTGCAGGTCTCCAACGTCACCTACCAGCGCCATGAAAAGCCGGGTGGCCGCCCTTCGCTCAAGGTCACCTATCAGTGCGGCCTTGGCTGGCACCATGAGTGGATCTGTCTCGAGCACACCGGCTACCCCCGCACCAAGGCCGAGGCATGGTGGCGTGAACGCGCGCCGGGCATTCCTGTGCCGCGCTCGGTCTACGCGGCTCTCGAGCTGGTCCACCGTCTGCGCCGCCCCAGCCATATCGCTGTGCGCCCGTCCGGCAACTACACCGAAATCACCAAGGCAAGGTTCGACACATGCCATACGCCAACCCCGGGCTCTGCTCCGTCTGCCATCGCGAGCCCCGCGGCTTCGGCTGGTTCATCCCGCACTACCGGGTCTCCGATCCCCGCCGGGACGAAAGCCGCAAATATCTTTGCAGCCGCGTCTGCCAGGACCTCTGTCACCGGAGGCAGGGCATGATCAACACCAGGCGCAACGAACAGGCAGCCATGGTCAAAGGCGGCCAGGCTGGCGGCCGCTTCCTCGAGAAGATCGGCAAGACCGACCTTGCAACCCTCAGCGATGCCGAGTGGGCAGGCTTCGTCGAGCACCTGGTCACGGGCTACTGTGACCACCTGCGCGAGCTCGCCGCCGACATGTCGGAGTGCCCGTTCTGATGAGTACGTCCTACATGGCGCACCATGGTTCGCGCCTCCTGGCCAACGGCTATACCATCCTGCCCATCGCGCCCGGCGGCAAGAAGCCGGGCCGGTACCAGCGCGGCGCATGGGTCGATTACCCCGAATGGAACCGTCATGCCGAGCGGCCGACTACCGAGGTCGAGGTTTCGACATGGTCTGCATGGCCGGACTGCGGCATTGGCATTGTCGGCGGCGGCGTGGCTGCCGTCGACATCGACATCCTGACAGACCCGGACCTTGCGCTCCGGATTGAGCAGCTCGCCCGCACCAGGCTGGGCGACACCCCGGCGCTGCGCATCGGCAGGGCTCCAAAACGCCTGCTGGTCTATCGCACCCGAGAGCCCTTCAGGGGTATCCGGCGCGCGCCGCTCGAGGTGCTGTGTCTGGGCCAGCAGTTCGTGGCTTACGCGGTTCACCCGGATACCGGACAACCCTATGCATGGCCCGAGGACGGGTTGTCCGAGCTCGATCTCGAAAGCCTACCGGTCATCGATGCAGAGATGGCCGCGGCGTTCATGGAGGAGGCACTGGCGCTGGTCCCGCCTGAACTACGTCCATCCAGTCTGTCGTCGGTCACTGCCAGCGCCCCTGCAGTTCCGGCGCACGCTCAGGTCGGAACGCGGGATGCGATCGCTGCCGCTCTCGAGCATCTGCCAAACAGCGACCTCGATTACGATAGCTGGGTGCGAATTGGCATGGCTATCAAGGGTGCCCTTGGGGAGGATGGCAAGGACATGTTCACGGGCTGGTCGGATCAGGCCGCCAAGAACGTCGAGGCGGCGACCGAAAAGGCCTGGGGCAGCTTTCGTCCTGACCGGATCGGTGCCGGCACCATTTACCACCTCGCCATGGAGCGCGGCTGGAAGCCGGATCCCGGCATGGTTCTCGACGGCAGCCAGCCGCAGGATGAGAATCACCCGGCTTCCGGCCTGCTGGCCCGTCTCGATACAACGCTCCCGGCAGATGATGATGTGCCGCAGCAGAAGTTTGCGCTGACGATCCCGGGCGGGCTGGTCGGCAAGCTGACCGATTATATGCTGTCGACCGCTCGCCGGCCTCAGCCGCTGTTGTCGCTTGGCGCCAGTCTCTGCGCGATCGGTGCGCTCATGGGGCGGCTTTACCGCACGGAGAGCAATCTGCGCTCGAACCTCTATGTGGTCGGGATCGCGGACAGCGGGTCGGGCAAGAACCATTCGCGCGAGATCATCAATGAGGTGCTGTTCGAGGCCGGGCTTGCCAACCACCTCGGCGGCAACAAGATCGCGTCTGGCGCGGGACTGCTGACCGCCTTGCATCGTCAGCCGGCGATCCTGTTCCAGATCGATGAGTTCGGGATGTTTCTCTCGGCAGCGGCAGATCGCAAACGCAGCCCGCGCCATATCACCGAGATCCTCGACAACATGACCGAGCTCTACACCTCGGCCGGCGGGATCTTCCTGGGCGCGGAATACGCCAATCGCGACGGCACCAATGAGCGGCGCGACATCGTCCAGCCTTGTCTGTGCGTTTACGGCACAACGACCCCCATGCACTTCTGGGGCGCGCTGCAAGGGGCCAATGTGGTTGACGGCTCGCTCGCCCGCTTCCTGATCCTGCCCAGTGACGAGGACTACCCGGACGAAAACGTCGCCGTCGGGCTTCGCACCCCGCCACAGGACCTGATCGCAGGGCTCCAGCTGCTGGCGTCGGGTCCCGGGCAGCAGCGCGGCAATTTGGCGGGCGCCACGTCTGGTCCGCAAACCGCTGTCGTGCTGACAACGGTGCCGATGACCGACGAGGCACGTGCGCGGTTCAAGGCGCTGAGTGGGGAGCTGACCGACGAATTGCGGGCGGCGGCGGGCACGTCGTTTACGGCTATTCTTGCGCGCATTGGCGAAATCGCGATGAAACTGGCACTGATCGTGTCGGTGGGCAAAGATCCCGTGGCTCCAGTCATCGCGATTGACGACGCCGACTGGGCCATCGCTTTCGTGCGTCATTACGCTCAGCGGGCGATGGAGGCGGTGGACCGCCATGTCGCAGATACCGAGACCGAGGCCCACCTGAAACGGCTGCGTGAACTGATACGGGCAGCCGGCGCCAAGGGAATCACCAAGTCTGAACTGACCCGCGGCTCCCAGTGGCTCAAATCCCGGGACCGCGACGATATCATCCAGACACTGATCGAGAGCGGTGACGTCACAACGGGCATGCGCAGTTCTGCCACGAGGCAGGCCATGGTCTACCGACTGGCGCCCCGGCGGAGTGCTGCCGCTTAACCAAGGGTGGCATATGCCACGCCCAATGTTTCAGGAGCCCCGAATAGCTCAAATGCAAGATTAACCCATTCAACCCTATGGAGATGCTAGAAAAAATTGCGATCCGGAGATGTTTCAATCTTTCAAAGGGTGCCCTGTATATACCCTCGCGTACGCGCGCGTTTGAGAGTTAGAGAGGTACCCCCTAGAAAGATTGAATAATTGAAAGATTATATATTACCTAGGAATTCCGGGGGCTTGGACGGCCAAATGTTTCAATCGGCCCCCTTGAAGCTTTAGAGAGATCTCGGACGGCGCCCCCGTCCGGATGACGACCAGACCAGACCCACTTCGGGTCCGGGCGAGCTGCCAGCCTTCACCGGCCCATTGCCTCGCCCCGACCACCCCACACGAAGAGGAGGTCGTCATGACCCTGCCAGAATTGCAGGCCGCAGCCTGTCCCGATAGTTCCCAAGTCCGGCCGAGTGGCACAATCACTCGTGGTGCCGTTCTTGCCCTCGACCTTGGCACCAGTGCCGGCTGGGCGCTCAAGTCGCCCGACGGACACATCACCACCGGCACGGTCTCGCTGAAGCACACCCGCTACGACGGTGGCGGCATGCGCTACCTTCGATTCCGTCGTTGGCTCGAGCAGCTGGATCTGGATACCGGTCCGATCGAGGCGGTCTACTTCGAGGAAGTCCGTCGCCACGCCGGCACCGACGCCGCCCATGTTTATGGTGGTCTGCTGGGTATGTTGACCGCGTGGTGCGAGGAAACACTGGTTGCCTATCAGGGTGTGCCGGTCGGCACGATCAAGCGGTTCATCACCGGCAAGGGCAATGCCGACAAGGCGGCTGTCATCGCGGCCGTCCAGGCACAGGGCTTTGCCCCGGCCGACGACAACGAGGCTGATGCCATCGCGATCCTGCTCTGGGCCATCGAGACCCGTGGAGGTGTCCGGTGAGCGCGGCCGGTTTCCTGAAGCGCGTGGCGCAGGTGCTCGAAGATCGCGGTGCTGCCTACGGCGATCCCAAGGCCCAGATGGATGCCATCGCCCGGCGCTGGTCGATCACCCTCGGCACGCCTGTCACCGCCCAGCAGGTGGCATTGTGCATGATCGACCTGAAGCTTGCCCGGCTGGCGCACGACCCCAGCTATGCAGACGGCCCCGTCGATGTGATCGGCTATGCGGCGCTCATCCCGGAGATCATCCGTGGCTCGCGGCCGTAAGCGCAAGGCGGGCCGCCGCCATCCCTGCGGCAAGCTGGTGCAGCCGGGCAAAGCCGAGACCATGCGGGAAGTCACGGCGACCGTGCTGGATGCCCGCCAGCGTCAGTACGGCGTCACCGCAAGGCAGGCCAAGGACGAGCGTCTGGGCTCGGCAATCGGCCGGCTGGCATTCGCCGGCAAGATATCGGCCGAGCAACTGGCGGCAGCGGAGCTCTATGGTGACCTGATGGCCCGCAACCGAGCCGTCATGGGGCTGCCGCCCATCCACCCGCATTCGGCCAGCGGTCTACTTCTCGACGAAGGGATCTTCGGTCGCAGTCTCACGAAGTATGATCCGGACTACGTCGAGAAGATCCGCAAGCGGGCAGCGGCGGCAATCCTGATGCTGCGGACTGCTGACCATGATGCCGTCGCCGCGACCGGACGGCGCCCCAGCATGCTTGTCCATGCGGTGGTCTGCTACGAGGTGGATGCCGCAGGCTGGGGAGATGCGGACTTGCGTAATCTGGCGCACGGGCTTGAAGCACTGGTCACCCTGTTCGGTATCAACAGGGACAGTTCGATGCCAGTATCGTCCGCCTAGCGGTTGATTTAACAAACTGTGATTCAACGATAAAAACACAATTCGGCATTGACGGGAGCATTGATCTCCTGTAGATGTTTCCGAAATGTAGTGATGCGAGTTGCGCCCGGGGCTTACCAGCTTCCGGGCGTTTCTCGTTGCAGGCGTTGCGCGATGGCTGAACGACTTCGGGGACGCCAAGGTGTTGCGCAGCGCCTGCGTCGATTAAAGGCAGAACCCCTCTGTCGCGATTGCGCCTCCGCCGGGATTGTCCGCGAGGCGACCGTACCTGACCACATTGTGCCGCTAGCCCATGGCGGGTCGGACGAGGACAGCAACATCCGCTGCCTTTGTGCCGAGTGCCATGCGAGGCGGACTGCCGAACAATTCGGCAAGCGCATGACGGTTGCCGTGGGGTCCGACGGATGGCCGACGGAGTGACCGACCCATGGGGGGTATCGCAAAGTCTGGCGGTTTCGGGTGGGACACCGCGCTTGGCCCAAAATTCACGCAACCGCGAGTTAGCGACCGGGGGTCAGAAAGCAGAAAGTCGCAGATTTCCGTCGAATTGACTGGATAGTCGTCCCGATAAGAGCGGTAGTCGCTTCACGAACACGGAGCGACGCAGATGACGAACTCGACCTTGCCAACCGCCAACGAAGCATGGGGCTTTTATGGCAGCAGCGGCGCCTTCGCAGATGACGTCCACAACGGCATCCACGCGGGGCTCGACCTAACCGCAGCCATCGAAGCGGCGATCACTCGCTGGATGGGATGGACCATTAACCGGGAAACGGCGCGCGAGATCGCGATGCCCAAGGGGCTGCCCTACCTGAAGGGCTTCGTCCTTTACTTCAGCCTTCAGGCACAGGCCGCATGAGCTCGGGTATCACCAGCACCATCCGCCTTGCGATCCGCACGCTGCCGGAGAACTTCGACCGCAGCCGGATCTTCACGGTGATCGAGACGATCGAACAGGAACTTTATGAGGGCGGCGTCTACGCCAGCGCGACCGCCGACAGCTTCACCATCGAGATCACGGTCCGGACCGATCAGCTGCTCGACACCGCCAAGGTGCTGACCGAGCTCGAACTGGTCTGACGCGCGGGCGATAGCCCGATCTCCACCTGATCCGACAATTTGACCAAGAGCCGCGAGCCACAAGGCTACCGCGGTCAAACCCGTTTCAAGGACATCTATGGATCAGGACTGGCCGGCCCAGAGCAGTGAGCTCTGGCCGATAGAGAAGATCACGCCCTATGCGCGCAACTCCCGCACGCACTCGGACGAACAGGTCGCCCAGATCGCGGCTTCGATCCGCGAATGGGGCTGGACCAACCCGATCCTGGTTGATGAGGACGGCGGCCTGATCGCCGGACATGGCCGACTGCTCGCAGCCCGAAAGCTGGGCCTCAGCCAGATCCCGACCATGGTCGCCAAGGGCTGGAGTGAAGCCCAGAAAAAGGCCTACGTCATCGCCGACAACAAGCTGGCGCTGAACGCTGGCTGGGACCTCGAGCTGCTGGCCGTCGAACTCGGCGATCTGCAGGGCTTCGATTTCGATCTGATGCTGACCGGTTTTTCGGATGATGAACTGGCCAAGCTGCTTGCCGAAAAGACCGAGGGTAACACCGATCCCGACGAAATCCCCGAAGCGCCCATCGACCCCATCGCCAAACCTGGCGATGTCTGGCTGCTTGGCAAGCACCGGCTGGTCTGCGGTGACAGCACCGATGCCGACACCGTCGCCAAGGCGCTGAACGGGGTCTCGCCACACTTGATGGTCACCGATCCGCCCTACGGCGTGGAATATGATCCCGCCTGGCGCGAAAAGGCGGGCGTTGCCGCTTCCGGCACTGCCAAGGGCAAGGTGCTGAACGACGACAAGGCCGACTGGCGCGAAGCATGGGCGCTGTTCCCGGGCGACGTCGCCTATGTCTGGCACGCCGGTCTTTATGCTGGTGTGGTCGGCGACAGCCTCGCTGCCTGCGACCTTCTGCTCCGCTCCCAGATCATCTGGGACAAGGGCCAGCTCGTCCTTTCGCGAGGCGATTATCATTGGGAGCATGAGCCCTGCTGGTACGCCGTGAAGAAGGGCGCAAAAGGACACTGGGCTGGTGACCGCAAACAGACCACCGTCTGGCACATCGCCAAGCCCAAGAAGAACGAGACGGGTCACGGAACCCAGAAGCCGGTCGAGTGCATGAAGCGCCCGATCGAGAACAATTCCAGCCCCGGCCAAGCCATTTACGAGCCGTTCTCAGGCTCGGGCACCACGATCATCGCCGGTGAAATGACCGGCCGCTCGATCCACGCGGTCGAGCTTAACCCGGCCTACGTCGATGTCGCCATCAAACGCTGGCAGGATTTTACGGGGCATGAGGCCCGGCTCGAAGGAGATGGACGGACCTTTGCAGAGATTTCGGCCGGGCAGACGCAGGACATAAGCGATGAAACCCGGAACGAAACCCAAACCGACCCATCTGAAACTGGTCACGGGTAACCCCGGCAAGCGGACGCTGAACCGCAAGGAAGCAAAGACCAAGGCGGCTATTCCGGCTCCTCCCCACCATCTGACCGCTGATGCGGTTGAGGAATGGAACCGGGTGGCGACCGAGCTCTACAACCTTGGGATCCTCTCCGAGATCGATCGGGCCGCGCTTGCCGCCTACGCCATGGCCTACGGCCGCTGGGTCCAGGCCGAACGTGCGATCGCGAAGATGGCCGAGAAGGACCAGCTGACCGGCGGCCTCATGATCAAGACATCGAACGGCAACGCGATCCAGAACCCGCTGGTGG
>OFDC01000683.1_pt1 | contig 22862 bp, 14 predicted proteins | sample 1520941 | NCBI WGS metagenome assembly OFDC01 (sample SAMEA94258168, study PRJEB24077) | hot springs metagenome | biome: Aquatic biome; feature: Water | place: India | collected 2012-12-06 | depth 5 m | reverse complement strand
ACGACCAAGGCGGTGGTCGACATCACCGCGGTGAACGACGCGCCGGTGCTGGCCGGGCAATCGGTGGCGGCCAAGCAGGGCTCGACCGCGATCTACACGGCGGCGGACTTGCTCGCGGCGGCGAAGGATGTCGACGGGGATGCGCTGAAGATCGTCGGCGTGAAGGACGCGAGCGGGGGCACGGTGAGCATCGGCCCCGATGGCAGCGTGCTGTTCACGCCCGCCACCGGCAATCCGGGCAGCTTCACCTTGACGGTGGCCGATCCCTCGGGCGCGACGGCGAGCGCCAAGGTGGATGTCGCGGTGACCCCGGCGGCGGACGGACGGGCGAACCTGCCGGCTGAAATCCTCAGCGCAGGCGAATACTTGCGCTCCGACCATGTGATCCGCCCGGTGTTCAACCCCGACACCAAACTCGATGCGCTGACCACGTTCGGGTATTATGACGCCGGGACCGACGGCCGCGTCGCGTTGGCAGATGCATGGGGCTACGCGCTGGAGACCGACTCGCGCGAAGGGGCAACGCTTTCGCTGGGCCAGACCAGCGGTACCTGGCTCCAGTTCCTCGACGAACTGCGCCAGCTTCCAGACGCCAAGGTCCGGGTCTATCTCAACCGGGATTTCACCGCGTGGGTGAACAACAAGGAGGTTGTCCTCGATCCGGCAGCAAAGGCTGTTGCGGATCAGCTCGCGATCCCGTCCTACAACAACGACAACCAGCTTTCCGGCGGCAAGACGTGGAACTACCTGATCCCGCAGCAATCCTGGAACATCGTCGCGGACTTCTGGGCTAGCAAGATCAAGGCCGTCGACACGGCACTCCGCGCGGTCGGCAGCAAGGTGGATTATGTGCTGGATCAGGGCGAATGGGGTCCGCTTCCGCTCAACTTTGACGGGCGCACCTGGGTCAATACACCGGAGATCCGCGCGACGCTGGAAAAGGACTACCTGCTCGATGCCACGAAGAGCGCGGCTGACGAGCCGTGGTTGCGCTTCGATCTGTTCCGCTATGCCACCGATCAGGCCGTGCGCATCCATGGTCCGGTCAAGGACGCGGTGCTTGAGGCGCTGCCCGGCCTCGACGAGTTCCTCTACTACACCAACGGCGCATCACAGGACCGCGGGCGCTATGGCGGCTACTGGGGCTGGGGCTTCGACTATCTGAAGACGGCCGATACCTTCAGCACGACGCCGGTGGGCGAATCCTATTACCTCAGCAACAATTCGGGCTGGATCGGCGAAGGCAATATCGTTCGCAAGCTGCTCAACGCGGTGGCGCAGCAGATCGAGATCGGCAAAGAGCATGCCTACAACTTCGTCGCCTCGGGCTGGTGGCCGGAAGCGGCAAACAGCGAGCAGTACGAAAGCTACACCGGCTTCCTCAAGCTGATGTACCTGACCGGGGCTACGGCGGCCAATGCCGGCGCCTACAACTATTACATCGCCACCGACGATAGCGGCGATGTGAACACCGCCAAGCTGCCGGATTCGCTCAAGCAGATCACGATCCTCGGGCAGGTCCACGCGGCGTTCAGCTGGCTGGACGATTTCATTCTCGACGGTCACCTCGTGGCGGGGCCCTACCAGCAGTACTACCAGACGGAGCTACCGGCGGGGACAAAGATTCTCCCGGCCTATGAACTGCCGGTCTATGATCGGGGCACGCTCGTCGATCAGGTGAACCAACCGGTCCATGCGCTGGCGCGCATCAACGCGGCGGGAGACAAGCTGCTGGTGAGCGTCTGGGCCGCCGATGCCAACGACCGCAGCGTGACGGTCGATCTTTCCTCGGCGGGGATCAGCGGGATCGGCTCGGTCGATGTCCTCGCTCGGCAGGCGGGTTCGCTCTACGTGGTCGAACTGAAGGGCGGCAAGGCGGTCGCGACGCTGCTCGATGTGGACGCGGATCATCCCAGTGTCGGCGTCTCGGCCTATGTCAACGGGCATGACATCTACCACGAGGGCAGCGCTGGTGCTGATACGCTCTTCGGCACAGATTCCGGCGATACGCTGGTGGGCCTTGCCGGCAACGACACGCTGGCAGGCGGCAAGGGCAACGATACGCTGCTCGGCGGTGCAGGGGATGACATCCTGATCGGCGGGAAGGGCAGCGACAAGTACGAAGGCGGCAAGGGCATCGACCTCGCGGTGCTTTCGGGCAACTTCGCCGACTACAAGGTCGAGGACCTTGGCGTTTCTGCCTATAGGCTGACCAACACCAAGACCGGCGATATCGAGGTGCTGCGCGATGTCGAGTATTTCAGGTTTGCCGACCAGACAGTGGACGTGCTCCGCCAGCTCGAAGGGCAATATGATACGGCAAGCGACCGCTTCACGCTGAATGCAGACGACATCCTCGTGCCGACCGACAAGGCGGTCGAGGCGCCCGACGGGTACATGGGCTTCCAGTGGGACCATGTGGGAATCAACAACTTCAACTACTCGGGCGGCACTTCGTTCCGCCCGACCAGTGGCAACAACACCTTCGTCATCCTCGAAGGCACGGGACAGGAGCTCAACATTGCCCGCGAAGGACCTGTCGGCACCCCTGCAAGCCTCTCGCGCGAGACACCGTTCACGCCCGTGTCGGCCAACTTCGCCTCGGCCTGGCGGCATTTCCAGACGCTGACGGTCAAGGCCTATGACGATACCGCCGGAACGCATCTGCTGGGAACCCAGACGGTGCAACTCGGCCATATCGGCGAGAACCAGAAAGTGGTGTTCGATCCCGCGTTCCACGATGCACGGCTGCTGACCTTCTCGGTCGACGACGGCAATCCCGTCACGCCGGACCCCTTCAGCTTCGATGATCTGGTGATCGCGGACGGCGCAAGCGTGCGGGTGCCTGAAGGCCCGGGCGCTGCGTTCGATCTGTGGATCTGATGCGCCGATGGGAGGGGCTCGCTGCAGCCCCTCCCTGTAGCGAGCAATGTCTGCGACCTCAGCCGGCAACATCGTCTCACAAAGAACCGCGCCTTCCTGATCGACAACACAGACCGAGGCGCAAGACAGCGAAATGTCCAATCCGACGTCGCACATGTGCGTTCTCCCAGCTGGGGCGTTGCTTGCCGCCAGGGGCAGCATGCCACCAAGCGCGCACTTTATGGCGGGCGTGTTCGGGGCTTTGAGGAAATGGCGGTGGCGCCTGCCGATGCCGTCAACCGCGGCGCGGTGCATCCGGCCATCCGCACCAACCCTACCGATCTGGGGCTGCGCTAGGCTTTGACGCCTGCGCTCTGCCTCGTGGCGGGCGTGTTCTCGATCACCAAGCCTTATTGCAACCTCGATGAGCAGGCGAACTATCGCGAGCTTGGCATGTCCTCCAACCGGGGTGTCGAGATGTCGCTGACAGGCGCGCTGCGGCCCGGCCTCAAGGTGGTGCTCGGCAATGTCCTGCGCGATTCGCGCATTCGCGGCGAGCTTGTCGATAGCGGCAGGATCGGGCCGCGTCCGATTGGCAGCATGAGGAGGTGCAGCATCGCCTCGATCGACTGGCGACCGGACGGCGGCACGAGTCCGCTTTCGCTTGATCTGGCGGCGGAGAGCCTGTCCTCGCGGATCGACAATGTCGGCAATGGCCTCTCCGCACCACCGCGCGAGATGATCGACCCTGGCGCGCGCCACCGCTTCAGCGCGGCATCAGCGAAGGCGCTGCTGCGCCTGCAGATCGCCAATGGCGCGTTCCAGTATTCGACCGGGCGGCGCTTTCCGGCGGAGCTGCGTGTCGATCTTTGACCGTTCAGAACAAGACCGCCTGCCGAGATGGCGAGCGCACACAAGATCGAAGTGTGGCACATCCGGGCTGGCGTCCCCGGAGACGCAGAATCTCAGCGCTCCTCGCGAGCATCTATTGCTGCTGACTTCGCCACTGCCCGCGAGCGTGATGTGCCAAATGCTCTGCTCAACTCGCTGCGCCGGACGTGCGGATCGCGCTCCTGGCCAGAAGCACGGTGATTGCCACGAACCAGCATATCGCGACGGAAAGGAATATGAAGGGCACCCAGATCACCTTGCCGAGCACCGCCAACAGCGCTGCGGCAAAGGCGATGAAATCGCGCATCGTCAGCCAGATGACGAGATCGACCAGCCAGCGACGCTTCGGATTCCGCCGAAGGTGGATTTTGACCGCTTCGAAATTGATCGGTTCACCCTGCTTCTGCGCGCGCCGTCCGATCTGGGACAAGCCTGCCAGCAAGAGCACAAGGCCGGCAAGACCAGCGTAGGCCGCCGAAGCATCACCGCGCAGCCAGAGATTGATCGACAGGCCGGCCACAAAAGCCAGATTTGTCGCTGCATCGATCAGGCTATCGAGCCGGGCACCTGCGGGTGAAGTACGGAACGTAGCGCGGGCGATCTCGCCGTCCACCCCGTCGAAGATCGACGCAGCCTGAAACAGCAGCGCGCCGAAGACGGCTCCATTCACCGGAGACGTCAGCATCACTGCAAGCATCAGGCTGGCGAGAAGCGCCGTTCCCGCCGTGGCGTGAAGCGGCTGTATCCAGGCGTGGCGCAGCAGGCGCCGCGTGATCGCGCGCGACACTGGGCGGTTGAACAGACGCGAAAACAGCCCATCCTGCGGTTTGGAGGTGGCAAGCAGCAAGAGGTGGTCCGCCTCGCGCAAAGCCGCCTCGGCGACGACGGGCGCTTTTGACGAAGGACTTGTCGCTCGCGGCGCACGTTTGCCAAGGGCCTCCCGCACCTGTCGTGTCAGGCCGGCCAGCAGATCAAGCGCACCGAACACCATTGCGCCGCGCGCCGGCTCTGCATCTCCACCGAGACGCAACGAGAGGCCGCCGCAAAGTCGGTTGCATTCATCGCGACACCGCTGTGAAGGCCTCCAGGATCCTTCCGCAACGGTTGCAGCGATCGTGCATCCCGGCACAGCTGCGCCATCCAGCGACAGCGCGTGGACCAGCCTAGCTGCCAAGGGCAGACCGGCGACGAGGTATTCGGCCGTGCGCGCATCCGGAAAAACGATGTGCCTTGTCCGCAGGGCTGCTGGCGTCAGGTCAACCTCATCCGCGTGGAAAACCGGATCCAGATCTCGTTGTCTGTCGTTCATCAAGTCCATGCCATTCAGGTTGGGTCAGCAGCGAGACAGCGTCATGACACGCAGCAATTCAGACGGCGCGTGATCGTCTGGCTTGGCAGCACCACGAATGGGGTGCGAGTCGATACGTTGCGCCGCGGAGGGGAGCAGGTTGAACGGTGGAAGGTATGTTCCGCGGAAATCTGACAGGAAAGGCAGTTGGGGATCAATGATTTCATCGATGCGCGCTCCGCCAGATAACTCCAAAATGAAGACGTATCGCGCAGAAACCATTTTCAATTGGACTATCATATTGCTTCGTATAAGGCTACTTTCTGAGATAAGATAATCATATTATCGTCACATTTCTGCCACATGTGCTAGAAGAATCCCTGTATTCCATGACTAAGATCTGTGTTGACTGCCGCTATATCGGCCCACGCCCCAGTGGAATCGGGAAAGTGCAGCAGGCGTTGGCGGATTATCTGCCAGGTTTGGCGCCGGATGTGAATTTCATCTTTCTGAAGCGCGCTGATGCACCGGCAAGGCTTTCGCCAGCCGGCAACGTGCGGGAGATTGTCGTTCATGCTGCGGCAAACAGCCCTGCAACAATGTGGTGGCTCACGCGCAAGGCGCCGCTGGAGGACGTGGATTTGTTTCACGCGACGTTCAACATCATGCCGGCAGGCCTTGCGATGCCATGCGTGACGACGGTGCATGACATCATGTGGCTGACCAATCCGGACTGGTGCAAGGCGCGGTTCTCCCGCTCGCTCGAACGGCGTTTCTATCGCCACGGCATCAACCGGGCCCTGCGCAGCGCGGCTGCGATCACCACGGTCAGCGAGGCGAGCAAGCAGGAATTGCTTCATTGGAACCCGGACCTGGCCGGCCGGGTGCACGCTGCTCTGCTCGGCGTGGCTGGAGAGTACCGGCCTGTCGCCAACGCCGCCGAAAAGCTTGCCGGGCTGGGCTTGCCAGCCGGGCAGCGAATCGTGCTCACAGTGGGGCAATATGTGCCCTACAAGAACCATGAAGGCGCCCTGCGCGTCTTTGCCGAAGCCTGTAGCAACCGGACTGACACAAGCCTCGTATTCGTCCAGCGACTCAGCAGAAATGCAGAGGACTTGCGCCGCCTTGCGGCAAATCTGGGTATTGCGGACCGGGTCCATTTTCTCGAAGCAGTAGACGATGCGCAGCTCGTCGCGCTCTACGCTGCGGCGGACTGCCTGCTGCACCCGTCTTTCTGCGAAGGATTCGGGTTACCCCTGCTTGAGGCCATGGCGTGCGGCTGTCCTGTCGTCGCTTCTGATCATTCCGCAATGCCGGAGGTTCTGGGCGGCGCCGGATTGCTCGCACCGGTGCACGACACGCGCGCGATGTCGCAAGCGTTGCGCCGGGTTCTAGATGAACCAAACCTTGCCGAACACATGCGCAATGCCGGGCCGGCCCGGGCCGCAGAATTCTCCTGGCAGCGTTTTGCAGCGCAAAATCTTGAGGTTTATCGACATGTTCTCGCGTTGTGAGCCGGCCCGAGACGACATTGGTTCAATGCTTGCAGTTTACCGCATCCGCAAAACATTTCATCGCTTTTGAACAGGCCTGATGACTACAAGCAACAGCTTGCATGCAAACTTTCATACCGGTTCGTCAAATTGATCCATAATGGTGTTAGTTCGAATTTGCCCCTTTGGCATACTGATATTGCCGTGTTGCGAGCGCGAAAGCACTCGTGCTACTTCAGGTTGGATGAGGGGCTTTCGCAAAGCGATTTATTGCATGCCGTCACCGTTCCGGTTCTTGGGTATTAGAGCTACGAGGGACATACAGGAACCAATGCGCGCGTGTCATTGCGCAGTAGCGAACGGAGTGGATCATCATGCCGGCCGAACCTCACGCGAGTTGACCTTCTGAAATGGCTGATCGCCCATTCCTTCTTGACGTAAGCCGCCTTGTCTGGCGCAGCTGGTCGCGTCGACTTCCGACGGGTATCGACCGGGTTTGCTACGCCTATCTGCGCAATTTTGCTGATCGCGCTCTGGCGGTCGTACAGCATCGCGGCATTGCCCGCGTGCTCACGCCGCGCCACTCGGATGAATTGTTTGCCGCGCTCGATTTGCCTGACAGCGAGTTCCAGAGTCGGCTGGCAGCGCTTGCACCGCGCGCGTTAGCCATGGCGCCGAGACGGATCGACGGCAATGGCGCGTTCTATCTCAACGTGGGCCATACCGACATCGACCTTGCCAGCCTCCCGGACTGGACCCGGCGAAACAACGTCAAGCCGGTCTATCTGATCCACGACCTGATCCCGCTGACCCATGCCGAGTTCTGCCGCACGGAAGCGATCGAGCGCCACCGCGGACGGGTGATAAACGCGCTGTTCTCGTCGGCTGGCGTGATCGCAAACTCGCGCTCCACCGCGGACGAACTGGAATCGTTCGGGCGCAGCCACGGCATTCCGATCCCCCCGATCACTGCGGCGTGGCTGGCAGGTGCGAACCTCGGCTCGCCGGACGTCGTTCCGATCATGCCTGGGCGCCATTTCGTGTGCGTCGGCACAATCGAGGGCCGCAAGAACCATTTCATGCTGCTGCAGATCTGGCAGCGCCTGGTCGAGCGCCTTGGGCGCGCAGCGCCAAAGCTGGTGCTGATCGGTCAGAAGGGCGCCGAAGCTTCGCATGTCGACAACATGCTCGATCGCGGACGCGGCATCCGGGATCACGTCACGATCCTTTCGCATTGCGAAGATGCCGAACTTGGCCGCTGGATCCGGTCTGCGCAGGCGCTCCTGCTACCCTCGTTTGCCGAAGGGTTCGGCCTGCCGGTGGTGGAAGCCATGGCATTGGGCACACCGGTGATCGCCAGCGATCTGCCTTACTTCCGCGAAATCGGCTGCGGGATTCCAACGCTGCTGGACCCACTCGATGCCATCTCGTGGGAACGGATGATCTTGTCGTTCCTTGATCAATGCCCCGAACGGGCGCGCCAGTTGCGGATGCTGAAGGACTACTCACCGCCGACCTGGAGCGCGCATTTCGCGCAGATCGAGGACTGGCTCGACCAACTCAAGGTGTTGCCCCGATCGTTCGGCGCGATACCCCACTCGCAGGGAGCGGCACCGCGCCCCCTCTATCGCGCGGCCGAACAGCAGCCCTTCCCGCCCGTATCTGAAGGCCGGCATGCCATGCTGAACGAGTAAGCGCCCGATCGGTGCGCTGCCCGAGGCCTCACGAAAGATCATACTGTCCGTGTTGAAACGTTTCCCCTTCACCGATTCCCTGTTTCTGCTGGCTGTCGTGCTGCCGACGATGGTCGCCACGCTGTATTTCGCGCTGTTCGCCGCGGACATCTACATATCCGAGGCTCGCTTCGTGGTGCGCAGCCCTGAGAAGCAAGCCAGCTCCGCCCTCGGTCTTGTCCTCGGCGGAGCCGGATTTTCCGTTTCGGGCGACAAGAGCTATGCGGTGGTCGAGTATGTGCGCTCCCGCGATGCGCTGCGCGATGCCAATCGCGATGGAGCGATACAGAAGGCTTTCTCGCACGACGGCCTCTCGATGTTCGACCGTTTCGGAGGATGGTTCAACGGGCGGACTTTCGAGCACTTTTACGCTTACTTTTCGCACAAGGTGGGCATCGAGTTCGACACCGGGACGCAAGTGACGCGGCTATCGGTTTCAGCGTTCTCGCCCCGCGATGCCCAGATGATCAACCAACGGCTGCTCGGCCATGCCGAACAGCTGGTGAACCGGTTGAATGACCGCGCCCAGAAGGACACGATCGCGCTGGCGCAGGCCGAGGTCGACCGGGCCAAGGACCGGGCGCGCAATGCCGCCGTGGCGCTGGCGCAATTCCGGAACGCGCGCCGGATTCTCGATCCCGAGAAGGAAGCGGCGGTGCGGCTGCAGATGGTCTCGAAGCTACAGGACGAACTGATCGGCGCGAGGACCGAACTCGCGCAGATGCAGCAGTACACGCCGGAGAACCCGCAGATCCCCACACTGCGCACGCGCATCGCCGCGCTGGGCAAGGAAATTGCCGACCAGACCGGGCAGATCGCCGGCGCGCCGGATTCGCTGTCGGGTGACGCGGTGCGCTATGCCGCGCTGCAGCTCGACGCCGAAGTCGCCGCCAAGCAGCTCGCCTCGGCGCTTGCCTCGGTGCAGGATGCCGAGAGCGAGGCACGCCGCAAGCAGGCCTATGTCGAGCGCATCGCCGAGCCGAACCTCCCAGACTATCCGCTCGAACCGCATCGCTGGAAGGCCATCCTCGCCACCTTCATCCTTGGCCTCGTTGCCTGGGGCGTCCTGCGCACGCTGATCGCAGGCATTCGCGAGCACCACGACTGATGGCCGCCACCGTCCAGCAGCAAGCAACGTTTGCGCAAAGCCTGCAGGTGCAACTGCGCATCCTGCGCGCGCTGTTCATGCGCGAGGTGCTGACGCGCTATGGACGGCACAACATCGGCTTTCTGTGGCTGTTCGTGGAGCCGATGATCTTCACGCTCGGCGTGACCGCGCTGTGGACTGCGACCAAGTCGGTGCATGGCAGCAATCTGCCGATCGTGGCCTTCGCGCTGACCGGATATTCCAGCGTGCTGCTCTGGCGCAACATGCCCGGGCGCTGCATCGGCGCCCTGCAAGGCAGCCTTTCCTTGCTGTTTCACCGCAACATCCGCGTGCTGGATATCTATGTTGCGCGGCTGATGCTGGAATTCGGCGGTGCGACGATCTCGTTCACCACGCTCGGTCTGCTGTTCATCTCGATCGGCTGGCTTGCTCCGCCCGAGGACATTCTCGAGATTGCGGGCGGGTGGCTGATCATCGCGTGGTTCGGATCGGCACTCGCGATCTGGCTTGGCGCACTTTCCCACGAGTACGAGTTGGTCGACAAGATCTGGCACCCGCTTGCCTATCTGATCTTCCCGCTGTCAGGCTCGGCGTTCATGGTCGATGTCCTGCCCAAGCTGGCGCAGGAGGTCGTGCTCTATCTGCCGATGGTGCACGGCGTGGAAATCGTGCGGGAGGGCTATTTTGGCGCTGCAGCCCGGGCCCACTACAACCTGAGCTATGTCCTGCCGTTCTGCCTCGTGCTGACCGGACTGGCGCTGTTCCAGGTGCGCAAGGTTGCCAAGGTCGTGGTGCCCGAATGATCTCGGTCCGCGATCTGCGCAAGGTCTACCCGACCCGGATGGGCGACAAGCTCGTGCTGGACGGCATCAGCTTCGATCTCGGCATGGGCGAGCGGCTGGGCATTCTCGGCCAGAACGGCGCGGGCAAATCGACCATGGTGCGCCTGATCAGCGGCGCCGAGAAGCCGACCGCCGGCACCATCAAGAGCAGCCTGTCAATCTCGTGGCCGCTCGCCTTCGGCGGGGGCTTCCAGTACAACCTCACCGGGATCGACAACATCCGGTTCATCAGCCGGGTCTACCAGCAGGACTTCGAGCGCAACCTGGCCTACGTCGAGGAATTCGCCGAACTGGGCCCCTATCTGCGGGAGCCGCTGCGCTCCTATTCGTCGGGAATGAAGGCGCGGCTTGCCTTTGCGATCTCGATGATCATCGAGTTCGATTGCTTCCTGATCGACGAGATCGCCTCCGTCGGCGACGCGCGATTTCATGACAAGTGCAATCACGAATTGTTCGAGCGCCGCGGCAATCGCGCGATGGTCATCGTCTCGCATGATGCGGCCTATATCCGTGACAATTGCACGCGGTGGGCTGTGCTGCACGGCGGAAAATTCAAAGAATACAATGATTTCGAGCACGCCTATGCCGATTTCAAGGAACTGATTGGCTGGAAGCCTCCCCCGGGCTGGCCATTTGTCGAACCGGTGATTGCATGATGTTGAAGAGTTTGCGCCAGCTTACGCGCCTGTTCGCGCCGGTCGTTATCGTCCCGGGCGAGGCGTCGTTCGCGCAGCCGGTTTCGCAGGCCTGCACCTACAATCAGATGCTGGACCCGCTCTATGCGCAATGGTGCCATGCCATCTACGAGAACCCGAGCACGCACCGCAAGCAGTGGGAATTCTGCTACATCCTGCAAGCGCTGGAGACCGCCGGCATGCTGCAGCCGGGGCGCCGCGGACTGGGCTTCGGCGTGGGCGACGAACCTTTGACCGCAGCCTTTGCGGCGCGCGGGATCGGCGTCACGGCCACAGACCTCGACACGGAACGCGCGGCCGAGCAGGGCTGGGTCGATACCGATCAGCACGCGCGCAGCAAGGAAGTGCTCAATGGGCGCGGGCTATGCCCACCCGAAGACTTCAACCGCCTCGTCGATTTCCGCTTCATGGATATGAACCGGATCGACAGCGATCTCAGGGGTTTCGATTTCTGCTGGTCCGCCTGTGCGCTGGAACATCTGGGCTCGATCGACCATGGTCTGCGCTTCATCGAGGCATCGCTCGAATGCCTCAAGCCGGGCGGGGTGGCGGTGCATACCACCGAATTCAACTGCCAGTCCGACGACAAGACGCTCGACAACGCCTCGACCGTGCTGTTCCGCAAGCGCGATTTGATCGCGCTGGCCCGCAGGCTGCGGAGGCAAGGCCACGACATCGTGCTCAATTTCGACCTGGGCGATCAGCCACTCGATCTGCATATCGATGTTCCGCCCTACGCGCAGGAGAACCACCTGAAGCTGCAGATCGCGCAGTGGGTGACGACATCGTATGGCGTGATTATCCGAAAGGCCGGATGATGAAGGTGAAGCTTGGGGGCGAGCTTGCAAGATCTCTTCGCAAGAGCGCAGGTGCCGTGGTTGCCGGAATCGGGCGCGCGGCTCCGGTCGATCTGACCAATCGTGCCACGCTTGTGGCATCGTCGCAGGCGGCGGCGCTGGGGGACAGCAGATTTCTGGGGCACATCGGCAATGCGGATGCCCTGCGCGATCAGCAACGCTGGGCAGAGGCCGAGGCAGCTTATGCCGCAGCGCTCAGACTATACCCCTGGGAGTGCAGCTACTGGGTGCAGCGCGGCCATATGGCCAAGGAGCAGGGTGCCTTTGACCGCGCGGAAATCGCCTATCGCACCGCCTGCGCCTATGGCGCGCGGCCCGGCGATGTAGTTGAGCATCTCCTCTTCGTGATGGCACGCAACGGCTGCAACGAAAGTCAGGCGCCGATCCGCTTCTTTGTCGAGGGACCCAGTGCGCTTCAGGTGCCGGGCGAACCGGACATCTGGGCCTTCGGGCGATTGCTGTGGCAGGTCGGCGGCATTGCCGATCACCACGTGCTCGATCTTTTGCGCCACTGTGCGACTTGTGACGAACTCGTCGTCGCAATGTGCCGCGACACACGTTTCGAGCGCGCAAACCGGATCTGGCTCGAGCTGATCGGGGAGCACGAGCTGTGACTCGTTTTCTGCCCGACGCGCAGTGCCCGTCGTTCTCTATCGTGATCAACACGCTCAATCGTGGCAGCCTGCTGGGGGACGCGATCCAGGGGGTGTTTCAGCTCGACTATCCTTCGTTCGAGCTTGTCGTCGTCAATGGTCCGTCGACCGACAATTCGGAAGACGTGCTCGCTCGGTGGCATGGCCGGATCAAGCACTTGCGCTGCGATGTCGCGAATCTTTCGGTCTCGCGCAATGTGGGGATCGAGGCCGCAGCCGGTGATGTCGTCGCGTTTCTGGATGACGACGCAGTGCCGCATCCGCTTTGGCTGCGGTATCTTTCGCGCCATTATGCCAATCCCTCGACCGGCGGTGTCGGGGGCTATACAGTCGATAACACCGGCGTGCGCTGGCAGGTCCGCAAGACCGTCTGCGACCGGTTCGGCAACGCATACTTTCCTGACGACTTGTTCGACGAGCGTGCGCTGAACTTTCCCGGCACGCCGCTCTATCCCAGTTTGCTCGGCACCAATTCAAGCTTCCGCACTGCCGCGCTGCGCGAGATTGGCGGCTTCGATCACACTTTCGCCTATCTGCTTGACGAGACAGACGTTTGCATGCGCCTTGTCGATGCGGGCTGGCACATCCATTACGAACCGGCGGCGATGATTTTTCATCAGTTCGCGGAGAGTCACATCCGCTCGCACACGCGCAAGCCCAAGACGCTGTATCCATCGGTGGTAAGCAAGACGTACTACATCAACCGTCACGGTCAGCGGGAAGGCTTCGACAAAGTTGCCGAGCAGTTAGCCGCCTATCGCGGCGAATTGCTCAGGGCGAACGCCTGGCTTGCGGACCATGGCGACATCTCGCAGCAGCACCGTGTCCAGCTCGATCTCGATGTGGAGCAGGGCAGTGAAGACGGATTGCGGCGGAGTTATGCAGCGCTGGCCACCGGCAAGACGCACGGTGATATGCGTATAGACGCGACGCCGGAACCGCTGCTGCCGGCACAGCCCCGCGAAGGCTTGCGGGTCGCGTTGGTATCGCAAGGATTTCCGCCGGAGAACGATGCCGGGATCGCGCGTTGGACAAGCCTGCTGGCGCAGGGTCTGCGGGATCAAGGCATCGACGTGCATGTCATCTCCCGTGCGGGACAGGCGCCGTTTCGCCAGTACCGCGACGGCATCTGGCACCATGGCATTGGGCGCACGCCGGCCACCGCGACAGCGGCAACCACCATTTCGGCCCGATATGAGGTGCCTGAGGCGGGCGTGGCGGACTGGATGGCCGCTGTCCAGCAGGAGATAGCCTTCCTCAAGACGTTCGGCCTCGATATCGTCTCGTTCCCGATCTGGGATCTGGAAGCGCTGCCGTCGATTGACGACCAGGATGTGGCAGCAGTGGTCAGCCTGCACACGACCTATGGCCTTGCACGCCCGTACAAGCCCGAATGGTCGGAGCGGATCATCTATGGCCGCGCCTTTGTCGATCGCATGATCGCGGCTGAAAACGCCTTGCTCGGCCGTGCTCCGGCGGTGCTGGCGAACAGCGAGGCGGTCGTTGCAGAAATAGAGCAGATCCACGGCGTGGCAGTGGCTGATCGCGCGCATGTCGTGCCCCATGGGACGCCGGATCTGCTAGCCGGAGCCGGTCTTTCGCTCGAGGGGAAGGCTGCCAGACGGGACCAGGCGAGCGTCCTGAAAGTGCTGTTTGCGGGGCGCTTCGAACCGCGCAAGGGCTATGATCTGGCGCTACGTGTCGCGGCGCGGCTTGAAGACGATCCTGCCGTGCGGTTCTCCTTTGCGGGCACCAATCTGAGTGATGCGCTTGCCAAGGACATCAAGCGGCAGATCGGCATCGATCCACGCAGTCTTGGCAATGCCGTTTTCCATGGAGACGTTGATCGCGCAGCGCTCGACCGGCTCTTTGTCGAACACGACGTGGTGCTCATGCCCAGCCGGTTCGAATCCTTCGGGCTTGTGGCGATCGAGGCCATGTCGGCGGGAGCCCCGGTGCTGGCCCTGGAGCGCGGCGGACTTGCCGAAGTTGTCGACGCATCGGCCGGACGCCTGTTCGCCACGGAGGAAGCCTTCGTCGACGAAGCGGTGAAGATCATTGCCCGCTGGGCGCGGGACCGAACCGGCATGAACCAAATGGCGCAAGGAGCCTACGACCGCTTCCTCTCCCGTTACACCGTCGAGGCCATGGCCCGCGGCGTAGCCGATTTCTATCGCAAGGCCGTTTTGCAAAGGAGCACGCGATGATCGACGCGCAGTGGTTTGCGATTATCCGCTGCATTACCGGGACCGAGATGTCCGACGAGGAGGCAGGGCGCCTTGTCGACGTTCTGGGAGTGCAGGAAGAAGTGCTGCCCTATCTGCTACTGCGGACCAACGGCTTTGCCGAATGGCCGCTTGCGCGCAGTGCCTTCCGTCAGGCGGTCCGCTCGGTCGTGCGGCCACGGCTGTCCACCCGTCCAGCACCGGCACATGCGCGGCGCGCTGCGGTTTACGCTGAATTCTCGGCGGAAACGGTCGAGCGCATTCAAGGCACAGGTGCAGCACCGCACGCCGTTGCACTGCTCGGCAAGGCTCGCCTTGCCGGTTCCGCGAGCAGCACGGACCCCCACGTTTTCATTGCCTCGGCCAGCTCGGAAGACGACAAAGAGAAAGCCCTATGATGCAACAAGAGACTTTGGACATCACGGCACGTCTGGCGTTGCTCGAGCAGAAGCTTGATGCCGTCATGGCGAAAGTCAGTGAAGTGCGGCAGTTGGTCGGCCCCTACTCCTCCACATTTCCAGATGGATCGGTGCTCACCCAGACGATTCACAGCTTGAAGTACTTTGTCGACCCGGACGATCTGATCATCACGCCCCAGATGGTGATCTACCGGCAATGGGAAGCCGATGTTTCGGAGGTTTTCCATCACTTGTGCCGGCACGATACGGTGTTCGTCGATGTCGGCGCGAACTTTGGCTACTTCACGGTGCTCGGCGCCAATCTCATCTCGAACCAAGGGTCCGGACGGGTATTCGCGTTCGAGCCGAACCCCAAGCTGGCTGAATTGCTCCGGCGCAACATCGAGATCAACTGGTCGATCGCGCCGGTCACGTTCCATCAGGCGGCAGTTGCCGACACGCCGGGTGAACTGCAACTCTACGTGCCCAAGGGCCATGGCGCGAATGCCAGCCTCTCGCCCCCTGAGAACACCGAAAGCGTGGCGGTAACGGTGCCGGCGCTTCGGCTGGATGATGCCTTGCCCGGCGACCTCGTCGTCGACGTGATGAAAGTCGATGTCGAAGGTCACGAGTTGTCGGTCCTGAAAGGCGCACGCGAGGTCATTGCCCGCAGCCCGGGCATTCATCTCGTGATGGAATGGTCTCGCAAGCAGATGCTTCAGGCAGGCATCGATCCTGCCGAGGTGCTGGCTGAACTTGAAGGGTTCACGCCGCATCGCATCGAACTCGGCAGCGCACCGCTGGCGCATCCGCAGACGATGGAGTGGCTGCTGGAGCAGGACTACCTCGACGTGCTGTTCGTGCGGCCCTGACGAGCGGGTCACCATCCATGCGGATCGCCATCGACGCCTTCAACATCGCCCTGCCGCATGGCACCGGGGTTGCGACCTACGGGCGCAGTCTGGCACGGGCGGCCGGGGAGCTGGGGCATGACATCCATGTCCTGTTCGGCTCGCGCCGGGCACACTCGCGCGTGTCCCTGCTCAATGAAATCGCGCTCGCGGAGGGCGATCCGGAGATCAAGGGCAAGCGGGCATCGCAGCTCTCTTCCGCCGCCGCCTTTTTGCAGGCCGCGCAAGGCACGGTCCGTCCGCTCAAGGCGCGCTCCGTGCCCGTCTCGGGTCAGGTGCTCCTGCCCCAGCGGCTGCAAGTCGAAGCGGCACAATATTGGAACGCACAGAACCTCTACAACGGTTCCGACCAAGTTTTCCGCGCCACGAATGCCTTCACCAGCGTGGCGATCGAAGGCGTGGACATCGCGCACTGGACTTACCCGCTGCCCGTCCGGATGCCCGGTGCGCGCAATGTCTACACGCTCCACGATCTCGTACCGCTGCGGCTGCCCTACACGACCGCGGACCGCAAGCGCGCCTATTACCGGCTCTGCCGCAAGATCGCCGATCAGGCCGATCACATTCTCACCGTCTCCGAAGCCTCGCGCCGCGATATCATCGAGATCCTCGGCGTCGGCGAGGACCGCATCACCAATCTCTATCAGGCGAGCGACATCGGCGCTGCGCTGGGGGCGGTCGATGAAGCCTTCATCACCCGCTACGTCGAGGGCCTGCTGGGCGTGGGGCTGCGCGAATACTTCCTGTTCTTCGGCGCGATCGAGCCCAAGAAGAACGTCGCGCGACTGGTGGAAGCCTATCTGGCGAGTTCGGTAAGTTCGCCGCTGGTCATCGTCGGCGGGCCCGGCTGGGGCAGCGAGCAGGACGTGAAATTGCTCAAATCGCTGGCCGGTCTCGACGGGCGCAAGCGCATCGTATGGCTCGGCTACCTCCCGCGCGACATGCTCGCCATGCTGATCGCGGGGGCCAAGGCCACCGTGTTTCCCTCGCTTTACGAAGGATTCGGCCTGCCTGCGCTGGAATCGATGGCGCTGGGAACGCCCGTCATCACCAGCAATGTTTCCTCGCTGCCCGAAGTTGTGGGCGATGCGGGCCTGCTGGTTGATCCCTATGACGTCCGCGCCATTGCCCAGGCGATCATCGCGCTGGACGGTGACGAAGGCGCACGCGGCGAGCTTGCTCGCAACGGCCTTGTTCAGGCTGCCCGTTTCGACCGTGCCGCCTATGCAGAGCGGCTGGCCGGCTTTTACGCGAAGATGGCCTAGCCGTTGCAGATTGCCTTTTAGATGGAACCCGTTCCCATGCCCAAGTCCGCCCCGAAATCCACACCCGGCCTGGCCGGAAACCGTCGGCGCCGTGCTGCGCTCGCGGCGGGCACCGCGGCGCTCCTGTTGCTGCTTGGCGGGTGCTCTGCGGTCGGCGGCTCTGGACCAACTTCCGGAAGCATCCGCCGCGCCGCCGGACCCGCCGCTGCGGCAACCGGTTCCATCGCGCTCGTCGAACTTGATGGCGCAGCGGTCGCACGGCAGGAAGCATCGCAGACCAGCAGGAGCTTTGCCGACGTTTTCGGGGATTCCCCGGTCGATCCGACAATCATCGGTGCAGGCGATGCGATCGACATCGCGATGTGGGAGGCCCCTCCGGCAGTCCTGTTCGGCTCGGTTTCGACGCTGACCGGGATCGGGACGACCCAGACGATCAACCTGCCCCAGCAGATGGTCGGATCGGACGGCCGCATCACCATACCCTTCATCGGCAGCATCCCGGTCGCGGGACGGACGACCCGTCAGGTCGAACAGGACATCGTCGCGCGGCTGCGCGGCAAGGCGCATGAACCGCAGGCGATTGTCCGCCTGTCGCAGAACGAGGCGCGAACTGTTACCGTGCTTGGCGAAGTTGCTGCAACGCGGCGGCTGCCGCTGACCGCGCACGGCGAGCGCCTGCTCGACGCGCTGGCGGCAGCAGGTGGCAGCCGCCAGCCGGTGGGCAAGTCGACCATCCAGATCACCCGCGCGGCGTCGACCCTGACGATGCCGCTCGACACCGTGATCCGCGATCCGCGCCAGAACATCCGCCTGCGCCCCGACGATGTGGTGGCGGTGCTGTTCCAGCCATTCAGCTTCATCGCGCTCGGTGCCAGCAATCTCAATGCCGAAGTGCCGTTCGAGGCCACGGGCATGTCGCTGTCGCAGGCACTCGGCCGGATCGGCGGGCTGCGCGACGAGCGGGCCAATGTGCGCGGGGTGTTCATTTTCCGCTACGAGAATCCTGCCGTGCTGGGCCCTGAAGCAGCAAATCGGCCCGCGCGGCCCGATGGCACGGTGCCGACGGTCTACCGCCTCGACCTGAGCGCCCCGTCCAGCCTGCTCATCTCGCAGAACTTCGCGATCCACGACAAGGACGTGATCTACGTCTCCAACGCGCCGGTGGCGGATCTGCAGAAGTTCATCGGCATCGTCTCATCCGCCACCTTCTCGATCGTCGGGATCACCAACGCGGTGCGCTGACGCCACATCTGATGAGATGGTCGCCGGGCCCGCGTTCTCCACTCTCCGATCTGACAGGCCGTGGCGGCCGCGAACAGAGGCTGAAAGCGGCGCAGGTTGACAGGGTTGACACAGTCCAGAGCAAAAACTGTCAGCCCGGGCGCGAGGCCCTCCGGCCCATTGGGCGAGGGTGACGAGCGGCGGACTTGCGGGGATTCGTCGAGCACGGGGGGACTATGCCGCAAGGGGATGGCTGTAGGACAGCGGTTTATAAATAACAGACGCATCTGTTGTTTATTCTGGATGGCCGTTTCCGGTGTGGCTTGCTGGAGGCTGGGCGGCTGCCTGATGGGTGCGGTGCGGGCGCACGCTGGGGCGGGTAGCAATGACCACAGGCCTCGGAGACAGTAAAGTACTCCAACGATTCCAATCCATGACCTGGCCCCAAATCGCGTCATTATCATATCCAAATTGGCGCAATGAATGCGCGACTTTTTCATATCTGGGCAGCATTCCTGTTTTGAATGTTGTTTACAGCAGAGGCCTTTGATATTTTCCAAATCCAGAATTTGTCCGAAATGGCTCCCAATCTGAGCCAAGCAACATGGCAGAAATAAAAGCGGGACCTGATTGTGAACGTCGTCAAACTTGGCAGCGAGTTTCTTGTCAACACACAGACGTTGGGCTTTCAGCAAAAGCCGATGATCACAGGCCTTGCAAACGGTCGCTTCGTGGTCATTTGGCAGGACGGCAGCCGCACGTTGGGTGACGATCAGGGCACCAGCATCAAAGCGCAGATTTTCACGGCCACTGGAGCAAAGGTTGGGGCCGAGTTTCTGGTCAACACGCAGACCGCCAACGATCAACAAAATCCCACCATCATCGGCCTGGCGAACGGCGGATTCGTGGTCACTTGGAGTGACGATAGCGGCACGCTTGGCGACAGCGCAGGCGCCAGCATCAAGGCGCAAATGTTTGGCGCAGACGGGACTGCAATAGGATCAGAGTTTCTGGTCAATACTCAGACACTTGGCGGCCAGTTGAACCCGACGATCGCAAGCCTTGCCAATAACGGCTTTGTTATCGCTTGGGAAGATAGTGGCGACATGCAGGGTGGTGCTGGTGTCACCAGCATCAAGGCGCAGGTGTTCGATGCGAGTGGCAGCAAACAAGGTGACGAGTTCCTTGTCAATGCGACCACGGCTTCGTCTCAAAAGGACCCGGCTATCGCCAGCCTGTCAAACGGTGGCTTCGTGATCTCGTGGAACGACGAGTCTGACGGAAGCATAAAGGCGCAGTTGTTCGATGCAAATGGCGCAAGACGGGGCGTCGAACTTTCCGTGACTGAGGGGCCCCGCGCCGGTTCATACGCTCCAAGCATCACGGAGCTATCCAATGGAAATTTTGTCGTCACCTGGTATGATAATGGCACCAGCCTTGGTGACAACAGCGGCATCAGCATTAATGCGCAATTGTTTGATGCTAGTGGCAGCAAGATTGGCAGCGCATTTCTCGTCAACACCAAAACTGAGGGCGATCAAGCATATCCGGCGATTGCGGATCTGGGTAACGGCGACTTTGTTATCTCCTGGCAAGACCGGGCTGCAATTCCTTTAGGTAGTTCTTGGCTAGATTCTTGGCTAGATGAATTCCCGTGGGCCATCAAGGCACAAGTATTTGACGCAAACGGAGTCAAACAAGGCAGCGAGTTTCTCGTAAATACCCCGTCATTTTATACTCAACAAATGCCAACGATCACTGGCCTTGCGAACGGCGACTTTGCCGTATCATGGCTCGACGCTGGCTATGCCAATATCAAGGCGCAAGTCTTCTCCTTGAGCAACCAGGCCAACGCCCCCGTCATCACTTCAAATGGGGGTGGCGCGGTTGCAGCCTTGTCGGTCATTGAAAACATCACCGCGGTGACCACAGTGCAGGCCGATGATGCGGTCAATTTCCCGCTGACCTATTCGATCAGCGGCGGGGCAGATGCAACACGGTTTCAGATCGACGCTTCGACTGGCGAACTCTCGTTCATCAGCAGGCCAGACTTTGAAGCCCCGACCGATGTGGGCGGCAACAATGTCTACGATGTAATCGTCCGCGTCAGCGATGGAGTGCTGACCGACACGCAGGCTCTGGCGATAACAGTTTCTGACATCAAGATTGAAGTCGTCAAAAAGGGCGACGAGTTTTTGGTCAATACGCAGACTGCCGACAATCAAACTACTCCCTCTATCACTGGGCTTGTGAACGGCGGCTTTGTGGTCACATGGGTCGATTCCAGCGGAACTCTTGGCGATAGCAGCGGCACCAGCATCAAGGCGCAAGTCTTCAATGCAAACGGCAGCAAGTCAGGCGGCGAGTTTCTGGTGAATAGCCAGACGGCGGACAACCAGACGCACACATCGATCGCCGGGTTGGTGAATGGCGGTTTCATCATCACTTGGCAGGATGTGAGCGGCACGCTGGGGGACAGCAGCCAGACCAGTATCAAAGGGCAAGTATTTGATGCCGGCGGCAGCAAAGTCGGCGAAGAATTCTTGGTCAACAGCCAGACCGAATCTTTCCAGGGGCGACCAACCGTCACCGGGCTGGCGAATGGCCGGTTTGTCGTCACCTGGGAAGATTCGAGTGGCACGCTGGGGGACGCAAGTGCATGGAGCGTGAAAGCGCAGTTGTTCAACGCCAATGGCACGAAGCATGGCAGCGAGTTTCTGATCAACACCCAGACAGAAAACACCCAAGCCTCGCCCACAATCGCCGCGATCTCCAACGGCGGCTTCGTAGTAAGCTGGTCTGACAACAGCGGAGATCTTGGTTCTGCTTCAGACTATAACGTGAAAGCGCAGATTTTTGACTCGGACGGGAACAAGATATCCAGTGAATTTCTAGTCAATACGACGACAAACTCGACACAAAGCAACTCCACGATCACCGGACTCGCCAATGGCGGCTTTGTCATCACTTGGTACGATATTAGCCGTTTGTTGGATGATCTTAGTTCAGGAAGCATCCGAGCGCAGATATTCGATGCTAGTGGTCGCAAAGTGAACGGAGAGTTTCTGGTCAATAGCCAGACGGCGGGCGACCAAGCCTTTCCTGCGATCAAAGGCCTTGCGAATGGTGGTTTCGTGGTCACTTGGCATGACTTTAGCGACACGCTCGGTGACAGCCGCCAGACCAGCATCAAAGCGCAAGTTTTCAATGCAAACGGCGTAAAGCAAGGCGGCGAATTTCTGGTTAACTCCCAGACGGCATCTTCCCAAATGGTCCCGGAGATCACCGAACTTGCATCGGGCGATGTCGTGATCACCTGGCTGGACGGCAGTGGCACCTTGGGTGACGCCAGCGGCAGAAGCATAAAAGCGCAAGTTTTTAGCGTGACCAGCCAGAATAGCGCGCCGAACATAACTTCGGATGGAGGCGGTGCAGCAGCGGTCTTGGTGATCTCTGAGAATACATCGGCAGTGACAACCGTCCTGGCTAACGATGTGGATCCCGGGACCACACTGACATATGCGATCAGCGGTGGCGCTGATGCGGCTCGATTCCAAATCAACGCCACGACCGGCGCGCTTTCGTTCCGATCTGCACCGAACTTCGAGATCCCGAGCGATGTTGGTGCCGATAATGTCTATGATGTCATCGTTCGTGCGAGCGACGGTACGCTGACCGACACTCAGGCCATATCGGTGACGGTGACCGATGCCAACGAAGCGCCGGTCATCACCAGCGATGGTGGCGGGGCGACGGCAACGCGCGTGCTCGGAGAAAACGCTACTGCGGTGACCACTGTACAGGGCATAGATCCCGATGCGGGCACTACGGTAATTTATTCTATCGAAGGCGGCGCAGACGCGCAAAAATTTCACGTAGACTTCCTTACCGGAGCGCTCAAGTTTGTCACTGCACCAGACTTTGAAGCGCCCACCGATGCAGATGGAAACAACGTATATGAAGTGATTGTGCGTGCACGCGACGGGACGCTCGATGACACCCAGGCGCTTGCGGTGACGGTCACGAACGCGAACGAAGCGCCGGTGATCACCAGCGATGGCGGCGGGGCGACGGCAGCGCGCTCGATTGCTGAGAACACAGCGGCGGTGACCATAGTGCAGGGAACCGACCCAGATGCGGGGACCACACTGACTTATGCGATCAGCGGCGGTGCAGATGCCGCTCGGTTCCAGATCAACGCTGCGACTGGCGCGCTCTCGTTCCGATCTGCACCGAACTTTGAGTTGCCGGGCGATGTAGGCGCGAACAATGTCTACGACGTGATTGTCAGCGCCAGCGACGGCACGCTGTCCGATACGCAAGCGATCGCGGTGACAGTGACGGATGTGGGTGAGGCTGTGAGAAGCCCGCGCAGCGATTTCAACGGCGACGGGCGCGGGGATGTGCTGTTCCGCAGCCA
>OFDC01000682.1_pt1 | contig 22897 bp, 16 predicted proteins | sample 1520941 | NCBI WGS metagenome assembly OFDC01 (sample SAMEA94258168, study PRJEB24077) | hot springs metagenome | biome: Aquatic biome; feature: Water | place: India | collected 2012-12-06 | depth 5 m | reverse complement strand
TGCCAGGCGGGTTGTGCAACACCGCCCCGAGGGGCACCATACCAACCCCGGACTCCAGCTATGACCGGTAGAGCTTTGGGGAGCACGTCATCGTGTCTGAGGTATGGCAAAAGCGTACCCCCTTCGTAAAGGCTCTGAACGGGTCGTTGTTGTTTCGTGTATGGGTCGGTTTAGGCGCGGACTGTGCACCTGCTTCTATGGAGCAAAACGCTCAAAGCGTACAACCGTACGTCGAAGAAAACAAATTATGTGGGAGAAAGTGTGGGAGAGGGCATCTGAAATTCAATTTTTACTCAATAATTACAAAACTTAAGGCTGTGGTTCGGTACAAGCCCTGGTTGCTGGCCCCAAGATTCTATTTGATGCTGTCCTCGCGAATTTCCGGGGGATCGCGAACGTGAGGTGTCGGCCGAGTGATATGTTGACGCCGGAAGTGCACATGGGAATCGCGCACATGGAAGACGGGGCCATCGGCGTCAACGGCGCGACATTGAAAGACGTAGCGCGCCGGCATCAGGTAAAGCGCTTCGTCCAAAATTATTCGGATGCGCCCACTTGTTTTGGGGGCAGTGCTGGGGGCACAAAAGCTAGTTGTCCTATAATCAGAGCCGCAATTGCAGGGTCTTAAGCCTTAAATTCGAATCCCACCCTCTCCGCCAGCCACCTGTATCCGCCCGAAATGGGCGTGACCCTGCTTCTACATCGTTGATCTGTTCCGCAATCCCCCGCGAGGGCTGTGCTTGGTTGCTCCAGTCGGGTGCAGAAAATGCTTTTCGCGCCGGAATAAAGCTGCAACCCGTGTCGTTATGGGGGGCTGTGAGGGATCACCACACAGCCAGACGAGGGGGTTACGATGAAGAATGCATTGGCTGCAGGGTCTATCCTGCTGGCAGGCCTGCTGTCCGCGAGTGCGGCAACTGCGCAGGAGGCTCCGGCCCAGACGCAGAAGGATGACGAGCCTGCGGTCTGGCGAGCAAGCGCAGGCGCAAATTACTCCGAAGGCAAGTATGGTGACACAGCGACGACCAAGGTCGTCTCTGCGCCTGTCGCCATCAAGTACCGCAAGGGCGGCTTTTCGGTCCGCCTTTCGGTGCCTTGGGTACATGTCAATGGTCCGGGCAGCATTCTCGACACGCCGCAGGGGCGCGATGCCGGTTTCGGAGATCTCAGCTCGGGCGACGATAACGGCAGCGGTGGCTCCGGAAGCGATGACTCATCGGGTTCGGGCTCGGGGGGGTCGGGCTCGGGGGGTTCCGGCTCGGGAGGTTCGGGTTCGGGGTCTGACGATTCCGGCTCCGGCGGTTCGGGCAGTGGCGGTTCGGGCTCATCGGGCGGCGATGATGATAGCGGCAGCGGTGGCATCATCACGCCGCCAGTGCCCGGTGCGCCAGTCTCCAACAGCCGAGGCGGACTGGGCGATGTCTCGGTCGCACTCGGCTATTCGCTGGAACTTGGCCGGTCGACCTGGCTCGATCTCGGCACGCGCGTGAAGCTGCCCACTGCGTCGAGGGCGAAACGCCTTGGCACCGGCAAGGCCGACGTTACCGTAAGCGGCGATCTCGTGCAGGATATCGGCAGCTTCAGCCTGTTTGCCGGTGCCCGCTATCGCTTTCTCGGCAAACCGGCGGGATCGTCGTTGCAGGACACCTGGGGGGCAAGCGGCGGAGTGAGCTACCGGCTGCCCGGCGGCACGATAGTCGGTGCCGACTACGATTGGCAGGAATCGGCCACGCCCGGTCGCATTGCCAGCAGTGAAGCGACTGGCTGGATCAACTTCGGGCTGTCACGGAAGCTGCGCATGCAGGTCTTTGCCAGCACCGGATTCAACGCGCGCAGCACCGATTTCGCCGGTGGCCTGTCGCTCAGCTGGCGCCTGAACTGAGGCCTGAACCGAGGCCAGAACCGGGGGGATTGAAGAAAATTCTGCAGTCGATGGAATAAGCGCAAATTGCTGTCGTTGTCGCCCCGATTGGAAAGAAGGGGTGAACGGACATGCTGCAGGACTTGCAAGCCCAAGGAGGCCTGATTGCACCAGGCCAGGACCTGGCCGGGACGATCGCGCGCAAGGGGCGTCCCTTGCGCGAAGATCGCCGCTCGGCTGCAAAGCACGCCTTCACCACGCGCCGCGTCGACCTTGATCTGGCGACGCGGTTGCGCAGCGATCTAAGGCCGCGCGCGGGAGATCTGGTGCTGGCCCGGGTGGCGCAGCTTGGCCAGCACCAGAAGCTTGAATCCCCCCACGGCCGCCGCGCCCAGCTTTATGTCGGCGACGAGATCATCGTCGCCTATGGCGAGCGCTACGCACCCGACCAGTTCGAGGCCATTGTGCCGCAGGACCTTTCGCCCTGTGATCTGGTTGCCGGCGGTGGCGTCGCCGGATTTGTCCTCAGTCGCCATGCGAAAATGCGGACGGCGACGCGGATCGAGCCGGTTGGCCTGCTCGCCGATGACGATGGCAAGGTCCTCAACCTCGGTTGGTTCGGGCTGCCACGCCTGACCCTGCCGCCTGTCCTGCCCCCCGTCGTTGCGGTGGTCGGTACGTCGATGAACGCCGGCAAGACGACCGCTGCGGCCGGACTGATCCATGGCCTGTCGCGGGCGGGGCTCCACGTCGCTGCGACAAAGGTCACCGGGACCGGCTCGGGCGGCGATCTTTGGACCATGCTCGACGCCGGCGCGCGCTCGGTTCTGGATTTTACCGATCATGGCCACACTTCGACAGCTGGCCTGACGCTTGATCGCATCGAAAGCGTCGCGCTTTCGCTCATCGCCCACAGCGCGACCTCGAATCCCGACCTCATCGTCGTCGAAGTTGCGGATGGCTTGCTGCAGCGCGAAACCGGCGCTCTGCTCAAGTGCAAGCGTCTGCGTGAGGCGCTGCATGGCGTGCTGTTTGCCGCTGGCGATGCGATGGGCGCGGTTGCTGGCCATGACTGGCTGGTGAAGGCCGGGCACCGGGTGCTCGGCGTGTCGGGTCTGCTCAGTGCGTCACCGCTTGCCGTGCGCGAAGCCGAGGCGGCGCTCGGTTGGCCGGTCCTCTCGCTGGCCGATCTGCGCGATCCCCTGACCGCGCCGAAGATCTGCTTCGCTGGCGATGCGAAGTCATGCCTCGCCTGACATCCCATTCCATCGCGCGGCGCATGGTCGGTCCGGTTGCGGTGGCTGTTGCGCAAGGCTGTGCAACGCTGATCGGCGCCGCGCTGGTGCACCGCGCCGCGCAGCAGCCTGCCACCGCGCCGATGGCCGCGCTTGCCGTCTTTGCGCTCGTCTGCGCTTTCGGGCTGGAAGTGGCGCGCCGCAGACTGTGCGAGGCGATTGGCTGGCACGAAGTGGCGCAAGTGCGCGCCGCGCTGTTCCGGCGCATCTTGCGGGCCGACCGGTCACAAATTGCCCGCCAGCGCCATGGCGCCCTGCTGCAGGTCTTCGTTGGTGACCTGTCGGCCCGGCGCCAGTGGTTGAGCGACGGACTGCCCCGTGCCGTGACAGCACCCGTCCTCGTGGCCGCTCTTCTGGCTTGGGCCGCGATGCAATCCCCGTGGCTCTGCGCAAGGATTGCGATCCTTCTCCTGCTTGGCATGGGGGTGGGAGCCGGGTTGCTGCGCCCGATGTCGCGCGCGGTTCGCGAGGTAAGGCGTACCCGCGGGCGCCTGTCCGCCTTCGCTTCCGACACCATTGCGGAAATCGCCGATGGTTCGGTTCCGCCAAGGCAGCGCGCCCGCCTGCGGCGCCTTCGCCGGCGCAGCGATGACCTGAACCGTGCCGCATTGCGGCGTGCCTGGTGGACCGGAACCCTGCGCGGCCTGCCGCACCTGCTGACCAGTCTGATTGTGCTCGTCGTGCTGCTCGAACGTGGCGCCATCTCGGGAACGGTCGTGGTGATCGGCACCGCCGGCCTTGCCCTGAACGACCTGGCCCGCGCAGCGGAGCTTTGGATCCCGGCGCGGATTTCGGCGCTGCGCATCCAGCGCCTGATGCGCCTGCCCAAGGCGCCTCCGCAACCTGGAACCCTTGCGCTGGTCGAGCTTGCCGAGCCCGGACCCCGCCTTCGCCCCGCAAACAGACAGGACTGCGCATGACCGCTCTGTTCCCGATCCCGCAAACGGCTGCAATAACCATGCCCCTGCCGCAGCTCTTCACCGTGCCGGCAACGCCCGCCCGCCGCTACTACGCGGTGATCCCCGAGAACTGCGCAATCGACGCAGTCCCGCTCGTGGTGGTCCACGGGATTTCGCGAAACGCCGCTGAACTGGCGCTGCGCTTTGGCGAACTTGCGGCGTTGCACGGCATCCCGGTGATCGCTCCTCTGTTCGAGCGAGGGAGCTTCGGCAGGTACCAGCACGTGCGCGATCCTGAAGGCGCACCGCATTGCGACGATGCCCTCTTCGACATTCTTGCAGATGCGGCGGTCCGGTTCGGCGTGAATGCTCGGCACTGCGACCTGTTCGGCTTTTCCGGTGGGGCACAGTTCGCCCACCGTCTGGCGATGCTCCATCCCCACCGGGTGCGACATTGCATCGCTGCGGCAGCGGGATGGTACACCATGCCCGATGCTTCGCTGCCTTGGCCGCTTGGCCTTCAGGACGCACCTGTCGCGATCGATCAGGCCGCGCTCGCCAATGTCCGCTTCGACGTGCTGGTCGGCTCGCTTGACCGGCAGCAGGACAAGGCCTTGCGACGATCCGAGGCCATTGACGCCGTGCAGGGCCTCCACCGCCTGCAGCGTGCCCGGCGCTGGAACCGGGCCATGCGCAAGGCAGGCTTTTCAGGCGGCCTGACCATCATCCCCAGCCTCAGCCACGCTTTCGGCGATGCCGTCCAGCTCGGCCTCGTCCCACTTGTCCTGGATCTGCTCGGCACGCGCCGCGCCACAGTGCTCTAAACCCGAGGAACCCGAACCATGAAGACTTTCGCAAGGGCCATCGTGCCCGCCATCGCCCTGTGTGCCTTGCCTGCCCATGCGCAAGAGGTCAAAGCCGACGAGAAAGGCCTGACGCTTGATGCCGGCCCGCTGCAACTGAACCTTGGCGGACGCCTGCATCTGGATGTCAGCGTTTTCGACGACCCCGCCTTGCAACGGACAGACGTGACCAGCGCCGACGTCCGCCGCGCCCGCATCGAGCTGTCCGGCAAGGTTGGCGAGATCCTGCGCTTTCGCGTTGACCGCGAATTCGCCGGGACCAGAGGCTGGCGCAATCTCTGGGCCTCTATCGAGCCGGTGAAGAACCTCGAGATCAAGGGCGGCAACATGATCGTGCCGTTCTCGATGGAGGATCTGCAAAGTTCGAATGCCACGCCATTTGCCGAACGCTCGATGGCCTCTGCGCTGACCGGCGGCTTCGGCCTCGGTGGCGCGATCTCCTCCGGCGGCCGGAACTGGAGCGCCAGCGTGGGTTACTTCACCGATGCCCTGGCCAACGATGAAGGCCGCACCACCGAGCGCGGAAAAGGCGTGGTGGGCAGGATCACGTTCGCGCCGGTCCGCTCACGCAAGGCGATCGTGCATCTGGGTCTCGGCGGAGAACGAAGGACATTCTCGGCGATTGAGCGCGTGCGATTTACGGCTGATCCGGGTTCTGTCTTCGCGCCCAATATCATGTCCAGCGGCACGCTCGGATCGCTCGAGACGCTTAACGCGTTGAATGTCGAAGCGGCGGTTTCGCTTGGCCCCGTGCTGGTTCAGGCACAGTCCCTTTCGCTGAAGCTCAATCGCACCTTGCGAGACAATCGCAGCTTCAACGGCCAGACCGTCCAGGTCGGCTGGATCGTGACCGGTCAGCGCCATGCCTACAGTGCATCGAGCGGAATCTTCGGCGGTCCGGACCGTCGCAAGGGGGGAGGCGCTGTTGAAATCGCCGCGCGCTACAGCCGCCTCGATCTGGTCGATGGCACCTTCGACAGGGGCACCGGCCGCGCGCTCAGTGCCAGCGCGATCTGGACGATCAGCACCAATCTGCGCCTGCTGGCCACATACACCGACAACCGCGTCCGCTTCCCGAGCGGGGGGGCGCCGGTGACGAACCACGTGGGCGTCCTGCGCGCTCAACTGAGTTTCTAAAGCGGAGCCTTTCGGGTTGGCTTCCGCCGGGGCGGTCACCTGCTGGGGTGGCCGCCCCATTCCTTTGCGATCAGCGCCTGCTCGGCAGCCGCATCGAGCGGATCGGCCAGGTTCAGGCGGCGATGGGCAGCGTCCAGCACGGCATCATCGGTTCCGGCTGCGACCGCATATTCGCCGGTGCCCGCGGAAGTGCCACCTGCGCCCTGCGCTTCGATCGTCCAGACGCCTTTCGTGTCGCGGCAGGCCAGGGCCACCTTGCCACTGTCGCCAAATTCGCGGCACCAGCGCCCATCGGCAGCGCGCGCGGTAAGCGCTGGCGTGATCTTGCGGCCATCGGGCAGCTCTGCCGAAGCCAGCGAAGGTGTCCGGTCAAGCGCGAGAGAAAGGGGATCGCGGTCAGGCGATCCGCCGCGAGGAGCCAGCACCAGCGCCGCTACAAGGCTTGCCGCGATTGCGCCACCCAACGGCAGGGCATGGCGTTTCCACCATGGCGCATTGTCATTGGCCGCCAAGGACGGGGGCGGAGGCGGAACCACAATGGGAGCCGGTTCGACAAGGCCGAGCCGTTCGAGCATTGCCGCATCGATCGGCGCCTCTGCCACCGGCGCAAATGCCCCGGCAATCAGGGCGTCGTTTGCGCCCCATTCGTCGGCGAGCTTCTTGAGTTCGGGGTCGGCGGCAAGTTCCGCCTCGAACGCTTCAAGCTCTGTGCCGTGAAGCTCGCCATCGAGCCAGGCGGCAAGCCTCTCTTCGCGCGAAAGGGTCATGGTTGGGCATCCTTTTGCGCAAGTTGCGTTTCGCCAAGGCACGAGGCGATCCTGGCCCGGGCACGGGCCAGACGGCTCATGACCGTGCCCACCGGCACCTCAAGCGCTTCGGCAGTATCGCGATAGCTGCGGCCCTCGATTACCACGAGGGCAAAGACAGCGCGCTGATCGTCGGGTAGTGCCTGCAGCGCGCGTTGGGCCGCAGACAGTTGCGAGCGGTTCTCGACCGTTTCGCGCCCATCGCTGCCGGCAATACCGTGAAGGGCATCGACGTCGATTGCCGTGCCGCGCCGCCGGGCAGCGCGCGTGCCGTCGATGTGGATGTTCTGCGCGATGCGATACATCCAGCTGTCCAGCCGCGTGCCCGGTTCGAACTGGTCGGCACGCCGCAGCGCCCTTTCAACCGTGGCCTGCATCAGATCGTCTCCATCGGCGGCGTTGCCTGCCATCGCCTGGCAGAACCGTCGCAGGCGCGGCAATGCGGCGACGATCGACGCCCGCATGCCTCCTGCATCGTGATCTGCCCGCTCCATCCATGCCCCCACAACGTCTTGCGCGTCCGGCTATTCCAACCCGCCCCCTGTCGCGCTACAAAAAAGTTGCCGACCATCGGAATAGCAAGCACTTGCAGTCGTTGTCGGCGCGTATCAAGCAGGATTTGATCCATGAACATGCGCGCCATCCTGTCCGGAATTGTCATCGGGTTGCTTGCCGCGCCCGCGTTCCCGCATGACCGCGACCCGCCCGAGCCACAGAGCGCGCAAGAACGCGCGCAGGAACGGCTGGAGCGCGAGCAGGAGCGTGCGGCCCAGCGTGCGGAAGAGCGGGCCGCCCGCTTCGAGCGCGATCGCAGCCGCATCGAAGAGCGTGAATTGCGCGAACCGGCCAAGGCCGCCGAGGACCTCGCGAAGTTGGAAGCCGATCGCGCCGACAATGAAGCCAAGGCTGCCGAGGATGCCGAAAAGGCCGAGGCAGACTACGAAAAGGACCTGGCCGAAGCGGCCGAGGACGAGCTCGAGGATGCCGCCGAGCTTGCCGAGCAATCCGACGACGACCGCGTGGAACGGGGCAGCAGCGCCGAAATCCGCGACATCGCCGATGGCGAACGCGCCGAGCATGACGAGCGCGGATATCCGGTTCGGCGCGGCGAGGTCTTTGCCCTGGATATGCCCGAAGGCGTGCTCGCCCAGATCCAGCGTTCCGGTTACCGGATCATCGAGCGGACCCGCCTCGAAGCGCTCGACCGGGACCTGCTGCGCCTTGCGGCCCCCGGCGGCACCAGCGCAACCCTCGCCCGGGACCGCTTGCGTGAACTTGCCCCCGGCGCCACGGTGGATGTCGTCCATTACTACGGCATGGACCTGACAGCCGGCAGCAAACCGCACAAGGCACGTGAGAAAGTCATGCCAACCCGCGCCAACGAAAGCTTTTCCATCGGCGTGATCGACACCGCAATCGCCTCGCATCAGGCGCTCGCCAAGGCCAGGATCATTGCGTGGAGCGAAGGGGCAACGCCGCAGGCGCAGGCCCGGCATGGCACGGCAGTGGCCTCGCTACTGGCCAGCGCCGGTCGTCCGACGATTTACAGCGCCAACATCTTCAGGGGGCCCGTGGATCGCCCATATACCTCTGCCGAAGTCATCGCCGCGGCGCTGGAATGGACCTTGCTTCAAGGCGCCCCGGTCATCAACATGAGCCTGGCCGGTCCGCGCAACGCCATTCTCGATCGCCTCATCCGTGATGCGGTGAAGACGGGCAGGGTGGTGGTCGCCGCGGCTGGAAACGGTGGCCCCACAGCGCCGCCGTCCTACCCGGCAGCCGTTCCGGGCGTCGTCGCGGTGACAGCGGTCGATCACGATCGCCGGGTCTATCGACTGGCCCAGCGCGGGAAGCATATTGCCGTTGCCGGCTATGGGGTCGATGTTCTCGCGGCAGAGGCCGGGGGCAATCTTGCGCGGTTTACGGGCACATCGTTTGCCACGCCGGTCGTCTCAGCCTGGCTCGGGCGCTGCCGCGCGACCGGGGCGGATGCCTCTGCCTGCCGGCTGCAACTCAGGAAAGCGGCGAAGGATCTGGGGGCGCAGGGTTTCGACGAGACCTACGGCTTCGGCCTGATCGAATAGCGCGACGCAAGGCCGCGGTCGCACGATTCCATTCGGATTTGCCGTCAAAGACCGTATCAGGGAGTCGACAAGAACAAAGAACGAGGATGCCGCACTTGGAAACCCGCGATGATATCCAGGCCTTGCCGAAGCATCACCAGGCCACGCACAGCGAGAAACTGATCATCACCGCCTCATCGCTCGGCACGGTGTTCGAGTGGTACGATTTCTACCTCTACGGCCTCCTCACCGCGATCATCGCCGCCAAGCTCCTGACCGGCCTCAACGAGACGACGTCGTTCATCATGGCGCTGCTGGTGTTTGCCGCGGGCTTTATCGTCCGCCCGTTCGGCGCGCTGGTGTTTGGCCGCATCGGCGACATGGTCGGAAGGCGCTACACGTTCATCGTCACGCTGCTGGTCATGGGCCTGTCGACCTTCCTCGTCGGTTGCCTGCCGACGTATGAAAGCGTCGGCGTCGCCGCGCCGATCATGCTGGTCGTGCTGCGCATGTTCCAGGGCCTTGCCTTGGGCGGCGAATATGGCGGCGCGGCGACGTACGTTGCCGAACACGCGCCCGAGGGCAAACGCGGCCTCTATACCAGCTGGATCCAGATCACTGCCACGGCGGGGCTGGCCATGGCGCTGCTGATCGTCATCCTCGTACGCTCGCCCGTCACCGGCGTTGGCGAGGAGGCCTTCAAGGACTGGGGCTGGCGCGTCCCGTACCTGCTGTCAGGCCTGTTCCTGGGCATCGGGCTGTGGCTGCGCCTGAAATTGCATGAATCGCCCGTGTTCCAGAAGATGAAGGCAGAAGGCACCTCGTCCAAGCGCCCGCTGTCCGAAGCATTCGGCGAATGGAAGAACCTGAGGATCGTGCTGATCGCGTTCTTCGGCGCCATCGCCGGGCAGGCGGTGGTCTGGTACACCGGCCAGCTCTACGCGATGTATTTCCTCGAAAAGATGCTCAAGGTGGATGGTCTGACGGCCAATACCCTGATCATCATCGCGCTGGCCTGCGCCACGCCGTTCTTCCTGTTCTTCGGCTGGCTCTCGGACAAGATCGGTCGCAAGAAGATCATCCTGGCAGGCTGCGCGCTGGCGGCGCTGACGATGTTCCCCGCGTTCAAGGCGCTTACCGCAGCGGCCAACCCCGCGCTCGCCCGCGCGCAGGCAAACGCACCGGTCAAGGTCCTGGCCGACGCTGCCGAATGCTCCTCGCAGTTCGATCCCGTCGGCGCCAACAAGTTTGACGGCACCAGTTGCGACATCGTCAAGAACGCCCTCGCCAAGGCCGCGGTGAACTACGAGAACGTCGCCGCGCCCGCCGGAACCCTTGCCTCGATCCAGATTGGCGCGACCACCGTGGTCGCCCCCGATCCGGCCCGGCTTTCGGGCGAGGAAAGGAAGGCTGCTATCGCCGCTTTTGCCGCGCAGGTGACCAGCGACCTGGCGACTGTCGGCTACCTCGGCAAGGCCAACCCGGACGAGATAGACAGGCCGCTGGTCGTGGCCATCCTGTTCTACCTCGTGCTGCTGGTGACCATGGTCTACGGCCCGATCGCGGCAATGCTGGTGGAACTGTTCCCCAGCCGCATCCGCTACACCTCGATGAGCCTGCCATACCACATCGGCAATGGCTGGCTCGGCGGCCTGCTGCCGGCCATCGGCTTTGCCATGGTCGCGGCCAACGGGGATATCTACTACGGCTTCTGGTACCCGGTCATCGTCGCCGCTGCCACTTGCGTGATCGGCCTCGTCTTCCTGCCCGAAACCTACAAGCGCAGCATCGACGACTGATGCGGAGTGCGGGGGCTTCCGAAGAGGCCCCCGTCGCACCGATCAAGGCTTGAGGTTGTCCAGCACCGCCTGCCACGACACCAGCTTGAAGTTCTGCGCGCGTGGCGCATTATCGCCATCCTGCGCCACGAACAGGCCAGCGCGGAAGGCCGGGCCGAAGTCCCCAAGCATCAGTTCAATCCCGTCGGTGTCGCTGGTTGCGCCGAACTGCCCGGCAGCAATGCGGAAGCGGCCACGCGGTTGCGCTGTGCCCAGGTCGAACAACACGTAGGCATTGTCGCCCTGGCTCGATGCCACGAGCATGCCGCCATCCCGGCCTTCGGGTGCCAGCGCCAGCCCTTCGACATCGGCTGCCAGCCCCTTTTCCGCGCCCACCATGGCAAAGGCTTCGGCCCGCAGCACCGCGCTGCGCAGATCAACCCGCCAGATGCCGACATCTTCCTCGGCAACATAGAGCTGGCCCGTCCGGTCATCGACCACGCAACCCTCGGACTGGGTGCGGAAACGGACCGAGCGCAAGTGCCGCGCCGTGATCGTGCCGCCAGCCGCTTCCAGCGCGCTTTCTGCCACCGTGCCATCCTTCAGCACGACATAGGCCCGCGCCAGTTCACCCGACGCCAAGGCCTTGCCCATGCAGAAGCCATAGGCCTCGGCGGGAGCATGGCCAGCGTCCAGAAACGCCAGCGTGCCAAGACTGGTCAGCCTGCCCGTCGCGCCATCCAGCCGGAACAGCGCGATCTTCGGTTCAGCCAAGTCACTGCGGTCGCTTGCCGCTACGAGCACGAAGCCGGGGCGCAATTCGCGCAAGTCGACATTGTTGAGCGCGCCCGCCGCCACGAAATCGCGCACCTTGCCGTCAAGGCCATAGACATAGAGCCCGGCCTTCTTGTCGGTGCCGACGATCAGGCTGGCTGCAGGATCGGCAGGATTGCGCCAGATCGCCGGGTCGTCGGCGGCATCGGCATTGGCGGACCCGACCGGTTCGGTTTCGCCCGTCGCGGCAATGTCCACCGCCGGATAGAATGGCCGCGGGAACTCCGCCACGCTGGCGCAGGCAGAAAGGAACAGGACCGGGAGCAATGCCCCCGATCCTGCCGTGACGAACCTGGGCAGGGCAACCATCAGAAGTTGATCCGCACGCCCGCCGCATAGCGACGACCGAAGCGTTCGTATTCGATGGTGTAGATGTCGGTGTGCGGCGTCGGCGTGCCGGTCGCCGTCAGCAGGTTGCCCGGCTCGGAATAGCGGCGCCCCGGCTTGTTGAGCAGGTTCGAGGCATCGAAATAGACCTCGAAGTTCTTCGTGATCGCATAGCGGGCCGAGAAGTCCATCTCGTCGTCGGCTGCCCAATAAGTGTCGCCAGCGTCGGTCAGATCGTCGGCATAGCCATCAAGCCAGGTGCTGCGGCGCTGGTACTGCAGGCGCAGCGACAGGCCGTACTTCTCGTAATAGGCGCCCAGGTTGTAGACCCAGTCGGACGTGCCGGGCAGGCGCACCTTGCGGGCAGGGACATCGCCCACCGCAGGCTTGGTCACCTCGCTGTCGTTGTACGTCAGGTTCGCGCTCACGCCGAAACCACCCATGAAGTCGGGCAGGCCGAGGCTTGCGGTCCATGGTTCCAGCTGCAGCTGCGCCGCCACTTCGAAGCCGAAGATGCGCCCGTCACCGCCGTTGGTGATGCCCGTGAAGGTGTACTGCGAACGATCGACGCCGCCGCTGTTGAGCACGTCCGAATTGAAGGTCCGGCGCTGCGAATAGAGCACGTCCTCGACCTTCTTGTAGAACACGCCGGCCATGAGATAACCCTGCGGACGCACGTACCATTCGAAATAGGCGTCCACGCCATAGGCGCGCTCGGGCTTCACGCCGGGATTGCCGCCGGAAATGGTCAGGTTGGCGTCATTCACCGTCACGTTGGGGCGGATCTGGTCATAATCAGCACGCGCCGCACCGCTGTTGAACGAGAGCCTGAGCTTCTTGTCCTCGGCCAGGTCGTAATTCACGTGCAGGCTGGGGAAGGCGAGGGTCTGGCTCGCCTCGGCGGTGACCAGACCTGTGGTCCCGGCAATATTGGCCTCGGCAATGCCACGGTTCTTCACATGCTCGACGCGAACCCCGCCGACCACCGAACCCCAGTCATAGCGCAGCGTGCCCATGGCGAAACCGGCAAAGACCTGCTCGCGCACGTCATAGATGTTCGCGGTATTGGGCGTGAAGGTAAAATTGGCGCGCGCGGCGTCGGCATACTGGCGCATTTTGTCGGTATCGAAATAGCGGAAGGTGTAGCCCATCGGAATCTTGCCGAGGAACCCCTGATCCAGCGAGAACTGGTTGTAGTCGGTGGGGATGCCGATCTTGGCGAAGTCGCCAGCCGCCGTCAGCGAGATCTGGCTTTCGTCCACCACCTTGGTGCGCTGGTCGAACTGGAAGCCCAGCTTGAAGGTTGCATCACCACCCAGGAAGCTGGTGTCCTTGGCCACGATCAGGCGGCCGGTATAGGCCTTGGTCGTGTCCACCGCGTCAAGCAGGCGAAGCTCGGCCAGTGGCTTGGTGAACGTGTCGATTGCGCTGACGGCAGTCCCGGCGGTGTAGCGCGTCGGGCTGGAAAGCTGCACCGTCGTGAACAACCGTGGCGTGTTGCGCAGCGGGTTGGTGAAGTCATAGGCCACGGTCGGGCGGGCAGAGCGGGTGGAAGGGCTGTTCCAGCGCGCTTCGCCCACCACCGACCGGTCGTCCTTGGACTCGGTATAGTTGCCCAGCCAGTTGACCTTCCAGCCTTCGCCGAACTCGTGGGTGCCTTCCAGCGTGTTGGTGAAGATCGACTGGCGGAACGCGCGCAGGGTGGAGCGCTGGTTGATGTCGATGCCGTAGACCGTGCCTTTGAGCGGCGTGTTGCCGATGCAGACGTCGGCATAGCCGGTGGTGGTCGGCGTGGTGTTGATCGTGGTCGGGCAGGCGGCCGAACTGTTCGAAAGATCGCCCTGCTTGTCATCCATGTCGAAGATGTAGTTGTCGCGCGCCTCGTCGTCGGTGAAGATCGTGTAGACCGACCGCAGCGAAATCGTGTTCTGGCTGTCGGGCTTCCAGTCCATGCGGCCTGAAACCGACCAGTTGCGGCGGCGCAGGCGATAGAGCTTGTTCTCGGTCTCGCGCGCCCAGAAGCGGGTGGCACTGCCGGGGCGCTGGTCCTGCGAAACGCGCTCCCAGTCGATCTCGAAGTTGTCGGTGATCATGTTGCGTTCGAAGAAGCTGCCCGAAAGCAGCACGCCGATCTCGCCGTCACCCGCCTTGAAGCGATCGGAAACGACCAGCGAGCCTTCGTACTCGCGCCGGTCGCCCAGTTCGGCGTAGCCGATCCCGGCCTTGCCCTGCACGTGGAGGCCGCTGAAATCGAAGGCCGAGCGGGTGATGACGTTGACGTTGCCCGAAACCGTCTCGCCCGGCATGTCCGCCGTCACCGCCTTTGAAAAGATGACCTGCTTGGCAATTGCCGAGGGGATCGAATCGAACCGCGCATCGCGGCCCTCGGGGCTGACCACGTTGATCCCGTCGAAGCTCAGCGTGGTCCAATAGTTGGGCGCACCGCGCAAGCTGATATAGCGCGCCTGGCCCTGGTCGCGCTCGATGGCAACGCCCGGCAGGCGGCTGGTGGCCTGCGCAATGTTCTGGTCGGGCAGGCGGCCGACGCCATCGGATGACAGCACCGTTACCAGCGAATCCGACTTCTTCTGCACATCGAGCGCGGCGGCTTCGGATTCGGCGATCGGACGTTCGCCCGTCACCACGATCGGCGCCTCGGCGCTCTCTTCCGCAGCAAGGTCTTCGGCAAAGGCTGGCGTGGCAGCGAGCGCGGCAACCGAACCCAGCAGCATCGCACGAAGAAGGGTTCGGCTGCGCGCCGCGGAAAACACAGATGTCATGGTAAGCCCCCTGAATGACTTGGCTGGGGAGCCCCTAGGCACTGCGTTTGACGGTCACGCGACAGTTCGAAGGCAGAACGAAGAATGCGTTTCAAACAGCCGTAACAATTGCGGAAAGTCGGGCGCTCCGCATTATGTTGGGCAACAAACTGTTACGCAAATGTCAGGCGGCAGGCGTGCTGCAGTGCTGCACCAGCTCGCGCAGGTCGCGCGACGCGCTGTCGCCGACAAGGTTGGGGTCGGAGCTGTCGATCACGATTGTGTCGCCCTTGGCCCGCAGCCGCACCTGGCCGAGCACCCGCGCCGATCCCGCGCTCAGGCGTCGGCACAACCGCGCCGCATGGCCCAGCGTCCGCGCCTCGAACAACAGGTCCTGCGGGGCGAGGGCGCTCCATGGCACCTGGCCGGCACCGCCCTTGCCAAGGCTCGCGCGCAAGGCGCTGGCCAGCGCGGCGCGCCCGGCGTTGTCCACGCCGACCCAGCGCTTCTGCAGGCCCCATTCCGTCGGCAATTCGCGCCGCAGGTTGGGCTCGACCCGGCCCGCAGCCAGGCACAGCATCACCGCCGCCCGCCCGACCGGGGTCTCCGCCAGCGGCGCAACTTCCCTGACCGCCGCCACCGTCGCCTCGACCAGCGCCGCATCGACGCCCATTGGCTCCACGAAGGCGCTGACACCGGCGAGCAACGGGTCCTCGCGCTGCGCCGCGTCGGGCAGCGATCCGAACAGCACGCCCTCGCGCAGGCCCCATGACGAGAACACGATGCCCTTTGGCTCCAGCTTCTGCAGCAGCACCGCCAGCAATGCCGCCGCGTCGGGAATGCTCGCCGCGCGGCTCGCCGAAACGCCATCGATCTGCCGCAGCGCCTGCCCCCGCCGCGCAAACCGCTTGGCCAGCTCCAGCGCCTTGGCGGCATCGAGTGCAAAGCCCTGCGTGTCGTCCAGTGGCCAGCCCAGTTGCACCATCATGGCGCGGCCCAGCGCGCGCATCGATCCGCCGACCAGATAGAGCGTCGCCTCTGGTTCAGCGACCCAATCCGCCCCGGCCAGCATTCGGCTGATTTCGCGCACGAACACCCGGTCGCCCCGCGCCCGCAACGGCGGCAGGCGCAGCGAGCCCAGCGGCAGACTCACCCCATGGCTCGTTCCGCCATCGGCAATATCGACCAGTTCGAGGCTTCCCCCGCCAAGGTCTCCCACGATCCCCGAAGCCCCCGGAAAGGCACCAAGCACCCCCGTCGCGCTGGTCTCGGCCTCCTCGACGCCCGAGAGCAATCGCGGCTCGAAACCGATCTCGCGAATGCGCGCCAGAAACGCCGGCCCGTTGGTCGCATCGCGCGCCGCCGCCGTCGCCACCACGTCCACGCGCGGCACTTGCGCCAGATCGAGCAGCGCCTTGTAGCGCCGCAGCGCCGCCAGCACGCTGTCCACCGCCTTGTCGGAAAGCCGGCCCGTCTCGGCCACATGCTTGCCAAGCTTGGCTGTCACCTTCTCATTGAGCAGCGTCACGGGAGCACGCGGTGGCCCGCCATAGACCACCAGCCGCACGGTGTTGGAGCCGATGTCGATGATCGCGCGCGATTGCGCCCAATCGTAGATGGTGGTTTGAGCCTTCACTCAGCCACGGTTAGCCGCGCCGCGCCGCAACGCAAGCTTTGGAACCTTTCTTCCCTTGGAAAGCGCTGCACCGCGCCCGGAAAGCGACGGGTTGGTCATGAAATAGCCGTGGAGGTTGAACGAGGGGTCGCCCTTCTCGAACCGCTCGTACTCGCCGTCCGGTCCCAGTTCCCAGCTCTGTTCGGTATCCAGCAGGTTGGCGAGCATCACCTGGTCGAGGATCTGATCGTGCACCGTCGGGTTCTTGACCGGCACCAGCACTTCCACCCGCCGTCCCATGTTGCGGCTCATCCCGTCGGCCGAGGAGATGAACACCCGCGCCCGCTTGTTGGGCAGGTTGGCCCCGTTGCCGAAAGCCCAGATGCGGCTGTGCTCAAGGAACCGCCCGATGATCGACTTCACCTCGATCGTCTCCGAAAGCCCCGGCACGCCAGGCTTGAGGCAGCAGATCCCGCGCACCACCAGCCGGATCTCCACGCCCGCCATGCTGGCAAGGTAGAGCCGGTCGATCAGGTCAGGGTCGGTCAACTGGTTGAGCTTGGCCCAGATCGTGGCGGGACGGCCCTTGCGCGCCAGCGTGACTTCACGCTCGATGCATTCGTACAGCCGCTCGCGCAGGTTGATCGGACTGATCGCCAGCAGTTCGGTCTGCTTGGGCTCGACATAGCCGGTGACGAAGTTGAACAGCTGCCCGGCATCACGGCCCATGCGCGGGTCGGCAGTGAAGAATGACAGGTCGGTATAGATGCGCGCGGTGACCGGATGATAGTTGCCGGTGCCGAAGTGGCAGTAGGTGCGATATCCGCCACCTTCACGCCGCACCACCATGCTCACCTTGGCATGGGTCTTCCAGTCGACGAAGCCGTAGATCACCTGAACGCCCGCGCGTTCAAGCTGCGCGGCCCACATCAGGTTCTGCTCCTCGTCGAAGCGGGCCTTGAGTTCGACCACTGCCGTCACCGACTTGCCGGCCTCTGCCGCCGCGATCAGCGCTGCGATCACGGCGGACTGTTTCCCGGCGCGATAGAGCGTCTGCTTGATCGCCACCACGTCGGGATCGGCCGCAGCCTGCCGCAGGAAGTCGATCACCACCTCGAAGCTCTCGTAAGGGTGGTGGATCACCAGATCCTTCTCGCGGATGGCAGAGAAGCAATCACCGTCATGTTCGAGAATGCGTTCGGGGTAGCGCGGGTTGTAGGGATCGAACTTCAGATCCTGCCGGTCCTCCTCGATCACCGCAGAAAGCCCGCTGATCGCCAGCAGGCCCCGGCTCTTGATCACCAGCGCATGATCCAGCCGCAATTGCTCGCGCAGCAGTTTTTCGGCAGCAGCATCGAAGTTTTCCTGCAGGTGCAGCAGGATTACCTTGCCGCGCCGCCGTCGCTGGATCGCAGTACGGAAGTAGCGGACGAGGTCCTCGGCGTCTTCCTCCACTTCGATGTCACTGTCGCGCAGCACGCGGAACGTGCCGTCGCCCAGGATCTTGAAGCCGGGAAACAGCAGCGTCGCATGGCGCCGCACCAGTTCCTCGATCCCCATCCACGAAGCCCGGCTACCCGGCAGACGGACGAAGCGGGGCAGGGCAGGCGGGATCAGGATCATCTCCGTCACCGGCGCACCGTCCGCGGTGCGCTGCAGCTGGAACAGGATTCCGGTGCCCTGGTTGGCGATGAAGGGGAAGGGGTGCGCCGGATCGATCGCCTGTGGCGTCAGCACCGGGACGACGTGTTCCTCGAAATAGTCGCGCAGCCACTCGGCCTCACCCTTGTTCAGGGCATCGTTGTCGATGATGCGAATGCCGGCATCGGCCAGTTCGTCCTTGAGATCGGCCAGCACGTCCTGCTGCGCGTCGATCAGGTTTTTCACCGCATCGAGCAGCGCGCCCAGCTGCTGCTGCGGGGTCTGCCCGTCGATCGAAAGCTCGTCGATCTGGCGGCGCACCTGCGCGGCAATCCCTGCCACGCGGACCATCATGAACTCGTCAAGGTTGCTGCCGCTGATCGAAAGAAACCGCAGCCGCTCCAGCAGCGGGTAATCCGGGTTGACCGCCTCGGCCAGCACGCGGCGATTGAAGGCCAGCCAGCTCAGTTCGCGATTGAAGAACCGCTCCTGCACGGGCGGCAAGCCTTCGATCTGCGTTGGAATTTCCCCTGCCGACATTACCAGAGCCATTGCGCATCTCGCGTTACAGTCCCGTGACAGTCATGTTCCGGATGATTGCTGTCAACCGATCGTCACGCAGATGTCGCTGATCTGACGCCGAATCTCCATCATCCTGCAACAGCGCGCGCCTAGCAGGCCCTCGCCACACCGATGTGGTCTATGAGGGATAACACCATGCGTATCGTCGCCGTGCTGCTTGCCAGCACTTCGCTCATCGCTGCTCCTGCCTTTGCTGCGGAAGAAGTTGCGCCTGCCGCTGAAGCCGCCATGGCTGCGGACTCTGCCAATGCCGAGATCGTCGTCCTCGGCTCGGGCCAGACCCGCCAGGTGCAGGAACTCTCCACGCAAGAGCTGACCATCCTCGCCTCGGGCACCAGCCCCTTGAAGGCCATCGAAAAGCTGCCCTCGGTCAACTTCCAGTCGGCCGACGCTTTCGGCAACTATGAATGGTCGACCCGCGTCACCATCCGCGGCTTCAGCCAGAACCAGCTCGGCTTCAACCTCGATGGCATTCCGCTGGGCGACATGTCCTATGGCAACGCCAATGGCCTGCACATCAGCCGCGCGATCAGCCCTGAAAACATCGGCGTCACGCGCGTCAGCCAGGGTTCCGGCTCCATCGCCGCGCAGTCGACCAACAACCTCGGCGGTACGCTTGAATTCTTCTCGGTCGATCCCAAGGACGTGCTCGGTGCCGACGTTTCGGCTTCCTACGGTTCGGCGGAAACATACCGCGGTTTCGCACGTGTCGCGCTGGGAACGGCAGACGGCGCGCGCGGTTATGCATCGGTCCAGTATCAGGATGGCAAGAAGTGGAAGGGCGATGGCAAGCAGCGCACCTTCATGGCCAACGCCAAGGCCGTGCTGCCGCTGGGCGAAACCGTCGATCTCGATGGCTACATCAGCTATTCCGACCGCGCCGAGCAGGACTATCAGGATCTCAGCCTCGAGATGATCGATCGTCTCGGCTATGACTGGGACAACTTCGGCCCCTCGCGCTATGCCGAAGCCATCAACATTGCCGATATTGCCGCAAATACGGGCTACAGCGGCGTCACGCCGACCAACCCCGCTGCAGGCACGACCTATCCGTCGCCGTTCGTCATCGCCGATGATGCCTATTACGATGCTTCGGGCCTGCGCAAGGATACGCTCGCCGCACTTGGCCTGACCATCCAGACCGGCGATACCGGCAAGTTCGCGATCAAGGGCTATTACCATGAGAACGACGGGCAGGGCACCTGGGGCACGCCGTATCTGGCCAGCCCCTCGGGCGTGCCGATGTCGATCCGCACGACCGAATACGACATCAAGCGCAAGGGCGTGTTTGCCTCGTGGACGGGCGAACTCGGCTTCAACAAGCTGCTCGTCGGCGGATGGTATGAAAAGAACGACTTCATCCAGTCGCGCCGCTTCTATGGCTATGAAAGCCGCACCAATCCGGGCCGCGATCACCTCGATTTCCAGCGCAACCCGTTCTTCACGCAGTGGTCCATCGCGTTCGAAACCGACACGCTGCAATACTACGTCTCGGACGATATCGACCTTGGCGATCTCAAGGTGAACCTCGGCTGGAAGGGCTACTCGGTCGACACCAACGCTTTTGCGCTGGTCAACACCAACAGCCGCGCTACCGGTGACCTCAAGGTCGAGGACTGGTTCCAGCCGCATGTCGGCCTGAACTACAAGTTCGGCAACGGTCTCGAAGCCTTTGCGGGCTTCACGCAGGTGACGCGCGCCTATCAGGCTTCCACCACCAGCGGCCCGTTCTCGTCAACGCAGGCTGGCTTCGATGCGATCAAGAACACGATCAAGCCGGAAAGCTCGGACACCTACGAGGCAGGCTTGCGGTACAACACCGGTATCGTGAACGCCTCGCTCGCTGGCTACTATGTCGATTTCCGCGATCGCCTGCTGGTCATCCCCACTTCGCTCGGCATCGTCGGAGCCACCAACGCCCTGCAGAACGTCGGCTCGGTCCGCGCGCTCGGCATCGAAGCGGCGGTGGACGTGAAGTTGCCCGGCGGCTTCGGCGCCTTCGCTTCCTATAGCTACAACGATACCACCTATCGCGATGACGTCGTCATCACCGCAGGCGGCGTTACCACGATCCGTCCCACCAAGGGCAAGACCGTGGTAGATACTCCCAAGCACCTCCTGCGCGGCGAACTGTCCTATGACAGCGACACCGTGTTCGGTCGGGTCGGGGTAAACTGGATGTCGAAGCGTTACTTCACCTACCTGAACGACCAGTCGGTGCCGGGCCGCGCGCTCGTCGATGCCACCATTGGCTATCGCGTGGACATCGGCCAGCGCCAGCCGATCGAACTGCAAATCAATGCGGTGAACCTGTTCGACAAGCGCTATGTGGCCACCATCGGCTCCAACGGCTTCGGCTTCAGCGGTGACAACCAGACCCTGCTCGCGGGCGCGCCACGGCAGGTCTTCGTCACGCTCAAGGCGGGCTTCTGATCGTGCGCGGCCTTGCAACCGCAAAGGCCGCGATTGCGGGCGTCGTGCTGCTGGGCAGTACGGCGCCTGTTGTCGCCAAGGCCCAAGAAGCGGGCAAGCCCGTCCTGCTGATCTCGATCGACGGACTGCGTCCCGGCGACGTGCTCGAGGCGGAAAAGCGCGGGCTCAAGGTGCCGAACTTGCGCCGGTTTCTGAAGGAAGGGGCCTATGCCACGGGCGTCATGGGCAATTTGCCCACCGTCACTTATCCCAGCCATACCACGCTGATCACCGGCGTCGCCCCGGCCAGGCACGGGATCGTCAGCAACACCACCTTCGATCCCAGGCAGGTCAACTACGGTGGCTGGTACTGGTATGCGCAGGACATTAGTGCGCCAACGCTGTGGGATGCGGCCAAGGCGGCGGGCCTCAGCACCGCCAACGTCCACTGGCCGGTCAGCGTCGGCGTCAAATCGCTCACCTGGAACATGCCGCAGATCTGGCGCGCGGGCCACGGCGATGATCGCAAGCTGATCCGCGCGCTCGCCACCGATGGCCTCTATGATGAACTCGAACACGATTGCGGCGCCTATGCCGACGGCATCGACGAAGGCGTCGACGCCGACGAGAACCGCACAAAGTTCGCCGTCCGCCTGATCGAGACGAAGAAGCCCGATTTCCTCACGGTGTACCTCGCCGCGCTCGACCATGAGGAGCACCTCCACGGCCCCGGCAGCGCCGAAGCCAACGCCGTACTCGAACGTCTCGACACTGCAGTTGGCAAGCTTGTCAGCGCCGAACTCGCCGCGCGGCCCGATGCCACGATCGCCTTGGTAAGCGACCACGGCTTCGTCGCCACCGACACCGAAGTGAACCTGTTCCGCCCGTTCATCGAAGCCGGGCTGATCCGGCTCGGCGCCGATGGCAAGGTCGCGTCATGGGACGCGATGCCTTGGCCCTCGGGCGGCTCCATTGCAGTCGTCCTCGCCCGCCCGGATGATGCCGCGCTCATCGGCCTCGTCGGCGCATTGCTGGAAAAGCTCGCCGCCGATCCGCAGGCGAAGATCGCCAAGGTCATCGGCAAGGCGGAGATCGCCAGGCTCGGCGGCAATCCGCAGGCAAGCTTCTACGTCGATCTCAAGCCCGGCGCACTGGCGGGGAATTTTTCTGCCGATGCGCCGCTGGCAAAGCCTTCACGCTACAAGGGCATGCACGGCTACTTCCCGGCCATGCCTGAGATGCGCTCGACCTTCCTCGTGATGGGGAAGGGCGTGGCAAGGGGGCGCAGCCTGGGTGAGATCGACATGCGCGCGATCGCTCCCACGCTGGCAGAGGTGATGGGGGCGAAGCTGCCCGATGCGCAGGTTCCCGCCCTCAGGATCGGCGGTTAGGCGCAGTTCTGCATTCTCCGGGGAGAGTTGCGCCTCTGCCTCGGAGAGTTGCGGTGGAGTTGCCACAGAGTTGGAAAACTCCCGGTTGGCGCCTGTGTTGCTGAAATTTGACGAATATCGAATGCGTTAGCGAGAATCAGTGGTGCCGCTGCAAAGGTCCGGCGCGCATCCCCGCCAACCAATGGTAACCCATGAAACGCGGCCTCTTTCGCACGATCGACAGCTTCTTGGGCGAATGCGCCCGCGTCCACGAAGACGCCGGCGACGCCTTTCCCTACCTCCGTCCCGAACTCTATCGCAGGCTTGGTTTCACCCCGGCTTACGAGGACCTGCCATTCCGGTCAGAAGCCGAAGGCGCACTTCGGCGCACTTCCTGAGGCATGAAAAAAGAGCCCCCGCTTTCGCAGGGGCTCTCAAATTCTCAAGCCAAGGCTTTGGGTTTACACCCTTTCCTTCAGCACTTCGGCCAGCGTCTCACCCAGCAGGCTGGGCGAGGCGGAGACCTTGATGCCGGCGGCTTCCATCGCCGCGATCTTGCTTTCGGCGTCGCCCTTGCCGCCCGAAACGATGGCGCCGGCGTGGCCCATGCGGCGGCCCGGAGGCGCGGTGCGGCCCGCGATGAAGCCGGCCATCG
>OFDC01000680.1_pt1 | contig 22930 bp, 18 predicted proteins | sample 1520941 | NCBI WGS metagenome assembly OFDC01 (sample SAMEA94258168, study PRJEB24077) | hot springs metagenome | biome: Aquatic biome; feature: Water | place: India | collected 2012-12-06 | depth 5 m | reverse complement strand
CAGGGCAACGTGGCGCTGGCCTTGTTGTGCAACACCGTGGCCACGGTGTTCGGCCTGTTCGTGCTGATCGAGGTGTTCGGCCCGGTCAGCGGGGCGCATTTCAACCCGGCGGTCAGCCTGGCCATCGCCAAGCGCAAGGGCGCCAACGCCGTCGTCGTTTCCGAGGCCGTTCTGAGCCGCGTCGAGATGCTGAAAGGCTCGCTGCTGCCCAGTTCCCTGAACGTCGATGTCACCCGTGACTACGGCGCAACGGCCAACGAAAAGGCCAATGAGCTGCTATTCCATCTAGGGCTGGCGACGGTCTCGATCGTCGTGCTCATCGGCCTGGCTATCGGCTGGCGCGAGGCGGCGGTGACCGCCGTCGTCATCCCGACCACGATCCTGCTGACGCTCTTCGCCTCGAACCTGATGGGCTACACCATCAACCGGGTCAGCCTGTTCGCCCTGATCTTCTCGATCGGCATCCTGGTCGACGACGCGATCGTCATGATCGAGAACATCGCCCGGCATTGGTCCATGAAGGATGACCGCAGCCGGATCCAGGCCGCTATCGAAGCCGTGGCCGAGGTCGGCAATCCCACGGTGGTCGCCACCTTGACCGTAGTTTCGGCCTTGCTGCCGATGCTGTTCGTCTCCGGCCTGATGGGTCCCTACATGGCGCCGATCCCGGTCAACGCCTCGGCCGCCATGGTGTTCTCGTTCTTCGTGGCCGTGGTCATCGCGCCCTGGCTGATGGTGCGCTTCGCCCGCAAGGCGCTGGAAGGCGGCTCGCACGGCCATGGCCATGACGACGAAGGCAAGCTGGGCGCGCTCTACCGCCGGGTCGCCGGCTGGGTGATCCGCGACCGACGCACGGCCTGGACGTTCCTGGGCGGCGTCGGCGTCGCCACGGTGTTGGCTTGCGCGATGTTCGCCACCAAGACCGTGACGGTGAAACTCCTGCCGTTCGACAACAAGTCCGAGCTGCAAGTGGTGCTGGACATGCCCGAGGGTACGTCGCTGGAGATCACCCAGCGCACCTTGGCGCAGGCAGCCGCCATCGCCGGAACCCTGCCAGAGACGGTGGCCATCGACTCCTATGCCGGGACCGCCTCGCCGTTCAATTTTAACGGCCTGGTACGCCACTACTACCTGCGCAACCGGCCTGAACAGGGTGATCTTTCGGTCGCGCTGGCCCCCAAGCATGACCGCAAGCGCTCAAGCCACGCCGTCGCCTTGGATCTGCGCGAGCGCCTGTCGCGTCTCGCCCTGCCTGCTGGCGCGGCCGTCAAGGTGGTCGAAGCGCCGCCGGGGCCGCCCGTCATGGCCACGCTGCTGGCGGAGATCTACGGTCCCGACGCGGCCACCCGCCGCGCGGTCGCCGACAAGGTCAAGGCCACGTTCCACGCCGTGCCCTACATCGTCGATATTGACGACAGCTGGGGCGCGCCCCGCCCCACCCTGCGATTGGTCCCCGATCGCACGCGACTGGAAGCCCTGGGAGTCTCCGACCGCGAGGTGCTGGAGTCGATCGGCGCGGCTTTCGGGGGCCAGGTGGTTGGCTACGCCCATCGTGGCGAGGGCCGCGATCCCCTGGAGATCGCCGTGCGCCTTCCCCAGAACGCCCGCACCTGGGGCGAAGTTCTTGGCGCGACGCCAGTCGCCCGCGCAGCAGACGGCCGTCTCGTCGAACTGTCCGAAGTTGTCGAGGCCAAGCGCGAAGTCGGCTCGACGCACGTGTTCCGCCGGGACGGCCGCGACGTCGACATGGTTATGGCCGAACTGGCCGGCGCCTATGAGGCGCCGATCTACGGCATGATGGACATCAACAAGCGCCTGCGCGACATCGACTGGGGCGCCACGCCCAAGCCCGATATCCGGCTGAACGGCCAACCCCGCGACGAAAGCCGCCCCACAGTGCTGTGGGACGGTGAATGGGAGATCACCTGGGTGACCTTCCGCGACATGGGCGCAGCCTTTGGCGTGGCGATCCTCGGCATCTATGTGTTGGTGGTGGCGCAGTTCAAAAGCTTCCGCCTGCCTCTGGTGATCTTGACCCCTATCCCGCTGACGCTGGTCGGCATCGTCCTGGGTCATATCCTGTTCCAGGCGCCGTTCACCGCAACCTCAATGATCGGCTTCATCGCCCTGGCCGGGATCATCGTGCGCAACTCGATCCTGCTGGTTGATTTCATCCGCCACAGCGCCGAAGGCGGCGCCCCCCTGCGGGAGGTGCTGCTGACGGCCGGCGCGATCCGTTTCAAGCCGATCCTGCTGACCGCGCTGGCGGCGATGATCGGCGCGGCGGTGATCCTGACCGATCCGATCTTCCAGGGCCTGGCGATCTCGCTGCTGTTTGGCCTCGCCTCCTCGACCGTCCTTACGGTTTTGGTCATCCCGGCGATCTATGTCGTTCTACGCGACCCGGATACGCCCGTGAAACCCAAGGCCGCTTGATCCTGAACCCCACGTTTCTACATTGGCTCCAATGACCGCTCCCGCCATTTCCTGTCACGCGCCCTCCGATGTCGCCGATCTGCGCGCCTGCGCCAGCGACGCGGCGCGCCTGCTGAAACTGCTGGCCAACGAGCAGCGCCTGCTGCTGCTGTGCCGGCTGGCGGATGGCGAGGCGTCCGTGGGCGAGCTCTCCGAGCATGCGGGCTTGGCTCAGTCAGCGACTTCGCAGCACCTGGCCAAGATGCGCGCTGAGGGGCTGGTGGCGACCCGCCGGGAAGCCCAGACAATCTACTACAGCCTCAGCGACCCGAACGCCGCGCGCGTGCTGGGCACGCTATCGGATATCTACCGCACCGCAGGCTGAGGCCTAGAGCCCGCCCTTCGCGCGCCAGGCGACATAGGCCGCCACGATCAAAACCAACGCGGCGAACAGTCGGCGCGCCAGTAATGCGCGGTCCGCCAACAGGGTCGCGCCCTTGACGCCTGCGACCCCACCAAGCGCGCCGCCCAGCACGAACACGCCGGCGATCTTCCAGTCGACCCAGCCCGACAGCGCGTAGTTAAAGGACGTCGCCGCCCCAAACAGCGCGACCGAAACCAGCGACGAAGCGGCCGCATTGGCCAAGGTCATGCCCGTGGCCGCCATCAGACCTGGCACGATCAGAAAGCCCCCGCCGATGCCAAAAAAGCCCGCCGCCGCGCCGGTCATCACCCCGAGCAGCGCCAGGCGCCGAACCAGCGGCCACGTGATATGAACGTCGGGATCGCCTTCCGAACGCGGCCTGCGCATCATCGAGACAGCGATCGCCGCCATGGCCAAGGCGAAGAACAGCAGCAGCCTTTGCCCGTCGATCAGCTTGGCGACGCTGGAGCCCAGGAAAGATCCAAGCAGTCCTGCGGTCGCAAAAACGCTGGCGCAGGGCCATTTGACCCGCCCACCGCGCCAGTGACCGGCCAGGTTCGCCACAGCGTTGACCGCGACGGCGGCGGCCGAGGTCCCGATCGCCACATGCGGGTCGCGCACACCGATCACGTAGAGCAAGAGCGGCGTCGCCAGCACTGAACCGCCGCCGCCGAACAAGCCCAGCAAAGCCCCGACCAGTGCGCCGCTGGCCAGGGTGGTCGCGACTGCGATCATGTCCATGAGAGCCTCGATCAGGCTTGATATATTCGAATATTCGAATATATATAAACACACTGGATATCAAGCTGGAACGCAACCATGGCCTTGCCGGACATCGCGCTAGAGACCGCCCGTGGTCTGGTCGCCGCTCACAACGGCCCGGAGGTCAAGGCCTTCTTCGACGCCGACACCTTCACCGTGTCCTATATCGTCAAGGACCCAGGGTCCAACGCCTGCGCGATCATCGACAGCGTCCTTGACTTCGATCCGGCCTCCGGGCGCACCCGTCGCTCGAGCGCCGACAAGATCATCGACCACGTCCAACGCGAAGGTTTGAAGGTCGAGTGGATCCTGGAGACCCACGCCCATGCCGACCACCTGTCGGCGGCGCCTTATCTCCAGAGCAAGCTCGGCGGCAAGATCGCCATCGGCGCGCACATCACCGCCGTACAGCGGGTGTTTGGCGCCCTGTTTGGACTTGGCGCAGACTTTTCGGCCGACGGCCGCCAGTTCGATCGCCTCTTCCACGACGGCGAACAGTTCCGCATCGGCGGCCTGGACGCGCTCGTGCTCCACACGCCAGGTCATACGCCCGCTTGCGTCAGCTACGTGGTCGGCGACGCCGTTTTCGTGGGCGACACCCTGTTCATGCCCGACTATGGCTCGGCGCGGTGCGACTTTCCGGGCGGCGATGCAGCCACGCTCTTCGCCTCGGTCCGCCGTCTTCTCTCGCTACCGCCCCAGACCCGCATGTTCCTGTGCCACGACTACCTGCCAGCAGGACGGACGGACTATCGGTGGGAAACCACTATCGCCGAGCAAAGCGCGGACAATATCCACCTTCATGCGGGCGTCAGCCAAGCCGAGTTTGTCGCCCAGCGTCGTGCTCGGGACGCCATCCTGCCCATGCCACGCCTCCTACTGCCGTCCGTGCAGGTCAACATCCAGGCCGGCCATCTCCCTGAGCCTGAAGCCAACGGCGTTCGTTATCTAAAGCTGCCGATCGACGCGGTCTAAGCCCCCGTGAGGAATGGCGCATGGCTCTTGGCGCAACTTCCAAACCCCAACTTGCGCCAGTAGCGCTCGACCGGGCATCGGCGAGAGCACGATCGACTCGTATTCGCGAAGATTCAAATGCGTGCTTACAGATCTCTCTCCACCCGAGCTTTCGACACCGTTGCGAATTTTAGCGCTCGCCGTCGCTAAGTAGTTGAGGGTTTCGCTGTACAGAGACTTGAGCTTTTCTTCGCCACCCACGATCGGCGAGAGGCCTGACCCTGCTGGGAAAAGCGAGAATTTGGCGCCAGAGAAGGCGGCGAACCCGCCCAGCGCACCTTGCTCATCGAGCACCGAATGATCGACGAGAGCCACGCGGGCTCCGCCTTCGGCGGCTCGCCGAGCCCCGAGCAATCCTGCCAGACCGCCGCCGATAAAGACGATGTCATATTTGTCCAACACGATCCCCCTTGAGCGGGGAGAGAGGTTATTACCCTAGCGCTCACAGCAAAGCTCAATTTTAAAGCGACGCTAGGTTGATTCTTGAATGCGCCACTCGGAAGCGGGGAAACTCCGAAGCGCTACCACCTGCACACAACAATTTTCGTCTTGGTCGCAACAGCGCACGAACCAAGGTTATGCGGCCAAACGAAGTAGGGCCGGAAATGGGGCCGAAACTTCAGATCAGAAATTCTCGCATATACTTCAACCGCTTATCACGTGCGGTGGCGGTGAGAGAGGGATTCGAACCCTCGATAGAGTTTCCCCTATACACGCGTTCCAGGCGTGCGCCTTCAACCACTCGGCCACCTCACCAGCGCACTCGGGTCGGGGGTGGTTGAGACCCCCGGCGCGGGAAGGCGCGCAATATACTCAGGGGCTCGCCGGTAGCAAGCACGTTGCAGGATGAAACCGTCGACGACCGCGCCTATATCTGCGCCAAAGCGTTTTCCGCCGCGAAAGGCCCGCCATGCTGTCGCTCCAAAAGACCCTAGACTTGCCCTCCGCCGACACCGCCCTGCCCGGCCGCGCTGCGCCGATCCCGACGGCGGAGACCCATTTCATCAACGGTCACGCACTGAAGGGTCCCTATCCAGAGGGTCTTGAGACGGCGATCTTCGCGATGGGCTGCTTCTGGGGCGTCGAGCGCGTGTTCTGGAAGGTTCCCGGCGTCTATGTGACCGCCGCGGGCTACGCCGCCGGAATCACGCCCAACCCGACCTATGAAGAGGTCTGCACGGGCCGCACGGGCCACACCGAGGTGGTGCTGGTCGTGTTCGACCCGAAGGTCGTCACCTATGAGGCGCTGCTGAAGACCTTCTGGGAGAACCATGACCCGACCCAGGGCATGCGCCAGGGCAACGACATCGGCACCCAGTACCGCTCGGGCCTCTACGTGACCAGCGACGCGCAAGCCGCCGCCGCCGCCGAGTCGAAGGCCGCCTACCAGCAGGCGCTGTCGGCGCGCGGGCTTGGAACGATCACGACCGAGATCGCGCCGGCCGGGCCGTTCTATTTCGCCGAGGACTATCACCAGCAGTACCTGGCCAAGAACCCGAACGGCTATTGCGGCATCGGCGGCACGGGCGTGGTCTGCCCGATCGGCCTAGGAGTCCCTGGGGGCGTCGAGGGCTGATGACGCCGGAAGCGTTTGACAGGGCGTGCCTGGCCCTGCCAGGCGCGACGCTCTCGATCCAATGGGGCGACGACCACGTCTTCAAGGTGGCCGACAAGATGTTCGCCGTCCGCGCAGCAGCCGGCGACAGCTTCTCGTTCAAGGCGTCTGACGTGGCGTTCGAGGTCCTCACCGAGTCGGGTCGGGCCAAGCCCGCGCCCTATCTGGCGCGCGCCCGGTGGGTCTGGTTCGCGGAGATCAGCGGCGAGGACGAGGCGGAGGTGGCCGACTGGCTGGCGAGCGCCCACGCCCTCGTGGCGGCCAAGCTCCCGCGCAAGACCAGGACCGCCCTGGGAATTATGTAGATCGGGCCAGCCCCGACAGGGCGGTCGTCTCGATGGCCTCAAGCAGGCGCTCGTTCGTCAGGCCCGGCGTCGTCGGCGTCCATTTGGTCAGCCAGATCAGCATGCCGACCAGCAACTGAACGACCAGCCGCGGCTCACAGGGCGCGATGGTGCCGTCATCCATCCCCTCTTCCAGAAATCGCTCCAGCTTGCGCGCCAGCCGACCTGTCCAACTGTCGATGGCCCGCTGCTGCGCCGCGTCGAGATAGGAGTGGTCGCCGAAATAGAGCTGTGGCCCATTGACGACCCCGTCTTCAAGCAGGGCGCGCAGGAACCGTCGCAGCTTGCACAACCCCGTGCCGCCGTCCGCCTCGATCGTGATCAGGATGGCTTCGAAGCGCTCCAGAGAGCGCTGGTGGCCCGCATAGGCCAGGGCCTGCTTATTGGGGAAATAGTAGTACAGCGCCGCGTCGCGCAGATCGAGCGCGGCGGCGATGTCCGTCATGGTGGCGGCGGCGAAACCCTTGGTGTTGATGATCTCGATGGCCACGCGGAGGATCGCCTCGCGCTTCTTCATCGACTTCTGGCTCTGCGCCAAGGGCCTGGCCTCTTCGGTCAGGACACCAGGGTCTGCGCCCTTCGACAACGGCGATCTCCTCCGCGACGCTGTCGGTTCTGCGCCGCACGAACGTCGATATGCAAACTCCGCCGTAACGCGCCGTCAATCAATCGGATAAATTCTAACTTGCGTTAGAATATCGAGACCATGTTAAGTTCGGATCTGCAACGCTCGGGATGCAAGCCCGCGCGTGCTGGGGCGATAACATGACGCAAAGCGTCTTCATCCACGGCCAGGCCAAGGCGACCGTCTCGAACGGTCCGCCTGGCCGCTGCGGATCGCCCTTCCCCAACGTCAACACGTCCGCTCTTCCCCAAAAGAAATCCGCAGTTGCTCGAGGCGGATCGGGAAGTTGCGCGGCCGATAATAAAAATCAGGGAGTATCTCATGAGAAACGTCCATCTGCTGGGGGTGTCAGCCCTGGCGCTCGCCATCGCTTCGCCGGCGCTGGCCCAGAGCCAATCATCTAGCGACAATTCCATCGCCGAGATCGTCGTCACCGCGACGAAGCGCGAACAGACCCTGCAAGACGTGCCGATCTCGGTCGCCGTCACAGGTCAACAGACGATCGAACGCGCCCAGGTGCGCGACCTGATCGACCTGCAGTCGGTCGTCCCGTCGCTGAAGGTCTCGCAGTTCAATGCGACCGGCCAGACGAACTTCGTGATCCGCGGCTTCGGCAACGGCAACGGCAACGACGGCATCGAAAGCTCGGTGGGCGTGTTCATCGACGGCGTCTATCGCTCGCGCTCGGCCGCGGCTCTGGACGACCTTCCGGAAGTCGAACGCATCGAAGTGCTGCGCGGCCCGCAGTCGACCCTGTTCGGCAAGAACGTGTCGGCCGGCGCGATCAGCATCGTCACCAAGAAGCCGCAGTACGAGTTCGGCGGCAAGATCGAAGGCACCTACGGCAACTTCAACGCCCAGCAGCTGAAGGGCACGATCACCGGTCCTCTGAGCGACACGGTCGCCGTCCGCGTCTCGGGCAGCTACAACAAGCGCGATGGCCTGTTTACGAACCTGACCACGGGCAGCGACGTCAACAACCGTAACCGCTGGTCGATCCGCGGCGACATTCTGATCGAGCCCACCGACAAGCTGTCGATGCGCTTCATCGCCGACTACAACGAGATCTCCGAACGTTGCTGCGGCGTCAGCTCGATCTTCAACGGCCCGGCCACGCTGGCCATCGGCGGCGTGCTGCGCAAGCCGATCAGCGACACGACCAAGGTCTTTGACCGCAACGTGATCTTCAACACCGACCCGCAGAACGACCTGTCGGGCAGCGGCTTCTCGGGTCAGGTCGATTACGATCTCGGCTTCGCCAAGATGACGTCGATCACGGCCTATCGGATCCAGAAGAACGCGTCCTTCCAGGACATCGACTTCACCGGCGCCGACATCTCCAACAACCGCACCGCCAACGAGATCAACACCTTCACCCAGGAAATCCGCCTGGCGTCGAACAGCGAAGGTCCGTTCAACTGGCTGGTCGGCGGCTTCTTCCAGGACGAACGCCTCGATACGGGCCGCACCGTCAGCTACGGCACGGACATCCGCGCCTACGCCGACGTCCTGTCCGGCGCGGTGCCTGCGACCCTGCTCGGCGCCCTGCCGCCGACGCTGCGTCCGGCCCTGACCGGTCGCTCGAACCTCTACGCGATCGAGTTCCTGCAGAGCCTGGTCACGCCGTCGATCCGTCCGGGCGCCACCTACTTCCAGGCAGGTCAAGGCATCGACGACTACTACAAGATGGACCAGCGCTCGGTCTCGCTGTTCAGCCAGTTCGACTACGAGGTCACCGAAAACCTGACCCTGACCGGCGGTCTGGCCTATCTGAAGGACTCCAAGAAGGCCAAGTCGTTCGTCACGCTGCGCGACCCCTTCTCGTCGCTGAACCTGGGCGCCGTGCCGCAGTTCACCGCCCTGGGCCTGCCCGGCAACATCTACAGCGCTCTGGGCGCGCTGCAGTTCTTCTACGGCAACACCACCAACCACGCCCCGGTCAACTATCCGAACGCCAACGAGTCCGGTCAGCTGAAGGGTGACAAGATCACCTACGCCGTCCGTGCGGCCTACGACTTCGGCGCCATCAACGCCTATGTCAGCTACTCGACGGGCTGGAAGGCCGGCGCCTACAACCTGTCGTCCGACAGCCGTCCGCCGAACGCCAACGGCGTCGGCCGCAGCGCCAATCCGGAAGACGTCGACGTTCTGGAAGCTGGCATGAAGGCCAACTTCCCGGGCGGCTACGCCAACGTCGCGGTGTTCCAGCAGTCGATCAAGGGCTTCCAGTCCAACGCCTTCACGGGCCTGGGCTACAGCCTGGTCAACGCCGGTGAAGAATCGGTCCGCGGCTTCGAAGTCGACAGCGCCTGGCGTCCGACGGGCTGGCTGAACCTGACGGCCGCTGTCACGTACCTCGATCCGAAGTACGACAGCTTCAAGGGCGCGGCCTGCGTGAACTACGACACCGTGCGCTGCCCGGTCGATCCGACCACCGGCCGCCGTCCGAACTTCCGCGATCTGACGGGCGACGCTCCGGCTGGCATTCCGAAGTGGACGTTCTCCACCTCGGCGACCGTCAACCACGATTTCGGCGACTATCAGGCCTATGCGCGCGTCGAGTATGACTACACCAGCAAGACGCAGCTGACCGAAACCACCCCGCCGAACCTGTCGACCTACGGCCAGAACGTGGTCAACGCCAGCGTCGGCCTGACCAACACCGCCAAGGAACTGGAAGTGATGCTCTGGGCCCGCAACCTGACCAAGGATGACGGCCTGATCTCGACCTTCCCGACGGTGGCTCAGGACGGCAGCTACAGCGGCTATCCAAACGCCCCGCGCACCTACGGCGTCACGGTCCGCAAGTCCTTCTAAGGTCTTAGGACAAACTCAAGGCGAGCGGCCCGGTCACCCGATCGGGCCGCTTTTCTTTTGTGCGAATTGGCCTGACCAATTTTGATTGCGCCCTGACCATAACGCATGGTTGAACAGTCCCGACACGCCGAACGGCGGCTGGAGGACGTGATGGGCATGGGATGGATGAGACTGGCCGGCGCGCTGGGCGCGCTGATGCTGATGACCCCGACCACGGGGAGCGCCTCGACGCCTACCCTGACGCGCGCCGACACCCGCGACGGCGTCGATCTTTCGGGAACCTGGCGCTACTCGGTCGACCCGTATCGTGACGGTCTGGCCGGCTTTCACCGAGGCGCGGCGGGCGAAGGGCATCGGCGCTATGACGATGTCGACGTCGACGCCGTCACCCGCGCGCGGCCGAACGCGCTCTACGAATACGACATGGACCGCAGCGCCATGGCCTCCCTGCCCCAGGGCTGGATCGGTCATGATCCGACCCTACGGCACTACCAGGGCCTGATGTGGTACCAGCGCCGCTTCGACGCCCCCGCCCTGAAGCCGGGCCAGCGGGCCTTCCTGCGGTTCGAGGCCGTCAACTACACCGCCAAGGTCTATCTGAACGGCAAGGCGGTCGGCGAGCACGAGGGCGGCTTCACGCCGTTCTCGATCGAGGTCACCGACACCCTGCGCGCCAACAACAACCAGCTCACCGTTGGGGTCGATTCGACCCCGCAGGCCGATGGCGTTCCCCCGCCTGTGACCGATTGGGAGAACTATGGCGGCGTCACCCGGCCCATGCGCCTGGTGATCACCCCGGCGACTTTCGTGGACGAGGCGTGGGTGCGTCTGTCCAAGGATGGAAAGATCACCGCCACGGTCAAGCTGGACGGCGTCCAGGCGGCCGGCCAGGAAGTTCGCGTGCGGATCGGCGCTCTGGGCGTCGAACTGGTCGGAAAGACCGACGCCAACGGCGTTCTGAACACCGCGATCGCCGCGCCCAAGAGCCTGGCGCGCTGGTCGCCAGAGACGCCCAAGCTCTACGACGTCGTCGTCCAGGCCGGCGAGGATCGCCTAACCGATAGGGTCGGCTTCCGCACGATCGAGACCAAGGGCTCGGACATCCTGCTGAACGGCAAGCCCATCTATCTGCGGGGCATTTCGGTGCATGAGGAGGAGTTCGGCGAGAACCCTGCCCGCACGATCACCGAGGCCAGCGCGCGGGCGCTGCTATCCGAGGTCAAGGAGGGCTTGCACGGCAATTTCGTTCGCCTGGCCCACTATCCGCACAGCGAGATCATGACCCGCGTCGCTGACGAGATGGGCCTGTTGGTGTGGAGTGAGATCCCCGTCTACTGGCTCGTCGACTTCGGCAATCCACGCACCCTGGCGTTGGCGCGGGGCATGTTGGCCGACAACATCCGCCGCGATCGCAACCGCGCCTCGATCATTCTGTGGAGCGTGGCCAACGAGACGCCGATCACCGAGCTTCGCAACCGCTTCCTCTACCAGCTGGTCGACGACGTTCGCGCGCTGGACGACAGCCGACTGGTGACGGCGGCCCTGCTCACCGACCGCAAGACGGTCGATGGCCAGGTGGTCATGGGCCTCAACGATCCTCTGGCCGACAAGCTGGATGTGCTGGCGGCCAACACCTACAACGGCTGGTACAGCAACGATGCGCTAGACGCCCTGCCCGCCATGACCTGGCGCGCGACCGACAAGCCCATGGTGTTCTCCGAGTTCGGGGCCGACGCCCTGGCGGGTTTCAGCGACCCGGCCCTGATGCGCAAGTTCTCCGAGGACTTCCAGAAAAAGTATTACGAGAAGACCCTGGCCATGGCTGACAAGGCCCCGACGCTTCGCGGAATCTCGCCCTGGATCCTCAAGGACTTCCGCGCGCCGCGTCGCCAGCACCCGATCTATCAGCAGGGGTGGAACCGCAAGGGCCTGCTGTCGCCGACCGGTCGCCGCAAGCCGGCGTTCTACGTTCTGCGAGACTTCTTCAAGGCCAAGCAAGCCCTTCGCTAGAGCACGACCCTAGACCAAGGTCGCGGTGGCGCGCCGACTTTGACAGCGCTATCACTTTCGCGCCCGCCAGGGGCGCGAACACAAGAACGAGTAGGGATGGCATGACGACGCGGCGTAATGTGATGGCGGGCGGCTTGGCCCTGGCGACCACCCTTCTGGCCCCGCGGCCTGGCCACGCCCAACCCGTCAGCGCCGATCGCGGTCGCAAGGTCAAGGACCTGCTGTCGCGAATGACCCTGGACGAGAAGATCGGCCAGATGCACCAGCCGCCCGGCGGCCGCCAGAAGGCTCTGAATTCACGGATCGACGCTGCGGCGCTGGATCTGGTGCGCAAGGGCGGCGTTGGCTCGTACCTGCACGTCGCAGGCGCCCAGTTCCTGCGGGACCTGCAGAAGGTCGCGGTCGAAGAGTCCCGCCTCAAGATTCCCCTGCTGTTCGCCATCGACGTGGTGCATGGCTATCGCACGCTCTATCCGGTGCCGCTGGCCATGGCCGCGACCTTCGATCCCGACGCCTATCGCGCGTGCGCCCGCATGGCGGCGGTCGAGACCAGCGTCGCGGGCCTGCACTGGACCTTCGCCCCGATGGTCGACGTGGCGCGCGACCCGCGCTGGGGTCGGGTGGTCGAGGGCTCGGGCGAAGACGCCTATCTCGGCTCGGTCATGAGCGTCGCCCAGACCGAAGGCTTCCAGACCAGGGACATGGCCGGCCGCGATACGGTTCTGGCCTGCGTCAAGCACTTCGGCGCCTATGGCGCGGTGGCCGGCGGTCGCGACTACGACAGCGCCGACATCTCGGACCGCACGTTGCACGAGGTGATCCTGCCGCCCTTCGCCGCCGGCAAGGCTGCAGGCGCGGGCTCCTACATGACCGCGTTCAACGATATCGGCGGCGTGCCGACGACCGCCAACGCCGCGCTTGTACGGGGCCTGCTGCGCGACAAGTGGGGCTTCGACGGCATCGTGGTCAGCGACTGGAACGCCATTGCCGAGCTGATCGCCCACGGCGTCGCCGAGACCCCGGCTCAAGCGGCGGCCCTGGCGCTGAAGGCTGGCGTCGACATGGACATGGCCGGCGGGGTCTACGCCGCCCACCTGAAGACGGCGGTCGCCGAAGACCCCAGCCTGCTGCCGCTGGTCGACCAGGCCGTCACCCATATCCTGATGACCAAGGCGCGGCTTGGCCTGTTCGATGACCCCTACCGCTTCGGCGACGTGGCCCGCGAAAAGACGGTGATGGTCTCCGCGCAGCACCGCGCCATCGCCCGCGACGCCGCCCGCAAGGCGGTCGTGTTGCTGAAGAATGACGGCGACCTGCTGCCGCTGGCCAAGAACGCCAAGGTCGCCGTGGTCGGGGCCCTGGCCGACGACGCCCGCAGCGCGATCGGGTCTTGGAAGGCCCGGGGCGAGGAGACCGACGCCGTCACCCTGGTCTCGGCGCTGAAGACCCGCCTGCCCGGAGTCGTCTACGCCCCCGGAGCCGCGCCGCGCTCGGACGACCTGTCCGGGATCGCCGCCGCCGTTGAGGCCGCCAAGGCCGCCGATGTCACCCTGCTGGTGGTCGGCGAGGACTTCGACCACAGCGCCGAGTCCCGAAGCCGCTCGGACCTCTCCCTCCCCGGCGGTCAGAAGGCCCTGGCGGACGCGATCCTGGCGACCGGAAAGCCCGTTGTCCTGCTGGTGATGGGCGGCCGACCGCTGGCCATCCCCGATCTGCTGGCCAAGGCGCCAGCCGCGCTGATGACCTGGCTGCTGGGCGTCGAAAGCGGCCCGGCCCTGGCCGACATCCTGCTGGGCGACGTGTCGCCGGCGGGGCGCCTGCCGATGGGCCTGCCGCGCGCCTCGGGCGCCCTGCCCGAGACCTACGCCCACTATCCCACCGGCCGACCGGCTGACCCCGACCTCGCCAAGGACACCGTGCGCTATCACGACCTGGACATCGGCCCGGTCTATCCGTTCGGCCACGGCCTCTCGTACGCCCGCTTCGCCTATTCCGACCTCTCGCTGGACAAGGCCGCCATCAGCGCCGGCGAAACCGTATCGGCCACCGTGACCGTGACCAACACCGGCAAGGTCACAGCCGACGAGGTCGTGCAACTCTACATGCGCGACCCGGTCGCGGCGGTTGCCCGGCCGGTCAAGGAACTGCGCGGTTTCCATCGCCTGACGCTGAAGCCGGGCGAGAGCCGGCGGCTGACCTTCGCCCTCTCGGCCCGCCAGTGCGCCTTCTGGGAGGCGGGCCGCTGGCGGATCCAGAAGGGTCGGATCGACCTGATGGTCGGCGCCTCGTCGGCCGATCTTCGCAGCCGGGCCGCGTTCATGATTGACGCGGACGGGTGGAGCGACACGTCGCCGGCGGCGATCAAGACGCTGGTTTCGGTGTCCTGACGCCCTGGATGCTCAAAAGCGTGGCGCCTGCGCCGGTTTGTCGCACTCCTGTGACAGACTGGCGCGTTGCTTCGGAGCGTGACTCATTGGATGTGTCGCCTACTCGGCGCACCCCACCGCGTCCGACACCTTTTTGTGGAGCTGGCTGGTCCTTTTCGGAGGCCAGCCGGCTCTCTTTCCGGTTCACGGCTTCGCCCTCGAAGGCGCGTTGCCCGAGTTGGCTTCCAGCTTCGCGTTTCCGCCGCCCCGCTAAACCGCCCGTTTTAAGACGAGCACACGCGCACCATCATGCTCTCGGCCAACGCCCCGTTCAGCTTCAACCTCAGCGCCTTTCTGATGCGCCGAGTTCTGCCCGTGGCGATCACCCTGTACCTGTGGCTGGGCCTGGTCAGCGCCTTGCAACTGACCCATCTGGTCTACTGATCAGGCCGGCGTGCGAGCCGCATAGGCTCGCTCCTGATAGTCGAACCAGTCAAAGTCGGCGGGCGCGGCCTCGCCGGACATGTCCTGGCAGGCGATGCCCACGAAGGCGCCCGTGAAGTTCGGCGCCCCCGGGGCGGTGGCCTCGTCGGACAGGATCGAGGCGTCAAACACTTCCGGCAGCCATCGCCAGGCGCCGCCGCCGCCCTGCCGGAACCCGAAGCGCAACCGCTCGAAATCGACCTCGACCCGCAGTTCGACCGCTCCCGAAGTCAACGGGATAGGCGCGGTGAAACTGTCGGCCTGAGGGCTGTCAGGCGTACAGGTCATCACCCGCAGGTGCTTACCGACCTCGTCGTCGTGGCTGACATGCAGATAGTGGAGCTTGGAGCCGTTGTAGTAGCAGACGAGGCCTGCAGCCTGCTGGAAGTGGGCGGGCTCGAAGTCCAGGATCGTGGCGGCGGAATAGCAGTGCGCCTGCTGGCGTCGCGCCACCAGCGCCTGGGTGAAGACGCTGCCCAGGCTTTCGCGCCCGTAGAGGCGCAGAAATCCCGGACGAGCGCTCAGACTGAAGATCGTTTCGGGGTGCGGCGTTCTGAGCCACTGGAAGTCGATCGGCAGGTCCCCCGCGTCGAAGTCCTCTCGCACTGGCGTCATGGGCCAGGGATAGTCATCCAGACCCGCGCCGGGCGTCTCCAGCGTCGGGTCGCCAGAACCATCCAGCGTTCGCGGCCAGCCGTCAGCGTCCCAGGTCAGCTTCTGGATCGCGGTCTCGCGTCCGAGCACACAGCGCCCTCGGCCGGGCAGCGGCCGGCCGCAGAGATAGACGATGTAGGTCTCGCCGTCGGCGGTCTCGACCAAGTCGCCGTGGCCGGCCCGGTGCAGCGGCGCGTGCGGGCGATCCCGCGCGGTCAGGAGATAGGTGTCGGGGTGCAACTCGTAGGGACCGTCGATCGTTCGCGATCGCGCCAGCGTCGCCGCGTGGCCCCAGCCGGTGCCGCCTTCGGCGGTCAGCAGGTAGTACCAGCCGTCGCGCTTGTAGAGATGCGGCGCCTCGGTAAGGCCGATCGGCGTGCCCTCGAAAATCACCTTGCGCTCGCCGACCAGCCGCTGCTCGGCGACCGAGAACTCCTGCAGGACGATGCCCGCGAAGCGATTGCGGCCGGGCCGGTGATCCCAGAGCTGGTTGAGCAGCCACTTACGGCCGTCATCATCGTGGAACAGTGAGGGATCAAAGCCGGAGCTGTTCAGGTAGATGGGGTCCGACCACTCTCCGTCGATGGTCTCGCAGGTGACGAGGTAGTTGTGGAAGTCGCGCAGCGACGCTCCCGACGCCCCGCCGACCGTGGTCCGCCCATAGCGCTTCACGTCGGTGAAGATCAGCCAGAACCGGCCTTCGGCGTAGGTCAGGCACGGCGCCCAGACGCCGCAGCCGTCCGGATCGCCCATCATGTTCAGCTGGCTGGGCCGCCGCAGCGGGCGGCTCAGCAGGCGCCAGTTCCGAAGGTCCCGCGAATGGTGGATCTGCACGCCCGGGAACCACTCGAACGTCGAGGTGGCGATATAATAGTCCTCGCCGACGCGAACGATCGACGGATCGGGATTGAAGCCACGTAGGATCGGGTTGCGGATCAGGTCGTTGCTCATGCGGCGGCCTTGGCGGGAGCGGCGGGGTCTTTGACAAGGGTCCACAGCAGCACGGCGCCGGCGATATCGAGCACGCCCAGCGCGATGAAGAACGGGTCATAGCCGATCCTGGCCACCAGCCCGCCGATCAGCAGCGAGAACAGCAGCAGGCCAAGATTACCCATCATGCCAGCCAGGCCCGCCACGGTGGCGACCTCGTTACGCCGGAACAGGTCCGAGGCCATGGTGATCACCGTCACCGACAGCGTCTGGTGGGCGAAGCCCCCCAGGCACAGCAGCGCGATCGCGGCGTAGGCGCTCTCGACCTTGCCGACAAACATCATGCCCGTCATCAGCACCGCCCCCAAGGTGAAGGCGATGCGGCGCGCGTTGATCAGCGACACGCCGCGCTTCTGAAGGAACAGGGCGATCACCGGCCCGGCCAAGCAGCCAAGATCGGCGGCTACGAACGGCATCCAGGCGAACAGCGCGATCTGCTTGAGATCGAACCCACGAGTCTGGGACAGATAGAGCGGCACCCAGAAGGCCAGCGTGCCCCAGGTGGGGTCGGCCAGGAAGCGCGGCAGGGCGATGCCCCAGAACTGGCCTTGCCTGAGGATCGATACGATCGAGGGACGCGCCGCGACCGCCTCCAGGTGGGCCTCCTGCCCTGCGGCGATGACCGCCCGCTCCTCGTCGGTCATCGACGGATGTTGTTCGGGCGAGCGGTAGAAGGCCAGCCACAGCACCACCCACACCAGGCCCATCACCCCGGTCAGCACGAAGGCGGCCCGCCAGTTCCAGGTCAGGACAGCCCAGACCACCAGCGGCGGCGCCAGCACCGAGCCGATCGACGCGCCGATGTTGAACACGCCGCCGGCGAAGCCGCGCTCCTTGGCCGGGAACCAGACCGCGACGGTCTTCATCCCGGCCGGCTGGGCCGAGCCCTCGGCCAGACCCAGAAAGCCGCGCAAGACCGCGAAGCCCTGCCAGCTGTTGGCCAGGCCGTGAGCCATGGCGATCAGCGACCAGGCGACGGCGAAGACGGCGAAGCCAGTGCGTAGGCCCAGGGTGTCGAGAACATAGCCGCAGATGGGCTGCAGCATGATCCCCAGCTGGAACGCGCTGGTGATCCAGGAATACTCGGTCACCGAGATGCCGAGGTCCTTGAGCAGCGTCGGCGCGGCCACGCCCATCGTCGAGCGCGTCAGGTAGTTGATGATCGCGCCCAGCATCACCAGGCCGATGATCCACCAGCGCAGGGCTTTCAACTTCGGCAAGGCGCTTCCCCATCAAGCCCTGAACGGCTCGTTGCTGGTACCGCTACCGCCGAAGTGGTCAGACGTCCACCTCCTTAGGTCAGACGTAGACTTTAGTCTTAGTTGTCATGAGGATGGCCGGCCCTCAGCGCCTTGCTCCGACTCGACGGAGATTTGCGCGTCGTCGGCTTGCTTGCGCGCTTTGGGGTCTTGCGCCGTGTCCGCGCCGCCTTCTCGGCGGACAGCCTCTCGACCGCCTGAACGTGGCGCTCGGCGCGCGCCTTGCAGCGGCCATGCAGGGCCTCAAGCTCCTTGTCGGTCAGCTTTTCGATGCCGATGAAAGCGTCTTCGGCCTCGGTGGACGCACGAATAAGCTCATCGAGCTTGGTTTGCAGCGCGAGGCTGTCGCGGTTCTGAGTGTTCTGGATCAGGAACACCATCAGGAAGGTGACGATCGTGGTGCCGGTGTTGATCACCAGCTGCCAGGTTTCGGAAAACCTGAAGATCGGGCCCGAGACGGCCCACGCCAACACGACGCCCACGCAGATCAGGAAAGCTGGCGGGCTGCCCGTGGCCCGGGCAGTGACATTGGCGAACTTGGCGAACAGTTTGTCCACGGCGACCTCCTTGGTCACCGTGGAACGCTCATGCCTCTACGCCGGCTCCAGCGGCGGTCGACACAGGCACGTTCGCCGACGCCGGGCGATCGACCTCGCCGACAAAGCGGTCCGGTCCGTTTTGAGGCGCGGGCTCCCAGACGAAGACGCTGGCGCAATCATGCGCCGCAGCGATCTCGCCGGCCAGCTCCAGGGCGTCGGCGTCGTCGCCGGCGCTCTCGGCGATGAAGGTCAGAGAAACGCCATCGGCGCGCTGCGGATAGAATAGATAGGTGGGCACACACTGCTCCAGCTTCACGAGCGGGAGGTTAAGCTTCAGCTTCTTCTCTCAGCCACCAGCGCTCGAAGAAACCGTGCCGATGGTGAAGGGACCTTAACGTCCTATTTCGGGTATTACGACCCCAAAAGACCTGGCTTCAGAAAATACTATTTGTCAGGAACCCGACATTACTTGCGCCTCGGCATAGACAGAGGCCTTCATGTCCGGGCTGCTCAAAGGTAAGCGCGGACCTCCCGATGAGCCGGTCGATGACGCCGTAAATTCCTGTGGCGAGGCGACCGCACCTGACCCACTCTGCGAGGACCTAAGGCGACGGAAGATGAGCGATGATCGGTTACACCCTGGTGGGCAGCAACGACCTGGACAAGGCCAAGGCGTTCTATGACGACCTCTTCGGCGCGATCGGCGTCAAGCGCCTCATGGAGTTTCCGACCGGAGGCTGCGCCTGGGGCATCGATTGGAGCAAGCCGATGTTCGGGATCGGGAAGCCCTACAACGGCGAGGCCGCCACCTTCGGCAACGGAACCATGATCGCCCTGGCGGTCGATGAACGCGCCAAGGTCGACGGCCTGTACGAAAAAGCCATCAGCCTGGGAGCCCCGTGCGAGGGCGGCCCCGGCGTGCGTGGCGACGACGGCCCGCAGGCTTTCTACGCCGCCTATTTCCGCGACCTGGACGGCAACAAGCTGTGCGCGTTCCGCGTCGGGCCCGCTTAGGCTAGCGGTAGCGAAGCGTCCAGCGCACCGTGATCGGCCTCTTGGCCTCCTGCACGCCCGTGCAGGTGGTCAAGGCGGTCATCGCCCCGGTCACCGATCGGTAGGCGGGCTCGTTGTTCAGCTCGCGGCTTTCGCACGACAGGCCCTCGACCTCGAAGCCGGTCACGTCGCCGGCGGCGAAGGTGGTGACACCGCCCTTGCTGACCGCGCCGCGCGAGAAGCTGGCGAAGGCCAGGTCGACGGCCTTGACCTTGACGCCTGGCCGAAGCGTGAACACGTCGGTGCGACGGATCAAGCCAGGCTCAAGCACATAGCTCGTGCGAACACGGATCCGGTCGTCGGCGACCGGCGCCTTCTGGCCCAGCCGATCCATCCTGTTCTGCCGATAGGTCACAACGGTGCGCGCGCCCGCGCCGACAACCTTCGCCTTCCGGGCGTAGGCCAGGGGAGCCAACTGCGCGCCATCCTCGAGCGTGAGGCGGGGCAGCAGCTGCGGAAACGCCGCGTCGGCGACGTGCTGCAACAGCCCCGGTGACGACGGGATCGGATAGTAGGGCGAGTTCATGTGCTGCCCCTCCCCGCCGTTGATGATCGGCAGGCCAATCACCCGGGTCTCGCCATCCAGACGCTGGTCGCGAAGCGTGACGAGGAGACGATCGTTCGCGCCCCTGGCGAACCACGTGACCGTCCGCTGGGGCAGGCGATCCAGCCACGCGGCGTAGCCCTGATCGGCCGGTTGATCCTTGAAGCCCAGCGCGTTCCAGATGGCGTTGGTGTAGATGTACTGCCGGCCGAGACTGAGGTTTTCGCCGAGAATCCGGTGCTTGCCGCGATAGGCGTCGGTGCGACGGCCGTGCTCCCACAGGTTCACCGAGCCCATGGCCGGGTCGAACCAGAAATCCATGTAGCGGGCGGCGACGCGCGAACTGAACGCATAGGCCATCCGCTTTTCCTCCGGCGTCAGCACATCCAGCTTGGCCGCTGCGGTGAGCACCTCGAGGAACGCCGTCTCGCCATAGGTCCCGATGCTGCGGCCGTACTCGAAGCCTTCGCCGCGCAGATTCAGGCGCGGCAGCATCAGATCCACCGAGCGACGCAGCCAGCCCCGCACCTCGGGCGAAGCCGGCATCCCCGCCTCAATCAGCCGGTGCGCGATCTCGCCAATCAGCAGCACACTGTAGCGATCAAAGCGTCCCTGCCCATCGGTCTCATCGGCGAAGCCATACGCACCCGAGTACTTGCGATAATGATCCAGCGTCTTCCCCAGCAACGCTTCGCTGGCCGAGGCGTCTTCCCAGCCCAGCTGGTAGCGCAGCCGCGCGACGCTGAAGGCGACGCCGTAGTAATTGTTCGGCAGGTTGATCAGCGTCAGGTCGTCCGCCCGCACGAATCGCCTCCAGTCCAGCTTGAGTTTCAGCTTTTCCAGCGTGGCGGGCGAGACCGCCTGCTCCAGGACACCCGCGTCCCGCAGCATCAGCAAGGCCTGGCAGTAGTAATAGACGCCCCAGGTGTCGTTCACGTCGCCGACCGTCATGTCAGCGATCTCGCGATAGGCCGCCAGGTACTGGCCGTGGCGCGGATCGGCGCGTGGGGTGTCGACGATCAGATAGGCCAGGCCGATGGCGATCTTGCCGGGCAGGAACTTGTCGTCAGCCTCGAAGACCTTGACCCCATCGAGGGTCATGTCCCGCTTTTCGGCCATCAGCTTGTCGAGCAGGATGGCCATCCGGGGCAGGATGCGCCCCTCGACCGTCTGGTTCATCGGGGCGACCGTCGCGTAGAGCGGGCCGCGCGCATCCTGGACAGTCGTCGCCGCCTGGACCGATGGCGCGGCCGTCACGGCCAAGGCGGCGATCGTCAGCAACAGGCGGGTACGCAGGGGCATGGATCGCTCGTGACGCCCGCCGGCGCGGGTCTTGGAAGTGGCCGCGCCGCGCGTCAGGAAGGCGGCGGCGCGCTTGGCATAACCAATTTCGCCACCCCACCCAAGATGTCAAGCCACTTTGGCCTTACCAGTTGAACATGGTCCCGTCCTCCAACCGGTTCACCGGCAGGTAGGCGCGCTTGTAGGGATGCTTGGCGGCGAGATCCTCGTCGATATCGACGCCCAGGCCCGGCTGATCGCCCGGATGCAGCATCCCGTCAGCGAAGCTGTAGGCGTGCGGGAACACCGCGTCCGTCTCCGGCGTGTGGCGCATGTATTCCTGCAGGCCAAAATTGGGGATCGCCATTCCCAGGTGCAGGGCCGCAGCCATGGTCACCGGAGAAAGATCCGTGGCCCCGTGACAGCCCGTCTTGACGTGGTGCAGGTCGGCGAAGGCGGCGATCTTCTTGAGGTTAGTGATCCCGCCCGCGTGCAGCACGGTGGCGCGCAGGTAGTCGATTAGCTGCTCTTCGATCAGTTGCTTGCAGTCCCACACGCCCGAGAAGATCTCGCCCACGGCCAGTGGCGTCGTGGTGTGCTGACGGATCAGGCGGAAGCCCGCCTGGTTCTCGGCCGGCACCGAGTCCTCCAGCCAGAACAGGCGATAGGGCTCAAGGTCCTTGCCCAGGCGCGCGGCTTCGATCGGGGTGAGGCGGTGATGCACGTCGTGCAGCAGATGCACGTCCCAGCCCAGCACCTCCCGCGCCTTGGCGAACAGCGCCGGCACGCTGTTCAAGTACTTGGCGGTGGACCAGAGGTTCTCGGTGGGCAGGTCATTGTCGGCCGGCTCGTAGAACATTTTGTCCTTGGAGACGCCGTAGGTGCTGGCCAGGCCCGGCACGCCGGTCTGCAGGCGGATGGCCTTGTAGCCCTGCTCGGCGTAGATCGCGGCGTTATCGAGGGTCTCGTCGATCGTCTCGCCGTTGGCGTGGCCATAGACCATCACCCCTGTGCGGCAGGCGCCGCCCAGCAGCTGGTACACAGGCAGGCCGGCGATCTTGCCCTTGATGTCCCAGAGGGCGGTGTCGACCGCAGCGATGGCGGCCATGGTCACCGGGCCCCGGCGCCAGTAGGCGCCCTTGTACAGGTACTGCCAGATGTCCTCGATCTGATGGGCGTCGCGACCAATAAGGCAGGGGATGACGTGCTGGGTCAGATAGGCCTCGACCGCCAGTTCGCGACCGTTCAGCGTGGCGTCGCCCAGGCCATAGACGCCCTCGTCGGTGATGATCTTCAGGGTGACGAAGTTGCGCCCCGGGCAGGTGACGATGGTCTTGGCGGCGATGATCTTGGGCATGGTGACGCGTCGACCTTGTTGTGACTCTGAGCTGAGGCCGGGGCGAAAAGCCGAAGCTCGCGCCCTGCCGCGCCCGCGCTTCAACTCCCTCCCCACCTATCGATGTACCGGTACCATAATGCTTGTCAACCCGGTGGTCAGACCACTATGACTGGGTGTCCCGACCTTTTCGGGGCCACACAAGAATGTTCGCGTGAACATCGCGAGGGAGTGAGCGATGCGTTTTCTGGCGCTGGTCCTGGGACTTGTGATGCTGGCGCCGGTCGCCCGCGCCGAGGACGGTTACGACCTGTGGCTCCGCTACAAGCCCGTGGAGGCCAGCGCGCGCGCCGCCTACGCCGCCCGCGCCGCCGCCATAGCGCCCGTCGCCGATACCCC
>OFDC01000677.1_pt1 | contig 22959 bp, 25 predicted proteins | sample 1520941 | NCBI WGS metagenome assembly OFDC01 (sample SAMEA94258168, study PRJEB24077) | hot springs metagenome | biome: Aquatic biome; feature: Water | place: India | collected 2012-12-06 | depth 5 m | reverse complement strand
TCGGCAGTGGTTGCACCAACCGCACCTGCACCTACTACTGTTACTTTCATAGTTTCTAAAGCCCCCTAACCCCCGATGGAGGAACTTATTTATAAATTATATTCGTATCTTGGGGTTATTTTTAGATACGAATTTGATGATAAGTAAAAAAAACTAAAAATGGTTTTAACACCACTATTTTTGTAGTTTCAATACAAAAATTTATTTGTTGTAACCTAACAACAAATTTATTGGACAAAACTAATATAAAACAATGTATTTGAATGTTTTTTTTGCATTTTTTATATTTATCGGATAATTTTTGTAGTTTTTTACGTTTCTAAGTTAAGTTTCATAATGTCAAGACAAATTTGAGCTTCTTTTGAGCATAAATTACATTCGATATCCTGAAGCTAAAAACTAATTAAAATTGAAGCCAGATAACAAAATGAGTACAACAACCACTAATAAAACACAAAACTTACTTTCGAAAGTAATAGAGTCAGTCGTTTATAAAAGTGCCCTAAAAAAAGCACCCAGAATTGCTAAAAATGCCAAAAGTCTTTTACAACTCCTCCAAACTGCTTTGAAGAAAACTCAACACTTAGGAGCGGGCGGTGTTTTTGATGTAATTCGAGAAAAAGTTACAATTTTGGGTACATTGATAAAAGCTTATGCAGTAGGCGATTATCGACAGATTGAAGTAGGAAATTTGCTTAAAGTAATTGCGGGTTTTGTTTACTTTATTGCCCCAATTGATATCATTCCTGATATACTACCATTTATTGGTTTAAGTGATGATGTCGCCTTATTGATGTTTATTTTCAAGAGTATTGATGATGAACTTGTGAAATTCAATGAATGGCAAAATAGACAAAACGACAAAAGTTTAAGACGAAATTAATTTTTTAATTTCTAATTTACTTATACATTTGTAGTATCAAATTATACGTTATATTTGATGCATATTTGATAAACAAAACCCTTTCCATTAAATAATTGTCAAAAAACACTTTAAATTTTATAATATTATGTTTGGTCTTGGAAGTACAGAAATGATTCTGATTTTGGTAGTGATTCTTTTCTTTTTCGGTGCAAAAAAATTACCTGAGCTTGCACGTGGATTAGGAAAAGGAATTCGTGAATTTAAAGATGCTTCTCGTGAAGTAAAAGAAAATATCGAAAAAGCCGCATCAGACGATAAATAAGGATATTTTTGCTCAATTTATTTGCCTTCTGCTACGCTCAGGCTACTTAAATTGGGCAACACCTTAACAACAGCACCCAGCCTAAAACTGTGTGGCTGTTGTTTTTTTGTTTTTAAATAATCTGAATTTTTAGAGCAAATCACAAAAAAATCATAAGCAATTTTTGATATATTTAATCTAAAAATTCAAGGTAATCTTTTGTAATGCGTTAAAAAATGACCAAATACAATTCATTTAAAGAAGTAAAACAAGCCATTTCCAGTGGTGAAACTAACTGTGTATCGTTGGTGAAACACTATTTGGAGCAAATTGAAGCACATAAAAATTTGAATGTGTTTTTAGAAGTGTATGCAGAAGAAGCTCTTAAACAAGCAGAAGAAGTTGACAAAAAAATAAATAATGGAACTGCTGGTCGTTTAGCAGGTATGGTCATTGGTTTGAAAGATGTATTGGCCTACGAAAATCATGGTTTACAAGCTTCAAGCAAAATATTAAATGGTTTTCAATCTCAGTTTACAGCTACTGCCGTAGAACGTATTTTAGCTGAAGATGCGATTATCATTGGTCGACAAAATTGTGACGAATTTGCCATGGGCTCTTCCAATGAAAACTCGGCATTCGGGCCTACTCTAAACTTTGCTGACCCAACACGTGTTCCGGGTGGTTCATCTGGAGCATCGGCAGTGGCTGTTCAAGCAGATATGTGTTTGGCATCTTTGGGTTCGGATACTGGCGGTTCGGTTCGTCAGCCAGCCGCTTTTTGTGGAGTGGTAGGTCTAAAACCTACATATTCTCGTGTTTCTAGGTGGGGGCTCATCGCTTATGCTTCATCTTTTGATTGTATAGGTCCAATTACTAAAACAGTAGAAGATGCAGCCCTCCTACTTGAAATCATTGCAGGTGCCGACGAACATGATAGCACAGTTTCGAGCCAAGAAGTGCCCGCATACACAGAAAAGCTTACGCCTAAAAAACAATATCGCCTCGCTTACATGCGTGAAGCACTCGAAAGTGAAGGTTTAGATGAAGATGTCAAACGCCAAACTTCTAATAAAATAGAACAACTTAGAGCCCAAGGACATATTGTTGAAGCGGTTGACTACCCCTTGATGAAGTATCTTCTTCCTACTTATTATATTCTAACAACAGCCGAGGCAAGTTCGAATCTTTCGAGATTTGATGGTGTTCGCTACGGACATCGTGCGGAGGGAGTAAAAAACCTCGAACAATTATATAAAAAATCACGTGGGGAAGGGTTTGGTGCTGAGGTTCGCCGAAGAATAATTTTGGGCACTTTTGTACTGAGTGCAGATTATTATGACGCCTATTATACGAAAGCACAGAGGGTTCGTCGTTTAATAAAAGAATCAACGGATGAAATTCTTTCGAAATATGATTTTCTGATTTCTCCAACAACACCAACTCCTGCAATAAAGATTGGTGAAAAATCAGATGACCAATTACAAATGTTTTTGATGGATATCTTCACGGTTCAAGCAAATGTGATAGGAAATCCTTGTATTTCGATTCCAAATGGCCAAAACTCAGAAGGTTTACCCATAGGGATTCAAATTCTTGGCAAGAATTTTGAAGAAGCAGAAATGCTTGCATTCGCTAATTCATTGCAATAACAACAAATGTTTTATTTTTTGTATTTTCAGAAATATTTGAAAATACAAATATAAAACCGTAAATACTTGACAAAAAAACAGATATAATTTATTTTTGGTAAAAGGTTTCTTTCCTAGTACCATTAATTAAAGATTAAAATAGCTTCGCTAATCAAGAAATAAAGATGAAGATAGCCAACAAAATCCTTGTCCTAACGAGTTTTTTAGGTTGTGCCTCCCTTACAACAATAGCACAATCAATTATACCAGAAGAGGCAATTACGGTTTCAGTAGAAGATTCCTTGATTGAAACAGAAGAAACTAAAGGCGTAGAAAGTTTCATTCCTACAGCCGATGTAAATAAAGTAAGAGAAGGATTTCAGAACCTACAACGTTCTATTCCTCTTCAATACAATTCAATCGTACATAGTTTTGTAGATTATTTTATCTTTAAAAAGCCTAGTTTTACGAAACGAATGCTTGAAAAGAAGAACTTTTACTTTCCAATTTTTGAAAAATATTTGGCCAAATATAATATGCCCGACGAGCTTAAGTATCTTTCGATGCTTGAATCGGGACTAAATCCCAAAGCCATTTCTCATGCCAAAGCCGTTGGTTTGTGGCAATTTATGAAGCCTACCGGTAAAGATTTTGGTTTAAGAGTTGATGAATACGTTGATGAACGTATGGATATTGAAAAATCGACAGAGGCTGCTTGTAAATATTTCCGCCAATTATATAATATATTTGGTGATTGGGAACTTGTATTAGCTTCTTATAATACAGGCCCTGGCAATTTACGTCGTGCCATACGTCGTGCGGGTAATATTACTAATTATTGGCAATTACACCCATATCTACACCGCGATACACGTGCTTATGTACCTCAATTTACAGCAATTATGTATATGATGCATCATGCTGGAGACTATGGTATTTTTCCAGAGGAAGTAATGGAGCATGAGCCAGTTGAGAAAATTCTTATCGATGGCTATCTTGACCTTGAAACATTTTCGAATGTAAGTGGTATTAGTTTAGATGATATTCAGAAACATAATCCTTCCATTTTGAAGGGAGTTCTACCTCAACATTCAAGAGGATTTGAATTGAGAATTCCTGCTCAAAGTTATGCTTTTTTTGAGGCGAATCGACAAATGATTTTAGATTCAGCCCAAAAGCTCAATGGAGTATCAGTTATGCTAGCAGATGCCTCTTCGGGGAAATCAACTAATGTAGCTTCAAGTAAATCATCAGATGGTATTCTTATCATTGGAGACCCTAAATATACAACTTTAAGCAGTACAAATGAGCCAATCGAAGAAGTAGAACCAGAGAAGGAAGAAGAAGAAATTAAGAAAATCAGAAAGGTAAAGAAAAGAACTTATACGGTCAGACGCGGTGATGTATTGAATAGAATTGCAGATAAGTTTGATGTAGATATGTATGACCTCAAAACTTGGAATAACTTAAAGTCTTCCAAAATTATGGTAGGCCAGAGATTGGTCATCCTTGATGATGTTGAAGAGGTTGTGGAGGTTGAACGTACGATTAAAGAAGAAAGAAAATCGAAGAAAGTTATTGAAAAATCAAAACCGAAGTATCATATTGTACAAAGAGGTGATACCCTTTGGAGCATTTCACAACGCTACGGTGGTATTTCAATTGAAAAAATAAAGAAAATTAATGGCTTACGCTCAAATTCAGTAAAGAAAGGACAAAAGCTTAAAATTGTTTAATTGAAGTCTTATTCATACAAAGAGGTATCAAGCATAATGTTTGATACCTCTTTTTTGTTCATGATGAAATAGATTCTCAACGATGACAATATCCCCAAAAACTACACTTATAAGGCATTTCACATTGTTCGCCAATCGCTTTTTCAGGAATTTTTGACGAGGCTAACACATTTTTAAAATGCTTGACATTACTTGCAATTTCAACTTGCAAAGCTCTTACTTCTTCGGTTACATCAATCAGTTTATAACTATCTATTTCATCAAAAAGGACAAGTTTGGCAGATAATTCTTGTTCTAAAGCTCCTTTAGTAACATAATATTGCAAAGCAATATCTTGGATATGGGTTGCCTTTAACTCAGCACTATTTTTAATTTCTTGAATTTCCCATTGGCCACTGCTCCTACTCAACACATCATTCATTACCAAAACATCATGATAAACAAAAGTAGCTTCAAAAATATCTGCAACCTGTTTTTGTAAGGCTTTTTTGGTCAGACTTTCATAGTCATTTCGGTTCTTGGCAATCTTTTCAATATTTACAGCAAATGGAAAATGCTTTTCACGATAGGAATCTTCAAAATCGTGACCACCTTTGAATTTTGCTAAAATTTCAGGGCTAAGCGGGTCTTGTAGCTTATAATGATATTTATAAAGAAACAATTGTTTTTCACATTGTACACCTTTGATATAGGCTGTTTTCGAAAAAAGGTAATTAGACATTATTCACAGCATTTTAAAATTGTGGAGTAAGTACATATTAAATATTTCGTGTTTACATATTTTAACGCAAAGTACGCCAAACTTTGTAATTCGACGTATTTTTATAGTAATTATTGATAGATTTCTATTCTTGATTATTTCTTCATTTTTACGGAATAAATTCCGTGACTAAAAAAACAACGGATTTGATTTCTTTAAACTGAATAAATTCAGTTTAAGACACCTATATAGCTAATTTCCTGCACTAAACTACCATTAAAAATTCATCTTCATGCATTAAAAAATCTTTTGATACACACATTTATTTCTATTAAAATTTGTAATTTAGAATCACAAACTTTGCTGTAAATAATGATTGAAGTTACTAAAGACACCCAAAACGCACACTTTCTTTTAGTTAGGTTCAATGACCTAAGTTCTAATGCAATAATTTCGAAAATTCCCGAACGCAGGTGGAGCCGCTCAAGAAAAGGATGGCTTGTTCCGAACAATCGTCACAATATTGTAATGATTGGAAAAATGTTTGGCAAAGATAAATGCAAATTTTCGAAAGAACTGATTATTCAATACAAGCCACAAGTGAGTAATGAAGAAATTAACCAGTATTTCTCAAAGTTTGCCCAGCGGCGTTGGGCTAATCGGGTTTCTTTCAATGAAGCTTATAAGCATCCGATTATTGTTGAATTATGTAGAAGTTTGAGGATTAGAAATTACAGTCAAAAGACCATCAGTAATTACAGGAGTCAGATGATTCGAATAATTAATTATTTTGGTAATTCAAACCTCCAAAACATTTCAAAATCAGCCTTCGAAAAATACCTTGATTTCTTGGTCAGTAAAAAAGGTTTATCTGCTTCCTCGCTCAATGTAATCATCAACACCTACAAATATTACCGCGAAAAAGTATTAGGACAAGAACCATGTGAATATTTTGAACTTCCGAAAATAATCAAACCCAAACAATTACCATCAGTTTTAAGTAAAGCTGAAATTGAAGAGATTTTGACCCGCACAAAAAGTTTGAAATATCGAACAATTTTTAGTTTAATTTACTCAACGGGTATGCGAATTAAAGAAGCTAGTACCTTAAAATTAAGTAACATCAATAAGTATAATAAAACTATTTTGGTTAAAAATGGTAAAGGCAAAAAAGACCGATATGTTTTACTTTCGGATAATATTTTAAATCTTTTACGAGAATATTATCGTACCTACCGACCCAAACAATATTTATTTGAAGATGAGTTGACACAAGAAGCACTTAGCGAAAGAAGTATTCAGATTGTATTCAAAAACGTGGTTAATAACTGTAAAATAAACAAACAAGTGAGTGTTCATACCTTGCGACACAGCTTTGCCACTCACCTACTAGACGCTGGGGTTGATATCAGACATATACAAGAGTTACTGGGGCACAGTAATATTACAACAACGATGCGTTATACGCATATCCATCGAGATTCACTTAGATATGTTAGGAGTCCGTTCGACCTGCTCGACATCAATCTTATAGATTAGACTTTTTAATTGTTTTAAACTAAAAAACTTACGATTTAGGTAATAACCTTTGGTATAGCCCATGAGTATAAGTCGGATTTCTCTTTGAGTTGAAACCCGATATAACTTTTTATTTTCAGCGAAAAAATAATCAGGATGACCTTCAATCAACCACTTTGGTCTTATTATTTGGGGTTTTAATCTAATTATCACTTAACTATAATTTACTGATTATCAATAGATTTTAATTAATACAAATATATTAAAATATTATAAGTTGTTTTCTTGTCTCGAAGGATTGAGGCTAAGTATAAACTTAATTATTTGATTATCAATTAGATAAAATTAGTACAAATTTATTTTTTGGCTTAAGGTTATGATAATTTATCTAACTATAAATAGCTAACTATAAGTATTTTATAATCTATACAAATAAATAAAAAATTGAAATATTAGTTTATGTCGAGAATTATTATAATATTGCGTTTCAAAATCTGCACAAAAGCAGCATTTAACTAACTTATAATCAGCAACTTGTAATTCTACTCCTTTCGTCTAATTACTAGTTGGAATTAAAAAAAATATAATACTACTTACTACAAAGCTTTCTTTAAATTTGAGTTACTGGCTAATTCTTTATGCCCTCATATATTAAACATAATGGTATCAGAAATTAAAATAATATTAGAAGACGGTTCTTCAAATAAGGCAAAAGGTAATTGCTTTGAGTCATTAGTAAGAAACCTTTTAACTATTCATCAATATGACATTAGGAATAATATAAATTTTTCAGGTATGGAAATTGACCTAGTGGCAGAACATAAACATAACAAAGAACTTCTTTATGTTGAATGTAAAGCAAAAGAAAAGGTTTCTTCTGACGAGCTTTCAAAATTTGCATTTAATGTTGATTTTAAGGATGTTGACAAAGGATATTTTTTTAGAACACAAGAATTAGAAAGTCAAGCGGGTGCTTTGCTCTCAGAAATGAAGCAAAAAGCAAAATATAAAAATTTAACTTTTTTTGAGCCTAATGACATTATTAAAATGCTTTTAGATGCTAATATGATATTTGAACCGTCTTCTAAACTTGGGAAATTCATAATATCAAAAAAAATATTAGCTGTAACTTATTTTGGAGATTACTTAATTTATTTGATTAATGAGTCCAACGCATTACCCACAAAATATATAGTCGTTAATGCTAAACATAATGATAAAATCGTAGATTCACTTGATATTGATAAACTGAAGGACAAAATATCAGAACTTACCAGTTTAACATTAATTTCTATTATTTCTAATGATAAATCTCCTCATTCACAAAATAAAAGTGAGTTAATAATAGAAGCAATATCAGAAGTTCAAGAAAGTGAAAACTGGTATGATTACCTTCCAGCCTCAGCAAATAAAAATCATTTCGTTGGAAGGGACGAAATAAGAACTAGGATACTTAGTTATTTCAAAGAAATTAGAAATGGTGAATCAAGAAAAAGAATCTTTTATCTGAACGGGAAATCAGGCTGGGGAAAAAGTTCTTTAGTGTTAGAAATAAAAGATAGATGCCAAAACAAACATTACAAAAATAATTTTTATGCAATTGCAATTGACACACGAAGTGCTATTTCTGATAACTTTGTAGCATTATCATTACAAAAATTGATTACTTCGGCAATTGATGATAATTTTTTAGAACGAAATATTTTTAGTAAAGATATTTCGTTTACATCTTCAAATGACTTACTATCATCGGAAAGTGTAAAATTATTTAATCAAAATCTGAAGATTAAGAATAAGTTTTTAGTTCTAATATTTGACCAATTTGAAGATGTTTTTAGAAAAAAAGACTTTTTCAAAACATTCTACAAATTTCTAACGGATGTCACTGATTTGAAACCAAATATTATAATGGGTTTTTCTTGGAAATCAGACTTCTTTATACAAAGTGATGACCCATCTTACCATATATGGCAACAGGCAAAAGAACAAGCAAGAGAGTTTACAATAAGTGAGTTTGGTGAGAAAGAGATAGACGGAATTATTAAACAACTTGAAGGTTCAGTTGGTATCTTAGATAAAGGAATAAAAGAGAGGATAAAAGAAAGCTCACAAGGGCTACCTTGGTTAACAAAAAAATTATGTATTCATATCTATGACCAAATTAACTCTGGTCTTGCAAAAGAGAATTTAATTGAATCAAATCTTAATATTCTTGACCTCTTCAAAAAAGATGAAGAAAGACTATTTGCATCAGAATTAAAAGCCCTTAAAATTATTGCAAGAAAAGCATATGAAGGTACTTTCTTTGATGAGACCGAGGTTGGTGATATTATCCAAACTGATACTATTTCTTCTTTGCTTCACAAGAGATTGATAATTCGTTCGGGTGCAAACTACAATATTTATTGGGATATTTACAGAGACTATTTAGTGACTGGAAATATTCCAATAATTGGAGAAAGTTACCTATTGAGACAGGGTGTCAATCTTTGTTTAGAAGTTTTTTTACTATTTGAAGATGGCAAAGCAGAAAGTATGGACACCTTATTAGCTAAACATCCAAAGGGGATTAGTTCAGAAACATTGGTAAATATTCTAATCGAATTACGAAATTTCGGATTTATCCAAAAAAATGATGACAGCTACATTGTAAGCAATGAAATAAAAATATCTAAACAAGGTTTTATTGATTTTATTACAAACCGATTTCAAAACTATACACCTTATATCTCTCTCAAAAAACTTCCACAAAACAGAATTTCAAAGTCTGATGTAATTCAAATATTGAAGAATATATTTAAACAAGACTTTCAAGACAATACTTGGGATTCCTATGCAAAAAACATAATTAGTTGGTTTCTATTATCTGATTTGGATATAAAAAACAAACTTATAGAACCTGTAAAAGGAAGAGGAAAGAGTAAAACAGTACAAACACTTGAAGATAAAACAAATTTAATTCCTAGAAGTTCTTTAAAAGAAATACTTGAACAAATTCCACTTTTATCAAGTAACCCAAGCTTAATTAATAGTAAGTTTAATAGAGATATTCTGTTACTTGATATAATTGATTCTGAGTTTAAACTAACTAATTTTGGTAAAATGGTCATTGCTTCAAATGAACTAATTCAGATTAAAGAGTTAAAAGAAAAAGCATTAACATTGACAAAAATGATTTTATTGAAAGAATTGTATAATACCAATAGAAAAATAAAAACTAAAGACATAATTTCTAAACTACCCAATGACTTTTTTGACGGTGAAAAGGATAGTTCAAAAGTTATTTATGCTACTAAAGCAATGACTTGGATAAGATGACTTTAGACAAAGATTCTATAGAATAAAATTCTTTTAAATATAAATTCGAAGTTCAATTTGTTAGGTTATTAAATGAACTTCAAACATCATTTCGACAAGATATTTAGAGCGATATCAAGGGGATTTTAATTTTCTCGGGGGACTGCCACCACCTTTTGTCAAGGTGTGCTTGCTTTTTTCCAAATAGTTACTAAATTTGTTTCTGTTTGGTTGGTTTTCAAAAATCAACTGGGACTTCGTCCCTGCGTTGCTTGCCATCATTCGTGTATCCCAACATTCGCATTAAGAAAAGGTAAGTAATTGTAAATCAATAATTTAACTTTAAAACCCAACCATCTCAATGCTTTTGGTTGGAAGCAAAAAAACCAAGAATCCATCATGTTTATAAAACAGCAACGTGCATTCAAATATTTTGAAATAGAATTAAAATCTCTTGTCAGTTTCTTGATTGTCACTAATCCATATGTAAAAGATTTAAGTTCCTCAAATTTCTGGGAACAAGAAAATTTAAAAACAGAAAAAAGTAGAATTCAAAGTAAACTAACTTTTGAACCAGTTACTAAAGAATTTATTGTAAGAAGTTTTGACCAAAACATACCGTTCTTATCCAGAGAGTTAATTTACATTAGAATAATATCTGCTTTAGAAATATTTCTTGTCCAGTCGGTTAGGGATATTTTTAAACAAACTACTAAACCATTTTTGAATAATAAAAAGATTATAGATTTAAACTACTCACAAATTTTAGAATTAACAACTGTTAGAGAACTAAGAAACATTTTATTGCAAAAAGAAACTCGACCATTATCGAGTGCAGGTTACGAAGATGTCGTTAAGTATTATAAGCAACAATTGGGTATTGATATAAGTAGTCTTGGTCCAGGAATTAACAAAATGTCATATTACCATCAAATTAGACATATATTAGTGCATCGGTTAGGAAAAGCAGATAAATACTTTAAGAAAAAATATAGTTTTACAAAAACTTATATACAAATAGATGAAGAACTTTTAATCAATCTTTTTAATGATGTATATAATTATGCAAATCAAGTTTCGCAGAAAGTAAAAGCATTAATAGACGCTCATTCAAGTATAAATGTTTACAGAAAATTTAAGGGAGAACGTTTCAGAATAGAATTCGATTCTCAAATTAGTGATAAAGTTAATTTTCTTGAACCTGAATATCATTTTTGGGTCGGAGATGAAATTTATTATGTGGAAGATTTAGGTTTACATATTATTTCCAAAGGGTCACATTACAAAGTTGAGGTCTGGGGAGAACCCGAAATACTCAAAGCATATAAAAGAAGTATTAAAACCAGATTAACAACCTCCAAATATTTTGAAAACATTAATATTTTTCCAGTTGCTCACCCAAAAGTATTTGATGAATCAATAATTTTAGCAGTAAGTAAGTTATTGCCCGATGGTATTTGGCCACGTGACATACGAAAAGAAATTGCTGCTGAATTAAACATTTCAAATAATATTGTTGACAAAATAATTAATAAACTTAATGAGAGAGGAATGCATTTAAAACCTGAATAGAACTTAGCTCATAGGCTCGGTCAACATTCGATTAGCGTGGTATTCACTCAAATTTCAATCCGATTAGCAAAATTTTAGGTTTTCAGATTATCGAACACCTAAGTTTTTGCGACACTCAAAATGCGTGGTATTTACTCCGATTTCACTCCGAAAAATAAATTCTTTTGCTTTTCAATTTCTTTTTTCAGAACTTAGTATGCAGATTTGGTCAGCGACTTTCGATTAGAGCAAATTCTACAATTTTTTCCATCTTAGCACTTTTAGTTGTTAGTGGACATTCGATTGGCGAAGTGTTCAAGTTGTGTGAGTCCCAACGCTGCAAATAAGTAAAAGTTATTAATTATAAACCAAAATACCCAGCTTCTCGCCCATCATCTTATTTGCGAAAGTTGGAATGAGAATAAAAATAATAAATGTGGAGATAGACAATCATGAGTTTTTTTATGTAACAATTAGAGGTAGGTTTGCTTTTTCAGTATGCTGTATTGAAAAGGCAATTGAACATTTTAAACTCGAACATTTAGACTGGTCTGAGTTGTTTGAATTGTTTTGGCGTTATCCGATAAGCGATAAAATTAAAGATTTAGCATTATGGCATGAAAAGGAAATGGAATGTATTCCATCTTGTGTTTTAGAAGATTTAACTTATTCTCAAAAAATGTTTAGCTTTTTAAATGAAGAGCAACACGCTAAATTTAAGGCTCTTTATCAAAATTCAAATAATATAATTTTGAAAATAATAGATTTAACAGCTTCCGTAGGTACTCAAAGTTTATATGGAGGTGTTACTGATGGTTCATTAATAACATTAGTATTTCTTGATGAAATTTTAAACCTGATGAAAAGTAATCAAATTAAATTACCAAATATAGCTTTTTTTCAAAAATTCAACTACGCTAAAAACCCCTCCAGTGATTGGATTGTTTGGGGTGATTCAATACCTAAAAATATGCTTCTTTCGCAATCAAAATGGTTGAAGTAAAGAAACTGCTTTTCAAACGTAAGTTCTTGCCGACAATCAAAATTCGCTAGTTTTTTCATTTTTTAAAACGCATATTTTATGGTGGACATCAACCACTTTTAGGCTTGTTCAAAGAACTTCAAGTATCTTTGCGACCGGATATTAGAGCGGTTTCAAGGGGTCTTCAAATTTGGTTTGCGACGGCCACTCAGAGCAAAAATTGGTATGCTAATTTGGTTTTCAGCAATAAAATTCTTAGTTTTACCATCATCGAGTGCGTGTTGTCCGTGGGACAACATAAGTCAGTTGGCATTTAACTTTTTCTGGAGCCCAACATCCGAATTAAGAAAAGGCAAGAAACTGAAAATCAATTAATTAACTATAAAACCAGCCATCTCAATTCTTTTGGTTGGAAGTATTTTCTTCTCTTACCGAATAATAAATAAACACTATTTATCTTTTCATACTTTGAGCAATATAGTAGTATTGCATTTTTAACTTTAAATTTAACAATCTCACGCATGAATTATTTCGTCAAAATCGCAACTGCTTTTGTATTAATCTCTAACTACACATTTGCTCAGAATAATCAAAAAGATGTTCCAAAGGTTGAAACAAAAATGGATTTATTCGCATCTAAAGTTGGTAGTATCGTTAAATTTATTGACTATAAGTTGCCAAATTTAAAAACAAGTCAAATGGTTGTAGTTGAAACAAGGATTAGGAAAATTATGAGCAATGGGGAAGTTAATTATTTTTATCAAATAGAAAAACAAGGGCAATACGCATCACCAACGGCTTCAATAGAATATTCGGACTTGAAAGAAGTCATAAAGGCATTTAATGTTTTAAAAAGTGAACTAAACAATGATTTATCATTAAACCCGAATTATTTAGAAAACAAATTTACTACATCTGATGGTTTTAGAATAGGCTACTATATTGACGAGTCAAAGCCTACTTGGTTTTTAAAACTTGAAAAATACGGAACAGATACTTCTGTTTTTATTAAAGATATACAGGTCTTAGAAAATGCTTTCAACGAAGCTCTAAATAAAATTGAAGAACTTAAAAAATAAAATTCATGCTGTTACAAGTTTTTAAATACGAGGAAGAAGACCATCTTGATAATTTGACAACCGTAGAAATAGACGGAGATGTTTGGTTTGTTGCAAATGAAGTATGCAATTTGCTTGAAATAAAAAATACAAGCGATGCTGTTTCAAGACTTGATGATGATGAAAAGCTGCTATCGGTAATACCGATAGCAGGTCAAAATAGAAATGTTAACCTAATTTCAGAGAGTGGACTTTATGCTTTGGTATTTAAAAGTAATAAGCCATCAGCCAAGAAGTTTAGAAAATGGGTAACAAAAGAAGTAATACCAACAATTAGAAAAACTGGCGGATTTGGAATTGATAGATTAGAAACTCCAAATTTTGTCATAAGATTTAATGATAATTGGGATAGAACCGATAAAGGTTATTTTTCTGTAATTAGCGAATTGTTTGTAAGACTTTATGGAAGGTTTGAACATATTGGCTATCAAATACCAAACAAAGCATTTGATGGAAAAGAAATGAGACCAGATAATAGTGTTGGCAAGTTGTTTTCTACATATTTACAGGATAAATACCCTGATTTAGAAGACCACTTTAAAATGTATAGTCACAAATTTCCAAGCGGCTTAGAGTTTGAAGCAAGGCAATACAAAAACGACCTTTTGCCAATTTTTATTAAATTTATTGATGATGTTTGGATTCCATTGAAAGCACAGGCATATTTTAAAGATAGAGACCCATTAGCGTTAAATTATTTACCAAAACTACTGGGTAAATAGTGTGCAAGCATCATAGACCCTACTAATATATGTGCATTATTTTTTAGTAGAGCCTATGCTTGTTGTAGTTGAATCTGCTTTTGGCTCAACTTTCGGAGATGTGTTTATATTGAAATTAATTTCAGTCCCTTGCGTTTTTATAACCAATGCGAGTATCGTAAGTAATAAGGCAAAAATAAAAGAACTTATTATATTTATACCAACGTTTTTCCAAAAACCAGTTTCAAGTGGCTTTACTACCTCTTTTAATAATTCCTTATGCCTGCTTGATACATCTATCTTTACCTCTTCTATTGTTTCATCTAAAACGTTATTTACAAAATTTTGAAGCAATATCTCGGCTCTTAATTTATAAGAACTAATAGAACCCTCAGTTGAAGATACCACATTAAATGTCTCTAAATCTTCATCAGAAAGTTCATTTCCTTTTGCTGACTCAGCTTTAATGTAGTTTATCTTTTCAGATTTATATATAGAGTAAGCTATATGTCCAATTAAATCATTTTCATCTTCCACTAAATTGGCGTATATAAAACTATATTTTCGTGGCATAGGATTTAAGAGCTTTTGAATAAGACTTATTTATTTCGCTTCTACTTATTTCTCTCACTTTTTCAACTCCATCAACCCTTGTCTTTACTGAAATGCCAGCACCTTTAGCAGAATACGTAACTATATTTCCATGAGAAACTAATCTTTCGTTTGCCTTTCTTATAGCGTTTAGTGATAATCTAAAATCCGACTTTCCCATATCATTATCTTTATTACAATATGTACTAAATAATAACTTGTTTACATTAACAAATATATAAACAAATAACGGTACAAATACATTCCGTTTTATAAAAAATAAGAAAATACTAAGATTATCTACCCTTGTCACCCTTATTCACTTTCGACACTCGTAATCTTTGGCACTCAACTTTTCCACTCAGAGTTGGTTGGCGACAATAGATTAGCGAAATTTTAAATTATTTTATTTGAATAGAACCTTAAAAATCTTTTCGACATTTTAGTTCTTTTTATTTTACTATTTCTAAACTTTTAATTATCTTTCTAACGTCATACAAGTTGGTAGGTTAGCTTTGCTTGCGTTCCAACTCTGCAAATAAGAAAAAGTAATTAATTTTAAACCTAATACCCAACTTATCTCCAATCATCTTATTTGCGAAAGTTGGAAATTTTTAAAACAAGATGGCAAAAATTGATAAAGACAAAGTTTGGGAAAAGGGTAAAGTCATCCCAAACAAAAATCCTAATTTATTTCGAGAAGACCAATATGGCAACCAAATTTACAAACATTCTTACGGTAAAAGAAGCGAACAAGGATGGGAAATTGACCACTCAAAACCTGTATCAAAAGGTGGTACAGACCACATAAATAACCTAAACCCAACCCAATGGAGAAAAAATAGAGAAAAAAGTGATAAATATCCGTACAAAAAGGACTAATTTTTTTCTAACTCTATTTTCTCATTGTAATAGTTTGCTATTGCCAAACACTCTCTAATTTCACTATGAGTAAGATTGAATTGAGCAATATTTTGACCTTTATCATTCCTTTTTTGTAGAATAATAACCCCTCCAACACAATCGTTGTTAAGGACTATTTCTCTTATTGTATCAAAAAGACTAACTCTCATAACTTGTGCAATATTAACATTTTTACAGCTTAAATATACAAAATAAAGTTAATAAAAGCAAATTTAATTTACTAAAACAATGGATGCACTGATAATCGAATTAGATAGAATAAAAAAAAGTGTATCGAATAAGAAGTGGCCGTGCATTTGTGATGGATGTACAGAAAATTCAATAAATTCTCACCTACTTCAAATAAATGGAATATTAAATAACCTATGCGAACCCGAAGATAGGCACATAATACAAATGACTTTAGATAATATTTTTACTTCAAGTAAAACTCAAAAACTATTTAGATTTGAGAAAAGAAGTATTAATAAAGCTATGTCTCTAAATTTATTCTGTAACAAACATGATACAAAAATATTCAAACCTATTGAGACTAATCAGATAAACATTGACGACTATACATCTCAATTATTGTTTTCATATCGCAGTATGTGTGCTGAAATACGCAGGAAACAAGTCGCTATTGAATACAATGACAGGGTTTTATCAGATAGAAAATGTATGAAATTCATTAATAGCGATATGTATAGTTTTATATCTGCACACATAAGTGGCTTGAAAATTGGAATAAATGACTTGCGGTTTTACAAGTCAGAGTTTGAGAAGTATTTAACCAATAAAGTTGATAAGGATTTTATATTTAACATATTTGAATATAATTTTCTCCCAATATGTACGGCAGCCACATTTTCCCCAATCAATGAAAATGATATTAATAATAATCCGTTTCAAGAAAAACCATTGAACACTGTTTTTATAAATTTAATACCTATCAACAAGAAATTGATGGTTATAATTGGTTATCACAAAGACTTTGTAAACAAATGGATTTTAGACTTCATAGATTCTTGGAACACAAAAGATAATACATCTCAACAGATAAATGTATCAGAGTTGATAGCCAATAGAGTGGAGTCATGGGCTATGTCTATAAAATTCTTTAATTCGATAGACATAGAAAAGAAAGACAAAATGCTTGAACACTGGGAAAGTAATATGATGAGTCACGATGAAGACTTATATTTTGGTTTAAACTTGTTTAGTTAGTATATGCCCGACATTTTTAGTGCAAAATGCAATGAGTAACCAGCCCTGATTAGAAGCATATACTTTTCTTTTGATTCATTACTCGCCATTGCAAATGATTTTGAAATGTTTTCAATTTTTGATTTTTTGTTTTGAGTATTCATAGTATTTTGCGACATTTTTAATGCGTGGTATTTGCTCAAATTTCACTCCGAATAACAAATTCCTTTGCTTTTCAATTTCTTTTTTCAGAACTTGGCACTTAGAGTTGGTTGGGGACAATAAATCTGAGCAAATTCTACGATTTTTTCCACCTTGGAACTTTTAGTTTTTGGTGGACATTCGACTGGCGAATTGTTCAAGTTGTGTGAGTCCCAACTCTGCAAATAAGTAAAAGTTATTAATTTTAAACCAAATACCCAACTCCTCGCCCATCATCTCATTTGCGAAAGTTAGCTGCTATTTAAGAACAACCCTAAATTTATGATATTCATAGGACAACATAACGAACTATTTTTTTTAAGTACTTTAAAACGAAGTACTCAAATAACTTATGACAAAGATATAAACTCACCTTTGACTTTTTTGTGGACAAAGGATGAGAAATCTATTATTTACTATGAGGGAAATGAAATAAAATTTAAAAAGAACACCATTATTTGCCTGACCGATTTTTACAATATAGATATTCGACATTGTAGTGAATTGAGAAGCATAAAATTTAACCGAGAGTTTTACTGCATACTTGACCATGACAGAGAAGTTAGCTGTAAAGGAATATTGTTTTATGGAGCGAAAGAATTGCCCACTTTTCAAATTCCCACCAACGAGTTAGAAAAATTTGAAGTACTATGGAAAATGTTTGAAATAGAAATGCAATCAAAAGATGATATGCAATTAGAAATGCTACAATCTATGCTGAAAAGATTTATTATTTTATGTACGAGAATTTATAAAAAGCAAAACAGTTTTTCAGAACTCAATACTAAAGAAACAGACATGGTAAGAGAATATAATTACTTGGTAGAAATTTATTTCAAAACCAAACATACCGTACATGACTATGCCGATATGCTCAATAAATCGCCCAAAACGCTTTCTAACTTATTTGCAAAACTTTCCGACCGATCGCCATTACAAATTATTCAAGATAGAAAAATGTTAGAAGCCAGACGTATGCTACGCTATACTGATAAAACTATTAAAGAAATAGCCTATGATTTGGGTTTTGAAGATGTACAAACCTTTAGTCGTTTTTTTAAAAAACAAGAAAGTATTAGCCCAATAAATTTTAGAAATAATCTGTAGCAATATTTTTTTAATAATGGAAATAAATAAACTTATCGCTCAAGTAAAAAACTGTACAATATGTGAAAATTATTTGCAACCCAATCCAATTGTCTCAATCAGTAAGCATAGCAAAATACTAATCATTGGGCAAGCACCAGGACAGACAGTTCATAAAACGGGCATACCTTGGAACGATAAAAGTGGCGATAATTTAAGAGCTTGGTTGGGTGTAGATAAAACTATTTTTTACGACAATAAAATCTTTGGATTAATGCCCATGGGATTTTGCTATCCTGGCACTGGTAAAAATGGCGACTTGCCTCCACGTACCGAATGTGCACCATATTGGCACAGTCAATTTTTAGCCCAAACCAAATCCATTCAATTAACCTTACTTATTGGACAATATGCTCAAAATTATTATTTAAAAAATAGTATAAAAGAAACGCTTACCGAAACCGTAAAAAATTATAAAAGCTATTTGCCACAATATATAGTGTTGCCACACCCATCGCCACGAAATAATATTTGGATAGCAAAAAATGAATGGTTTGAAAAAGACGTTCTTCCTATTTTAAAAAACAAAATCAGTTTTATTATACAGAGTGCTACCCTTTAATTTTGATATAAATTATTAAAAGGAAAAAATGACAACATAAAGGGAAATACTACCTAATAGCAAAGGTCATAAGCATTTTACATTTGCATTATAATTTTAAAAAATAAAAAATGGCAAATTTTAATGTTCCTACTAGAGGAGAAGTATCTAGCAACAATCAAGAAATTTTTGACAATTTAAAAAAAGGTCTTGGCACAGTCCCTAACCTGTATGCAGTAATGGCACATTCTGATACAGCATTAGGTAATTATCTTGCATTTCAAAATGCAAAAACTACTTTCAATAACAAAGAAAAACAAGCTATTAATTTAATAGTAAGTCAGGTAAATGAATGTGCATACTGTCAAGCAGCACACACCGTATTAGGTAAAATGAATGGATTTACTGAAGAACAAACCATTGAAATAAGAAAAGGTAGTACTGCATTTGATGCTAAATTAAATGCTTTGGTAGCCTTAGCAAAAGAAGTTACCATTAAAAAAGGATTTGTAGATGGTGCGTCATTAGAAAACTTTTTTAATGCAGGTTACACCAAAGGGCAGGCAGTAGAATTAGTAATGCTTGTAGCCGAAAAAATAGCAATGAACTATTTACATGCTGTAACCAAAGTAGCAATTGATTTCCCAGCTGCAAAAGCTATCTAAATTGAATTAAAACAGGTCAAGAGAAAATCCTTGATCTGTTTGTTTTTTTAAAAAATGATAAAAAATAATAAAATGGAAAAAATAAGAATAGAAATGTTTAACAAGTTAGGTCTTATCATAACTAGATATGGTTTAGCAATAGTTTTAATTTGGATAGGACTTTTGAAGTTTACAACTTATGAAGCAGAAGGGATACGCCCTTTAGCCGAGCATAGTCCATTTTTCTCATGGATGTTTGGCTTTTTAAGTACCCAAGGATTTGGTAATATGCTTGGAGTTATTGAAATTTCTACAGGACTATTGATAGCTCTACGTTCAATAAGCCCTATGGCATCTGCTTTGGGTAGTATTGGGGGAATTGTTACTTTTGTCATAACCCTGACATTTATGTTGTCCACCCCTGGAGTTATTCAAAATGGACACTCATTTCCGTTTATTTCTGCTATACCTGGGCAGTTTTTGGTTAAAGATTTAGTTCTTTTAGGAGCTTCATTTTGGACTGCTGGCGAAGCACTATCTGCAACCATAAAAAATAAATTTGAGTAAAATGTTTTATATAAAATTAAACTTAATGCTACTGTTGTTCACAGTGGCATTAATTAGTTGTTCACAAACACCTACTTTAAAAAATAATGAACAAAATTTAAATGACTCTAATATGATACATAAAACAGATGCCGAATGGAAGGCTCAATTAAGCAATGAACAATATTATGTCCTTCGTGAAAAAGGTACAGAACGTCCCTTTACAGGCGCTTTACTAATGAACAAAGAAAAAGGAGTATATAAATGTGCTGGTTGTGGAGCAGAATTATTTACAGATAACATGAAATTTGATAGCCATTGTGGTTGGCCAAGTTTTGACAAAGAAATAGCTGGAGGTAAAATTACACAAACCACCGACCGTAGTCATGGAATGGTACGCACCGAAATTACCTGTACGAAATGTGGTGGACATTTAGGACATATATTTGATGATGGACCTACTGAAACTGGTAAACGATATTGCGTAAATTCAATTTCTTTAGAATTTGTACCTGCAAATAAAATTTCAGAAAGCAATGTAACTAATACTATAGATAGTATCGTATTAGGAGGAGGGTGCTTTTGGTGCACCGAGGCTATTTATGAAATGTTAGATGGAGTGATAAGTGTAGAAAGTGGGTATAGTGGAGGAAATATAAAAAAACCAAGTTATAGAGACGTTTGTACTGGAAACACCAATCATGCCGAAGTAGTAAAAATTGTGTTTGATAATACTAAAACAAATTTAGATGAAATATTTAAAGTGTTTTTTGCTACTCATAATCCCACCACTTTAAATCAGCAGGGGGCTGATAGAGGTTCTCAATATAGGAGTGTTATTTTTTATGCTAATGAAAAGCAAAAAGAAATAGCTACTTCTTTAATTTCTGAACTAAATAAAAATGTGTATGACAATAAAATTGTAACAACATTAGAACCTTTTAGTCAATTTTATAAAGCAGAAGACTATCATCAAAATTATTATTCAAGCAATACTGAAAAACCTTATTGTAAATCTGTAATTACACCCAAAATAGAAAAATTTGAAAAGTTATTTAAAGACAGATTAAAGAAAAAATAAACAGCAGCTAACATCGGTTTTGCGATATTGGGGCTGAAGTACTAAATTTGAGCATTGGAATTCTATTGAACATTTGTACTAAATTGAGCATTTGTCCTTTGATTTTCCCAACATCGCAAAGCCGCAAACCGTTGGAACGGTTTCTACGTAGATTATTTTCTTTTGCTTCTCTCCCACTTTTTTTGCAACATTTTTAATGCGAAAAAGCTCAGAAAATTCCAATTTCAATTAACTTCCGACACGCAGAATCCGCTGGTTTTCCACTTTTTTTCAAACGCCAGTTTTTTTGCGACGTGGCAGCATTCTGGTTCGCCAAATCGGGTTTTCTGCTTGCAAACCTAACTTCCGACAATTTCTCTGAGTGGTACGTTTGCTAACTTTTCTTCGATTTCCAAAATTTTGCTCAACTCATTTGCTTTATTGTTTTTTTTAGTGCAAATTTACCTCCAGCAGCCAGCTTTTAAGGATGGTTTCACTAAGTTTGCAAGTGTCTTTCGACACTTGATTAGAGCGGCTCGCCAACTTTTTTTGATGTCCAACATGCGGAAAAAGTAAAAGCTAAATATTTGATAATCAATAAATTAAATCCAACCAAAGTCATCTTTTTCCTTTGGGTTGGAATTAAAACAAATACAAACTTATATCAAATGATAAAACTTCAAAGTTGGAATTGGCTAAATCTAATATTTATTTTACTATTCTTATGCTCTTCATGCTCTAAAAAAGATAATATCGTTTCGCCTATAAACAATCTTGGTATTCTTGAAATAAAAGATGATTATTTAAGTTTACACCTAAAATACGATACATTAAAAAATGTTTATTCTATCTCTAAATATTTTGAAGATAATGTAGTTCCAAGCTACAATAAAAGAAACAATGAACTTATTCAATTCGGACAATATAAAAACTTTAAATATGATTCTAAAGGGAGATTATCCCAATTTGATGACATATCCATTCAATATGACTTGAATAATAATATTGTTAAACTAATTCAATCCAATAAAAAATATCAACAATACTTCAAATTTGAATATGACAGTAATTCTAATTTAGTAAAAATGATTACGACTGAGAATGTTTACGGGTTTGAGGGAAAAGAATCGACTTTTTTTTCTACTCAATTTGATAACACAATGAACCCTTATTACAATTTGCCTACCGAAATCAAAGTTTATTTACTAACATACGGCTTATTCGCAAAATCTCCCATGAGTTTTTCACCAATTATTTTATTTTCAAAAAATAATTTTTCAACTATTAGTGGTGGAGAACAAACAAAAAATTCTGGAAGAACTATCAATCAGAGAGTGATATCTAATTTTCAAACTAAACCTAATTTACTTACAAGGGTTGAAAATAAGAATAATTTTAACTTGACTGACACATTGAAAGTAACTTATTTTAAATAAAGAAATTAGCTTTTATTAGTTTTCGACGAGCCGAATCCACTAAGTTTACAAGAAATTCAAACTCATATTTCATGGTGGACAGGAAAGTTCTCTCCTACTCCATTTAGGGTTTTCTGCTTGCAAAGTAGGTCAGCGACAATTTCTTTGCGTGGTAGGTATTTGCTCAAATTTCACTCCGAAAAATAAATTCTTTTGCATTTCATTTGCTTTTTTCAGAACTTGGTATGCAAATTTGGTTAGCGACATTCGATTAGAGCAATTTCTACGATTTTTTCCACCTTGGCA
>OFDC01000676.1_pt1 | contig 22963 bp, 25 predicted proteins | sample 1520941 | NCBI WGS metagenome assembly OFDC01 (sample SAMEA94258168, study PRJEB24077) | hot springs metagenome | biome: Aquatic biome; feature: Water | place: India | collected 2012-12-06 | depth 5 m | reverse complement strand
AGTACGGCAAGGCCAAGGCCCGCCGCAGCTTCCAGTTCTCGAAGCGCTAAGCTTCTTGCCGCAAGGCAGAACGAAATCAGGGGCTGGTCTTCGGACCGGCCCCTTTTTTCATGGGTGTGCATGTCGCTTGCCCATGCCCAACCCTTCCCGCAGCGGGAAGGGACCGAGGCTTATCGAGCCGAAGACGTAACTAGTCGCAGCGGGTGGAGGGCTTCCAACCCATTGAGCTCGCTCACTCGGCAGGCGCGAACTGCTTGGCCAGCGTGTGGTAGAGCTTGGGCTTGCACACCTTGGCGCTGGCCCAGTCGGCGATCAGTGCCGTTGCGAACAGTGGCAGGACCATCGTCCGGTCCGCCGTCATCTCCATGATGATGATCGAGGCGGTCAGCGGCGCGCGAACGACGCCGGTGAAATAGCCGATCATCCCCAGCACCACGATCGCCCCCGGCGCATCCCCGGGGCCAACCTCGGCATAGCCCGCAGCGAGCAACTGCCCGACGCCCGCGCCGACGGACAGTGATGGGGCGAAGATGCCACCCGGCGCGCCGCTCAACGCCGTTGCCAGCGTCGAGACGAACTTGCCCGGCCCGAACAGCAGCGAAGCATCGCCCCCTGCCAGCAGCAACTTGGTCGTGTCATAGCCCGTGCCCCAGCTCGACCCGCTGGTGGCAAGCCCGGTAAGTGCCACTACCAGTCCGCACCCTGCGGCAAGCAAGATCGGGTGGGCGCGAACCTGCAGCAGCATCGGGCTCTGCGAAAACGCCATCCCGATCAGAGCCCGCGAGAACAGCCCGCCAAGCACGCCACCGACCAGTCCTGCCAGCGGCGCCAGCACGAACAGGTCGGACAAGGGCAGGCGCTGTGCCATCGCGCCGAAGTAGACATAGTCCCCCGCCAGGCCGAGGCTGACCACACCGGCGATCATCACCACGGCCATGACCAGCACCGCCAGCCGCTGCTCGAAGGCCGAAGCCAGTTCCTCGATCGCGAAAGCCACGCCCGCCAGCGGCGTGTTGAACGCCGCAGCGACGCCCGCCGCGCCGCCGGCAATGATCACGCCTGCCGTAACCGGCACGCGCAGCCAGCGATGAACCGCCACCATCAGCGCCGCGCTCACCTGCACGGTCGGTCCTTCGCGTCCCGCCGATCCGCCGACCAGCAGCAGCGCTGTGGTGCCAAACAGCTTGCCCACCGCGCTCTTCATCGAAACCAGCGGTCCGCGCGCCGCAGCCGTCGGATTGTGTCCGGCGGCCATGACTTGCGGAATGCCCGAGCCGCGCGCCGCCGGAAACCAGCGCCGCGTTGCCCAGACCACGCCTGCAAAGACCAGCGGCGTCAGCACCAGCGGACTCAGCGGCGCAACGCGGTAAAGCACGGCGAACAGCGTCTGCGCCCACTCGCCCGCCCGCGCGAACAGGACCGCCACGACGCTGAGCAGGATCGCGCCGCCAAGCGCCGCTACCCTCGCCCGTACCGAAGGCAGGCTGGCGTCCTTGAATGCCTTGCGGAAATCAAACATTTGCATCCGACGCGATTAGACCGCCATGGACTGGCCGACAAGGAGAGGACGGGAATGAGTTCGGCAACGGGGGCCTCAAGGCTCGGCTGGTTCCGCACGGGCTGGCAGCGGGGAGCGATCGGCGCAGTGCTTGGCATCGCGCTTGCCGCGCTGCTCGGCCATCTGGTTCCGGCAGGCGAGGGCTTGCCGTGGATCATGGCTCCTGTCGGGGCTTCGGCCGTGCTCGTCTTTGCGGTGCCAGCCAGTCCGCTGGCACAACCGTGGCCGGTCGTCGGCGGCAATCTCATCTCGGTCCTGGTCGGCATGGCCGTGGGCAAGCTTTGCGCGCTTGGCGGGATCGGCGCGCCCGTGGCGGTCAGCCTTGCAGTTGGCGGTGCGATCGCCATGATGGCCATCGCCCGCTGCACCCATCCCCCCGGTGGCGCGGCCGCAATACTCGGCGCCATGGCCGGGATTGCGCCTGCCGCCCATTTGCCCGGGCCACTGGCGCCGCTTGCGCTCAACGTGATCGGCATCGCTGGCGTCGGGTGGCTCTACAATGCCATGACCGGGCACCCTTGGCCGCACATCCCGGTCGTGCCACCATCCCCGGCGCCCTTGCGCACCGTGACTTATGACCGCGAAGATCTCGACGCCGTCCTTGCCGACTGGGACGAGACGCTCGACGTCGAACCCGATGATCTCGATGCGCTGTTCCGCGCGGTCGAACGCCGCGTGCTGCGGCGCTGGGAGGATGATCACAAGTAGGTGTCAGAACAGGCTGGGCTGCTCCGGCTTGCGTGGCGCAGGGGAGGCGGCGGGTGCAGTTTCCGCCACATCGATCTCCATCATCGCCGCGTCGGCATAGGGGCGCTGCATCGCCGCCGCCGCATCGCCTTGCACGGTCAGCCACTGATGCGCGGCTTCCGCCGTGCCGAGGATCACCGGCATCGCCTTGGGGTGGACCCGCCCGACAACGGCGTTGGCCTCGCACGTAAGGAAAGCAAAGCGCGGCCCTTCCGCCGTCGGTCGCCACAGTCCGGCGAAGGCGAACAGTTCCTGCTCCTTCAGCGCGAACCAGTGCTTGCGCTTGCGGCCAGTCACCGGGTCCGGCGTGGCCGACCATTCCGAGAAGGCCGTCACCGGCACGAGGCAGCGCCGATTCGGGTCCTCCAGCGCCGCCCGCCACATCGGCGAGGCGAGGTTGCGGATGTTGGTCACCGGGCGCTTCACTTCGCCGAACGGTGGCCAGCCCCAGCGCATCGTGCCCAGCCTGCGCGTCGGCCCGCGCGCGATCAGCACGGGCGCCTCGGCGTCGGGGTAGATCTCCGAAAACGCCGGCAGATTGACCTGCGCATTCGCCAGTGGCGCGAACATCTGCGCGATGGCTTGCACGTTGCTGGTCATGCGATACAAGTTGCACATAACAACCAGATATGTGCGGGAGAGCGCCATGGCCACCCATTTGCGGCCGAATATCGAATGCAGCGATGCCGAATGGCATGCCCGGCAGGAACTCGCCGCCTGCTACCGCATCTATGATCACCTTGGCTGGTCCGAATCGATCTACAACCACATCTCGCTGAAAGTGCCGGATCAGGAAGGCGCCTTCCTGATCAACCCGTTCGGCCTGCTCTACAGCGAGGTTACCGCCTCAAACCTCGTCAAGATCGACATCGACGGAAACAAGCTCGACGACAGCCCCTATCCGGTGAACCAGGCAGGCTTCACCCAGCACGCCTACTTCCACCGCCACCTGCCTTGGGCCCACGCCATCTCTCACGTCCATACGACCGAGACGATGGCAGTGTGCAGCCTTGAAGAAGGGCTGATGCCGATCAACTTCTACGCCTGCAACTTCGCCGGCCAGCTCGCCTATCACGATTTCGAAGGCGTCACCGTCCGCGCCGAGGAAGGCGAGCGCCTGCTGGCCAACCTTGGCGACAAGCGCGTGCTGATGCTGCGCAACCATGGTCCGGTGGTGCTGGCCCAGACGCTGCAGCAGATGTTCATCACGCAGTGGAGCCTGCAGCGCGCCTGTGAGATCCAGATGGCGACGCTGTCGATGGGCCGCCCGCCAATCCATGTCGGCGAGGATGTCATCAAGGTGCACCAGCGCGATCTTTCGCAGGTCAGCGCCGGCGGTCGCGTCGGCGAGGCGGACTTTGCCGCATGGACCCGCCGCATCGACCGGATCGACCGCAGCTGGCGGGATTGATTGAAACGGGGGCGGCGGGCTAAGCCACGGCCATGGCCCGCCTCACAGTCAACAATCAGCCCGTGCAGTATCGTCTCGAGGACGATACCCCCTTGCTCTGGGCGCTGCGCGATGCGGCCAATCTCACCGGCACCAAATATGGCTGCGGCACCGGCGAATGCGGCGCCTGCATGGTCATCGTTGACGGGCAGGCAATGCCCAGCTGCACCCTGTCGCTGGGCGAGGCCGAGGGGCGTAGCGTCACCACTATCGAGGGGCTTTCGGGTGACCGCTCGCACCCGGTGCAGCAGGCCTTGGTGGCCGAACAGGCGATCCAGTGCGGGTTCTGTACGCCCGGCATCGTCATGGCCGCAGCCGCGCTGCTGACCAGTAACGCCAGCCCGAGTGATGAAGACATCGCCCGCGCCATCACCAACATCTGCCGCTGCGGCGTCTATCCGCGCCTGACCCGTGCGATCCAGCGCGCGGCCCGCGTCATGCGCGGCGAGGAGACGATCAGTGCCGCCCCGCCACCGGCGATCGTCGCGCCCGGCGCAGGCTGAAAGGGGTGGCGCCCTCCCCTCGCGAGGGGGGAAGGGGAGAGCGCCGGGGGGTGTTTCAGAACTTCGCGCGTACCGTCAGGCGGGCGTTGAGCGGCTCGCCGGTAGAGATGTTGTTGTCGGTGTGTGCGGCGGGGAAGTAGTCGGTGTCTGTCAGGTTCTCGACGTTGAGCTGGACCGAAAGGTTCTCCGACAGATCGTAGAACACCGCTGCGTCAAGCCGGGTGAACGCCGGCAGCGTCACGGCATTGCTGATCGTGGTGAAGCTCTTCGACTGATGCGTCAGCCCGAGGCCAAGGCCGAGCTTGTTGGTCACGTCATAGCGCGTCCACGCCGATGCCTGGTGGCGCGGCAGCTGCGAGAGCTTGCGCCCGGCAGGCGCAGCCGTGGTCTGCGAACGCACTTCGCCATCCTGCAGCGTATAGCCCAGGCTCACCTGCAAGTCGGGCAGCACACGGCCCGCCAGCGACAATTCGACACCTTTGGCCCGGGTCTTGCCCGAAAGCTCGGGCAAGCCGGTAACGGGGTTGTTGAAGCGCGAATTGTCGCGATCGAGCTGATAGACCGCTGCCGTGAATGCAAGGTTCGGGTTCACGTCCCACTTCACCCCCGCCTCGATGTTCTCGAAGCTTTCGGGCGCAAGCGTCGCCTGCATCGGATCGAGTGCGCCGAACTGGTCGCCCGATTGCGGCAGGAACGTGCGGGTGAAGCTGCCGTAGAAGCTGACGTTCTCCTGCGGCTTGAGGATCACGCCAAAGCGCGGCGACCACTTGCGGTCCGTGCGCGATGCGCCCACGCCGTTGATCGCATTGCGGCCGGTGATGCGGAACTCGTCATAGCGAACGCCTGCGACGACCTGCAGGAACGAGGCCAGCTCGATCTGGTCCTGGATATAGGCCGAGATCGTTCGCACATCGGTGTTGCTGTTCGACACGAGCGCGCCATAGGCCAGCGCGGGCACGGTCAGCCTCCGGGCCAGTGTCACGCTGCCGCTGGGGGTGTTGCGGCGCGTGGCGAGTGTGTCCTGATCGGCAAATTCGACCCCTGCCAGCAGAGTGTGGCCGATCCCGCCGGTCTGTCCGGTCCAGACGAGGTTCGCCTGCCCGATCCAGCTGCCGCGTACGGTGCCGCTCTCGTATCCGGCAAGCGCGACGGTGTTGTTCGTGGTGTTCACGGCGCCGCTGGCGAAGATGTTGCCATAGAGCTTGTCGGTGTGGCTGTACTGGCCAAGCACGTTGAAGCTCAGGTTCTCGGCCAGTTCGTGGTCGAGCCGGGCCTGCGCGATGTGCGCCTTCACCGTGGCGATGTTGGTGTCGGCGCGGCCGAAGAAGGTATCGTCATAGCCGGTCAGCGGCTTGCCGTTTACCGAGGGCACGCCGCGGTCGGTGATGCGGCGATCGTCGTCGTAGTTGTAGGACAGCTCGATCCGCGTGGCTTCGCCGGGCTGGAAGGCCATGGTCGGGTTTACGCCGATGAAGCGCCCCTCGAACTCCTGGCGGTGGTTGTCGAATTCCTCGTAAGTGGCATTCAGGCGCCCGCCGACCGTTTCTGTGAAGGGCTGGTTCCAGTCGGCGGCAAGGGCGAAGGCGCCCAAGCTGTCGACATTGGCGCTGGCCTGGCCCTTGGTGCGGTCAAGGTCGGGCGTCTTGCTGACGCGGTTGATCACGCCGCCGCCGCCGCCACGGCCGAACAGCAGCGCATTGGCGCCCTTCAGCACTTCGACGCGCTCGATGTTGTAGAGCGAGCGGTAGTACTGCGTGTCGTCGCGCAAGCCATCGAAATAGAAGTCTGCCGTGGTGTTCTGGCCGCGAATGGTGATCTGGTCGCGGTGGCCTTCGCCCTGGCCAAGCACGACACCCGGAACATAGCGCAGTGCATCGCCAAGCTGGGTGATGCCCTGATCGTCCAGCTGCTCGCGCGTAAGAACGGTGATGGTCTGCGGCACGTTGACCAGCGGGGTGGGCGTCTTCACCGCATTGGCATCGACCGGGCGATAGCCGTCGGCAGTGCCGGTCACCACGATCACGGTGTTGGCGCTGTCCGCATCCAGCGCGGCATCGGCGGGCACCAGTTCCTCTGCAAAGGCGGCAGAGGGCATCAACATGGTCCCGGCGAGCAGCAGGCTGGAAAGACGATTCACGGTAGTCCCCTTAACGATCACGTGCTTGCGATAATCATTCGCAAGAGGGCGAGTATTGCGACTCAATCGCACTTGCAAGCCAATTTTTGCGAATTTTTCGCAATAACATTGACCTGCATCAAAACGCAGGCGTTGCGGCCAGTGTTTGCGGGGCTATGACGCTTGAAACGCACTTGCAGGAGGTACCGATGAAGGCAACGATCTGGCACAACCCCAATTGCGGCACCTCGCGCAACACCCTCGCGATGCTGCAGGAAGCGGGCGCGGAGGTGACGGTGATCGAATACCTCAAGACCCCGCCCACCGCCGAAAAGCTCGCCCAGCTCTACCGCGACGCAGGGATAACCCCGCAACAGGGCCTCCGCCTGCGCGGCACCGACGCCGAAGAGCGCGGCCTCCCCGCAGCCGACGACGCCACCGTCCTCGCCGCCATGGCCGCCGAACCCAAACTGATCGAACGCCCGCTGGTGGAGACGGACAAGGGCGTGCGCCTGTGCCGCCCGAAGGAAAAGGTGCTGGAGATTTTGTAAGAGAGCGTCTGGGCAAGGCGCCTAAGTCGCCATCGATACAGCTGTCTGTCAGATGGCGACGCCTCGGTCGCCATTTGGCTTATGGCGAGAAACGCGAACCTCCGGACATTCGACTAAGCCAGCGCGTACACAATCACCCCCCCAACAACGACTGCCAGCGCGAGGCATCCCCACCAAGGCACCTCGACGCCATCAAAGTAATCGCCTGTGGACAGATATGTGCGAACAGCCGTGCGCTGAGCATCGCCATATCTCGTGTCACGGGCGCGAATATCACTGTCGGAGAGAAAATGGGCCACGATCTCGGGCACCTCTTCCTTAGACGCTTCAATCTGGCGATCGAGCTCGTCGCAAAGATGATCAACGTTCGTCCAGTCTACTTGAAGCGCTTCTTCAGCGGCGAGTATCTCCGCCAAGCGTGCCTGAATCTCTCCGAGTGTCATTGATCATGCCTAGCTATGTCTGCTGTTACGCGCGACCGCTTTCCAGCCGGATCGGTCGCGTCTGCCAAACGCATCACCAGAACCGGACGTTACCCTGAACTTGTTTAGCTTCGCTGGCCTACGGCTCACGGACCATCTACCGGTTGGAACGGTGTTTGATCGGCACCATGGATCCTGAAACAAGTTCAGGATGACGATGTGAAACGTGTCAGAGCCCGGCGCTTCAGAAAAACAAAAACGGCTTGCCCGCCATGATCAGCGCCGCAGCGCAGCCAAGCACGATCGCTTTGCGCGCCAGTTCAACCGCCGAGAAGTCGGCGAGGGGCGCGTGGATGAGGGCGATGGTGCGGGCCATGTCCGAGCCATGCGCCCTGATCTCTTAACTTTGCGTAAAGGGGTCGCCTGGCGAGGATTATTCGCACGCAAAGCCGCGAAGACGCAAAGAGGCCGCGTCTGCCTCAAGCTTCCACCCAGCCGAAACGTCATACGGATCAGGCGACCTCGAACGAAGCGCACATCTTCGCGTCTTTGCGGCTTTGCGTGAGATAATCCGGAAAGACCTTCGGTCCTCCGTTGCCGCACAAGTCGCACGCCCACTCCCGGCCCCTCCCGCATGCGGGAGGGGGGAGATCAGTCCTGAAGCCACTCCAGCAGCGACGCCAGGCAATCGCGCGCCAGCAGCTTCGAGCGTTCCGGGCTCCAGCCCTGTTCCTTGCACGGCAGGTCGTCGTTGTCCTTGAACGGCATTTCCAGCGTCATCGCCACGCAGCCGAAGCGGTGGGCGACCTGGTTGGTCGACATCGTCAGGTTGGCCCGGCCCGGCGCGGCAATCGGATAGCCGCGACGCGTCTGGAAATCGGGCGTGCGGCGTTCGAGGATGCGGCGATAGCGCTCGTAGGACGCGCCAAGCTCGTCGGTCCACGAAGGGATGCCCTCGAACCCTGCCAGGAACACGTGCGGGATCGCCTCGTCGCCGTGGACGTCCATGGCAAAGTCCACGCCGCTCTCGTCCATGGCATTGCGGATCGCCAGCACCTCGGGCGAACGCTCCGGCGTCGGCTCATGCCATTCGCGGTTGAGATTCACGCCAACGGCATTGGTGCGCAGGTGCCCGCGGCACGAGCCGTCCGGATTGGCATTGGGCACCACGTGGAAGCGGCACAGCTGGCGCAGCTTCCGGCCATGCGGATCGGCCGGGTCGGTCAAAAGGTCCAGCGCGCCTTCCATCCACCATTCGGCCATCGATTCGCCGGGATGCTGGCGGGCATAGAGCCAGACCTGTTTCGGACCCTCGCCCACTTCGAGGCAGTCGATCGGCTGCCCCTCGATGCTGGTGCCGAGGTTGCGATGGGTGACGCCGGGCAGCGCCGCCGTCTGCGCCACCAGATCGTGATGCCGCTCCATCGAATAGGGTGCGAAATAGGCGAACCAGCAGGTGCAAGCGTCCGGCGCGTGGCGGATGGTCAGCGTGCCGCCGTCCTCGCCCGGATCGTAAGTGGTCTCGGTGCGGCCCCAGTATTCGCGGTCTTCCGAAAACGCCGCACGGTATCCCGGCCATCCGCCCGGATAGGCGGAATTGCCAAGCCCGGTGATCTTCAGCTCCAGCTCACGTCCCGCCGCACCATCGACGCGGAAGTGGAACCACTGGAAGAACTCCGAATCGCGGTCCTTGCGGATCGAAAGCTTCGCGCTCGCGCCCGAAACCTCAAGAACTTCGATATTGCCGGAATCGAATGCGGCATTGATGCGGATATCTGTCATTTGACAGTGATAGTATCCCCTGACGTGCCGGGGAAGCCCGAGAACAGGGCATGCGCCAGACGGGGTGCTGCAAGCGCCGGCTCGGCTTCCTTGGCCTTGGCCTTTTCACGATTTTCGGCGCGGCCTTCCCACAGCGCCTCGCCGGTCCGGCGGTCACGGATGCGCACCGAAAGCTGCGTCACCACGTATTCCTTCGGACCCCCGCCAAGGTTGATGCCGACGCCCAGCCCGACGCCGCCGCCATAGCTGCCGGTCGATCCGCCAACGCCGACGCTCACTGGCCCGCGCTGCTTCTCGCGCTTGAGCACCTCGCGGTCGACGCGCACTTCGGCCACCGCATCCGCCGCGCCGGGCGTCGCACTGCCAAAGCCGCTGGCGAAGAGTTCCTTCTGCACGGCGGCCAGCCACACCTGGTTCTCAAGACTGGCCTGATCGCCGCCCGGCGCCGCCTCGACTATCACCGCCGCCCCTTTCAGCCTGGGCAGCGTCTGCGCGGTGTGGAAGCGGGTCACGTCAATCGGCGCGGGCTTGGCCAGAACTGGCGTTGCCATCAGGGCACCGAGTGCAACTGCAGCGCTTAGGCGTTTCATCATTCTGCGTCCCATGATCATCGCGCAGTTGGTGCTACGCCGCGGCCTTTCCCGCAATGCCAATTGGCACACCTGCTCCAGTCAGCTCGCCGGAACCACCTGGGCGTCGGCAAATTTCGCAAACAGCGCCGAGGCCAGCCTTGCCGCCACGGCGCCGTTGTCCAGCCCATCGTCGTCCGCGCGCGTCTGCGTTTCGGCGTGCCCTTCCCACAGTACGCGGTTGGTCGCCTTGTCGCGGATGCGCACGTCGAGCCGGGTGGAGACGATCGCTTTCTTCGCCTTGGTCAGATCGATGTTCAGCGCCATCGCGGTGTAGTTGCCGCGGTTGGAGACGCCCACTTCCATCGCCCCCGAAACCGGCTTGCGCTTGGGCTCTTCGGGCATGACCTGTTCGTGGCGGATGCCGATCTGCGCCACTTGCCCGCCCTCGGCCCCGCTCACCGCTGTCTGATAACCAAGCTTGGCCAGCTGGTCGACGACCGCGGCCTCATAGACCGGCAGCTTCCATTCGGCCTCCGCGCCTTCGGCCGCAGCCACGGTGATCGATCCCTTGCCCAGCAGCGCCGCAGCATCCGCCGCCTGGAACGCCTCGACCTCGACCTTGCGCGAAGGCTCGGCATTCTGTCGCCCGATACGCTGGTCCATCGGACTGTCCCACCGCCCGCCCATCGGCACGGGCTGGGCCAACGCGCTGGTGCTCGCCACGACGATGGCGATTGCGGACAAGATCGGTTTGGCTTTCATTCGTAATTTTCCCGTAAGGGGTGAGGCGCGACCCGCCCGGACGTGTAAAACGCTCGCGCTGTCGCAACCATGAACGCGCGGGAGCAACGAACCCTGCGCCAGTCCGGAGCGAATCGCCAATGTCCAAGGTCCCCGTTCTCGTCACCGGCGGCGCAGGCTACATCGGCAGCCACGCGGTGCTGGCGCTGCAGGACGCCGGATACCCGGTGGCGGTGATCGACAATCTGGTCACCGGCTTCCGCTTCGCCGTGCCCGATGGCGTGCCGTTCTACGAAGGCGACATCGAGGACGCCGATCTTGTGGCGCGCATCTTTGCCGAACAGGGCACCCGCGCCGTCATGCATTTCGCTGGCTCCGTCGTCGTGCCCGAATCGGTTTCGAACCCGCTGAAGTACTATCACAACAACACCGCCAAGAGCCGCGCGCTGATCGCTGCCGTGGTCGAGGCGGGGGTGCCGCACTTCATCTTCTCCTCCACCGCCGCCACTTATGGCACGCCCGAAGTCTCGCCCGTCACCGAGGATACGCCGCAGCGTCCAATCAACCCCTACGGCATGTCCAAGCTGATGACCGAGGCGATGCTGGCCGATGTCGCCGCCGCCCACCCGCTCAACTACTGCGCGCTGCGCTATTTCAACGTGGCGGGTGCCGATCCGCACGGCCGCACCGGGCAGTCCACCGCGGGCGCCACCCACCTGATCAAGGTCGCGGTCGAGGCGGCCTTGGGCAAGCGCGCCTCGGTCGGCGTGTTCGGGACCGATTTCGATACGCCCGACGGCACTGGCGTGCGCGATTACATCCACGTATCCGATCTCGCCGCCGCCCATGTGCTGGCGCTCGAAGCGCTGATCGCCAGCCCCTCCGATTCGCTGACGATGAACTGCGGCTACGGACGCGGCTTCTCGGTGCTCGAAGTGCTCGATGCGGTTGACCGCGTGACCAATCGCCGGATCGTGCGCGAGATGCAGGGGAGACGCCCCGGCGATCCGGCTTCGCTCATTTCCGACAATCGCCGCATCAGGGCAAGGCTGCCATGGGTGCCGCAATATGCCGACCTCGACACCATCGTCACCCACGCGCTGGCGTGGGAGCGCAAGCTGGGTGAGCTTCGCGCTCAGTAGGCGCGCCCTTCGCCATAGCGTTTGCGCCATTGCGCATGGGTGATGAAGCTGCCGTCAGGCTGGCGGAGAAGTTCGCACTGGGTCGCCGTCGTCCGGCTGATCTCGCGCCAGTTGTCCATGCGGTCGGTGCCGAAATTGAAGCACAGGAACACCGCGCGCTCGTCCAGCTGGCCCACTGCGGTCGAATGCCGGAAGCGCGGCCCGAACACGAGTCCCTTGCCCATGCGGTAGGTCAGGTTGCGCTGCCCGCCGACCACCGTTTCATAGGTCATGCCCATGTCGCTGGCATTGGCGGTCAATGGCGCCATCAGCGTGAACGCCTCGCTTTCCTCGGTCAGCCAATCATAATGCATGTCGAGCGCTTCGCAGCGGCTGCGCGTCACGAGGAACGCCGCATAGAGACGGATCTCGCGGTCATGCGGCACGAACGGGGCGACCAGCGCCGACAGGTTCATGCGCTGATAAATGTCCTCGAACCAGTGGTAGGCGGCCTCGTCGGCATGGCTCAACCAGCAGATGTCGCTGCTCCAATGGCGCGGGCGTTCGTTGTAGAGCTTCACCCCATTCGACAGGCGAAAGCGGCCCCGGTATTTTTCCATCTTCCGCGATTCGAGCGCCAGCGGCGCAAGTTCGTCAAGCAGTTCGGCTTGAATGTCGATTTCAAATGCGTTGAGCGCAAGCAGCGCGGGGTTGAGAAAATAGGGCTCGCCCGGTTTCTGGATAACGCCCTGCGGCTGGATCAACATGCTGGCCTGCCCATATCCCTCGCAGGCCCGATCCGCCTGCCCGGCCCGCCTGATCGGGCGGTGTTTGCACAGGGCCTGCCGCTTTGCAAGAAAGCGCCCCGGCGCGGCGATTTGCCTCCCGCAGGGTTGACTTGGGGGTTTGCCCCCACTAACGGCCACGCTTCAGTTTTCAGCCCGGTCAGCTTCGGGCAAAGGGATTCGACATGAAGATTCGCAACAGCCTGAAGTCGCTCAAGGACCGCCACCGGGACAACCGCGTGATCCGCCGCCGTGGCCGTGTCTACGTGATCAACAAGACCCAGAAGCGCTTCAAGGCGCGCCAGGGTTAATTCCAGAGTTTCGGTGCAGTCTCGCGACGGCGGGGCTGCACCGGAAACCGACCGGCTCCTGCGTTGAGCCACGCTGCCCCCGCCGAAACGCGGGGGCGCAGTCGTTTATGGGCTGCAGATCGCAAGGTCGCGAATCGAGAGGCTGGCATGTGCGTTGAAGCAGTCGTCTGGGACATCGGCCGCGTGCTGGTGCAGTTCGATCTCGCCGGCATCTATGCGCAAGCGATCCCCGATCCCGTGAAACGCGCCCGATTCGTCTCGGAAGTCGTGACCGAGGATTGGCACGCCCAGCATGACGAAGGCGTGTCTTTCGCGGAAATGGTCGCCGCTCGCACCGTGCAGTTTCCGCAGCACGCCGATCTTATCGCGCTCTACGCCAGCAACTGGCTCGCCAGCCTGCCGGGGCCGGTGCCCGGCACGCACACCCTGATCGAGCGCCTCGCCGCGAAGAGCGTGCCGCAATACGCGATCACCAATTTCGGCATCGATTCGTGGGGCCTGTTCCGCCCGACCTTCCCGATACTCGACCACATGCGCGACATCGTGATTTCGGCGGTGGAACGGCTGGCCAAGCCCGACCCGGCGATCTTCCACCTCGCCGCCCGCCGCTTTGGCCGCGCCCCCGAAACGATGCTGTTCATCGACGACAACGCGGCGAACATCGCCACAGCGCAGTCGCTCGGGTGGAAAGTGCATCACTTCGTGGGCGATCCTGACGCGCTCGAAGCGCGGCTGGTCGCGCTGGGCCTGCTCTAGCCCCTGCACCGCCCCTTCGAGACAACGTCACCCCGGACTAGATCCGGGGTCCCGCTGATCTTCGGCAAAGCAGCGCCGCCAAAAAGAAAGCGGGACCCCTTATCAGGCCCGGGGCGACGAAGCAGATGGGTGGAGCGCATCGCGCGCGCCCCACCTTCTATCAACTCAAAGCCCGTCGATGGCCTTGCTGACCAGCACGTTCACCGCAACACGGCGGTTCTGCGCCTTGCCTTCCTCGGTCGAATTGTCCGCCGCCGGGTCCGATTCGGCCATGCCGGTCGGCGTCAGCATGCGGTAGGGTGCCCAGCGGCACTGCTGCTGCAGGAAATTGATCACGCTGGCGGCGCGCTTCTCGCTGAGCGTCTGGTTGTATTCCTCGTCACCGACCGAATCGGTGTAGCCGACAACCAGCATCAGCGCGTTCTCGGTGCTATTGGCCATCGACGCGGTCTGGCACAGCTCGGCCTTGGCCTGCGGCGTCAGGGCATGCTTGCCGGTGTCGAAGTAGACGTTGGTCGTCGCCTTGATGTTGTACTTGTCGATGTCGCCCATGCGGCCCTTGAGCGCTGCGGTGGCAGCAGTCTGTTCGGCAAAGCCCTGCGCGGTGCCGTTGCGGATCATCTTGGCGGTCTTGAAGTCGCCGTTGCGGAAGGTGATCTGGCTGGCCAGCAGCGCCTCGCCCGCCTGCATGGTCTTGACCGTCACCGGCAGACCGTTGAGCAGGTTCTGCGTCGTCAGCTTCTTCGAACCGAACAGTCCGGTGCTGGCCTTGACCGTCGTGGCATCGTTGAAGAATACGATCGTGCTGGTGCCATCATCGGCGGTGACCTTCATCTTGTCACCCTTGCGCGCGGTGATGATGCCCTTGACCTCGGGCCCCTTGGTCATCGCCGAGGTATCCGGCACGACTTCGCCTTCGACGATGATGTTGGGATCCTGCATGCCGTTTTGCGGCTGGGCTACAGCGATTGCGGAAACCGATGCGGCAGCAGCTGCCAGCAGCATCATGCCGGCGCGCCGGGGGGTAGTGGTAGTCATCGAGAACGCTCCTTGCGACCTTCAAAAATGCGTCGGTGTTGCGACGGAACTTTCCCGCACATGAACGATCCCGCCCGGGAACCCGATTCCGGGCACTGGCAGCGCCAAGCGTGCGACGAACCGAGTGGGACGTGCATCACCATGGGATGGAATGAGCCCCATTCTCTTCTCCCCTCCCGCAGGCGGGAGGGGGCGGGGGTGGGCAATCAGCGCCGCCGCCAGCAGTCTCACACCGCCGGAAACACCACCGCCGGATCACCCTCGCGCCACGGCGCAAACTTGCCCATGACGCTCGCAAACAGCGCGGACTCGAGATGCCCCGCCAACCAGCGCTGCAAGTGCGGCAAGGGCTGGCTGTCGAACCACACCGGGTCGGTCGCCGCAAACTGCCTCACGAACGGCATGACCGCCATATCGGCCAGTCCGCGTTCGCTTCCGCACAACTGGCCATGCAGCGCCAGCCGCGCGTCTAGGTCCGCCAGAAAGCCCAGCCCGCTTTCTCGGTGCGCCGTCGCATCGCTGCCGTGGCGTTCCGGATACTTGTAGCGATCAAGGTCGTGCTTGAACGGCCCGTCGTTCCGGTTGATCAGCGCCGCATCGTCGCGCTCCAGCCAGCTTTCAGGATCGGCCTGCGCCAGCGCCCAGTGCATCACCTCAAGGCTCTGCTCGATCACCCCGCCATCGGGCAGGACCACCACCGGCACCGTGCCCTTGGGCGAGGCTTCGAGCATTGCGGGCGGCTTGGCCGAAAGCTTGATCTCGCGCAGTTCCACGGCCACGCCGCTTACCGCAATCGCCAGCCGCGCCCGCATCGCATAGGGGCAGCGGCGGAAGCTGTAGAGGACCGGCAATGCCATGGGCTTCAGCCGCGCAAGCCGATCAGCGAGATCTGCCGGCCATAGCCCGGTTCCTTGCGGTGCGTGGCGCGGCGGAACGAATAGAATCGCGCCTCTTGCGCATAAGTGTCCTCGCCCAGCATGCCGACCTTGGCAAGGCCCGCATCGCGCAGACGCGAGGCGACATAGCCCTCAAGGTCGAACCATGCATGGCCGTCGCGTCCGGCCCGGAAGAACCGCTCGTTCTCGCCAGCCTGCTCAAGGAAACGCGCTTCGAAGCCTGCGTCCACCTCGTAGCTTTTCTGCGCGATGCATGGTCCGACCACGGCGGCGATCCTGTCGCGGCTCGCCCCCAGCGCTTCCATCGCGGCAATCGTCGCATCGGTCACGCCGGTGAACGCGCCCTTCCACCCGGCGTGCGCCGCGCCGACTACGCCGGCTTGCGCATCGCAGAACAGCACCGGCGCGCAGTCCGCCGTCAGCACGCCAAGGACAACGCCGGGGCGATTCGTCACCAGGGCATCGGCACGTGGACGATCGGCATCGGCCCACGGTTCGGTTACCGTCACCACATCGGGCGAATGGATCTGGAAGCAGGTTTGCAAGGTTCCGCCCGGCAGCACCGCTTCCACCGCACGGCGGCGGTTTTCACTGGTGAGCGCCGGATCGTCCTCGCTGTAGCTGACGTTCAGCCCCGCCAGCTCGCCCGTGCTCACCCCGCCCTTGCGGCCAAGGAAACCATGCGCCGCGCCTGCAATAAGCGGATGGGTCAGCGCTTCTGTGCTCACGCCTCCAGACTCTTGCTCACCTGCTCGCGCACATCGCGCGACAGCGTCGGCTCCGCCGCGATCCGTTCAAGCTCTGCCCGCATCAGCGCGGCGCGGCCTTCCTCCACCTTCTTCCAGCGGCCGAGGTAGGGCACGAAGCGCGCCGCGACATTGCCGTTTATGGGGTCCAGCTTGAGGATCAGGTCGGCGATCAGGCGGTAGCCTTCGCCGCCTTCCCGATGGAACGCCTGCGCGTTCGCCGCAAACGCCATCCACAGCGCGCGGACGCGGTTGGGGTTGGTCATGGTGAAGTCGGGGTGCTGCGCCAGCGCCTTCACATGCTCGGTCGCCTTGGGATTGAGCGAGCCTGCCTGCAGCGAGAACCACTTGTCGATCACCAGCATGTTCCCGGCAAAGCGCGCGTGGAAATCGGCCAGCGCCGCTTCGCGCTCTGGGCAATCGAGGCTGCACAGCACCATCAGCGCGCCCTGACGGTCGGTCATGTTGGTGGCACCATCATACTGCGCCTTGGCGCGGCGCGCGGCCTCGGCGGGATCGGCCGCTCCCAGATAGACCAAGCCTTGAGTCTTGCACTTGCGTGCGCCCCGCGCCTCGGCCTCGAGGCTGTAGGGCACGGCGGACGCGCGGTCGTGCAGGGCGAGCCACTTGTCCTTCAGCGTCTCGCCCAGCCAGCGCTTCAGGCCCTCGCGCTCGGCAAAGATGCGCGTCGGGTCGGCGCGGGTCAGCTGCTCGGCAAGATAGGCTTCGCCCGGCAGGATCAGCAGTTCGCCGCGCATCAGGTCATCAATCGCGGTGTCATCAAGGATCGCACCCATCGCCGCGCCGATGGCGGCCTGCGATTCCTCGCGGTTCTCCAGCGTGCCCGCCACCGCGCCGACCAGATGCCGCACGATCAGCTGCTGCATCGCCTCGTAGCGGGCGAAGGGATCGTCATCGTGGCGGGCGAGGAAGACAAGGTCCTCCGTCGTCACCGGCGCGACGATTTCGACCGGCGCGGAAAAGCCGCGATTGATGGAAAGTACGGGGAGCGACGTGAATCCATCAAAGGTGAAGGACTGCTCCGGCTCGGTCAGGACGATCAGTTCCTCGCCATGGTGCTTGCCGGTCTCGCGGTCGAACAGGGCGACGCGCAGCGGGATCACGAAGGGTTTCTTCTCAGGCTGCCCCGGCGTGGGAAGAGTTGCCTGTTTGAGCGTGAGAGTTACCACTCTGCCTCCGAGAGTTGCCTTTCCGCCCTCGAGAGTTGGATTTGCATTTTCGAGCGTCAAGGAAACGCTCACACGCGGGGTTCCGGCCTGTTCGTACCAGTTGCGGAACTGCTTCAGGTCCAGCCCGGCGCCATCTTCTATAGCCTTTACAAAGTCTTCGCAGGTCGCCGCCTCGCCATCGTGGCGGTCGAAGTAAAGCGTGGTGCCCTTGAGGAACCGCTCCATGCCCGCCAGCACGGTCATCATGCGGATCACCTCGGCGCCCTTGTTGTAGACCGTCGCGGTGTAGAAGTTGCTGATTTCCTGATAGGAATCCGGTCGGATCGGATGCGCCAGCGGCCCCGAATCCTCGGGAAACTGCACGGCGCGCAGGATCCGCACATCCTCGATCCGCTTGACCGGGGCAGACCCGCGATCGGCGCTAAACTGTTGATCTCTAAGGACTGTAAAGCCTTCCTTGAGGGAAAGCTGGAACCAGTCCCGGCAGGTCACGCGGTTGCCCGACCAGTTGTGGAAGTACTCGTGCGCCACCACGCCCTCGATCGCGTCATAATCGCCATCGGTCGCGGTCTCGGGATCGGCAAGAATATAGCGCGTATTGAAGACGTTAAGGCCCTTGTTCTCCATCGCGCCGGCGTTGAAGTCACTGACAGCCACGATGTTGAAATCATCAAGGTCGTACTCGCGCCCATAGACGTCCTCGTCCCACTGCATCGAGGCGATGAGCGAGCGCATGGCATGGTCGGTACGGGCCTCGTCGCCGGGGCGGACGTAGATCGCAAGGTTGACCTTGCGGCCCGATTTTGTCGTGAAACTGTCGTGGTTTGCCACGAGTTCGCCGGCCACCAGCGCAAAGAGGTATGAGGGCTTGGGCCAGGGATCGTGCCACTCCGCCCAGTGCGTTCCGTCGCCATTCTCGCCGGACGCGACGGGGTTGCCGTTTGACAGGAGCACCGGGAACAGCGCCTTGTCCCCGCTCATCCGCACCGAATAGACCGAGAGCACGTCGGGCCGGTCGGGGAAGAAGGTGATGCGGCGGAAGCCCTCGGCCTCGCACTGGGTGCAGAGCAGGCCGTTCGAGGCGTAAAGTCCGGAAAGCTGGGTATTTGCCGAAGGATCGATCAGCGTCTCGATGCCGACGTCATGGGCATCGCCGGGCAGTTCGATGACGAGGTCGGGGCCGTCCATGTGCCAGTCATTGTGGGCATGGCCATCGATGGTTACCGCCTTGGGTTCGATAGCATCGCCATTGAGGCGGAGGAGCGAAGTCCCTGATCCCGCCGGGTTTTTCGCAACCTTCAAGGTTGCCTGAACCTTCGTCGCATTGAGCGACAGCGCGAAATCCAGCGCGATCTCGGGAACGAGCCATTCAGGCGGGCGGTAGTCCGCGCGGCGGATCACGGTGGGGGCGACGATGGGCTGGCCGGAGAGATCGTTCATGGCGGTGAACTTAGGAAGTGGTGCGCACTGCGGCAATCGCGGTTATCAGGCTTTTGATGGGAAACTTGCTGATCTTCGGAATGGGCTACACCGCGCAGGTCCTCGCGGCGCGGCTGCGGGAGCAGGGCTGGACGGTGCGCGGAACTGGAAGTGCAGGCGATATCGCCTTTGTCGACAGGGCCTCGGTCGAGGCCGCGCTGGCGCAGGCAACGCATGTGCTGTCCTCGGTGCCGCCGTTGCGCGAGGGGGGCGACCCGGTGCTGCAGACCTATGCCGCGGCGATTGCCGCCGCGTCACTCGAGGCCATCGGCTACCTTTCCTCGACCGGCGTCTATGGCGATGCGGGTGGGGCGTGGGTGGATGAAAGCTCAATCGTCGGCACTGGGCGGCGTTCGGCGCGGACGCAGGCGGATCTTGATTGGCAGGCGCTATCGCCCAAAGTGCGGGTCTACCGCCTGCCCGGCATCTACGGTCCGGGGCGCAGCGCGCTCGACCGCGTGGCCGAGGGCAGGGCGCATCGCATTGATATTCCGGGGCAAGTCTTTAGCCGGGTGCACGTCGAGGACATTGCCAGCGGTGTTATCGCCGGGTTTGCGGGACCGGCGGGCGTCTACAACCTCGCCGACGATCTGCCCTGCAGCCAGAACGCGGTAATCGAGGAGGCGGCACGGCTTCTGGGCGTTGCGCCGCCGCCGATGCAGTCGCTGGAAGAAGCCAATCTCTCGCCAATGGCTCTGGCCTTCTATGCCGAGAACCGCCGTGTGGCCAATGGCAAGGCCAAGCGCCTGCTCGGGTGGAAGCTTAGCTTTCCGACTTACCGCGACGGACTGCGCGCCCTCAACGCCAGCACCAGCCCGAGCATGGCCAGCGCCGATCCTGCGAGTGCCAGCACCGACCAGCGATAGCCCTCGAACGCGGTCGACAGCAGCATCGCGACAACCGGCACCAGCACCCCGTTGTAGGCCCCACGTCCTGCCCCGAGGCGCTGGAGCAGGCGGAAATAGAGCGGGAAGGTGAGGACAGACCCTATTATCCCGAGATAAAGTACCCCGAAGATGTAGCCCGGCCGGAAATCGAACTGCGGCGGTCCTTCCACGATCCAGGCAAAGGCGGCATCGAGGATGGCGCCAAACAGCAGGGCCCAGGCGAGCATCGGGATCATCGGAATGCCGCGCGCCATGCGGCTCGCTTGCAGGACGTTCGCCGACGACGCGCTGAACAGCGCGGCTGTGGTCAGCGCAATGCCGACAAGGACCTGCCCTTCGGGGGGCGCCATGCGGTATTCGTGCAGCAGCAACAGCACGATTCCGGCTCCTGCCACCACCGATCCACCAAGAAAGGCGCGGGTTACCGGTTGCTTGAGAAAGATCCAAGCCATCAGCGAATTGGGCACGACCAGCAGGCCGAAGACTACGGCGACGATGCCCGACGTCAGGTGGTGCTCGGCGCGGTACACGAACTGGAAGTTCATCACGAACTGCAGCAGGCCGAGCAGCGCGGCAACCTTGAGCGTGGTGTCAGAGACGCGCAGGGATTCCCGGCGAAACATGGCAACTGCGGCCATGCCGATGGCCGCTGCGATGAAGCGCCAGGTTACCGACCAGCTTGGCGGCACGCTGCCGATCTGGTCCTTGATCACCAGCCAGGTCGAGCCCCAGATCAGCGCGACGAGGAAAAAGGGGCCGGCAACGTCGAGTTGCCAGAACCGGGCCTGACCCGGCTGCTCTGCCTCGGTCATAGCGCAGAGATTGCCCGCGCCAGCGCAGAGGCATGAGCCGGGTCGGTGTTCCACGCGGTGACCAGCCGCGCGGCACCGGGGGCGCCTTCAGGCGCAGTCCAGTCGTAGAAGTCGAAGCCCTGCGCGCGCAGCGTTGCCTGCTCTGCCGGGGAGAGCACGACGAAGATCTCGTTCGCTTCGACGGCGTGGAACACGCGCGATCCGCAAGCCTGCGCGATTTCCTGCGCGGCGGCGTTGGCGGCGCGGGCATTGTCGAGCCAGAGGTCGCCCTCGATCATCGCAAGAACCTGCGCTGCGAGGTACCGGCCCTTCGACTGAAGATGCCCGGCGCGCTTGCGGCGGTAGCGAACGACGTCAGCGAGTTCCATGTCGAAGAACACCAGCGCTTCCGCGTTCATGCCGCCGTTCTTGACGCAGCCGAAGGTCAGGACGTCGACGCCGGCTTGCGCCGTCACTTCGGCGGGATGGCAGCCAAGGTGCGCGACCGCATTGGCAAAACGCGCGCCGTCCATGTGCAGGCCAAGGCCGCGCCCTTGCGCAAGCGAGCCGATCCGGGCGACCTCTTCCGGCGTATAGACGCGGCCATATTCTGTCGCCTGGGTGATCGAGATGGCGTGAGGCTGGACCTGGTGGACGTCGTTGCGGATCGGGTCGATCACGCGCTCGATCGCCTGCGGGGTCAGCTTCGCGCCTTTGCCATCGGCGAGCATCAGCTTGGCGCCGTGGGTGTAGAAGCCGGGCGCACCGCCTTCGTCCATTTCGATATGGGCTTCGCGGTGGCAGACCACGCCGCCGTGGGGCGGGACCATGGCGGCAAGTGCGAGGCAATTGGCTGCTGTGCCGGTGGCAACCCATAGCGCCGTGCATTCGGTGCCAAACAGACAAGAGAACGCCTCGTCCAGATGGCGCGACAGGGCATCGCCGTCATAGCCCGAATCGGGCGCGTCGGCAGCGCGCATGGCGTCCCAGATCTTCGGGTGGACAGCGGCGGTGTTGTCGGAGAGAAATTTCATCGGAAACCGCAATGTCGGCAGCGGCGTTTCGGGTCAAGCAGTCACAAAAGGCCAAGGAACAACAATGTCGGACGTCACCATAACCCACCTCGATCAGGGCGCACGCGGCGAGTATCATGCAAGGGTGGAAGGCAGCGATGCGATCGGGCGGCTGACCTATAAACGCCAGGGCGATATGGTGGTGGCCGATCACACGCTGGTGCCGACCGAGATTGGCGGGCGCGGCGTGGCGGCCGAACTGGTAAAGGCGCTGGTCAACGATGCCCGCCAGTTCGGCTTCAGGATCGTGCCGCAGTGCAGCTATGTCGAGGCCGCGTTCCGCCGCCACCCGGAGTGGGCCGACTTGCGCGCCTGATCAGAGGTTTCGGGGCAGCGATAGCGTGGCGACGAGGCCGCGCTCTTGCCAGTCGATGCCGAATGTGCCTCCACGGGCGGTGCAGATGCGTTCGATGAGCGAGAGGCCTTGCCCGCCTGCGCGCGATGTTGCGGAAACCGGTTGGGCCGATTGCTCCTCCCAGACGATGGTGTGGCGACCGCCAGTCGCGTCGCCTTCGACTGCTGCGCGCAGTGCTATGCTGCCACCGTGGCCGATGGCGCCGTGCTTGGTCGAATTCACGGTCAATTCGCCGACCACCAGCGAAATCACATCGGCCTCGCGTCGATCGATTTGCTGATTCGGCGCGCAATCGAGGTCCACCTGCATGCCCTGGGCCTTGCGGAAGGGCAGGAGCAACGTGGACAGCAGGTCTTGGAGGTCGGACTGCTCGCTTTCGCCATCGAACAGGGTCTGTGCCGTGGCGAGCGCCGATATTCGGGCCACCATGTCTGTGGCGAACGCAGTATTTGCCGCGTCTCCACGCGCCACGGTGCGCAACATGGCGCAAACCATGGCGAAACTGTTCTTGAGGCGGTGGCGCATCTCGGCCAGCAGAACTTTCAGCGCCTCGCGATCGGCGTGCAACTGGCTCACGTCCCGCGAAATGGAGATGTAGCCCGCATGTGCGCCGTCTGGCGTACGAACGGCTGAAAGGCTTACTTCCCACCAGCGCGGCGCGCCCTTGGCGGTGGGACAGAACGCTTCGAGACGAACCACACCGGCGGAGCGGGCACCTTCAAGGGCCGAGCGGATCATCGGTTGGGCTTGCTGCGGCCAGAGGTTGGCCCATTCCTTCCCGTTAAGTTGTTCAAAGTCATCGATTTCCATGGCACAAAGGCCGTTCGGATTCATCCACAAGAGATTGCCCTGAGGATCGACGAGTTTGACGCAGTCCGTGCTCTGTTCAAGAACGTGCGACAAGCTTTCAGGAGAGAGTTCTGCTTTCGAAAGCATCAGGAGCCCCACGTACTTGTCTCTGGCGATAAAGCCGCAACAGAACCTGAAGTTCCATATATCGAAAGTAAGATTTTACGGCAGATCATGCCGTGTATGCGGGGAAATGGTGCTGCTGGGGAGGATTGAACTCCCGACCTCAGCCTTACCAAGGATG
>OFDC01000675.1_pt1 | contig 22992 bp, 19 predicted proteins | sample 1520941 | NCBI WGS metagenome assembly OFDC01 (sample SAMEA94258168, study PRJEB24077) | hot springs metagenome | biome: Aquatic biome; feature: Water | place: India | collected 2012-12-06 | depth 5 m | reverse complement strand
CCAGCTGGCTGAGCACGAACAGGCCCACCACCGGCCCCCACGCCTGCGGCCACACCGGCTCGCCCAGCGCCAAGGCGATCACCAGCAGCACCGGCGCGCCGAAGATGCTCACCCACACGAGCAGGCTCCACGATCCGAACTGCCCCCGCGCGCCCTGCAAGGTGAGCAGGTACACCGCATAGAGCAGCCCCGCCGCCACGCTGAACAGGTCACCGATCAGGGTTGCGTTCGAAATCTCAAGGCTCCGCCCCATCAGGATCGCCGCGCCCGCCAGGGCGAAGACAATCGCCAACCATTCGAGCCGCCCCGGCAGCGTCCGCGCTACAAGAAAGCCCCAGAACAGCAGCACGATCGACCCCGCATTGCCGAACAGCGTCGCATTGCCGATCCGGGTCATCTCGATCCCGATGTGCCAGCTGGCGAGATCAAGCGCGAAAGTCACCGCCCCCAGCGCCACCAGCGCGAGCGTCTTCGCGGGCATCCCCGTCAGCCGCTGGCGGTTCGTTCGGGCCAGCAACACCATGAAAGGCAGCGCCAGGAACAGCCGCCAGAACCCCGCCGCGACCGGGCCGGTATCCGCCACCCGCACGAACCACGGCCCGATCGCGAGCGCCACATTGCCCCCGAACAGCGCAAGCAGGAGCAGCCACGCCGCAGGACGCGCCCCTGCGCCAGCAAGATCTTCTTGGGCGGCATCCTCATTTTCCATGCTTGCGCCCTAGCCTCGCCCGCCCCAATTGAATAGCAACACGCAACTGACCCACGAGGATTACCCACATATGCACGACGCTCTGTTTCAGCCGCTCCAGATGGGCGCGCTCCATGCCAAGAACCGCATCTACATGGCCCCCCTCACCCGCGGGCGCGCGGCTGAGCCGATGTTTGTCCCCAACGCAATGATGGCGACCTATTACCGCCAGCGCGCGGGCGCAGGCATGATCCTGACCGAAGCGACCGGCATCAGCCGCGAAGGCCTCGGCTGGCCCTCAGCCCCCGGCATCTGGAGCGACGAGCAAACCGAAGCGTGGAGGGCGACCACCAAGGCCGTGCACGAAGAAGGCGGGCTGATCGTGATGCAGCTGTGGCACATGGGCCGGATCGTCCACCCGGTATTCCTCGATGGCCAGCCGCCCTTCTCGGCTTCGGCCACCACCGCCCCGGGCGAGGCGCATACGCCGACCGGCAAGCAGCCCTATGCGCAGGCCCGCGAGATGACCCATGAGGACATCCAGCGCACCATCGGCGATTACCGCCGCGCCGCCGAGAACGCCAAGAAGGCGGGCTTTGACGGGGTGCAGCTCCACGGCGCGAATGGCTATCTTGTCGACCAGTTCCTGCGCGACAACACCAACCTGCGCACCGACGAATATGGCGGCTCGCCCGAAAACCGCACCCGCTTCATGCGCGAAGTGCTCGAGGCGCTGATCGACGTGTGGGGCGCGGACCGCGTGGGCATCCGCCTTTCGCCCAATGGCGATTCGCAGGGCACCGATGACAGCAACCCGGCCGCAACCTTTGGCGCCGCCGCCAAGGTGTGCGAGGAGCTGGGCCTCGCCTTTGTCGAACTGCGCGAACCCGGGCCGGACGGCACCTTCGGCCAGACCGACGTGCCCAAGCAGAGCCCGCTGATCCGCCAGATCTACACCGGCAAGCTGATCCTCAATTCGGATTACACGGCCGAACAGGCGGAAGCGGACGTCACCAGCGGCAAGTGCGATGCGGTGAGCTTCGGGCGGCCCTATATCTCCAACCCCGATCTCGACAAGCGGATCGCGGCCGGAGCCCACTGGAACCCCAACAAGGATGTGCCCAAGAGCTGGTACTTCCCGATCCCGCAGGGCTACATCGATTACCCGACGCTTGAAGAAGAGCAGGCGCAGGCGGCGGAGTAACCGCGTTCCCGGCAGTGTCCACTTTGGGGTGCTGCCGGGAGCGGCGCTGTCATGCGGCAAGCGACCCCCTTGCGGTCATTCGCGTTGATGCCATAGCTCTTCGATGGCACTTTTAGGCTTAGTAGGCTGCGCAGCAGCTGCATTGTGGTTGATCAGCACGGGAGCGTTCATGGCGCTCCAGCCACGGCGTGCGCTGCACGTTCTAAGCCTCACGGCTTCAACCCGGAGGGTGAACAATGTCGAACAGGGGCTTCGCCTCAGCGCTGGAATAGCATTACTCTCGCGTGCCCCCGCATCAAAGTTGCCGCAGGTCTTTGAGGTCGCAGGATGGTTTATCGTGCTCTCCTCATTGGTGCTGCTTGTCATTCCGCTCCGGTGGCACGCCGCTTACGCATGCTGGTGGGCCGACCGACTGCCAGTGACCGCTGTCCGCGCAATCGCACCGTTATCGGCGCTTGCAGGACTCGGGCTCATTTACGCCGCTTTGTAGACATCTGGGCAGTCCCCTTCTCACCCGTTGCCAGCAACGCAAGGTGCCTGAGGGCCGCCTGATGCCTAGGCTTGGGTGCTATTCGTTTGCCGCAGGGGCCGGGGCAGCAGGAGCGGATTCCGCCCCATCTGCAGGCGCCGGATCATTGATGCCCGGCATAGGCGTGACCTCGGGCTGCTCGGAATCAATGTCCGCTGTCTTCGGTGCCTCGGGTGGGGCTGGCGGCGCTTCGCTTTCGAGCTGATCCAGCGGGATCATGGCATCGCTGATAGAACCGCCCAACACCTCGCCTGCCGCCGCGCCGCCGCGCTCGGCAGGCGCATCCGTTTCGGGCGTGCAGCCTGCGGCAAGGCAAGCGAGGAGGAGAAGGGCGGCGCGGTTCATGAACACGCCCTTTTCGCCGCCGCATCGAGCGCGTCAAGGAAATCATCGCTGGTGGCGAGCAGCGCGGCGTCCCATTCCTCTTGGCTGACCGTCAGCCCCAGCCGCGCCATGCTGGTGACGCCATATTCGGTGATCCCGCAAGGCACGATCCCGCCGAAGTGGGACAGATCAGGGTCAAGGTTGACCGAAAAGCCGTGCATCGTCACCCAGCGCCGCACGCGCACCCCGATCGCGCCGATCTTGGCCTCGGTGCCATCAATGTCGCGGGTCCAGATACCCACCCGGCCTTCCGCGCGCCAGCTTTCGACCCCGAAGCGGGCGAGTGTCGCGATCACCCAGCCTTCAATCGCGTGGACGAAACAGCGCACATCCTTACCGCGCTTGGCGAGGTCCAGCACGAGATAGCCCACCCGTTGGCCCGGTCCATGATAGGTGTAGCGCCCCCCGCGCCCGGCCTCGACCACCTCGAACCGGGGATCGACCAGCTCGGCCGGGTCAGCGCTGGTGCCTGCGGTGTAAACCGGGGGGTGTTCGAGCAGCCAGATCAGCTCCGCCGCCTCGCCCGCTTGCACCGCAGCATTGCGCACCTCCATCGCCGCCAGCGCCTCGGTGTAAGGCACGGGCGCGGCCTCACGCCGCCATTCGATTGGAAATGCAGAGGCCTGAGCCGGAGCAGTGCTTGCCATGACGCAGCGGTGGGGGCATTGAGCGGCGAGATCAAGAGGCGATTGCACCTCATCCAGCACCTTCAGGGATCGGAGCGACAGGATATGGCACACAGCAAGCTCGACATGGGCAAGGCCTGGACGCAGGCCACCGGGCTGATTGGCAGCAACCGCGACACGATCGGCGCGATTGCCGGGCTGTTTTTCTTCCTGCCTTCGCTAGCGCTGGCGCTGTTTGTGCCGGAGCTGGCCAATCCCCAGCCCGCCCCTGCTGGCGCCGATCCGCAGGTGGCGATGCAGGCGGCGCTCGATCAGATGAGCAAGGCCTATACCGATAACTGGGCGCTGTTTCTGGCGCTGACGATTGCGCAGTTCGTTGGCTCGCTGAGCCTGCTCGCGCTGCTCACCGACCGCGGCCGCCCGACTGTGGGCGAGGCGCTGCGGACCGGCTTGCGGAGCATTCCGTCCTATCTTGCAGCGCAGATCCTGAGCGCGCTGGCTGTGGGTCTGGCTGTCGGCATTCCCTTGGGCATTGTCGCGGCGGCAGGATCGCCGGTTGCTGTGGTGCTGGTCGGGTTCGTGTTGGTGCTGGTCGCGGTCTATCTGTTTGTGAAATTCTCGCTGATCGCCCCGGTGATCGCGATTGACGGGGTGCGCAATCCGATCACCGCACTCAGCCAGTCGTGGCGGCTGACCAAGGGCAATTCGTTCCGGATCGTGGCCTTCATGTTGCTGCTGTTCTTCACGATCGGGATCATCGCGGCGCTGGTTTCCGGGATCCTTGGCCTCGCCCTTTCGGCGCTGGGCGGGCAGATTGCCGATATCGGCAACGGCCTTGTCAGCGCGGCGGTGAATACCTTCATCGGGGTGGTCTTCCTCGTAGTGATCGCCGCGGTGCACCGCCAGCTCGCCGGGCAATCGCCCGAGGGGCTGGCCCAGACCTTCGAATAGACACCGCGCAGCGGCCACCATGGCGCGGACCGACCCTGATGGCATAGCCAAGACTGGCGCAATCCCGCCGGGGCGGATGGCCTTGCTGTTCACCGTGATGCTGGTCACCGCGGCGGGCAACACCGCGATGCAATCGGTGATGCCCTCGATTGGCACGGCTCTCGAAGTTGAGGATGTGTGGATCAGCCTTGCCTATAGCTGGTCGGCGCTACTGTGGGTGGTGTGTGCGCCCTTCTGGGCGCGGCGTTCGGACCAGCGCGGGCGCAAGGCGATGATGGCGCTGGGTCTGGTCGGCTTCATCGTCTCTTTCATACTGTGCGGCGCGGCGCTGTGGGCGGGGCTTTCGGGCTGGCTTTCGGCGCTGTGGACGCTGCTGGCCTTTGCCGCTGCGCGCAGCCTTTACGGCGGGTTCGGCAGCGCTGCACCGCCGGCGGTGCAGGCCTATGTCGCCTCGCGCACCCCGCGGGCGCAGCGCACGCAGGCGCTCTCGCTGATTGCTTCAAGCTTCGGCCTCGGCACGGTGATCGGCCCGGCGCTCGCCCCACTGATGGTGGTGCCGTTTCTGGGGCTGGGGCTGACGGGGCCGTTCCTGTGCTTTGCGCTGATCGGGCTGGTCGCGCTCATTGTGCTGCGGCTGCGCCTTCCCAACGATGAGCCGCAATTCGCCGCCCGTGGGCAAGCCGCGCCCTATGCCAGCGCCTCGGAAGCACCCGCCGATCCGGCCGAGGCAAGCGAGGGCGACGAGACTCCGCCCGCCGATCCGCCGCGCCTCACCTGGCGCGATCCGAGGTTGCGGCCCTGGGTGTTTGCCGGACTGCTGGGCGGACATGCGCAGGCGATGGTGTTGGGAATATCGGGCTTTCTGGTGCTTGACCGGCTGGGCCTGCGGGATACCCCGGCGGAGGGTGCAGGGCCGGTGGGGCTGGTGTTGATGAGCGGGGCGATTGCCACGCTGCTGGCGCAATGGGGCCTGATCCCCCGCTTTGATCTGGGGCCAAGGGCGGCGACCTTGTGGGGGATTACCACGGCGGCCTTCGGCACGGTGGTGCTGGGGGTGGCGAGCGATTTGCACACCATCGCGCTGGGCTATGCCATCGCCTCGCTGGGCTTCGGGCTGTTCCGCCCGGGCACCACTGCGGGCACGTCGCTCGCGGTGACGCGCGCCGAGCAGGGGCAGGCGAGCGGCATCGTCGCTTCTCTGGCGGGGGCGAGCTACATCTATGCACCGGCGCTCGGCGTGTGGCTCTATGGCCATTCCGATGGGATCGGCTTCGGCCTCATCGTGGCCCTGTGCGGCACGGTGCTGGTGCGCGGATGGTTCACCTTGCAAGCCGACCGCGACCTGACCCGCGACCGCCGCTAGAGAATTTCGAGCACGACATCCTGCGGGCGGCACAGGCGCACGCCCTTGTCGGTTTTGACCAGGGGGCGCTCGATCAGGATCGGATCGGCCACCATCGCGGCCAGCACGGTCGCATCGTCAGCCTCAGGCAGGCCCCGCTCGGCGGCATCGGTGCCGCGCAGCCGCAGGCCTTTCCGGGGGGTGATCCCGGCCTCGCGATAAAGCTGTGCCAGCTCGTCGGCGCTCGGCGGGGTCTTGAGGTATTCGACCACCGTCAGCTCCACCCGGCTGAGGCTTTCCAGGATTGCCAGCGTCTTGCGCGAGGTGCCGCAGGCGGGGTTGTGCCAGATCGTGGCCTTCATCGAAATTCTCCGTTCGCGTTAACAGCCGGTGATTAGGACGGGAGATACGTCAAAGCCATGACGCGCAAAAATCGCCGAGACCCCATTTTTCCTTTGCAGTTGCGAGTGAGTAGCAATAACGCACGCCTGAAGATTGCAAAGGATTCTCATGAACACTGCCTTTCTCCGCGCCGCACTGATGCTCGGATGCGCGGGCCTAGCCTACCCCGCCCTCGCCGAACCTGCTGCCAGCACCACCGAGGCGGCAACTGCCGACGCAGCCGCCGATGACGCAAGCGAAGCCGGCCCCAACATCGTCGTGACCGGCGACGTGCTCTATTCCAACCGGATGAACGCGCTGAAGACCCCCACGCCGATCATCGACGTGCCGCAGTCGCTCAGCATCACCACCGCCGATCAGATCATCCGGCAGGGCTTCGACAGCGTCGGCGATATCGTCAATTACACCCCCGGCGTCACCAATTCGCAGGGCGAGGGCCATCGCGATGCTGTGGTATTCCGCGGCGTGCGCTCGACCGCAGACTTCTTCGTCGATGGGGTGCGCGATGACGTGGAATATTACCGCGGGCTCTATAATCTGGAACAGGTCGAGATCCTGCGCGGCCCCAACGCGCTGCTGTTCGGGCGCGGCGGCTCCGGGGGCATTCTTAACCGTGTGACCAAGAAGGGCGTGGTGGGCGAAACCTTCGTGGGCTACCGCGCCTCGGCCGACACCTTGGGTGCTTACGACATCTGGGCCGATCTCAACCTTGCCACGGGTGAGAATTCGGCGCTGCGGATCAACGCCGCCTATGAACGCCTGAACAATCACCGCGACCTGTTCGACGGCGATCAATACAGCATCAATCCCACCTTCCGCGCCGAACTGGGCGGGCGCACGGTGATTGATCTGTCCTACGAATACCTAAACCACGAACGTTTCATCGATCGCGGCATCCCCACCGACGATAATGGCAATCCGGTGCGAAGACTGCGCGAAATTACCTTCGGCGATTCCGAGAACAACTATGCCACCTTCGAAGCGCATGTGCTGCGCGGGTCGGTGCAGCACAGCTTTTCCGACAATCTGAAGGGCAATTTCACCGCGTCCTGGGGCGACTATGACAAGGTCTATGCCAATATCTTCCCGGTCGGTTACACCCCGTCCACCAATGTTGTAGCCGTCGATGGCTATATTGACCGAGGCCAGCGCCAGAACCTGATCCTGTCCGGCAATCTGATCGGCGAATTCGACACCGCTGGCATCGGCCACACGTTGATCGTCGGTGGTGAATACATCGACACCAGCAACAACAACGACCGCTTCAACCCGGTGTTCGACACTGCTGTGGCGGCAGGCCGCCGACCCGATGTGGAGTTCTTCCCGGCGGTGCGCCCCTTCCCCTTGCGCGGCGGGGTCGGCACGCTGGCCAATGGCGGCACCACGCGCTTTGCGTTCTCCTCGCTCAATGACGACACTGAGGCCGATCTCAGGGTGTTTTCGGCCTATATTCAGGACGAGATCAAGCTGGCGGACTGGCTGCGGGTCGTGCTGGGGGCGCGGTTCGACAGCTTCGAAATCACCGTGCTCGACAACCGCAATGGCATCGTGCGGACGCGCAAGGACGAGGAAATCACCCCGCGTCTCGGCGTCATCCTCAAGCCGCAGGACAACCTGTCGATTTACGGCAGCTATTCGGAAACCTTCCTGCCGCGATCGGGCGATCAGTTCGCCGACATCAACCCGCCCAACGATGCGCTCGATCCCGACACCTTCTCCAACCTCGAAGCCGGGGTGAAGTGGGATATCCGCCCGGGCCTCGCGCTGACGGGGGCGGTGTTCCAGATCGAGCAATCCTCGCCGCAGGTGTCGGACAGCAATCCCGACACGCTCGATGTGATCGATTCCAAGATCCGCGGGTTCGAGGCGCAATTGCAGGGGCAGGTCACCCCCGGCTGGTTCCTGACCGCGGGCTATTCCTACCTCGATGGCGAACAGCAAAGCCGCACCGGCCCGACCGGGCGGCGGCTGCGCGAATTGCCCGAGCATAAGTTTGCGATCTGGAATAGCTTTCAGGCGACCGATCAGCTCGGCTTCGGCGTTGGCCTGACCGCGCAGGATGAGAGCTTTGCAGACAATGGCAACACCGCGACCCTGCCTGCCTATGCACGGGTCGACATGGCCGTGTTTTACGATGTGAACGACAATCTGCGCCTGCAGCTCAATGTCGAGAACCTGCTCGACGAGCTCTACTTCCCCAACGCCCACTCGGCCGACGAGTTCACGGTGGCGCCGCCGGTTAACGCGCGGCTCACCGTGACGGGGCGGTTCTGAGGGCTATTCGGGCTCGGGCACGCTCAGCGCCGGGACGGCCTTGGCCGCATCCTCGGCGCTGATACCCGGCGCAGGCGCGGCGCTGATGCGTTCGCGGCGCTGCGCCACGCGCCCGGCCTGCTCGACCGCACGGATCAAGCGAGGATAGACCCCGCAGCGGCAGATATTGGGGATCGCCCCTTCGATATCCTCGCGGGTCGGCGCAGGATTGCGCTGAAGCAGCGCGGCAGCGGCGATGACGATCCCCGGCGTGCAATAGCCGCACTGGATCGCCTGCTGCGCCACCATCGCCTGCTGCACCGGGTGGGCACGGTCGGCCGAGAGGCCTTCGATGGTGGTGATGATCCGCCCTTCAGCCTCGGCGAGCGTGATCGCGCAAGACCTTAGCGCCACCCCATCGACCAGCACCATGCACGCGCCGGAACAATCCCCGCCGCCGCAATCCTTGGTGCCGGTGAGGTTCATCGCCTCGCGCAGCGCATAAAGCAGCGGCATCCGGGGATCGAGGTCAAACTCGACCGGCCGCTCATTGACGGTCATGCGCGACATGAACGGTGCCTAGGTGCCTATTGCCGCCAGCTGTCGTCGATCTTGTCGACCCGGCGCTTCCACGCCTCGAAATCGAACATGCCAGCGCCGCCCTGCCCGCTCATCACCGCAAGATCGCGCTGATGGACGTCGACCACGGCCTGCGGGACAAGGTTGGGGTTGCCCATGGAAAGCGTCGCCACCTGAATCTCGCAGGCGCGCTGGAGCGCCCACATCTTCACGAACATGCCCTGGATCGTGCGGTCCATCACAACCGGACCGTGGTTGCGCAGCATCAGGATGGTGTGATTGCCGAGGTTCTGCACCAGCCGCTCGCCCTCCTCAGCCCGCACGGTGACGCCCTCGAAGTCGTGATAGCCGATCTGGCCCTGAAAATTGCAGGCATAGAAATTGGTCGGCAGCAGCCCGTCCTTGTGGCTCGCCACGGCCATGGTCGCGGTGGTGTGGACGTGGCAGATCGCGTCGGCGCGGCTGCCCAGATGCTTGTGGAAATAGGCGTGCTGCGTGAAGCCCGCCTTGTTCACCATATAGGGCGACCCGCCAACATTATTGCCCTCGACATCAATCTTCACGAGGTTCGACGCGGTGACTTCCGAATAGAGCAGGCCGAAGGGATTGATCAGGAAGGTGTTCTCCTCCCCCGGCACCTTGAGCGAAATGTGGTTATAGATCGATTCCGACCAGCCGAGATGATCGAAGATGCGATAGCACGCGGCAAGGTCCAGCCGGGCCTGCCATTCTTCCTTGCTGCACTCGATTGTGGGTTTGAGCTGGGTTGCCATCGGGTGATCCTCTCTGCCTGTCCTTCGCCTTGTGCTATCGCATGCGCAGGGAATGCTTTGCAAGCCGTGCGCGGCGGGGCTAGGCCTTGGGCACGATGAACGCGCCCGGCTTTACCCCTGCAAAACTGGTCAGCGGTTCGATCCCCGGGCACCTTGTCAGCCAGACCTTGCCGGCAATCATCGGGGTCGCGGCGATCATGTCGATCGGGATCGTCGATGCCTATTTCATCGGGCAATTGGGACGCGAGCCGCTGGCGGCGATCAGCTTCATCTTCCCCGTCGCGGTTGCCTGCACGTCACTGGGTGTCGGGGTGATGGTGGGGATCAATTCGGTGGTTGCCCGCGCGCTAGGCGAAGGCGACTTTGAACGCGCCGCGCGGCGGGCCAATTTCGGGATCGTGTTTGCTGGCGCCTGCGGCGTGATCATGGGCCTTGCACTGTGGCTGCTGATCGATCCGATCTTTGCCGCGATGAATGCGCCTTCTGCGCTGATGCCGCTGATCCGGGCTTACATGGCACCCTATGCCATGGGGTTCCCGCTGACTCTGCTGATCATGGGCTTCAACGGGGTGCTTCGCGGACAGGGCGAGGCGCGGCGGACCAGCACCATCAGCATCGCCTATGCGGCAGCCAACTGGGTGCTCAATCCGGTTCTCATCACCGGGGCATTCGGGTTTGAGGGGTTTGGCATCGCTGGATCGGCCTATGCGACGGTGATCGGCTGGGGGATCGGGGTAACAGTCGCTGCGGTGCTGCTGCGCGGTACGCACCTGCCGCTCAACCTCGGCCTGCTGCGCGATTCCAGCCTGATCGACCCGGCGATGGCGATCATCAAGGTCGGCCTGCCCGCCGCCTTCTCCAATGCGATCAACCCCTTGGGCCTGTCGGTCCTGACCGCGCTGGTCGCGCTCGAAGGTGAGGCGGCGGTGGCGGGGTTCGGCGCGGCGGGGCGCTTGCAGAGCTTCGTCATCGTGCCGTTGCTGGCGCTGTCAGGCGCGATCGGGGCGATTGTCGGGCAGAACTGGGGCGCACGCGAATATGGCCGGGCGCGCGAGGCGGCGCTCTATGCCGCCGGGTTCTGCGTGCTGTGGGGCCTCGCTGTGGCCACCGGAATGATGATGGCGGGCGAGCAATTTGCACGCCTATTCACCGATGATCCCGCCGTCATCGCCGAATTCGCGCTTTACTTAAAGATCGCCGCCTGGGGCTATGCCGGGTTCGGGCTGCTGATCGTCGGCAATGGGATCATGAACGCGGTCGACAAGGCCGCCTTTGCGCTCGGGCAATCGGTGGCGCGAGTGTTTCTTGTGATGTTACCGGTGGCGCTGGTATTGCAGCCCGGCATGGGATCAGCGGCCATTTACACCGCCGAACTGGCCGCCAATGTCTTCGGCGCAATCTCGGCGGCGGTGTTGGTGCGGCACATCTTTCTGCGCCGCGATCCCGCTTGGGGCCCACGCTAGGCGCTTGTTAACCAAAGCTGCGGCATAGCCCTTTGCGCTAAGCGAAAAGAGGCGCGCACCTGATGGATGATCTGCTGGCGGATTTCATCGCCGAGACCCGCGAGATGCTTGAGGCTTCCAGCGGCGAGATCGTCGCATGGGAGGCCCATCCGGCTGACCGCGCGCGGCTCGATACGATCTTTCGCTTTGTCCACACGGTGAAGGGCAATTGCGGGTTCTTCGATTTCCCGCGCCTCGCCGATCTCAGCCACGCCGCCGAGGATGCGCTGGCCGATTGCCGCGCCGGGCGGCGGGAGCCGGATGCGCAGCTGGTGTCGGCGGTGCTCGCCATCATCGACCGGATTGCCGCCATGATCGACGCAATCGAAGCGGGTGAGGACTTTCCCGAAGGCGGCGATGATGCGCTGATTGATGCGGTCAGCATCTCCCTTGAAACATCCGAGGAAGAGGGCTCGGAGGAAGGCAAAGGGGGGGCTAACCCTGCCCTGCATGAGCCAGCGAGCGCCCAGCTGGGGCGCGGCGATGACCAGGCCGCCCCCGCCCGCCGTTCCGATGCGCTCGCCGCGCAGCGCACTATCCGTCTGCCGGTGGAGCTGCTCGACCGGGTCATGAGCGGCGTGTCGGACATGGTGCTGGCCCGCAATGATCTGGCGCGCCGGCTGCGGCAGGCCGGCAATCAGCCGACCATCGATGGGCCGTTCGAACGGCTCACCGCGATCCTCACCGATGTCCGTGATGCGATTACCCGGATGCGGATGCAACGGATCGAGACCCTGTTCAGCGCGCTGCCCCGGCTGGTGCGCGACCTGTCTGCTGAGCTCGGCAAGCAGGTGATGGTCGATTGCGATGGCGGCGATGTCGAGCTTGACCGCGAGATGCTCGAAACCATCCGCGATCCGCTCACACACATCATTCGCAACGCCATCGATCACGGCATCGAACCGCCCGCCGCCCGCCGCACGCAGGGCAAGCGCGAGATCGGGTTCATCACCATCGCCGCGCGCCAATCGGGCAACACCATCGCCATTGTGATTGTCGATGACGGGCGCGGGCTCGACGAGGAGCGCATTGCCGCTAAGGCGGTGTCGACCGGCCTCATCACCGCCGCCGAGCGCGCCAGCATGAGCCGCGAGAAGATCCTCGACCTGATTTTCGAACCTGGCTTCTCGACGGCCGAAACGGTCAGCAATGTTTCGGGCCGAGGGGTCGGGCTCGATGTCGTTCGCCAGAACCTTGAGCGGGTCGGCGGCAGCATCAAGGTGGCGAGCCAGCCGGGGCGCGGCACCCAGTTCACCTTGCAGATCCCGCTCACGCTCAGCATCATTCCCGGGCTTACCGTTGAAGTCGCCGGACAACGCTTCGCGATCCCGCAGAGCTATGTCGAGGAAATCGTCCAGGCCAGCCGCGCCACGCTCGAATTCACCCGGATGGGGAGCGCGGCACTGATCACCTTCCGCGGCAACCGGGTGCCGTGCCTGATGCTCAGGAATGTGCTCGGGCTCGATGCTGACGAGGGTGCCGCCCAGGACCCCACCTTGGTGATGCTGCGCTTGGGAACGGGCGATCTCTTTGCGCTGGCCGTCGAAAGCATCCACAACCACGGCGATCTGGTGGTCAAGCCGCTCGCGCCCTCGGTGATGAAATGCGGGCTTTATGCCGGATCGACCCTGCTCGATGATGGCCAGCCGGTGCTGCTGCTCGATGTTGCCAATATCGCTGCGGCGCATGACCTTGTGTCGGACACCCGCGCCCGCGCGCTTCTGCCGCAGGAGGAGGGGGCGGCCAGCGCGTCAGAGGCGCTGCCACGGGCCATGCTGTTCACCGACTTTACCGGGCGCCGTTCAGCGGTGCGGCTAGAGTTGGTGCAACGTATCGAAACCGCGCCGGTCTCAGCGATTGACCGGTCATCGTCCCGTGCCCGCGTCGTGATTGATGGGTTGATCCTCCCCCTTATCGGCCTGCCCGATGAACCCTTGCAAGGTTCCCGCGTGCGGCTGCTGCGCCTGAGCGATGGCGCGTGCGAGCTGCTGCTGGCGGTGCGCAAGGTCGAGGATGCGGTGGAGCTGGCCAATGCACTCACCCCCGTGCCCGAAGATCCACTGGCCGAGGCGATCACGCTGGTCGATGGCACGCCAGTCACTCTGATTGATGCCCATGCCCTGTTTGCCCGCTATGGCGAGCCGCCCGAGCCGGCCGCCCGCCCGCTCTGCGTGCTGCCGCCGGGGGACTGGGGACGCACGATCCTTGAACCGCTGGTGCGCGCAGCGGGCTATGATGTGGTGCCCGCAGAAGAGGCCGCGCCGGGCACGCTGGCGATCATGTTCGACGAAGTGTTCGAAGTGGCCGAGGCGCTGGGCCGCGGCGCCAGTGGCCCGGTGATCCGGCTGCGCGACCATCCCGATGCGCCCGAAGGCTGCGCCACCATCTACCGTTACGACCGCGAGGGCTTGCTAGCCGCGCTCACCGCCGCCAGCCGCAACCTGCGCCATGGAGAGCGCGCATGACCAACCAACTGCTTGTCATGGCCCAGATTGCCGGCCGCCGCTGCGCGCTCAGCGCCCTCGACGTGAAATCGGTGATCGAACTGGGAGCGATTACCCCGGTGCCATGCGCGCCTGATTACATCGCCGGGATCGCCGCGCTGCGCAGCCAGGCCCTGACCGTGATCGATTGCCGCCTCGCGCTGGGGCTGGAGCCCAAGGACTGGCCCACCGATTATCGCGCAGCGGTGGTCCATGATGGCGGCCATTCCTATGCGCTGTTGGTCGATGCGATCGAGGACATCACCACCGGGGAGGGGGAGCCTTCGCAAGTCCCCGGCGGGTTTGGCCGGGAATGGTCGCGGGTGGCGATCGGTATGGTCGAGACCATGATGGGCCCTGCGCTGCTGATCGATCTCGCGCCGCTCTTGGCAGGCCCGGATGCGGCGCGCGCTGAAGCCCACGCCGCATGATCGGGCGCGCGGATCGTAGCCCGCTTTAATCCTATGCTTACCAGATGTTTTTAAGCTGCCAAGGCGCAACGCAGGAAATGTCATGAAGAAATGTCTCGTCGTCGATGATTCGCGGGTGATCCGCAAGGTTTCGCGGCATATCCTCGAGACCCTTGGCTTTGCGGTGGCAGAAGCTGAAAATGGCAAGGTTGCGCTCGACGCGTGCGATGAAGACATGCCCGATGTCGTGCTGCTGGATTGGAACATGCCGGTGATGTCGGGGATCGAATTCCTCGCGCTCCTGCGCAAGCGCCCCGGCGGCGATGCCCCGAAGGTGGTGTTCTGCACCACGGAAAATGACGTCGCCCATATCCGCGAAGCGATCAGCATGGGCGCAGACGAATATGTGATGAAGCCGTTCGATCACGAAACGCTTCAGATCAAGTTGCAGCTTGTCGGGTTTGCGTGACGCGCGCGACCGCCTTTCCCGATTCCTCGCGCACCGCAGGCGATCACGCACGCGGCACAAGTCCGCTCACCCGGCCCGGCCCGGCGCCGGCGATCCGGGTGATGATTGTCGATGATTCGCTGACCGTCCGCACCATCTTCAAGCGGATGGTCGAAAGCGACCCCGCGATGGTTATCGCGGGAACCGCCAGCAGCGCAGAAAGCGCGATTGCACAGCTCAAGGCCGAGCCTGCCGATGTGGTTCTGCTCGACCTCGAAATGCCGGGCATCGGCGGGCTTGATGCTCTGCCGACTATTTTGGCCACCCCCGGCGCGCCGCAGGTGCTGGTGGTCTCGTCGCTGACGATGGATGGAGCCGAACACACGCTTGCTGCGCTTCAGATGGGGGCTGCCGATACGCTGCTGAAGCCGCGTCCCGGCGGCTTTACCGATGAGTACCGCACCCAGTTGCTCGGCAAGATCCAGGCTTTGGGTTCGCGCCGCGTGGAGGCGGCAGACGTGCCCGCGCCGCTGCCCCCAGCCTCCTTCGCCCGTCCTGCCCCCACCCGCCGCACCTGGCGGCCGGAGGTGATCGGCATCGGCGCTTCGACTGGCGGGATCCACGCGCTCGGCCTGATGCTGGGGCGGCTGACCGCTGAATGCGCCGTTCCGATCTGCATCACCCAGCACCTGCCGCCGTCCTTCATCCCGGTGTTTGCCCGGCAGGTTGAGGCGGCTTGCAGGCGCCCAGCCGATATTGCCGCCAACGGGCTCGAACTGCGCCGCGGGCGCGTGGTGATCGCATCGGGCGAAGGCCATCTCTTGATCGAGCGCCGCGGCGAGCGGCTGATTGCGCGCATTGGCAAGGAAACCGCCCCCAGCGGGTGCCTGCCCTCGGTCGACCCGATGCTCGCCAGCCTCGCGCAAGCCTGCGAAGGCCGGGCGCTCGGCGTGATCCTGTCCGGCATGGGCCGCGACGGGGTGCTCGGCGCCGAGCAGCTAATCGATGCCGGGGGCACGATCTTCGCGCAGGACGCCGATAGCAGCGCAGTTTGGGGCATGCCCGGAGCGGTCGCCAGAGCCGGGCTTGCCAGCGTGATTGCTCCACCCGAACGACTAGGCGACGCAGTGATGGCGCAGGCCAGCACGCTCGGCTTGCGATAGACCAGCCGGAGCCTGGCGTGGCCAAAGATCCCAGTGAAGCCTCGCATCAGATCATCGCTGATCTGCTTGCCGAGCGCACCGGACAGCATCTCGACGAGAGCCGCCGCTGGCGCGTGAATTCCGCGTTGAGCGGGATTTTCCGGCAGTACGGCATCAGCAATATCGATCAACTGGTGTGCCTGATGGCGGCCCCGCCGGGAGGTCCGGAAAGCCCGGATCTGGCGCAGGAAGTCGTCGAGGCGCTGCTCAACAACGAGACCTATTTTTACCGCGACAAGCCGACCTTTGACCAGCTGCCCGCCGAGATCCTCCCCGAGCTCGCGGCGCGGCGCAGCAACGTCAAGCGGCTGTCGATCTGGTCAGCGGGCTGTTCGACCGGGCAGGAGGTCTATTCGCTCGCCATGCTGTTCGCCGAACAGGCCGAACGCTGGCAGGGGTGGACAATCGACATTCTCGGCACCGATGTCTCACACCGCGCGATCAATGCAGCCCGCAGCGGGCTGTACAGCCAGTTCGAAGTCCAGCGCGGGCTGGGGGTCAGCCAGATGCTGCGGTATTTCGATGAAACGCCCCGCGGCTGGCAAATCCGCGACGATGCACGCACCAAGGTGCGCTTTCAGCAGCACAATATCCTCGCACCGCACCCGGGACGGGTGCCGTTTGATCTGGTGCTGTGCCGCAACGTGCTGCTCTATTTCGACCGCGCCACCCGCAGCGCCGCCTTCGACCGGCTCGCCAGCGCGGTGATGCCTGACGGGTTTCTGATGCTGGGCGCCGGTGAAACCGTGGTCGGCCACACCCACCGCTTCGCGCCAACCGCCAAGCGCGCCAGCTTTTTCGAGCCGCTGACGTCCGTTTCCGGGGGCGAATTGCGCAAACGGGCCTGATCGGCCGAGCCCGCGAGAGCCGGGCTTTACGCTTCCTTAGCCGCTTCTGTTTAGGACAACCCGGAGAACATCGGCGATTTGGCTTCGCCGTGCGGGAAAACCATGGCTTTCGTGGCAAAAACAACCTGGCAATTGACCCCTGCGCGGCTGGTGATCCTGCCGTTCGTGATCGTGGGTCTCGCTTCATCAGCCCTGATAATCGGGGTCGGGCTCAGCGACCGCGTGACGCTCGCTACGCTGCCCACACTGCTGACGTCCGCCATTCTTCTTTATGCTGCTATCCTTGTGATGCTGGGGCGCAGTAGTCTTGCCAATGTTCGCGCGCTCGAAGCCAAGGCCATCAGCGATCCGCTGACCGGGCTGCCCAATCGCCATGCGCTGCATGCCGATGTCGATCGCCTGTCGCAGGGGCCTGATGAGGTCGCGCTGGCGATGATCGATCTCGACAGTTTCAAACAGGTCAATGATCACTACGGCCATGCTGTCGGTGATCAGCTGATCGAGACCTGCGCCGCGATGCTGCGCGAGATCTGCGGGGATGAGGCGCGCTGTTACCGGCTGGGCGGGGATGAATTTGCCGCTGTCATGAACGGCAAGGTTTCGGGCACGATCCTCGAAGGCATTTGCCGCACGCTGCTCGACCGGTTGGCGGCTCCGGTAGAGATCGGTGGGCGTTTGATCAGCGTCGGTGCCAGCATCGGCCTCGCTCGCAGCATGGCCGATCAGCGCGTGCCATCATCCGAACTCCTGCGGCGCACCGATGTCGCCATGTCGATGTCAAAGCGCGGCGGGAAAATGCGGTGCACATGGTTCAACGAAAGCTTCGACCGCAGCCGCGAGCGCGTGCGCGAAATCGAGGATGAGATCCGCACCGGAATTGCGAACGGCGAATTCGGCCTCGCCTATCAACCGCTGGTCGATGCGGACAGCGGCCGGATCGTGGCGGTCGAGGCGCTGCTGCGCTGGGATCGCGGCAATCGCGCACCGATGGGGCCGAACGTGTTCATACCGGTCGCGGAGGATTCGGGCCTGATCAATCCGCTCGGCCTGCTGGTGTTGCGTCAGGCGGTTTGCGATGGCCTGCGTTGGGGCGACATTTCGCTTTCGGTCAACATCTCGGCAGCGCAGCTGCGTAACCCCGAATTCCCGATCAAGCTGGGCGAGGTACTCGAAGAAACCGGCTTCCCCGCCCACCAGCTTGAACTGGAAGTCACCGAGACCTGTCTTGTGCTCGATCCGATCGTGGCCGAACGCACGCTCGATGTGATCCGCTCCTTTGGGGTCCGAATTGCGCTTGATGACTTCGGCACGGGCTATGCCTCGATCGGATTCCTGCGGCGGTTCCGGTTTGAAAAGCTCAAGCTTGACCGCAGCCTGGTGGAGCTCGCCGGGGTGGATGACGCCAGCCGGGCGATGATGCTCTCCTCGATCGCGCTCGCCCGCGCGCTCAATATGGGGGTGACCGCAGAAGGCGTGGAGACCGAGGAGCAGGCCGAGCTCGTGCGGCTCGCCGGCTGCGACCAGATTCAGGGCTGGCTCTATTACCGCGCGCTTCCCGCTAGCGAGATTGACCTGCTGATCGCGGCGCAGAACCGCAACCCAGACACCCGCCCGATCCCGGCACCGGCTTCAAAGGACGAACAGGCAGCATGAGCGCGCTTCACGATATCGCCATGGACCTTGAAGCTGAGATGATCAGCGCGGAACCCGTCAGCACCGACAGCCCCACACCGACCGCCTTTGGCCGGGTCCGCGGCTGGTTCGACGCGCTGTCGATCGGCGGCAAGATCACGCTGTTCTTCAGCCTCAACCTTGTGCTGTCATTGCTGGCGGGCCTGTTTGTGGTGAACGGCTATATGGAGCTGGGCGATCGCGCAGAACGCGTTCGCAGCACGCATGATCAGGCGCTCAAAGCCGAGCGCCTGTTGGTGCAGCTGAGCGAGGCGCAGCGCCACGCAGAGTTGCTGATGGTGCAAGACGGCAATGCCCGCGCACGCGCCGCGGGCGAATCGCTCGACAAGGCGGCGGTGATCGTCACCGAGCTGTCCGACGTCCTCGGCACGAGCAATATGGTGGCCTATGATCGCCTTGCCCTGATCCGCGAAGGTGTCGCCGATCTGGGTCGGCAGGTGGATGCCTTCGATGCATCCACCGTCAACGCAGAGCAGCGGCAGCGCCAGGCGCTGGAGATTGCGGCAACGGGCAGCGTCATTCTTTCCGCCGGGACCGAAATGGCCAGTCTGCTGGGCGAAGATGTCGACACGGCCGCCGATGCGGGGGAGGCGTTGATCGCCCGGCTGCTCGTCATGTGGATCGTTCTGGCGACAGTCCTCACCTTGGTCACGCTCGTCGTTCAGCGCTATTTCGGTCGCACGGTTGGCGGCACATTGAAGGCAATGGTTGGCCAGATGAGCCAGCTCGCTCGCGGTGAGAAAGGGATCACCATCAGCGGCAAGCACCGCCGCGATGAAATCGGCGAAATGGCCCGTGCGATGGAGATTTTCCACCGCGCCGGACTACGCCTTGAGCGGTTGAGCCGCGAACGGGCCGAGCGCGCCCGCGCCGAGCTCGACCAGCAGACCCGGACGCAAGTGCAGCAGGAAGAAGCCCGGCTCGAACGCGAACGGGTGCTGCGCGACATTGCCAGCCAGTTCGAGCGCACTGTGGGCGATGTCGTGACCGGGGTCGTCGCCGCATCGAGCCAGCTGCAATCGACCGCCACGCTGATGGCAACCAATGCAGAAGATACGAGCCAGCGCACCAGCGCGGTCGCTGTATCGATGGAAGAAGCCAAGCTTGGGGCCACGGCGGCCGCAGCGGCCAGCGATGAATTCGCCATGTCGATCGGCGAAATCAGCCGTCAGGCGGCATCCTCGGCCGAACTGGCGCGCGAGGCGACGCTGTCGGCCCGCAAGGCGGATTCCACCATCGGCGCGCTGGCATCATCCGCGCAGGAAATCGGCCAGATCGTCGGTCTGATCCAAACCATCGCCCAGCGCACCAACCTGCTGGCCCTCAACGCCTCGATCGAAGCTGCGCGTGGCGGCGAGGCGGGCCGCGGGTTCGCCGTGGTGGCGAGCGAAGTGAAGGAGCTCGCCAATCAGACCAGCCGCGCCACCGAGCAGGTGGTCGAACAGATCAACGCGATGCAGAGCAACACCGGCGCCAGCGTCAGCGCGCTGCGGGCGATTGCCTCCCAGATCGAGCAGCTGGAAACCACCGCCGTTTCCATCGCCAGCGCGGTCGATCAGCAATCAGTGGCCGGCCATGATCTGGCCCGCAGCATCGATCTGGCCGCGCGCGGGACCGAAAAGGTCGCCAGCCACGTTGATGATTTGCGCGACATGGCGCTCTCCACCGGCGCGGCGGCTTCGCAGGTGCTCTCCAGCGCCACAAGCCTCGAAACCCAGGCCACCCATCTGCGCCAGCAAGTGCAGGCTTTCCTTGCCCGCGTGCGCGCCGGTTAAGCCCTAATCATCGATGGCAAGTCGGTATGAATGAAGCATTTGGAAAGGACTTTCCTTTACGATTGTTCGCAACTGATCTCCGGGGGATTGCGGCATGAACATGATGAGCCTGCGGGAACGGCAAGAAGATGAAGCCGTCCCCGATTTTGTCCGCCAGCTGCGCGCCGATGATGTGGCGGATGATGCAAGCGACGAAACATCGGCGGCGGCACAGCACAATCGTATCGGCATTCTCGAACGGCTGACCTGGTTCCGCAATCTGTCGCTGGCGAACAAGATCAACACGATCTTCGGCACGTTTCTGGGCGTCGGCGTGCTGATGACGCTCGTGCTTGGTCTCGGCCTTGGCCAATTGTGGAACCGCTACCAGAGCACCGCCCGGGTGCAGGACGCGCTGATGGCGGCGGGTACGCTCCACTCCACGGCCGGCGACCTGCGCTATCATTCGGTCCGGGCGCTGTACGATCGCAGCGCCGATCTGCGCGAACAGCGGCGCACCGGGCAAAGCGCCGTGCGGGCGCAGGTCGCGGCGATTGAGGCGGTGGTGGAGCAGCACGCCCCTGACCTCACGCCGCGCGTCGCGGCGGTAAGCGCGGCTATGGACAGCTTCGAGACCACCTTCGAACAGGCCGCCGAAGCCGCGCGCGGCGACCGCGATGCCAATGCCGCCGCCGCCGATGTATCGGCACAGGGCAGCGCGCTGATGGGTGCCAGTGCACGGCTCAAGAGCGAGTTAGGCGAACTGGCCGAAGCCAAGGAAGCGACCGGAATCAGCTATTTCTTCAACATGATCCTGATCCTCGCGGGGCTTGCCGGTGTTGGCGCGGCGGTGCTGCTGTTGGGCCTCGCCTTCCTGTCGCGCGATTTTTCGCGCAAAATCGTCGAGATTACCAGCGGCATGACCCGGCTCGCCAATGGCGATCGCCAGTTTGAGATCGCCGGCGCTGAGCGCGAAGACGAGATCGGCGAAATGGTGCGCGCGATTGACCTGTTCAAGCGGGCAAGCAAGCGGCTGGAGACCTGGGCGCGCGAGCGCTCGGAAAAGGCCGAGCAAGAACTGCAATTGCAGCAGGAGCGCGAGCGCGAGCGCATCGAAGCCGAGGCGCGCAAGGCCGCGCTGCTCGATGACGTCGCGCGTCAGTTCGAACGCACTGTCGGCGAGGTGGTTAGCGGCGTCGCGGCAGCCTCAAGCCAGCTCTTCACGACAGCCTCGCGCATGACCGCTAGCGCCGAGGAAGTCAGTCACCGTGCGGGCGAAGTTGTCGTCTCCATGAATGAAGCGAATGCCGGTGCCACCGCCGCAGCGGCCGCGAGCGATGAGTTCGCCTTGTCGATCAGCGAGATCAGCCGTCAGGCGGCCTCTTCGAGCGAGCTGGCACGGCTTGCCACAGCGGCCACCGGCGAGGCGGACGAGACGATCTCAGCCCTTTCTGCCTCAGCGGAAGAAGTCGGGCAGATCGTCGAGCTGATCCAGACCATCGCGCAGCGCACGAACCTGTTGGCGCTCAACGCCTCGATCGAAGCCGCCCGCGGCGGCGAGGCGGGCCGCGGCTTCGCGGTGGTTGCCAGCGAGGTCAAGGAACTCGCGATGCAGACCACCCGCGCGACCGAAAAGGTCGCCGAGCAAATCCGCGCGATGCAATCCACCACCGGTGCGAGCGTCAAGGCACTGCGGTCCATTGCGGGGCAAGTGAAGGATCTCGAATCCACCGCTGTCTCGATCGCAACAGCGGTCGACCAGCAATCGGTGGCAGGCCGCGATCTGGCGCAGAGCATTGATCTCGCCGCACGCGGGACCGAGAAGGTCAGCGCCCATATCGAAGATGTGCGCCAGCTTTCGCTCTCAACCGGAGCAGCGGCATCGCAGGTGCTGGCGAGCGCCAATGATCTCGAAGCGCAGGCGGCGCATCTGGGCGATCAGGTGCGCGGTTTCTTGCGCACGGTACGGATGGGGTAAAGCCCCGGGCGGATTGGGACCTGCGCGTTGACGGACGGCTGAGGGATCGCTTGTTGAGACAGCTGCCTTGTCAGCGCCGATCTTCGATCAAACGGACGACGTCGTTGAGCGAAGTTCCAATGTGGCAACAAAGGGCCAGGGTTTCTGCATCAGGCATGATCAGGTCAGGGATCATGATTGCCACCATTCCGGCGTCATGCGCAGAACGGATGCCGTTACGGGAGTCTTCCAAGGCCCAGCATCGTGACGGATCAACTTGAAGTCGCTCCGCGCTGGTTAGAAACGGCTCGGGCGCTGGCTTGCCGTGTACATAGTCCTCTTTGGTGACGATGCTATGGAACCTGCCAAACAAGTCGAATTCGGAAAGATGGCGTAACGCGACATCGCGGTAAGACCCGGTCGCTACTGCGCGTGCGATCCCACATGAATCAAGCACGGCGAGGAGTTCCCTGACGCCCGGCTTCAAGGTCAACTCGTGCTGGGCCAGTGCCTCATACCTGTCGGTCCAAGCTGCGATGAGCTCATCGACATCGACATGGCCCGGCGGCGCTAGCGCAAGCAAAGTGCGCGTGCTGCTCCATGATAGCCCGACCGTTTGGTCGACCATTGCTTGGGTGATCGAAGGGAGCTTTCTTTCGTCGGCTAAGCCCAGAAGGGCTTTCTGATACAAAGCTTCCGTATCGAAGATCAGGCCGCCCATGTCGAAGATGACGGCTTCAGGCAAAGAGGGAGAGAGCGTTCGTTGCACGATACGAAGATATCGTATGATCCAATCGCCGCAACGATTGCTTCGGGGCCGCTGGCCTTATGTCAGCATTCGAAAGAGCAACGTATAGGTGGCGCAACAAACTTCGTAGCCCGGGGCTGCTCAGAACGGAGACGCAGCGGGGTAAGCGGGGCGCTGACCCCACCTTGCGCTGATCGCTGACAGCATCGACTTTGCG
>OFDC01000674.1_pt1 | contig 23031 bp, 25 predicted proteins | sample 1520941 | NCBI WGS metagenome assembly OFDC01 (sample SAMEA94258168, study PRJEB24077) | hot springs metagenome | biome: Aquatic biome; feature: Water | place: India | collected 2012-12-06 | depth 5 m | reverse complement strand
GATGCAAGGCGTAAAGCCTTCTCCAGTCGTCCTTTCGATTGCGGGCAATGCATCTGTCAAAGCCTCGGATTAAACAACTCCTCCCGTAACGCGGCCCGTGGTGGGCAGCGGAAAACTCCAGGGGAGGATGCCATGTTCCGACTGACGAAAGACGGCTTGAAAGCCAAAAGCGAGGCCCAGCTTCGCGACCTGTTCCAGCGAGCTACCCGCGAGATTTCAATCCAAAGTCGTGCGAGTGTCGCATTCAAAGATGCCTCAATTGCACTGCATCTACTTCGAGCAGAAATCGCAGCGCGGGAACCCAAGTTCTAAAGCTGATCGGCTTCTGGGAAATCCTCGTATCCCGCATACATCGCATAGCCTGCATAGCCCGCATAACGTGCATACCCCGCTCGGCGGCCATACGGGGTAAAAGCGCCTTGTCTGTAAGAGGCTTTTCCTGAATGTCGGATCAAACGATTTTCATTCATTACTTCGCCTAAATAGCTTCCATCACTGGCGTAAACTTCTTCGCCGAAAAAACGTCCAACATGCTTACCGCTATAGGTCCATAGGTCGTCCCCATCGCGATATCCAAAACAGGAACCGCCCCAATTCCAAAGCCAGTCCATACCTCGTCCTTCCAACTAGATTTGTTGGATAATTTACCGCGTTTAGGTCGCCCGATCAAATATTTGCCCATAGACTGCTTGATGCCGTCCCTTTCTTGCGCATTTTGCGCGTTGCGGTGCGCCTATCCAACGGAAGTGTTTTGACGCTTAGCGTATTCCAGCTCTCGCTGTGGCCTCAAACCCAAAAGGCCTACGATCTGGCGAAAGCCAGAAGCGGCTCGATATCGTGCCTGTCTGCCGCTTGCAGTGCCGCGATATAGGCTTTGCGGGTCGCACCTGGATCGACAAGGCTGATCCTTCCCCAACTGAAGGGCTTTTGCCCAAGCTGGATGGCGAGCAAGTCCGCAGCCATGCGCGAATGACGCCCGTTCCCGTTGGGAAACGGGTGGATCGAGACCAGCCGATGCGAGAAGCGCACGGCGATCTCGTCGGGCGGATAGGTTCCGTGTTCGACATGAAATCGCACATCATCAACGAGCTGCCGCACTTCCGTTGGGATGCGGTAGGCATCGATCCCGATATTGCGCGGGGTCGTGCGGTATTCCCCAGCCCATTGCCAGACTTTGCCGAACATGCGCCTGTGTAGCTCTTTCAAGAAGGCATCATCCAGTACGTCCCGCTTGCGGGAAGAAAGCCACTTCGTGGCCTCGCTAATATTGGCAAGCTCCGCCTCATTCAGTTCGCGGCGCTGCGTGATGTAGGTCGGGATGAGTTGTGCGCGTTCTTCCTCGGTCAGAGGCGTATTGGCTTCATCATCTTCATCAAACAGCGGATCGCTCATTGCTCATCCCACAGGCGGCGCATTGAGCCTTCCAGCATCTCGTCGATCAGGCGCTGTCGCTCGTCCGCGAGATCGCGGTCGTCGAGAGACTGGTTTTCGAGGCTCATCGTGTGATGGATGCGGCGCAATTCCTGCTCGGCACGCTTGGCGGCCTGCTTGCGGATCAGATCGTCAAGCGAGGTCTCGGGCACAATGGCGTAGACAAACTGGCATCCGAGAGCTTCAGCTGCTTCCCGGATTGTTTGCAAGGAGGCAACTCCGCTCACCTCGGCTTTTTCGAGTGCTGCAATGCGGGGCTGCTTAACGCCGAGACGGTTGGCAAACTGCGTGGAGTTCAACCCCAAGGCATCGCGAATGGCGCGAATCCACCCCTTGGGCGGTCGCGTGAATTCAACGCCTTGCATAGCGACAAAGCGTCTATCAAGGTTCTTTCGGGCAAGGGCGGCATGGTCCATTGATAATCTCTGGGTTTGAGTGTCTATACCACAATACAATCTATAGATTATATATGCAATACAATTTACAAATCCACAGATTATGAATCCGAGATCGGCCCATAATCTGTGGATTGTAAGAGCCTCGTGAGGCCGCCTCAAGCGGCGGCCTCTTTCTCGGTCACTTCGCGCATGACGATACGGCCATTGAGCGGAAGGGCGTTCAGGTTGAGGGAAAAGCCTTTCCCGTCGCGGGTCGGCCAGGCCACTCCGATATCGGTCCAGCGGGCGGACTTGCTTTCGCCAGTTACGGAATAGAGACGGAAGGCGGGACGGTTGGTGTTGGTGTCAGACATTTTGATGCTCCTTTTTCACTTCGCCGAACGGATGAGCCCGTCGGCTTCATGGGAGCACTGGAAAGACACGGGGGTTGCCCACGCGGGGTCAAATGCCGCAAGCCCGTTCACGGGGGCGGAGCTGCACAAAGAATGAAATGATGCGGAAGCGAGCCGCATTGATCCCCGCTGGCACCCGTGTCTTAGCCCCCATGAAGAGAAGCCGAGGGGCACATTTCCGTGAGCATGTGATCTTGATGGGAGCACCAAGCTGACACCTTCAAACCGTCAGAACGGACAATCGTCGAATTCATCGTCCAAGGGAAAGAGTTCGCTCTGCACCTCGTCGGAAGGCCAAGCCTCCTGCAACTGTCGGAAATAGGCCGCATTCACCTGATCCTGAAGCCGCATCATCAATATGGCCAGTCGTGGGATCGAAGAGATCGGGATGCAGGGCTCGCCGTTGCGCATCATCGCTAACTCGCGGTCGGTCGCAATACCGAGCCGCCCCGCAAATTCAGCCAGATTGATTTCAAGCGTCGCGGCAAGACCCTGGCACTGGTCGTAAAGGTCGATCTTGCAATCCAATAAATCTTGGCGGGTCACTCGCGGCATGGTCGTCCTCCATTGTTTCAGAGGATCGGACTAGCTTCGCGGCTCAAAGCGGTTGGGCGGAAGTCCAGCTAGTTGAAGAGTGGGCCAAGCTGCCGCCGCATCAGGCGAATAGCTTGCCCCGTTGCCTCGTAGCGCATGTCAGGAGACAGGCGGGGATCGCGCAAAGCGATCTCGAAGCGTTTCAGGTAGCGCTCTTCGAGGCAACCGTGCTTGCGGATCACCCGCAAGGCTTCCTGATGGTCGGGCAGAAAGTCCTCGCACAAAAGTTCTGCCTGAATCCTTTCAAGGGTTTCAAGAGCATTTCGGAGCAAATGCTCGCGAGGGATGGCTTTCGTCGGACAGTTCCACATTGTTCTATTTTGTTCCCACAATGTTCTGCACATTCGGGAGCAAAATTCAATCTGTATCTGAGTGTGCCGCGCCCCTAAGGCGCGGCGCTCAAAACAGGCTCATCTGATTGTCGGCGGGATCGGGAATGCGATAGTATGCACGCGCAAAGGCGACCGTTTTATTTCCTTCAAGGATCGGCGCGGGGCGTGGGTGGGCGTAGCCCCACGTCGCCCAGATTTTCAGACCTGCTCCTTGATAAGTGACCTTCACGCTATCGCGGCATCCCGAGCCGCCCCAGATTCCAAGCTCGTATTTAAGTGCTGCCGCAAGTTCGGCGTCTGTCAGGCCTGTTGCCGTCCGCTTGGCCCAACGGTCGCGTGCGCCAGCATAACTCTGCGTTGCGCGGCGAAAAGCGTTGTCGATATCCTCTCGGGTCAATTCCCGTGTTGTATCCATGTCTCCTCCAATTCTCATTCAGGTTCATGCCATATGAACCTCTGCCCTTCGGCGAGAATGGGGAGGCAAGCGCAAGGAGGCTCCGAACGAGGGGCCACGGGCCGAAGGCCAAGGGGATGCGTTTGGATGCCTTGCGCGCGCCAGGGGCAAAGCCCCTTAGAAATTCCCGTTAGCGATCGTCACCCGCATGGGCCGAGACCTTGGCTCGGTGCGGCAACGCATAGAGCGCGGGCTGTCAGGCAACGGCATAATCATATGAACTGCCTCATAGACAGATTTGATCTAATCATATAAAAATGTTCAAACTTTAAACAACAAAACAATTGCTTAATCAAGATGAAAATAAAAACAGTAGGCCTGCTTCTTGTCTCGACTGCGATAATCATTTCACTCTCTTGGTATGCTGTCTCGGGATTTCGTGAGTCTAAAAAAGACAACGGGATACATTACGCAGGGCTCGAAGTTGTCGAAGTCATGTCCGATATGGATGGGAGCCGCCAGCCTGCGATATTCTATGCGCCTGAAACTGAAGAGCCAATCCCCCTAATTGTGAGCCTTCACGTATGGAATGGAGATCACAGAAAAAAGGACAAGATTGCAAAGTATGCAATCGAAGGCGGGGTAGCTTACATTTATCCGCATTTGCGCGGTCACATGAATAATCCTGATTCCTGCTGTAGCGATCTGGTTATCTCTGACATCGAGAATGCCATTGATTACGCTGTCGCGAATTCAAACGTGGATTTGGATCGTATCTACGTCACAGGCGTGAGCGGGGGAGCTTACACGACCTTGTGCGCATACATGAAGCTCAACAAGCACGCGATCAGGGGTTTTTTGGCATGGACTCCCTTGTCTGACCTCGAAGAATGGTATCGGCAAAACAAGATCAGAAAACAGGATCAGTACGTCAGCGACATCGAGGCGTGCACCGGGTCTGAGAAAGGGCGCTTGAATGTCGAAGAAGCTCGGAAGAGATCGCCCATCAATTGGCAAACGCCGACTGATCGGTTCGCACAATCATTTCTCGATATCTATGCAGGCGCGTATGACGGCTTGCAGCAAAATGGCAGCATCCCCATCACTCAGGCTATTCGGTTTTACAACAAGATTGCCTCGGAACATTCAGCGCCAGAGGAAAATCTCGTCTCGCGCGAGGATATGCTGAGACTGTTTGAGGAGGAAAGACCTGTTGGTGAGTACGGAACGATTGAAAAAAGGGAAATATTCTACCGGAATTCCTTTGAAAACGTCAGGCTAACGATTTTCGAAGGAGGCCATGAGAAGGAAGATGAATTCGTCTTCAAAGAGCTGATTTCTCGATGATTTTCGAAGCAACAACAGATGCCAAACGGAAGACGGCCCGCGCTCAAAAGAGCGCGAGCTGGCGTGAAGCTGCATCGGATTTCCGCCACGCAGGTTGCTTCGAGATTTCCTCGATCCAAGCCTCAACGTAGCTCTCAGGGCCGCCGAAATTGTCCACCTCTGACGGGTGGATGAAATGGGAGCGATAGCCCGTTTCGGTGATCGGTAACGGTGCGCGTGCAGGTGAAATGCTTTCCACCTCCAGATGCGCCATGCCTCGACCATCTTCATAGGCGAGATAGTCGCGGCTCCAGCGGATTTCGATTTCGATGCCGTTCCAGTTTTTGTGAATGATTGCGTAGTCGGTGTTCATGTCTGCCTCCTTGAGTTCGGGTTCGTCCGTTCGACGGGGAGACCAGGACGGCAGGGTTCAAAGGTGCAGCGTCACCCATGCTTGCATGGGGAAACGGCCAACACGGGAGCGCTCGCGCGAACGGATCGGGCAAGCCGTTGACGGTGGTCCTACCCTGCCAACTTTCCCGTCAATGTGATCGGACGCACCCGAACGGGGGCAGACATGAAAAAGGGCCGACAAGCGGCCCCTCCCATGAAACGGTATCGAGATTGAAAGGCGGCCCTCAGGCCGCCTCCCTGATGTCAGTCGAGGTCAGGCTCAGGAGGTACTCGGCAGCCTTGTTCGCAGCGCTCGCCGCCGTGAAGATTGCCTTGCGGTCGCCTTTCAGGATACGCAGCCAATGGCCAATGTAGTCGGCATGATCGGGACGGGGCTCAATCGTGATTCCGAGATCGCCACACAGGAAGGCAGCACCCAACTCGGCAACCATTTCTTCCATCGCATAGGCATCGTCACCAAAGCGTTCGCCGAAGGTGCGGGCCAGACGGTGATCGGCTCCTGACCAGTGGGTCAGCTCGTGCAACAGCGTGGAATACCAGCCCTCGGATGCGCTGCTCGTAGCCGTGCCCGTGAAACGGAAACGGTCGGGCATCGTGATCGCATCTTCCTTGATGCTGTAATAGGCGCTCGATCCGCCCTCGCGGATAACAGCACCCGATGCAGCAGTCACCTGCTCGGCACGCTCGCAAGGCGAGACGGGATCGATGCTCGTGTCAGGCTCGTCGATGACATAGCCATCGACCTGCGCGACATTAAAGACACGCGATGCGCGGGCAATGAAGCGCCGTTGGCAGCCATCTTCGGACGATCCGTCAGCCTGATCGTCAGGCTCGATATCCTTGTAGAAGATGATGAGTGAGGATTTCTCGCCCTTGCGGACCTGTGCGCCACGATCTTGCCACTGGCGGTAGGTGCCCCAGAGGCCGTGGGTGTATTCAGCACAGTAGGCGGATGCCCAGAGTGCGACAGTGTTCACGCCGCGATAGGCCTTGCCGCTCGATACGTTGATCGGGCGTTCGATGAGACCGGTTTGCGAATGCCAGGGCATTTGCGGATTGTCGGCACCAGCTTCGATGGCGGCGATGATCTGGTCCGTGATGGCGGTGTAAACGTCGGTGCGTTCATGTGATGAAGTTGTCATGTCCTGATCTCCTTTCGCTGAACCTTGAGGACGCGACGGGACCAGGCTGGGGTCTTGAGACGGCTCGTCAGCCGTCAGGCGGAACGGGCAACACGGTAGCCGGAATGCAATGCAGGCGAATGGATCGGGCAGGCCGTTGACGGGCCGTCGGCCTCAGCCACGTTCGCGGCTGAATCTCAGGGGTTAGCCGAATGGTTGGCTCATGGCCTTAACCAGCAGCGGATGGACACACTTGCGGCCACGATACCGAGCTAGTTGACAAGCCCCAAGCGCGTACTGAACCGTTCGTCCAGCTTTTGCGCGATCTCGTCGAAATAAGCGCGATCACCCTCGAAGGCGGTCAAGATCGTCTGCGTTTGTGCATGAAGTGCCGCAGTCATGCGTTCAAGTGCTCCGTGAACCACAGCGGCCTTCTTTTGTGTTGCCGTTGCTGCAAGCGCAGCCTTCGCCGCCCAATTTGAAACGGCCAGATACTCCAGCACGCGTTGCTGCTCCGCCTCGTCCTGCTCCACGATCAGGTTCTGCAACGCTCTTGCGGCCCCGAAATGCTGTTGCAGCAATCGTCCGATCAATCGCGGCCAATCATGGCCTTCTACGGTATATACAGGCAAAATCTGCGATGGAGAGAATGATCCTGTGAGTGGCTGCGCGTGGCTTAGGATGATTTGCATGAGTGCACGCAACCTGACCATTTCGGACGTGGTGATTTTCTTGTCGGCAAGCGATTTGCAGCGGGTCTCAAAGGCCGAAACTGCCTCTTGAAACTTTTTGGCCGTTGCTCGGCTCTGTGCCGAAGGCGATTTGGCTTTGTTCGCGCCGCTATCACGATCTTGGCGATCCTCGCCATCATCTTCCGATTGCGGCTCGGTCGTGCGGAAGTCGATTGCCCCGATTGCGGCGATATCGTCTTCTTCCGTGCCTCTAAGGTCGGGACCGACCAATCCAATCATTTGGTTGAGGCAGGCGCTCATCAGGTTTGAGGCGCTATCGTTGCGGCTGTTCAGGTATAGCCCGAATGTCTTTCCTTGTGCGTTCGCATGGGTGCGGGCGCGGATAAAATCGTCATATGAGAGGACTTGGTATGTTGGCGGCGCGCTCTCGGCATCTTGCGACTTAGCTCGTGGTGTCGGTTCAGGGCGGTTTCCCTGATCCTCTTCTTCCAACGCTTCAAGCTGATTGAGCGTCTCGATCAACACCAAATCTTCGTGGATCGATTCGACAATCGTATCCATTAGCCGACGTTTTCTCCCTCTCTGTGGGGGCGATGTCATGACTGCCAGAGCATCGAGATCGAGGATTTGGACGGGCGCTGAGTTCGAGCCGTCTGCGAATGTGACGACACCATATTTCGGGCGCTGTGTATCGGGCGATACGAGATAGGAAACTGAACGCGCTTCCATTGCAATGTCCGCGACAAGGCCGCCATCACGATCATAGAGGTACATTGCCACCGGAGCCGCAAACGTGGACTTTGGAGGCATCCATGATAGCCTGTCCGCCCGCAAAATCAGTTCGCCACCATCAATGGTGGGTTCGGCAGATTTGGCTTCTTCAAATGATTGTTGAAGCTCAGCAAGCTGTTGTCCCCGCACTGGGGAATGCCGATAATCGTCAAGTCCCAGCGTTTCCAAGGCTGCGCCACGTACCACTCGCTTGTAAATTCCTGCTTCTGCGTTTCCAGACGTGGTTGAACCCAACAGGGCTGGAAATGTGCAATTCATGCTGCCTGAGATGACATGATCCCAGCGTTGCCCCAGGGCAATGATGAGTTTGGCGTGCAGAAACCTGCTTTCGGCGCGGGAAGTTACATCGAACAGGGAAATTCCAGAAAGCCCTGACAGTGCGTTTGCTGGGAAGCCATTGGCATCGCTCTCTATCAGAATATCGGTGACGGGGCTTCCGAGGGCAGCTCGTAGTCGTGCCAGCCCCTCAAGGCTTTTGTCCCAATAGGGAGAAACGATAACGAGGCGCTCAATAACGTCATTGCCAATGGACGCGACGATCTGTTCGAGAAAATTGATTTCGGGACGGTCGAAGAGAAAATCGATGTCAGTCTCACCATTTCCATCGAAAGCGTCGTCGAAATCATCGCGGTTGAGCCAAGGCGTTGATCGTAGCGTTCTTTGCAAGCTGACGGGAAACCATTGATCGTCGTCGGGCACGTATCGCTGGAAATAGCCAAGCGCATGGCTGAAGAAACTCGCGTGCTCGGGTGTTTCTTCCGAGTACGTAATGCTCGCAACCAGTTCCTTGTTTCCTCCAAGGCCGAGAGCTGTGAGATTTGCCGACCCCACGATCAATCGGCCTTTCTTCTCGCCGATCAGCATTGTTATTTTGGGGTGGAAAGCGGCGGGTGCATTGACCTTGACCAGATGATAGCTGCTACCTGCAAATCGCGGCGGATCAAACTCGGAAAAGGCCTGATTGAGCATCCCACGGTCGGCAAGTACGGTGATGTTGCGACAACCTGCCCCTCTGAGCTTCGGGAATGGGATATCCTCGAAAGCCAGAGCGCCAAACGCATATGTTGTCATGAAGGCTGAATGGAATCCGCCTTCTCCGAAGGCCTCGAAGTATTTCATGCCGCTGCCAATTCTGCACGGCCTAGCTGCGTGATCCCGCCTTCATCGACCAGCCCAATGTCCCGTAAGAAATCTAGCGCCTGCTTGATGCGCGGGCTGCTCGGCGCAACGCTAAACTTGTCTCTGTACCGAAGCTGGCTTTCTTCCGGCTCCATCAGGAAGGTGTAGGCCTTCTGGTTGCGGAATTTGCGCGACGCGACCCAGAGGTGGCGTTTTAAAATCCGCTCGCGGATCATTTTCTCAACGACGCTATCAACGAGCGAGGAGCGAATATGGTCAAGGAATTTCAATTCGGTGCGAATTGACTGGAAATATTCCGCACCGCTCAATTCCTCGTCAATCAAGTTCGCGGCTTCCGACATCCTCGTGTACAAGAGTGCGATCAATGAAATGGCTGCGTGCACCTGTTCTGCGATTTCGCCCTGGTCTTTTGCAGCGAGCATGGCCTTGGCATGTTCGCGTACAATCGTCGTTGCCGCTCCATCGGTCATCCGGTCGGCAAATTCATCCCATGTTTCATCTTCGGAGACGGCAGCCGCACTGACGAGTTCGTCGGTCAAGGCGGTAAGTGTCATGCGTCGTCGGGGCGCTGCTGCGAGAAGGGTCAGCGCAGCGGACAGGATCGTCTCGTAGGCGAGGCGCATGAGATCGCACGCCTGATAGAGAAACCAAAGCTGGGAAACCTGGCTCGCGCTCCCGCCGTCGTGCAGTTCCGGCACGTTTTCAAACCAAAACCATTTCACATACTCTTGATCCGGAATTGAGTGGGATGCAGCGGAGACATCGAGAAGCATCTGAAGCGTGCTCCGCCGCTTCAGATCTATCGGACTGGGGTTGTCCAGTTTGCCAAGAATGATTTCGGTCAGGAGGTTGTGTTCGGCACTGCCAAACTTAAGCCGACTGGGCTTCATTGCCTCGAAGGACTTTAGCGAGGACAGGGCGATTTTACCGTCTGCTGCGGCTTCAAAAAAGGCGGCGGCCAGCACGCCGAGTTCGCTTGCAAAGGCATCGGCCAGCTTCAATGCCACGTCGGAACAAACGGGGTTAGGGTTCGGATCACCCGCCTTGGGGAAATGGATAAGCCCCATCTCCGACATCTGGGTGGCATAGATTGCACCAAATGCGCCGCCTTTGTTTCGCAGGTAGCGCAAGTTCTCGTCGGCGTCGGGGTCTGCGTCCACGGTAAAATCTATAACCGCAGCTTCATCGGATAGGCCGCGAGCATGGTCGAGCGTCCGTTTCGCCCAGTTGTACCCCGTGATGCCCACATCCGGTTCTTCGTATGTGCATATCAAGGCGAAGAGGGCTTCGCACTTCCGCTGAAAGACGCGGAAAACGCGCGGATCGGGATGCCTGATATTGTCTTCGTAATGCCTTAGAATGAAGGGGAAAAACGAGTAGTAGCGATATCGGAGAGTGATCGTGCTGATCCCAGGGATAATCGACTGATAAATGATCTCGATTGGCCGCTGCATTCCGAGTGGATCGAGGCCGCTATCCTGTCCCAACTCAGTCCACTCTGGAAATCCCTCTCCTAAATCCATTTAGTCACCGCCGCATTTTTGTAAAATCAACCCGCCAAACTATAGATTATCCGCGCAACGAGGATAATTTTTGGTTCTCTTCTTCTCTTCCTTCATACAGGCAGACGAGGTTTTCCGGCTCGGAGGCGAACCAAACATAGCTACCCCAGGCCAGCGTATTGACGGTCTTCTTGAAGGGAGCAGCGCTGCGATCAAGGAAAGCTGTCACAAAGGCCACGTGCTCTGGCGGGAAGCCCGCAGCTTCTGCTAGGTCGGCAAGCGCCTGCTTCCGTTCCTTTGTCACAGGACCGTCCGTGGCGACAACTTCGATAAAGACGAGCAGAGGGTGCTTGGGGGCCAAATCCGCCAGAATGATGTCTGGCAAATTCTTGTCCGCCTGTATTTCGAGACCGATGGCTTTGGCAATCTCGTCATCACGGCTGATGACCTTGTTGCTGCTTTCACTGAGAAAGACCACGGCTGGCTCGGTAAGGAAGCGAGTTGAAAATGCCTCCACAACGGCCTTGCTGATAATCGAACTCGGCCCTGGTGCCATGCGGCGGGTTTCGCCGCTTGGGAAGAGCACAAGAATACTATCACCACCTGCTGCCGCTCCTTTGCGAACCATTGCGATCCTGGCCAGCGCGCCAGCCGAGAGATTGTCCTGTCTCCATTGGGTGATGGCTTCAGTTAGCGCCTCGTCCGTCAGAGACGGAGAGAAGAGTGCGGCAAAGCTGGATTTCAGAGCATATTTGCCAAGCGGCGAAGTGGTCGGCAGTCCTTGGCGCTCAAGGACGACGCCGTTGGCGATGAAACCGTTGCGGATGGTGTCATCACGAATGGATTCACGGGTGTTCACCGCGTACCATCGGCCCGGAATCTCGCCTTTGCTATTTTTCACGGATTCCTTAGCCCACGCAAGGCGGTCGCCAGTACCATGCAACCGGGCTTGAGCGTCGGTCATTCGGGTGACTTGATCCGGCCTGATCCAGATATCCATTCCCTCTATGGCACCAACATAGAGCATGACGAATACCGTTTTGGCCGCGATTTCCCAAACGCAGTTAGCTCGATTGGGGCTGCCGTCTGGGAAGATTTCGTCAAGACGCTGGTGTATGTCCGCAACTGGCAGGATGGAAGGCAGGCTCATTTAGCGCCTCCTAGGCCATAAAGCTTGGCGACTAGGACTTCGATTTTGTCCTTCTTCGCGCCACGCTCAACGAGTTTTTGAATTGCGGCCATTCCCGCTGGATCGGGAAGCGGAAGGGATTCGAGTTCAAAAGCCGATACAGCCACACTACCGCTAACGCAGCGAAACAGCGCATCGACCACTTGGGAGTTCAGGAGCGCTGAAATTGCTGATGTGGGAACAGTCGGGGCTTCATCTATGGCGCGGATCATGTTCAGATGATTTTCCACCACGATTGCGCGATGCTTGCGCAAGAAGTTGGCTGGCAACTCAGCAGCGATCAGCCTGCGATTTTGCTCCTTTGCCGTTGTACGCTGGAGCAAAACACAGGGATGGTCGGTCACGACCCATTCCTCTCCAGCGCTAGGCAAAAACCAGGGCTTATGGTTGCGCCTTTCAGCGCGAAAATCAAATGTCCCGTCCGGTCTGACACTTTCTGCCCAGACAAGCGGAAAAGCCCCCTTTGTGGGCATATCTCGCAAGCTGCTCTTGTGACGATTCCAGACAAGCGGGCCTGTGCTGACCTTGTAGCCGTAATCACGAAGTCGATGGGGCATGGTGGCGGAGGCTGTCACCAGCGCGCTTTGGTCGCTGGACCGGGGCATCAGCCAAGGCTGGCTTAAATCGGCGGGTAGCTTAAACGCCCCTGCCGCCTTGGCTGCAAATCCTCCAGCTGCATCGGCCTTTAGGAAATTCACCTGACCCACGGCAGGTTCACCGCCGCAACGGTATGCGGCAAGGAGAGTTTCTTGCAAGACGTCCTCGAAAACGCCTTTGCGATCCGAAACAAAATCGATCACCGCTGGCGGAGCATTGTGGCCGAGCAACTGGCGCAGCGACTTAAAATACTCGCCAGCAAGAAAGCTTGTCGGCGTGACATAGGCAATCACCCCGTCTGATTTGGCAAATCGCATGGCCAGGTCGGTGAACAGACCATAGAGATTCGCATGGCCGAACAGGCTGCGCTTGTACTTATTCCGCTGTTCCGCTGTGAGTTTTATCCTACCGTAAGGCGGATTGCCGATTACCAAATCATACGGATCGCGCTCAAGATCGCGGTTTAGGCTATCACAAACCTCGATGACCTGAGGCAGGCGCATATTTGCCTTTTTGCAAAGGGGCAGAAGCGTTGATTCAAGAAATGCCTGGGACATCCATGCCGCAAACGGATCAATCTCGAAACCGCGCAACCTCTGGCCAATATTCTTAACGGCGATTTTTGCACTGCACGGTGCAAGTGCATTGGCCATCCGCCAAGCTACAGGCGCCAAAAAGGCGCCGCCGCCGCAAGCTGGATCGAGCACTTTGGCCGTATTCCAATTTACGCCTGCATCGGTTGCGATGTCGATCAGCCGCTCGCAGAGTGCTGGCGGGGTGTAAAATGCTCCAAGTTCGGAGCGTATCTCCTGTGGCATCATCCCAGTGTAGATGATCCCGATTTGGTAATTGGCCTGCAAGACAGGCAGTGTTGCGGCGGCCTGACCAGCCCGTTCTGCGATAATTGCCAGCGATTGCGGCAACTCTTCAAACTTTACGTCGGAAGGAACCCCTGGCAGCGCCCACAGCGACCCACTATCCTTCTGCAATGCGTACCAATATGCTTGGATCGTTGCAGCGACCATTGAGCGGGCAAGTGGAAGGCGGTTAGATGCCGGAACGTCGCAGGCGAGTGCCCGCGCCATGACAAGTGCGTCATGCAAAATAGCATATTGATCTGCACACATGTCGAGACGTGCGATTTTAGGTTTGCGCGAAGAATTGGTCGCCTTGAGCTGTGTCATGACTTGCCCGTTTGTTCCGCACCGAGCGTGATAGGCAGCGCGAGTTGTCCATTGTCGAGGTTCGCCAGAAATTCGATTACGGCCTGCCGACCAAGCCAAGCGAGAGAGACGCGGTTTGCCGTTGAGAGTGCTGCTAGCCTCTCGAACTCCTCGGCCTCTAGGTTGATCGTAACGCGGTGAGTTGCCGCCATATGAGCTGCTCCAGCGACTGCCGCAATCTGCAGCAGTTTGCCTCATTTTGCCGCTCTGAACTGCCCTGGTCAAGAAATTTGAACAAAGATGGAACGAATGCCACGGGGATAAATGCAGCCCCCAAAAGCCGCGCTTGGGTGAAAGCATGTCATTTCGAGGCCATATAAGCCCTGACTTTCGCTCCTACCTCAGGGAAGAGGAACCCAAGGATTGGTAGCAACTCAGGGTCTGGAGCAAGCGCCTCATCGCGCCGCTTCATACGCGCCGAGATTCCCTCAAGGCCGTCTTTGCCCATCAGCTTGTCGCGCCACTTGCCCTTCCCGTCTTGAGAAAGAAGTAGATCGTGATGGCCATAGTGCTTCACTGCATGGCCGAATGCGATCAGCAGGCGGGGGTGATATTCCGCAATCTGATGCGCAACCTGAATGAGCTTGGAGAATTTGTACCCGATAGGCGTGCCTTCGCGTGCGCTGTAAATTGCACTCAGCATGGCCTCAAATTCGAGATCGATGTCAGGCCATTCGGGCAACTCGTATTCCCATTTCTCGAAGCGCTCACAGACGTCCTGCCAAAGTGCACGATTTTCGGGGGTATGCCGAAAACGATGGCCGTATAATTTCCAAAATTCGAAAAGAGCATTTTTGTCTTCGGCGATTTCTGCATCCAGTGCCACGTGACGCTCTTCGGCAATCGCGGAAATGTGCGCTTCATAGGCGGCATCATAGTCGAAAAAATAGGTTTGCTGCCGCGCCCGATCCTGCTGCAAATCCGCAAATGGAACAATTTCACTTGTCCATATATCCGAGATTTGATCGCCATTACGTACAGGTTTTCGGAAATGGCATCGGACGTGAAATTGTTTCGCGCGTTCGGAAAGCGCCGTGGTCTCTTCGTCCACAATGATGATGTTCGATTTATTGGAAAATAGCAGATCGTCGGTTGTCATAAGGCGATACGCAGGGTCAAAGCCACCCATTACCCAGACCAACAACGCTCCCTCCTCGCGATAGAAATCACGGCGACCAACAACGACACTCAGAAAGGTCGTCGAGAGCTGGACTTCGAAAGCGAATTTGCCGCTGCCATTCTCGGATTGAACGTCAGGTTGTCGATAGCGTTTTGGATCGTCGCGGCTCTTCCACCGCTGTTCGGCTACCGTGTTCCGAAATGCCGGGTCAGCGTCCAGGCTGCGCAGCACAAGCGCCTTGATCCGCTTATGTGGTTCGCTTTCCTTGAGACCATGATACTTGCGTGCGCGAATTTGCTCTTCGGTCAGCGACGAACGGGTGTGCGCTGGGCAGGAGCCATCTTCCTCCTTGTGGCGGAAATGAAATGCGCTGCGATCCGTGCGCAAGATGATGTGAACGGGAACTTCGCAAATGGCGCAGACAAACCTTGGCTCGGCCCGTTGCATGCGACTACGGACTTCGACGCGCATTTCGATCAGCTCGGCATTGCGACATCCCTCGATCAATTCAACCGTTCCCAAGACCTCTCCCGTATCAAGGTCAATCACATCCTTGATGGCAGGATCAGCCACACATCTAGCTTGGGCTAGCGGATCGATAGGTAAAGGTGAAAAGCGGTCCATTCCAGCTCATGGTATCGCAGTACGCTGCGAGAACAATAGCTGAACATGCGTGCTGCACAATTTGGAGCGGGACGAGCTGTTTGGCTAGCGATTTAGCGCGGGTGTCCAGAGGGGCGGCGCTAGCCCCTTTCGGTCGCATCCACGGGCGATCCCGTGGCGGTATCCAATCGGCGAACGGTTGGGCTCCATGAAATGGTCGATGGGGTCGAGGGGAGCTATGAAATGCTCCCGCGCCGCGCTGGAGGCGGCTGGGTTCAAAGGGGTCAGGCACGCCCCTTGTCGATGGGGGAAGGCATACGCTTGTATGTCTGGTGGGGAGAGCCGAAGTCTCCCCGATGGCGCTGAAACGCACCGATCCTGTCTGACCCGTCGTCAGGCTGGATTGGTGATCGTAATGCGCCATTAGGCCGGAGGGGATGCAACGGGGAACGCGCAGCGGGTGCCCCTTGCCAAGATGAGCGTTTGGCAAAACCGGAGCCGAAGGCGCAGGATTTTGTAATACAAACGCACATCTTGCGGAACGTGCTAACGCTAAAAAACAGGCTCTAAAGCCGCCTAGGTGATCTCAATGGTCGCCCCAAGACCCTATTACGAAACGCGCCGTATCCTATGGCCTTGCTGGATGGCTCCATGATACCGTTCTGGCAATTCAAAAAGGAGCCGCCGCCATGCCTGATCCCGCCCTTGACCGAATGACCGAATTCGTCGGTACGTTGGTGAAGATCATGGATCAGCAATTGATCGCGGTCGATCTCTCCGACGTGAGAAATGTGCTGACGGAGACAGGCGGTCGTGGCGCGGTCGGCATCGGCGAAGCATCCGGCCCAAACCGCGCTATTGAGGCGGCAAAGCTCGCCATCCTCGATTTGGAGCGGAACATCGGGACAATCCCGCGCAGCTCGGATTGAAGCGACTGCACCTGTTCTGAGGCTATTTTCGCTTTCCCCCACGAAGAATGCAAATAGCTGGCAACGCCGCTCCTGAACCAAAGGAGGGCGCTATGCCGAAGACCAGTAATCTGACTGACGCGATGGTCGGGAAAATCCTGATCCTGAATATCCTTTTCCATGTGCTCTCGGGCATCTTCACGGGGGTATGGATCGCAGACCTCGTTGCCCCGACTGGCGAAATGACCCTGCTGACATGGTTGGAGACAATCATGTCGTCGGTCGCGATTGCAGCGGGGCTCTCTTACGGCTCATACATTGCTCTGACCCACATTCCGACACTGCCTAGCGCGAAGCGCAAGCAGGTGATGGGCATTTTCGTCGCGGCCTATCTTGCGGTCGCAGCCATGCTCGGCATTGCCTCGTCGTCAGTCCTTGCCTCGGCCTCGGGCGAGGTTGCCCATATGGAAACGGCACTGACCACCCAAACCGAGGCGACGCAAGCGCGCCAGCGTGCTGCGGCCTCTCTCATCAATCGTTCTTCGGTGATGAACGATTGCGTGAGTTCAGCGGGCAATATGAGCGCCCAGGAAATCGGTACGGGCGTCTATAGCGGTGAAGGCGGGAATATCGGCCAGGTCGCAACGGCACTTACCAATATCAGTCAAGGCTGCGCGAATGCGCGGGCCACGATCTTTGCAAGCCGCGCAAAACTGGAGCGGCTGTTCTTCAGGATCGACCGACTTCTGATCGACACGCGGCGCGTGATCGACAGCGACATGGAGCGGCACGAGAAGATGGTTGCTGTGCGCAAGAACGGCGAAAACTTCACGCGCCTGACGCGTGAAGTGAATGACGCGCTTCCCGTTGAAGCCGTGCAGGCGGTGGCGGATGCTATGCGCAAGGACTGGCTGGCAGCGGGCCTGCCACCGTCCGCTGCCGCCGCGATCACGCATAACTTCGACGGCATGGCCGAAGAGCTGACGGAAGGGCTCGATGATATCGCGGCTCTGAAGGAAGAAGCGATCCCCACCATGCCTGTCGTGTCGAACATGGCCTATCTGGCCCTTTACCCTGAAGCGACAATCGCAGCTATTGCCGTTGGCGCTTGCATCGAGCTGATCCCGCTCGGCGGGATCCTGCTCGGCTTCGTGATGGTCACGCAGAAGGGCGCGGGCGGTGGCGGCAGTCTGCCAAAACCTGCCGAACCGCCAAACCTGCCGCGACGCGTCGGGCGGCCGCGAAAAACCTGAGCGGGGATCAAACAAAGGTGATGCGGGGCGATGGCAACATCGCCCCGCATTTTTTGTCACCACCATGCGTAGTAGGCGACGGCATTGCCCTTCGTGAATTCCTCGCGGGCTTTGGCGACGAAGGCGAGATCGTCTTCGGTCTCCGATCCGTCGGTCACGCCGAAGAAGAAGCCTGAGGTATCGGGCAAGTCACCTGCCTTGATGGCTGCTTCGAGCGCGTCGATGTCCTCGGGCGTAAGTTGCAGGGTGCTGACATTGAAATCTGCATCCTTGCCGCCCTTGGCGAGATAGAGTTCTTCCATCCAGCCGTGCAGGTTCGGGTGCTTGCGCCAGTAGTGGATGCGCGGGCAATCGCCTGGGCGTTCGTCGAGGATTTTGATGTCGAAATCGACAGGCGGGATATTCTCGTCGGTCGGTATTGAGTGGGCATACATATCAAGTCCCATGATGGTCTCCTTTCAGTTGCACCGCCCGACCATTCGGGCGGCTGATGGAGACCTGCGGCCCACGCCGTTCTTCGCGCGGGCAACGCCCCAACACGGGGCACGTCAGTGTCGTGGTGCGGGCCGGGGCTTGCCCGCCTGAGCGAAGCGGACGGGGGCAAGGGTTGACGTGGATTCAGCCGCTGATGGTCGAGCGTTAGCATGGGACCATTTTTGAGGGCGATGTTTGCTTGATAATCCGTCGGGTGAAGTTCCGATCATTGCGAAAGGTATCAAAACACTCTATGAAATCGAGGGGTGTTTTTGAGGGAAGTTCGGTGGCTAGAAAATCAACGAGTCCCAATCGCAAGCTTGCTGTCGTCTCGGACGATGCAACGCGGCTGGATGAAGGCTCACCCGAGGCACATAGAAGTATTGCGCGCAATCTAAGTCTCAGGGAGAAAACTCCCGATTACACAGACCCTGTCGAGGCAGCGCACCTCAAAATGCAGATCGAGGAAATTCGAAAAGAGTTTGATGGCGGTGATGCGCCGTGGCCAAAGCACGATGCGCTGTTATCAAAATTTTATAGCGAAACTCTGCTAAAAATACTAAAATATCAAAGGATGAGAGATTTTGAGGAGCGGTTTATTGAATTGATGAAATCTGTGGCAGCTGAGGCCATCGATGGAACATCATTGGATGAAAATATGCCTGAAGCTATTGAGAGTTTGTTAAGGGCACATTTCCACAGAGCACATGAATTAAACAAACCACCAATTCCCACAATTAAGTATCGTCCTCGTGTGGATAAGATAATACCGTTCCTGTATCTAATATGGTCCGATTGGATCGCAAGCGGACATTTCACGAAAGCGGTTTTGAGGCAGAATGATAAGCCCGCCTATACTGCATTGCAGAATTGGCTTCGTACCAATGAAATGCCAACCGTTATCGCTGCTAGAAACTTCCGGGAAGTAAACGACGAGTTCGTCCAGCGCGAGTGGTTCCATCGCGACGAGGTCGTACGCGCTACCGGAGCCTTATATCGCCGTGCACCAGAGGAATAAAACACACACCGTTGACGAAGAGTGTTGACCCATCGTCACGAATCACGCATAAGCTCCTTCTGAGAGATGGCCATCCCTCGTTCCGGCGTTTCAATGGTGAAGCGTCGCACCAATCCCGCTCCGGCGGGCATGAGGGAGCAAGGCGATGGCACTACGTTTTGGACGCGCCCTTGGGCGCGGCGTTTCGACCGCAAACCTGCGGGTTCTTCTCAACCATCAGGACATTGCTCCGAGGTCGTTTGACCTGACCCTGCGCGGCCCGGTTCGTTGTTGGCGAAGGAGGCGAAGCTATGACTGAATGGCTCACCCCCGAAGCCCTCCAGGCGCTCGCCGCGAACGACAACGATCCTGTCGGGATCGTTCGTATCCCTCCGTCCGATTTGCTGCTGACCAAAGCGGCAATCCGGCGCATGGCCATCGCCTATCGGGCGCTGCTTCCATGCAGCCGCTACAAGCTTGTCGATCTTCTCGACGAGATTGCATGGGGCTTCGAAGGCACGATCATCAGCGCGGAAGGGCGGTCCATCGATCCGCTTTCGATCTGCGCGGACACGATCATGCGGACCGATGAAGACCCGTGCTGCTCATGGCTTGGCGCATTCCTGCGCTTTGGTACCCATGAGCCCAAGCAAGCGCCACAGAGGCGCACGCTGCCGCGCCTGCAACTGCTCTATGTCGCGCTTGCGATCCGCTATCCTGCGGTTGCGGCCCGCGTCACGGCATAACCACAAAAGGCATGGGGTTTCCCCCATGCATCAAGCAAAACTCTGGCTCCTGTCTGGCGACATCAACGTCGGACAGGAGTTTTTTTCATGAGCAATCAATACGCAATGGATTACGGAGGCGACGCACCTCAGCAAAGCGGAATGGTAGTCGCTCCGCAAATGGTCGCGGGACAGCCGTACCAAGTTGTGATGCCGCCCCAGAAGAAACGCGTATCTGCGGGGGTCGGCATGTTCATCGGGATGATCTTGTGCATCGCGATCCTCTACTTGGCAGAGATGTTCGCGCCGCCTGAGCTTCGTCCCTCGACGCTCACGGGTTCCTACAGCGGGCGATACTCAGCCGAGATCAAGGCGCATGATCTCGAAACCCATGCTGCGTATCATGACTGGGCCGAAGAGGTGAAGGTCAGCGTCGCGCAGCAGCAAGAGCAATACCGCGCCGCCGCGCAAGGCATGCTGAACAACTATCAGGCGGCCTATGATCGCTCGCGCATCTATGCGCAAACGACCGCGCAGCTCCAGCAGGACTATGTAAACCAGCGCACCGATATCGCGCGGCAGCAGCAGGGCACGGACCAGCTCGTCGTCAATATGGCGCGCCTCTGGGGGCGCGTGGTCAATGTCATTGAGCCCGGCAGCGGCGATGACGCGCTCGCCTATGCCGATAGCATCGGGAGCGAGCTTCAGGACGAACTGAATTCTGCCGTCCAGAACGGTGTCACGGTCTCGGTCGATGGCTGGGACACAGGACTTCCGCCTCCTTCAGAAGTGCGGGCAACGATTGAGGCGATGCCGACGATCACCTTCCCTGATCTGCCCGAAATCAGCCGAGACGCGCAAAGCGAAGGCGAGGAGTAGAGGCATGCGGCTGGAACAGATGGCAGCGTTTCTGCCGCGCCTTTTCTCCATGACGCGCGAACTCGACCGCGCCGAGCGGGAAGAGGAAGCGCGCCAGCGCGCCGCGTGGCAGCAATATCTGATGGCGATTGCCGCACCTTCGGGGCAACTCGGAGACGGGCGGCTCGCCAATCTGGGTGACCTGAAAGCCGCTGGCCTCCTAGAGGCTGGCGGGCTCTTTCTTGGGGCGCTGCAAGGGCAAATGCTTTTCTTTGGCGGCGAAGGTCATCTCCTGACCTATGCCCGCACGGGCTCTGGCAAGGGACGAGATCTGGTCCTGCCAAATCTCGCCCATGTTCGTGATCGCAGCCTGATCGTTGTGGACGTGAAGGATGGCGAGAACTGCTTTGCCTCACGCGAGCATCGCGAAGAGACGCTTGGGCAACCTTGCATCTACCTCAATCCGTTTGGTCTGCTCGGCTTGCCCAATACCCGCATCAATCCGCTTCAGGTTCTCATCGACATCGTGCGCGACGGCGGGGAGATCGACACGCAAGCGGACGAGATTGCCCAAACCATTCGCCCCGTGAACCCCAAAGAGGGCGAAAGCTGGGTCGGTAAAGGATCGGTGCGGCTGATTTCGGTGCGCGCCGAATATGCGGCGCATTTTGATCCTGTGAATTGCACGCTCGGCGGTCTGTGGAAGTTTGTGAATGCGTCGAATGCGGAGCTGGAACGCGAGTTTCAGCTCATGGCGAGCTGCGGAATCGAAGGGATTGCGAGGAAGGCGGCGGCCATGGGTGCAACCTATGCCGACGCGCCAAAGCAATTCGAGGCCTATCGGTCGGACGCAATCGAAGCGCTCTCGGCCTTCGAGATCGGCAAGACGCTGGATCGGGCAACCTCTGCCCATGATTTCGACTTTGGGCGGCTCAAGCATGAGCCCTGCACGGTCTATCTCATCACGCCTTCGGATAAACTCGGGGTCGCCGCGCCCTGGGTAAGCCTTGTCGTCAACTATGCCATTGAGGCAATTGCGCGCGAGCGCGGCTCTGTCCGCACGACATTCATTTTAGACGAGTTTCCTCAGCTTCCGCCTGCGCCTGCCATCATGAAGGCGCTGCGCCTCTATCGGGGCAAGGGCATTCAGCTCTGGTTCTTTGCGCAAGGCCGCTTCTCGATGGAGGGGCGCTGGTCGCAGGATGCCGTCAAAGAGATCGAGGATCAGGCCTCGATCCTCAATATGACGGGTATCGAAGACCCTTCGATGATGCGCGATGTGGAGCGATGGTCTGGCAACCGCACCATCGTCACAAGAGGCCAGAATATCGGTGGCGGCGCCGTGGAAAGCGCTGGCACCAATCGCGGCGAGAGCCGCAGGCCTGTCCTTCAGGCCGAAGATATTCGAGGGATCGGTGCGGGGCGACAGATCATCAAAATAGCAGGGCTGCCCCAGCTCGCGGTCTGTGACCGACTGCCCTTCTACGAGGTCGAGCCTTGGAAATGGCAGATTGGCGACACGCGCAAGCTGCATCAGGGCGATCTCTGAGCGGCTATCTTTCCATAATCGGGAGTTGTGGCTTCGGCGAAATCCGTCCGAAGCCTAAGGCCTATATCGTTTTTCTCTAATATCTAATGTTTCCATAAGTTTGCATAATCCAAACTTCACGTGGTAAAATGGAATTGTGATCGTAATGATCGCGATTTGGTGACGTGTGGAGGGAGACCTTTCCCCCAGAATGGGCAATCTATCAGAGTATCTGAGACCCGCGTTTGAAACTGTTTAGTTGCCGTCTTGGGACGGCGAAAGGGACATGCGGGTGTCGCTGCTTACGCCAGAAGAGTTTGCCAAGTGCCGCGCGTGCATCGGCCTTGATATGGCCGATGAGGACAAGGACGAGCTGATCCGCATTGTGGATGGCATCGTCTCATCTTTCGTCGATCAGGCTTTCGGGCTGCACCCCGTCCAGCACTCATTGTCTGCGCGCGCAAATAGGCATTTTCAAGGGGACCAAGATCATGATAGTCTTGATTTGTTCCAAGAGACTAGACCTGTTGACCTCGATGCCGAGGGCGCGAGTAACACCCTAGAAGGCCCCGAGGGGCAGGTATCGCCATGACAATGAAAATAGGAAAGAAAGCGGTCATCTACTGCCGCGTCAGTACCAAAAAACAATCCCGTGAAGGCAATGGGCTGGAGAGCCAGGAAACCCGTTGCCGTGAATATGCCTCTTACAAGGGGCATGATGTCGTGAAGGTCTTTCGCGACGATATGTCGGGCTCGCTTCTCGGGCGTCCCGGCATGAATGACATGCTCGCCTTCGTGCGCAAAAACAGGCGCGATGAGGTCGTCGTGATCATCGACGATATCAGCCGCCTCGCACGTGGCCTTCAGGCTCACCTTCAGCTTCGCGCCGAAATCGACAGGGCGGGCGGGACGCTTGAGTCCCCGTCCATCGAATTCGGCGAGGACTCCGACAGCATCCTTGTCGAGCATCTGCTCGCAAGCGTGTCGCAGCACCAGCGCCAGAAGAACGGCGAGCAAGCCAAGAACCG
>OFDC01000670.1_pt1 | contig 23117 bp, 13 predicted proteins | sample 1520941 | NCBI WGS metagenome assembly OFDC01 (sample SAMEA94258168, study PRJEB24077) | hot springs metagenome | biome: Aquatic biome; feature: Water | place: India | collected 2012-12-06 | depth 5 m | reverse complement strand
CGTGGCCGGAACCGCGCACCTGGTTCTTCTACACCAACAACGACGCGGTCTGGCGACTGCGCGAGCCCGGCGACAGCGTTTACGCCGATCAGCTGCGGCGGTTCCTGCTCGATGGCGAGCCCCAAGACCACGCCCTGTTTCTGAACGATCCCTTCTGGCGTGACCGGCTGTTCGGTGCCGGAGCAAGCGACGAGATGCCGACCATGCGACCCACGAACCTCATCCTTTATGGCCCGCCCGGAACGGGCAAGACCTATCGTACGGCGCAGGATGCTGTGCGGCTGTGCGGCGAAGTGGTCCCGGAAGATCGCGACGAGCTCATGCAGCGCTACGAGGAATTGTCCAAGGAGGGACGCATTCGGTTCGTTACCTTCCACCAGAGCTTTTCCTACGAGGAATTCGTGGAGGGGCTGCGCCCGGAGACAGCTCCAAACGATGGGCAGGAAGGCCAGGCTGGGGGCTTTCGCCTTGAACCGCGACCCGGAATCTTCCGTGAGCTCTGCGCGGTGGCCAGCGAAGCTGCAAAGGGAGCAGCTGAGCCCGGCGGATCATTCGATTTCGCCGGCAGGAACTTCTGGAAGATGGGCCTCGGCCAGATCGGCGTCGAGGACAGCGTCTATGATGCCTGTATCGCTGGGGACTATGTCGCTCTCGGTTGGGGTGGCGATGTTGATTGGTCTGACGCCCGGTTTGCGAGCCTCGAAGCCATTCGAGAGGAATGGGCCAGTTCCCCCCGCGAGAATGAGCAGCCCAGCAATGTGACGCAGCTTCATCCGTTCAGGAATACGATGAAAGTGGGCGACATCGTCGTCGTCCCCTTCGGCAACAAGGCATTCCGAGCGGTCGGTGAGGTGGTCGGCGAGTATTACTTCGCCCAGGATGGTGACCCGACCTACTATCACCGGCGGCGGGTTCGCTGGTTGAAGGTGCTTGATGAAGCTCTCCCCCTCGACACCATCATCGAAGGAGACTTCATGCAGCGCACGTTCTACTCGATTGCGTCAGGCCGGGTGAACAAGGAGGCATTGGCCAGACTGGTTCGCCCCGTCGAAAGCGAAGGGCAGTCGCCTCGCCCTTCAGGTGCTGCGCAGCAATTCGTTCTGATCATCGACGAGATCAACCGCGCAAACGTATCCAAGGTCTTCGGCGAGCTGATCACGCTCATCGAGCCCGACAAGCGGCTCGGCACGCCGAATGCGCTGAAGGTCCGGCTGCCCTATTCGAAGCGCGAGTTTGGCGTGCCTTCCAACCTCCACATCATCGGCACCATGAACACGGCCGACCGCTCGATTGCGCTGCTCGATACCGCGCTGCGTCGGCGCTTTCGGTTCGAGGAAATGGCGCCCGACACGTCGATCCCGGCCTTCATCGCTGCCGAGGATTCTACCGGGCTGCCGCTCGGCGACGTCCTCAACACCATGAACCGACGGATCGAGTACCTCGTCGACCGCGATCACCGCATAGGTCACGCGTTCTTCATCGGCTGCGAGACCAAGGCTGACGTTGATGCGGTGATGCGCGACAAGGTCATACCGCTTCTGCAGGAATACTTCTTCGACGACTGGAACAGGCTCGCGGCCGTGCTCGGCGAGAAGGACAAGGGCGGCAATTTCCTCACCTGTGATGTCATCGAGGACCCGATGGGTGAGGGCGGGGAACCGCTGAAGAGCTGGCGGGTGCGCTCCTACTTCGATGAGGGGGCCTATACCCGGCTCGTGTCCGGGCGCGCCGCATCGCCCTCCGATCTGGAGGGCCAAGCTTGAGCGGGGCGCAGCCGATCTTTCTGCCCGGCGTGCCCGAGGACAAGGTGCGCGCAATCTATGGGCGTGCCGCGGGCAACGAGATCGCCAGCGGCAAGTTCGCCAGCCCGCAGAGCAGCGCGGCGCTGGCGGCGAATGGCTTCGGATGGTTCCTTGACCGGCCCGGTAATTGTCCGTTGTTTGCACCCGTCGCCGACCTTGGCGGCCCGGTCACGGCCGTGGAGATCGAGCGCGAACTGCGCTTCCCTTGGAGCGGCGGGCGTCATCCATGGCTGGATGCGGTCGTGTGGACCGACACCCATGTCATCGGCGTCGAATCCAAGCGCTTTGAGCCCTATCGCGACAGCAAGGTTGCAGAGCTGGCCGATGCCTATGATCGCGACGTCTGGGGCGAGGGCATGCAGGGCTGGTGCGCCATGCGCGACCTGCTGCGGGCGGAGCCTCGGCGCTACAAGCATCTCGACGCTGCGCAGCTGGTGAAGCACGCGCTGGGCCTTGCGACCGAAGGCAATCGGTCGGGCCTGTCGCCGGTGCTGGTCTATCTCTACGCCGAGCCGAAGGATGCTTGCCGTAACCCGCAGGAGGCCTTCCTCGCCCACCGCCGCGAGATCGAGGATTTTCACAGCATCGTCGCCGGCAACCGGGTGCGCTTTGCCGCCTGCTCCTGGCGCGGATGGCTGGCCTGTTTCACGGGCGAGGCGGCCGATCACGCCCGCGCGGTGCATGAGGCCTTCGCGCCGTGACGCACCTGACGATCCACGAATGGGGGCATGCCAAGTTCGGCGAGCGCGGGCTCACCCGCGAATATGCCCATGCGCTCCATGCCGCGGCCTGCGAACACCCGCTGGCGCATGATGATGCGACCAATATCCTCGTCCTTGGCCGCGACCGGATCATTGCCCGCCAGATGGTGGGGATGGTCTCGGCCAAGGGATGCAGCCTCGAAATCCTCCCCAAGGTCGATCCCGATGTGGGGGCAGGGGAGAGCAACGACACTGTTCGTGGCCGCCTCGTGCGGATGCTCGACGTCGCTCTCGGGCTGGACCTCGATATTGGCGCCGAAGCCGCCATCGCCCGGCAGAAGAACACCCTGCTCGAAATCCTGATCGACGCCTTTGCCACGCGCCTGTTGGCCGAGGTGCGGCGCGGGCTGCCGCGTGCCTATATCCAGTGCGAGGAAGATCTACCGGCCCTGCGCGGGCGCCTCGACGTCACGCGCCAGTTCACCCGCAATGCGGTGCGGCCCGATCGGCTCGCCTGCCGGTTTGACCAGCTGGAGGCGGACACGCCGCTGATGCGGATCATGGCGGCAGCGACCGTATTCCTTGCGCGTCACACGCGCTCGCTCGGCACCCGACGCAAGCTCGACGAGCTTCGCCATGCCCTGGCTGATATCCCGTTGATGCCGATCACGCGACTACCGTGGCAAGCGGTGCGGATCGATCGCACCAACCGGCGCTGGGAGGCGCTGTTCCGGCTTGCCCGCCTGCTGCTCCAGCGCGACTGGCAGGCCACCCACCATCAGACCAAGGCCCCCGAGGGTCTGACCCTGCTGTTCCCGATGAACGACCTGTTCGAGAAATACATCGCGGTGCTGCTACGCCGGGCGCTGGCGGGGAGCGGGATCGAGGTGATCGACCAGGGCGGCCACCGGGCCTGCCTTGGCACCTACACCGGCGCGCATATCGACAGCGGCGAGGTGTTCCGCACCAAGCCCGATATCATGCTGCGCCGTGGCCGGGAGATCGTGGCCATCATCGACACCAAGTGGAAGAAGCTGAGCCTCGACCCGCTCGACCGCAAGCACGGAGTGAGCCAGGCCGATGTATATCAGCTGATGGCCTATGCCCGGCTCTACCGAACGGATGAGCTGATGCTGCTCTACCCGGGTCTGCCAGGGCAGGGCTGCGACAAACGTGCAGAGTTCGGCATGGCCGGCGGCAGTGAGCGGCTCAGGATCGCGACGGCGGATGTCTCGCTGGACGAGAAGGTTCTGGTGGAAGCACTCCGCGGGTTGGTCATGCCGCCCGAGATGATTGCGCCTGTGCGGTCGGCGATGACGGCGTGTTAGGGCGCTGATGGGACGCAACGCAAAGCTCGACCGGCTGCTGACACTGGTAAAGGCGCTAGGCGAAAGCGCCGAAGGTCTTACGCTCGACGAGATGGCTGAGGTGATCGGCGCCAATCGTCGCACCGCCGAGCGGCTGCGTGATCTCATCCTCGTCCACTTCGATCTCGAAGAAAGCGTCGACGACCGCCACAAGCGTTTCCGCATCCCCGGCGCGCTTCCGTCTCCGTTCACCCAGCCCAATGTCGCCGAGATTGCAGCCCTGCAATCGCTCGCCGATACGGCGCGCAAGGCGGGATCGGCGCAAGCAACGCTGCTCGAAAGCCTCCTCGGCAAGGTACAGGCTGGGCTCAGGCGCGAGGTGAAAAGCCGCATGGCACCCGACCTCGACCCGCTCGTCCGCCTTCAGCGCCATCATGTCCCCGCTGGCCCGATGATCGAACATTCGCCTGAGACCGTGGCGCAGGTGCAAGGCGCGATGATGGCGGGGATGTGCCTCGAATTCGATTACCTTGCGGACGGCGCGACAGAGCCGAAATGGCGGCGCGTGATCCCGCTCGGTCTCATACACGGCCCTGCTACCTATCTGATCGGCAAGATCCCCGGTCGCGATCTTGAGCCTGCGCCATACCGTCTCGATCGGATCACCGAAGCGCGGGTGAGCAATCAACCCGGTGCGGCGGGCGATGATTGGGACCTCGACCAGTGGATGAGCGCAAGCTTCGGCATCTGGCGAGAGCAGGGCCACGAAATCGTCCTGCGCGTTGCTCCCGAAAGCGCGCAGCGCGCGCGCAAGTGGCGTTTCCATCCGCAGCAGGTGATCGAGCAGGACGGCGAGGAGCTGGTCGTGCGCTTCAATTCCGGCGGCCTGCGCGAAATTGCCGAGCACCTGTTCACCTGGGGTGGCGAGGTGCGGATCGAAGGGCCGGAGGAATTGCGAACCATGATGCGCGACCGATTGGAATTGAGCGCAGCAGCAATAGGGATACTTCCGGTGCCTCTGCCCAAAGTTTCCGACGGCCAGCTGCCATAGGCTTACATATCGAAGAATGCGCACCCAGAGGACGATAAGGTGTTGCTGACGAGTGCTCTGTCCAGAAACAGGTTCCGAGATTCGCAGCTAGTTTCTGGTATCAGCAAACAACTATGACAGGCCGCTCCGTGAACGGCACGATCATCGGAGTGGTTTTCTGGGCTGTTTTCCGAACAAATTGGGTCGCTTGAGCAAATCCTGAGCTTGTCGAGTGCAAGCATGATAATCTCGGCGAGCCGCGGGGTTATTGCGAGCAAACCTCCTAGCGTGCCCTGGGCGCCCGCAGTAGCTGTGTAAAGCAGAAGGCCGTAATGGTTGTCCCCGTTTTGGCCGGGCAGCGCATAAATCCGTTCCTTCAGCGCTGTTGTGGGGTAGCCGCACTCCAAGGCCATTTCGCTCATCAGGGAATGGCTGAAGGCGTGAAGCATGAAGTACGCAGTGCCCGGATAGTCTGGGAGCTTGGGGCGGCTTTGGAAGCGGCGCTCAGCCCACCTGTCGAAGCCTTTGCGCAGCGTTTCCTCTCGAGCCTGTACGCCCGGACTCCCAAGCCATTTCGCCACCCTACCAGCGTCAAAGGTGAGGAAGATACCTTCGCCAAACTGCTCGATTGCAGGGAGCCAGGAGAGTTCGCTCGCAAGCGAAGCCCCGTCGACCGAGATGTTGATTTCCTCTATGTCGCCATCAATCGCTGTGGGCGCCGCCTCAAATCGGGTGAAGCCGTAAAGGCAGGACACTTCTCGCAGCCGGTGGACTTTGACCACGGATGAGATCCCAGCGAGGCGGTCTTCATTCCCTCCCCAATCATGGCGATCGAGGGTCTCTGCATGGAGCTTTGCATCGCTCCGATTTTCTCCGATCACCTTGCGGCCCGAAGATAGCATTTCGAATTCCGCGTACTTGGGCTTCTTGTCGAGGCTTTGGAGTACGTTCTTCTCGTGGCGCTCGATTGCATCGAATAATTGATCGTCTGCAATGCCCTTGAAGGTTTCTGCGATCAGATCATCGAACATTCGAAGAGCTGCGATCAAATCTCGGCTCGTCACTTTTCGGAGCTTGTCCCAATGCTCCTGAACCTTGCGGGTCAGCTCATCTTCCGCGGCGGGGAGAGAGATGACAGTCAGGACCTGCGGGAAATAGGCATTCGTTGCGCTCCGCGTCAAAAAGCGCAATGTCTCGGTACATCCGCCCTCAGCATCGCGATCAAGCCACGGCTGCTTCCCACGACAACGGCCGAAGCGACCAGAGACTTGCGCGTTCTCGAGGGATATGCTGCGACCGCAGCCACAGACAATGCGGATGTTTCTCGGGTCACCTGTCGTACCCTTTTCTTCAAGCCAAAGAGGCTCGGCACACTTTTCTCCGGCATGAATTTGCCATGGCCAATCGATATCCTGAATGTGGCCCTTCTTGCATGCAGCAACGAAGCGGATCGGCGTTACATCGACCTTCTTGCCCTTGTCGGACATGAACTTGTTCCGGCCACTTGACGGGTCAAGATGCTCCCAATGCACCAGACGTCGCCTTCGCCCGCCTTGGATCTGCTCATCTTCGTTTACGATGAACCAGCAAGGGAAGATGGTGGCGGCGATGCCCGGCGGCTCCCGTCCCGGCAGCTTTGGATCTACGGGGGGCGACCTCAGCGATAGCTTCGTCCCTGGCGCGATTGGACCTCCTTCTTGGCTCAATCGCTCTTCAAGCAACTGGACCGCGCGGGGTTCACTGATCGAGTTCCAGCTGCCCTTTGTGCTCATATCCCAGCGATCCAGACCGCCGATGATAACCGAGCGGGACGGCAGGTCGACCATGGCCCCAGGGCCATAGGTTGTGATGACCTGAGAAAGGCGGAGTTCCGATTTTGCAGAGGATTGGCTCATAGGTTCAAATCTCCTGCGTTACCGATAGGGCGCCCGTCTGGGCCCTTCGGCTTCAGTCGTACAGCCGGCTCGACGTCACGCATGCTCCATCCAGCTGTAAACTTGTGATACTGTTCGCTCAACTCGCTGAGTTCTTTGGCCAAGGGGGCGTGGAGCAAGCCACCTGCGTCTCGTTTGTCGTAGGAGAATGAGCCACCTGCGATGGTTTGCTGCTCGACCAGTGTTTCCCAATCGGCGAACAAATCCATAATCTTCTGACGAAGTGCGGATGCCCCACCAACAACGGCATCACCGGAACGCTCGCAAAGGTAATCGGTAATCTGCATTTGCAGGTCAGCGTTGTCAGCGATTTCGCGCGCCGCAAATGATGGCGTCATGCTTGGCTGCAAATGCCGGGCCAAGGCTACGACGATCGCTGCGAGCGCGCGATCCATGGCGCGAGCGGACCAAGGTGTGACGCTTGTGGCTTCCACCGCACGATAGAAGCTTTCGTGGAAATGGGTGAACTGTTCGAAATGCATTCGATCGCGGGGCTTATGCAAATTCAACACCGCAAGAACGAGCCCAGGGCGGTTCGGGTCTCGGCCCACCCGGCTCGTGGCTTGAATGTATTCGGCCGCCGTCTTCGGTTGGCCCTGCATAAGCATCAACCCCAAGCGGGTGATATCGAGGCCTACCGAGATCATGTTGGTGGCTAGAGCGACATCGACATGTTGCGAAGAGTCGGAGAAGGGCCTCTCGAGGCGCTTTTTCGCCTCGGCGACTTCATCGGTTGAGACCCGAGAGGTCAGCTCCAGCGGTTCGCCAATGCTCCGGTTTGAGAAGGGCTGGGCATTTGGCAAGATACGGCGGCGCTGATCTCCGTAATTGGACAAACCAGCTCTGACCTCGTCCTCCACAATCCGACGAGCGCCACCAAGCTCACGGAGTGCATTGAAATAGCACAATGCTGACATGTAGGGGTCGGCGGCGCCACCTGCCTCATCATCCAAGGACGCTGCTGCCGCCAAGACGGACATAAGTGTCCGCAGATAGACGAGCTTCGGGCCGCGCCCTCCGGCCGCAATGCCCGCATACCATCGCGCAGGGGATCGAGCCTCAGCGACGGTTTCAGCAAAAAAGCTGTCCGTTCGAGAGAGGCCAGGCGGAGGGAATATCTCTGTGTTGGGCCGATCAAAGAGTGCTCTAATTTGCTCGCTGGCTCGGCGAACAGTTGCGGTCGATGCCACAATCTTTGGGCGAACAAGCTTCCCGGCACACTCGCGCGATGCTAAACGATCGATAGCCGCCTCGTACAGACCAGCCACGGTACCAAGCGGGCCCGAAATCAAATGCAATTCGTCCTGGATGATCAGGTCTGGCGGGTCGAGGAAGAAGCCGTTGTCCAGCGGTCGTCCGCCTCTCGGTTCGGCGGCGCCATAGAACCCACTCAGATCGTAACGATCAACGTGGCCGAAGAAGGCGCCCGCCTCACCTCGCCATGGAAGCGACGCAAATTTATCGACTGTCGCAATGATGAACGAAGGAAGCCGACGGTAAATGGACTCATCGACGATCACCAGCGGCAGGGCCCGATCACCAGTGAATGCGCATGCGACATTTGTGCAGCGCACCTCGAGATTTTTCGGTTGATCGCTGTTCGGGACGCAGTGGAAGCTGTCTGGAGAAAATCCGGTTCCGCACCACGGGCACTGCTTGATGGGGGCAGGGGCGCGCTTGTCTCTACCCATCTTGTATGCGCGGACACGTTTCACGGCGGTGCCGTCGCCACTGTTGCCTTTGCCTCCAAGTGCATTGGGCGAGGCATCAGAACCGACCCAAAGACCGATTTCGATGGGCCATTCCCCCAAGAGCCGCCGCCCGTTCTCCGTGTAATTCGGCCCGGTCCGGAGTAGCTCGAGGGCGCAGACAAGTCCTGCAGCGCGTCCAAGCTGATCTAGGGTAAGCAGACGCAAAGTGTAGCGCATGATGACGCTAACCCCAGCACCAAGCAAGCCGGGCCCGGTTAGGCGGCGATATGCAATGGAAAATGCCGCGAGCCCCAGGTAGGCTTCCGTCTTGCCGCCGCCCGTAGGGAAAAAGAGCAAATCCACGATCTCGCGATCTTCGTGCTGCTTTTGCGCTAGTCCGGCAAGGTTCAAGAGTACAAAGGCGAGCTGGAAAGGGCGCCATGCTGGTGCGCCGGTTGCCTCAGGCGCTACTCCCTGTGCGACAGCATTCCGCTGACGGGCAGCCATCTCCATCGCGCGGTTCATGATCTCGAAGGCGCGACGGACTCTGTCATTACTGCCTAGAAGCCGGATGCCTTCCGCAATACGGCTTGCCGCCAATTCCTGTGCCTTGATCAGTCCGTCCGCTACTTCAACCCGGCGAGCCGCCAAGGCAATTTCAGGGTCCTTTGATTTCAATGCGGTCTGTGTGGACGTCCACCTTGAATAGGCAGCGACCAGCGGGTTCAACCGTTCCGTAAGATCTGATGCTCCAAGCGCAGCTAAAGCCGCGAGTTCATGCATGCGGAACTCGACGCCATCAACCTTGGTCGGCTCAACCCGCTCTACCGCTGCTCTCGGCATGGCAGTCGTCCGCACCGTTCGAACGACACCATCTTTATCTTTGTCGAAACAGACCGCTGCATTCCGCCCGACCGCATAAGCGGCAACATCGCGGTAATGGAGATCAGCAAGGCGGTCATCTGGATCGCTCGCGTTGTACCGCGACAAATCATGTTGAGGACAGAAGCCTGCCGCACTGTACAGCGAAAGCTCGACCTGGAACGCAAAGGTGAGATCGCCATATCGCCGCGCCACCCAACGGCGCTTGTTGGTCGCGAACACGCTAATGACGTTCTGCTCGACTTCCTTGCCACCGGGTGGTGTGATTGTCATTCGCCGGCTCTGGATCGAGATCTCCAATGCACCGCCGCCCGGTACACCAACGGGCGAGCTATCCGGGACAATGTGACGTTGGAACTCGCCTGAGGGCGGGACCGGAATTTGCATCCGAACTCTTCGCGGCCGCCTAACCCACTCGATGTTGGGCTGGGATGAGTCGTTGCCCTCCAGAACCGCCGCAGGCAGCGGGGGCTCTGCCAAATAATCGCCCCAGTTCAACTCGATCTCGATGTCACGGGCCTCAACCGGCAAGATTGCGGTCATGCCGATCGACGAAGGAAGAAAGCGCTTCTGCGTGTTAGGTGGTTCGGGGTTCTCGTCGTCGCCTGCTGCACCGCCGGCACCGTTGCCCGCCGGCTCCAGCGCCAGATTGTCCTGCCCCTCAATCGGGTCGACTTCGATCTCTTCACTTTCATCTGAAGGCGCGATGAAGCCTGTCAGATACCAGCGAGAAGGATTGTCGCGCAGGCGCTCCTCGGCAAGGTCGCTGTCGTTGTAGCCGTCTGGCGCGTGGGCTGCCGGTCCCACGAGGTCACGGCGCAAGCGGTGAAAGAGTTCCGTCCGAACCTCTATGCTGTTCATCGCTAAAGCCCTTCCATCGCATACTCGGCGAGGACTCGATCAAGCCAAGCCTTCGTGTGGTTTTCGCGCAGTGGAGGCCTTGTTTTGGCCATGCCTGCGTCGGCAAGTAGTGCCTCGAGCGAAATCATTCGGTCACGTCGGCCATGCTTGACCCCAAACTTCAGAGAGGCCCGGTCAGGGCCGCAGAGACGCCAGTCGTCCCCACGTTCCAGCAGATGCGCCCAGAGCGCGAACTCTCCCTCGTCGAGATCTATGTCGAGCTCCATCAGCATTAGCTTGAGCCTCGCCTTCTGCGCTGAGGTCACCGGATGGACCGCCTTCAGCGAAGCGCGTAGCGCAGCCTGGTCGATGCGTTCCTCTGGATCTCGGCGTTGGAAACCTGTGTGGGTCTCAGATTGCACAGCTTCGACTGTTTCGACCGCATAACCGCCAGTCAGCGCCTTCCATGCCGAGACCCGGTGCGCTTCAATGATGGTGTTGGTGTCCACGAGAATGGAGCCGTTGAAGCGCGCCATGCACAGAGCCCTTCTCAGCGCACGGTGTCGGGCACGGCGACCCCGTGAGCTAACATCAGGCCGCCTATGCTATCGATCGTCGTGTCGAGCAGCTTCGCAGTTCGCCTCACGGAGATGAAGCCGCCATCGATTGCTTCAGCAATCACTGACATGAAGGTCTTGGAGTACAGCGGAGGGACAATCGGCTGCACCGGATCGACTGCGCCGTTGTTCCGAAGAGCAACTGACGGAATGTCCCTCGCCGTTTTCTGCGCCAGCAAGCCCGTATGCGCAAGCCGCCAGCGAAGCGCCTCGGCGCTTACGCCAAGGGCGGTTGCGCGGGCGTTAATCGCATCAGGCAGTGCTGGGCCCACCAAGGACCGCCAGTCGATATCATTCAGCAACCACCGCGGCATGAGCAGCGCCGAGGCAAAGCGATCTGCTAGCTTTTCAACGTGACCCCTTCCATCCAGAGCTTCGCTGCGTTCTGGCGGCATCTTGTCCCAGGTCATCAGATGGAAAAGCTCGTGCGCCAAATCGAAATGGCGGCGGCCCTTTACCTCCCGGCGATTGATCAGCACTGCGCCGAGCTCAGGCAATGAGCAGGCAGCGCCTGAGATGCCGTCCGCTGAATCCACCATGAGGACGAGAATGCCAAGTTGGCCCTCCATCACCTCTGCCAAACGAGCCGAGGGCACGTTGCCAAGGTCGAATTCACGGGCAAAGCGCTCCCCAGCTTCGGCAGCGTCGGCATAGCTCGAAAACTTGTCGAGCGGCAGCTGCGGGCGGATCAATGGGATAACGTTGCCCGTCCTCCGCGAAAGCTCACGGTAGGCTGCAATCCAGCGGCCAGACAGGCGCTCATAGCTATCAAGCCTGGCGGCAGGTACGTCCGCCCCGCGCCGCCAACTGAACCTGCCTTCGCCTTCGAGCCGCAAAGCATCCGTGAAGAAGTCGAGATCGACGCCCAGCTTCTCTACAAGCGTAAGTAGCTCATCGGGCTTCACCTTGCGTTCGCCATTTTCGATCGCGGAGATGGTCTGCCGGTCCTTGAACCCCAGAATTTCGGCGATCTCGTCCTGCTTCAGGTCGCGCTGATCGCGGAGCGCCTTAAGGCGCTTCCCTATGAGTGCGGTGGACATGTGGGGGCTCCTCTGCGGCAGCACATAATCTTGCAAAACAGGAAATGCAAGATTTTAATTCGAGTCCTCCTCGAGCATCCGGAGAGTGGCGGAATCGCGGAAGTGGTAATCGTCGCCACGTGCGAGGTGTTGGCAGAACAGGTCAGCTAGCTTCTGCCCCAGATTTTGAATGTCTCGCTTGAAAAGGTGAAGCGTCAGGATTTCCGCATGGCCATTGGTGCGATTGAATTCCACACGGAAGCCGCCCAGCCACTCCTTGCCGGTCGCACTTGAGGTCCAGTGTAAAGGTTGGATCGTCCGGCCATCGCCATGGGCGACGGCGTCCCGTAACCATTTGAAGAAATCCCAAGCGGGCATCTCGGCAAAATCCGCGTTTACGTCTCCAGTGCCTTGTCCAGTTGGGAAGGTTCGCGAAAGATCCCAGGGAGGATCAAGAATTGGGGTCTTGCCCAGCTGTTCGCGTGCAATAAGGGCTTGTTCGTCAGCCGGGCTCGCGGCGTCGCGGATCCACATCCGGTTTTTCGTCCAAAGCAGGATCGTGCAGAACAGCGAGAAGCCAAGCGTGACGTTGAAGTGCGTCTGGGGCGGATGATCGAGCATTGCCTTCAGGCGGTTCACAACCGCCCACTCGACATTTTCCTCGCTGATTCCGCCCATCAGTTCCCGTTCTTCTCGGCCGCCGCGCGTTCCTCGTTGAGTTTGAGGAGGCGGGCGAGGAGTTCGTCGCGGAAGGGGGCGGGCCAGAACAGGCGGTTCTGGTACTTGTGATCGTCCTCGTCGTCCTCGGTGAGGAAGCGGGCCGCGTCTTCGCCTGGCGCGATGCCGTTCGCCCGATCCCCGGGATGGGCGCGGTCGGCGAGATCGTCCCAGCCATAGGCGCGCAGCACGGCGTCATCCATCATGGCATGGAGGCGGCGCAGTTCGACGATGTCAGCGGCCTTGTCCTGTGGGTCGTGGAAGCGGTTGTAGGTCTTGGTCATGCCCTTGTCGGTGGCGACCATCATGGCGGAGCGGTGGACAAAATATGCGTCGCCCGCCGCTTCCAGCGCTGTAGCAGTGTCATAGCTGCGGGGCAGGGGAAAAGTCTCAAAAACCTGCGTTGCGTTGTAAGTTAGAGCATCGACCGATCCAAAAGTGGTGCCGAACATTCGGCTCCAAATTTCATGAACCCGGCACTGAAGTGATGCGAAAAATCCAGCTGTGTTATCAACAAACAAAAACACCTTATGAGAATATATGCGGCCAACCGTGACGGGTGCGATCATATGGTGCATGACCGCCGCGGCACCGGTAGCAAAGCCCCCGCCACTTTTAGCCAGTGCGGCATACAGTCCTGGTCTTTTTTCAGCGTACTGCCACCACCGTTCTCTAAGCGCATCTCGTGTTTGCGGATCACGTTCTGGCTTTACTAAACGCTCGACGATTTCGATCACTTCTGGCCAATCATGAGCGACTTCATTCGGATAATCTGGGGCGACGATTCCTACACGTAGTTGCTGACGGCGGGTTTCTTCCGAAAGCTTGAACCAACTTACCCCATCTTCGGCACGCGCAAGAGGCCGGTCGAAAAAGTCTATGACATATCGATGATGAGAATGGGTCGGAGAGTTGTTTATCTCCTCGCTACCAAGGTAGGGCTTGATAACGTTGGCGTTACGAACATCTGCGGCGATAAGCCGCTCCATCAGACTGATCGGGTTGGCCTTGCCCGATTCTGCCTTTCGATCATCGAAGGTAAATCCTTGGCCAAGCACGATGGAGCCTTGAAAGGATAGACCGTCATTCTCGACTAGCTTCGCGGGCGATTCATCCAAATCGCCTTCAACCAGATAGGCTGAGATCCGTCGTACTGGTCGAGCCTCTAAGGTTGGTATGTTTGCCTGCCCCTTCACAACATGCACAACTGATACAACCACTTGGGCATCACCGGGCCATTTGAGGCGCTTGACGGCGTGAGCAATTGCCCCGCCCCCTGCAATGATCGCACACAATCCCGTCTCGCGCGTATCGCCTTGGCCAATCGTGTTGGTCGCAATCAAACCAAAACTGCCGCCTTCGCGGATGAGACCGAACGCGCGGCGGAAGAAATGAGCAACAAGATCGGCATTACCGTGTGCGCCAGTGTGCAGCGTCTGCAACCACTCGAGATAATGCTCACGATTGCCCGCAATCGTGGTGTTCTTGCCCGCGAAGGGCGGGTTGCCAACAATGCCGTCAAACCCAGGATTGTCGCGCGAGAACACCTCGGGAAATTCGATCTCCCAATGGAAGGGCCGGATAGGATGCTGACCGCCCTCAAGCGACGCGGCGATGTTGCGCAGGCCATCCCACCAATTCGAGGTACCCGCCATTGCGGTGACATAACGGACCTCGTCGAACCGCTTCCTCGGCTTGTCGTGCTTGAAGAAGGCCGCAATGATGGCGTTGCCGATCAGGCGCACCTGTTCGGCATCCTTCTCGGCAATGGCATGCCGCGATTCCTGCATCGCCAGCGCCACATCATCCGGCGCATTGCGGATCGCATCCCGGTGTGCCGCGAGTTTCTCGACCCGGTCACTGATAGCCTGCCCGATCAATGAGTTCCTGATCGGTGCGTTGTCCCAACTGCCGCCGCTCAGCTGTTGCTTGTTCAGCCCAACGAGGCTGTCCCCGCTCTTCAGAGCGTGATCGAGAAAGCTGAATTCATGATCGCGCGCCAGTGTCGCCAGCCAGAGCGACAGCTTCGCCAGATCGGTCGCCATCGGGTTGCGGTCGACGCCGTAGATGCAGCGCTGCGCTACCAGTCGGCGGGCGTGAAGATCGTCATCCTCGTCCGCCGGGATGGGAGGCTTGAGCGCCTTGTGCGCTTCCCAAGCCTGAACCAGTCGCGTGCCGATCTGACGGGTGGCCTCGACCAGAAAAGCCCCCGAACCGCAGGCCGGATCGCAGACCTTGAGCGACAGTACCTCGTCCGGCGTCGCATCTGCGCCCAAACGGGCAAAGGCCGGTTCCAAGGCATGCCGAACAATCGGTTCGGTCAGGCTGCGCGGCGTGTAATGGCTGCCCGTCCGGCGGCGTTCGTCGGTCGGCTGCAGGATCGGTGTGCCTGCGGACACTGCATGCCCTCGGGGTGAGCCACGCTCGTCGGCGATCTGGGCCAGCGCCGCTTCGATCGCGGCGACGGTGTCTGCATCCTTCAGGTCGCGCTTGACCCCGGCGGGCAACTGGCCGCGCCCGGTCGTTTCCTTGATGGTCTTCTCGCGTTCCTTTGCTGCGGTGGCCAGCAGCGCCTCGCAATCGACATAGACCGGCGTCTTGTTGTTCTTGCCCGCCTTGATCGCGACGCTGCGTCCCTTCGCGAGCTGGGCGGTGAAGCCCATCACCGTTTCATAGACCGAGCCGATCTGTTCCACGTCGAGCGTGCGGTAGGACAGCCGCTCACCATTCACGATCATCAGTGACTGCAGGATGCGGTGGATGCAACCATCGGAGACGTGCGGCACTCGATCGGGCTCATCTGCCGATTGCTTGCCCATCAGAAACGGGAACACCGCCTCGTCAAACAGCTTGCCGCCGCGCGCCTGCATGAAGCCGGAGGGGTGGCCCCGGTCGATCAGACGGAACAAGGCCAGCAACTGACCCCATGCGCCGCGCCGCTCGTCCATCGTATCAGGATTGAGAGCGGCATCATTCTCGAGCCGGGCAAACAGTCCGCGGACGGAATAGCCCCGTTCGTAAAGCTCCAGTCCACCGTCGCTGCGGCGTGACGGCATTAGATCTCGGTCTTCGGCGTAGAGCACGAAGACCAAGCGCATCAGGACGGTAAGCAGGCCCTCATAGAGATGGTGCGGATCGCGCGCAGCAAGATCGCGAACCAGATCTCCCTCTGCCTCGTCAAAGCCGCGCAACAGCTCATAGAGCGCGGCGAGGACTTGCCCGGCGAGCTTAGTCGATACTTCGGCTTGTCGCTCCCGGCTTGCCTGCAGAAGCGCGGGGAGTCGGGCATTCTCAGGTGCGTTGAAGAGCGTGAAGCTGCCGAGCAGCAGCTTGAGCCCGCCCAGCATGGGGCGGCCTGCCACACTGGCGAGCGACCGCAGTGGCCAGCTGATCCAGCCCGAGGTTTCCCCACGCGGCGCTGTGATCAGGCGCAATTCGGCTTGTTGCAACTCCCCGCGCGTGAAGTTGGTGATGAGAATGCCGGCGCCAATGCCGGTCTCACGTAGCAGCCGTTCGAACCGCTGGTGCGGTGTGGCTTCCCATCCCGAGAGAGCGCCGCGCTTGTCGGGCTCTATCTCGTGGTCCTCAACCCGGACGAGCAGTTGCCAGCCTTCGCCGCGCGGGCCCTTGAGGGCATAGGTCGGCTGAAGCAGGGTTTCATGATCGGCTAGGCTGAAGCAAAGCTCGATTGGTATAGGATCGGTGCCGGGAAGTCCGGCGACCATGGCTTCTGGCCACTTCAGAACATCGCGAAGCAGCGCCCATGCGTCAGGAAGAAGCGGGCCGCCGGTTTCACTCAGAACCTCTGCAAACTGCGCGGTATCGACGGCGTCCTGCGGCTGAGGAACCAGCGACAGCTCGTCCAGCACCAGGGTCGAAACGACAAGGCCGGTAGGCTGTACATGGCCGAGCCACTCGTGTTCGGGTTTCAGTTGTTGTGCCACGGCTTAGTCTTCCTCCCCTGCCCAGAGGTAGACCATACCGAGCGGCTCGATCCTTGCGGCTCGAATGTCAAAACTCTTCCGAAGCCGTTCCGGCTCGCTCTCCAGGTCGTGGGTGAGGCGTTCGAGCTTCTTTTCCCAACTCTTGCGATCTGCATCGCGCTGGCGGGTCTCTTCAAGGTCGAGCTCATATTGAGCTGCGTCGCCTTTCTTCTGTTCCTTCTGAATGCGGTCGATCTGGCCCTTGAGGAGCGAACGAAGGGCGGCAGCTTCTTCCTTCCCGCGTTGAGTCAGTTCTTTCTCTACCTCGGTTCTCCGCGTTTGTGCCTGCGCCTCGAGGGTGGCGCGAAGATCTGAAACGTCGGCATGGATGCCAGGTGTGAACCGGGCAATAGCGCTTTCGGGAACGGCTTCGGATCCGTGGAGCGCTTCCTCCAGCTCGGCGATCACTAGGGCGCCTGCTTCGTCGGAAGCAGCAAGCGGCTGCAACTCTGCTCTATTTCCACCACCGCGCCAATCAGCAGCGATCGGTATGATCTCCTCATGCAGACGGGTCGCGTTGGGGCCGTACAACGCCAAGCGTCCGAGCAGCACAGCGCGGTCACCCATTCCCGTCGAACGAATGACACAAGCGCGATTAAGGCCGGATTGGAACCCCGTTGTCAGAAAGCGCGAAAGCAGACGGCGCACCAATCTGTGCTCGACATGGACTTGCACGACCCCTGGGGCGTCTCGCCCCTGTTCGTCGATGGCTGGAGCGAAGCTGATCCGGCGAACCTTGGCATCGTCCGATGTCCGCCATTGACCGGGCCGCTCTCCAGGCTTTTGTCGCCGCTCGCGCAGCTCATCGAAGACGGGTTGCCAGCTCTGATCGCGAGTGAATGTCGGGAGCTCGGGTGAAAGTGCAAAGGTTCGAGTGCCTTGAACTGGCTCTGCCGTTGCAGCTCCCATGTCGGCACCTGCTCTCGAGAGGGCTAAGCTAAAAACAGCTTCCAGTTCTTGGGAATCTACACCGACACGCTTTCGCGCAGCTTCGAGTGACGACTTCAGATCCTCCAGCTCTTCCTTGATCCGCTTGAGCCGCTGGTTTGGCTGGTCACCCAAGGCCTGAACCGCAGCGCTGACCTTTTCGTCAGCCTCTTCGCTCGCAATCGCAGCGGCAAGGGCTTTCGCCTCCGAGCGGAGAATGCCGCGATCCGCCATCCGCCGGGCAACACGGTTTTCGATGACCTGCCCAGCTGAACCCAACTGGCGCTGGATTAGATCGGTTTTTCTGACCAGAGCCTCGAGAACAATGTCCTCCGGGCGCTGCTCATACACAAAGTAGCGGCAGAAAACCTGAGGAGCGGGTTGCAGCTTACGGTCGATGCGGCCGTTGCGCTGCTCCAACCGCGATGGGTTCCAAGGCAAATCGAAATGGACAAGGTCATGGCATTGCTGCTGCAGATTAATGCCTTCACGGGCTGCGTCCGTACAAATCAGGATGCGTAATGAAGACTCTGCATCGTTGAAGGCGCGCTTGATTGCTTCTCGACGCTCTGACGACGTGATGCCAGAGAAGGTCGCAATCCGATTATCGGCTTCAGGCGTGCCCATAATGATCCGGCGCAACTGTCGCTCGATGTAAATTCTAGTCGCCTCATATTCGGTGAAGATAATGAGCCGACGCTGACTCCACTGACCATCAGTCAGCATGTGCGCATTAATCCAGTCTTCCAACCACTTGATACGTGCATCTGGGCTGGCAATTGCTTTCTCAGCGGCGGCAATCATCGCATCGACAGCGGATAGCTCGGCTTCGATTTGCACGCGTGATGCTTCGGCGGTCCCCAATTCCGCAGCTGCGATGGCGCTTTGATCCTCTTCTTCATCAAGGAGACGCAGAGCTGCATCTTCATCAATTTCGAGCGCCAGATCGATTTCCGAGAGCTGCGCGTCCACATAGGCCGATGCTGCCGCGAGAGGGACGGTGCTAGAACCCTGTTCGACGACCTTCTGCAAGCTCTTCCGATGCACTTGGAGGGTCTTCGCAAAGGCGGGAACCGACGATAGAAGGCGCTGCTGCAGGCCAACAAACGAAAGCCGCGCTTGTGCAGCTTTGCCCGCGCGGAGTTCGCCGATCCGCCGCTCCCGCAAGGCCCCATAGTCAGATAGCATCTTTGCTAGAACCAATTCAGGTTGATCTTCCGCCAGGCCGCTCAGCGCAACGCGCTGGACAATGCGCTCCGGGAAAGCCTCGCCCAAGGCACGAAGGTCTGCCTTTAAGCGCCTGACCATGACAGGGGCTAGCTCGTCCTCTCTAACATCCATGCCGCGCGTAAAACGCTGTGGGTCGAGGATTTCTAGGAGCGTCGCAAAGCTGTTCGGATGCCCGTTGTGCGGGGTAGCAGAGAGGAACAGACGGTGCTCGAAACGATCCGCGATATCTCGCACGGCCTTCGTGAACTGGCTCTCGATAGCGTAGCGTCCTCCGCCAGCTGGAGCACAATGATGAGCCTCATCCAGGATGAGCAACGAACGAGCTTGGAATGAGCCGAGAACTTCGCGGAGCCCTGCCGTATACGCTTCGTCACCCAAAAGCTTGTGTGACAAAATAAACCGCGACCCTGCGGCCCAGGGATTGGCTCCGAATCCTCTTTTCCGGCGCAATTCTGCCAGAAGATCGCGGTCGATGATTTCGAAAGAGAGGCCGAACTTGGCAGCAAGCTCATCCTGCCATTGTATCGTCATCGAAGGCGGGGCTAGCACCACAATGAAATCTATCCGCTTCCGCAGCAGCATTTCACGCACCACCAACCCTGCCTCAATCGTTTTCCCGAGGCCGACGTCGTCCGCGATCAACAGATTCACACGCGGGAGTTGGAGCGCCTTCTTTAGTGGGGCGAGCTGGTATGCATCCATCCTGATGCCTGCTCGAAACGGGGCTTGGAAAAGCTCGCGATCAGAAGCGGTCGAGCTGTTCCAGCGGATAGTGCGAAGATAGGCAGCAAACAATTGGGCGTCGTCAGTGCCGCCATCACCGATTAGATCCCACAGCTCATCATCTCGAGAGCGAGCGGCAATCTCCGTGTCCCATAAAACCGATGCGATCTCGCCTTGAGCGTCATCATCAACGCAACTCAGGCGCAGCGAGGGAAAGGACGAGCTATCGCGCAGTTGTTCTTCGACTAGCCATAGCCGGCCGCGCAAATCGACAAACTCACCCGCCTTTGGCAATGCCTTCATTCATTCTGTCCCATCCGACTAACCGGCCTCTAGCGTTTGCAAGGACGTAATGCCACGAAACTCTTGTCTTACCGTGCAAAACAGCAGGCTCTATTGACCCCAGCGGTCCGGAGATTCGTGCGGCAACAGGCCAGCGCCATCGCACAACAGTGCCGGTCCGCAACATTGCAGCGCCTAAGTCGCGGCCATCGCTCAGCCTGCATGACGCGACAACTCGACCGTAGCTTTGATGCGAGGCCTGGCAGCGCATTGGCGGTGCAGAAACCTTTACGTGGCCAGAAGAAAGCCTCCCCTTGTCTCCGCCCAGAAGAGCCACCAGCGCATCACGAGCCTCGACCCCTGACGCCCGCGGGCAAGGGTGGCCTGCCCGGCAACTGCCATCCAATTCGCGCGCAGCAATGTTGCCCAGGCGGATCTTAGGCCCTTCCGCGCACCAGATCGGACCATCTCCATCCCAGACAGCAACCGGTGTGCAGAGGAACGCTCCACTGGCGGCCAGCATCAAAAAACTCATTCTGTGGGCCTTCCTATTTCGCCCCGCTGCAGCATCTTGAAGTGCCTCAGGCCTCCCGACCTCCCTTAGCGCCGCTGATACAGAAATCAGTGCATTCCGACTCCAAAGCAAGGACATACCTGCGCATATCTGTTCTTTGGCTCACGATAAGGATCCCATCAAAGGCATCGCATTATGCCTGGAGTGAGGAAAGTTGGGACACAGCATTGGGCCGCTTCCTGAGAAGGTGCTCGAACCTGCTCCGCACCTGCTCATCAAACTTGGCGTTTCGGCGCGGTATGTATGGGTTGAGGAGAGCACGATCTGCTGAACCCTTCGGCGGCAACTCCTGGCAAACCAACACTTGCTCCACGACTTCCAGCATTCGCGCCTGTTTCTCGAGTGGTATGGAGGCCGGTTGCAATGCGCCACATTTGATCATCCGCTCGCGCACTTCCGGACGAAAGCAGACGCAGGTTGGATTGTAATACTTGTCCAACCACCGATAGTCCGGATGCTTGCTACTCCAGCGCACTTCTCCGCTCTCGATCGCGCATAATAGCTCCTCCAGCTTTGCTCTTGCTGCCTCATAACGGGCAGCGCGTGGCTTCAAATGACCGGACGCGATCAGGCGGGCGCGCAAATCGGGGCGGTGTCCAGGAAAGCTGGGGGCCAGAAGATTTCTCAGCCTGTCCTCTGCAAGGTTTAGCTTGCCATACAGCCGCAATTTGGCGCGACCCTGGATGATCTCGTCGACGAGAGTTTCAGCCTGGAGCGTCGAATTCCCCCTGCTGAAGCTCGAGAGTTCGATGCGCGAATGCTGTATCGAGCCGGCTGCAAATTCCACATCGAACAGGGGCACCCGCTCTGCAGGGATATCGATGCCCCCCAGCCTGATAGCCGTGCGCTTAGGAGCGGTGGTGCTGAACTGGCCGTCGGGACTGATGTTGGTCTTCAACATGGCCACGTCCGCAAGAGTATCGAGTGAGAATGTCAGCTCATCCTCGGCAGCGTAAACCTCCCGCATGGGGTCCAAAAATGACCGGTAGTATTGCCGCGAGCGGGAGACCGCGACGCTCAGCGCGTCGACAGCATAATAGTATGTGCTGCCCGGCTTCTGATCCGCCTTTCTGATCAGGCGTCCGATCTTCTGGATGGCATTGCGGTAGTTATAGGGGTTCCAGGCGCAGTCGAAGCCAAGGTGAAGCTCAGGGTAATCGAAACCCTCGCGAAGCCTATAGACAACGCAGGCGATCTTGGTCGTGCCATGTGGATCGCGCCAGGCCTGGAGCTGTGGGTCGATCCCATCGGCGTCCTGTCCCGCTCTACTTTCGCCCAGAATGGCGGTCGCATAGTCTTGCGTGCCGAAAATCGTGTTGATGTATTCCGCGCAGGCCCGCGCATGCGCCTTGCTGGGTAACCAGAAAATCGCTTTCGAGCCGCTGTGATTGGCCTGGTACAGGTTCGCCATAAGCCGATATCTGTGTTCCACCAGTGCAGGAACGTCTCGTGGTCGCAGACCCCGCCCGGCGAGTTCCTGAACCTGCCGGGTCAGCTTCTCGAACGTACTGTCGGCACAATCCTCGTCGATAACGATGTTGCTCTTTTCATGTTGGAAGGCCCTCGTCAGGTCGCGGTATTCGTCCGACAGTTTGAGCTCGAGCTTCAGCGAGCAATCGACGCGCACCAGATCGACGCTGTTGAGGTGGCCGCTGTCAAATGCCGACTGATAGCCATAGAAAGCAGTGTGGTTCTGCCGCTGGCCCATTGCGCTCTCGTTCAGCATCCACGGTGTTGCCGAGATCCAGACCGTCTTGTGCGCCATCGACCGGATGACGGGGAAGCACCGCTTCTGTTGGGTGGCCGATTGGAACGCACCTCCCATATGACACTCATCAACGAGGGCGATGTGAGGAGTGTCCTTGTCGATCAGCCCCTTGATGCAGGATGACACATATTTTCGCCAGGTGAGAAAATGCCATTGCTGCGCGGGATCGGCGAGACCCTCCTCGACGAGCTCGGCGAGGCTGGCGCGGGCTTGCTTCAACAGGTCAATCGTGTGGGCGAGATAGTAGACCTCGCCAATTCCGAGCGAACGTGCCAGCATCGCCATCACAACCGTCTTCCCAGTCCCGGTCGGGGCTTCCAGATAGGCATAGTCGCTTCTGGCGAGAATCTCTTCCAGGTTGTCGACGAGATTGATCTGATAGTCCCGGGCTGTTCTCGCAGACGCGCCTTGCTCGCAGTGTTGATCGCCAGGATCATCGTCGCGGCGGAAATCCGGACTTTGGTCGTTCCAGGTCTTGAGCATGTCCTTTCCTTTCGAGGCAAATTTTTATTGTATCGTTCAGTGCTGGGGATGGGTTCACCGCCAGAAACCGTCGCGCCTTTGGCCGTGCTGGTTGTCGTAGTTTTCGCGGGTGTCGTAGGCGCTCTTGCGGATACCCACTTCGACGCGCTGCCCCCCGACGTTGCGGATGTGGAGATCGCGCAGATCGACCTTGTTGCGCTGCGCCCAGTCCTTCGCCTCGCGCTCACTCCCGAAGGTCCCTGCGTCTTCGTAGTCAAATGCCATGTCTGTTCTCCTTCCTGATGATGATTTTGACGGCCCGTTTCAGGGGCTTTGCGCGACCCTTGTGCAACGGGAGAAATGCATCGGCGCGCTGTTCCCTGAGAAGAGCCGCCCGCTGCGCCACCAGCCTCACAAAGGCGGCTGCGATCGTGCACACCAGAACTGCAACAAGGATCATCAGACCTATCGCCACCAACTCGGCGGCCATTTTCTGGTTATCGAAGGCGGCTCGCAGATCAGCGCATCCCTGAACCCCGTGCGTATTGAGGTCGCAGATCACAAAGCTGTCCGCGCCAGCGGCACGCGCAATCTCCGAGAGTCCTGCCTCGTTCACCAGATTGGTCAG
>OFDC01000669.1_pt1 | contig 23137 bp, 23 predicted proteins | sample 1520941 | NCBI WGS metagenome assembly OFDC01 (sample SAMEA94258168, study PRJEB24077) | hot springs metagenome | biome: Aquatic biome; feature: Water | place: India | collected 2012-12-06 | depth 5 m | reverse complement strand
GAGCACCCGCCCGTCCGGGTGACCTCGTGACCGGATACCTCCCCATCGCGCGGGACGCGGAGGCGGTCTGCCGGCACTATCTCTCCAACGGCAGACGATCCGGCGGCTACTGGATTGTCGGCGATACCGGCAATTCCAAGGGCAGATCGCTCTTCGTCCGCCTGAACGGACCAGCATCGGGTAAAGGCGCGCGGGGCAAATGGCAGGATGCAGCCAATGACGAGTACGGCGATCTCCTTGACCTTATCGCGGCACGGGAGGGGTATCGGACGCTCGCGGAAACCTTGGCTGAAGCGCGGCGCTTTCTCGGTCAGCCAGAAAGCACATACGAGAATGGCTACGCCCGTGAGCAGGACCGAAAGATCAAGACCGACACCAGCTTCATCGCGCGCCGGATCTGGTCCGAGGGGCTGCCGTTGGCCGGGACGTGTGCAGAAGCCTATCTCAGCGCCCGTGGTCTCACATCGTCCTACCCCGCTGACCTCCGCTTTCATTCCAGCCTGGAGTATCGCTGCTACCGGACGGGCGAGGTGACCGACCACCCTGCCCTGCTGGCCGCCGTCAGGGACGTATCAGGAGCTCTCAGAGGCATCCAGCGGACTTGGCTCGCGTCAGCGGCAGTGGGTGGCAAAGCCCGCCTCGAGGATCCCAGACGTTCCCTCGGGCATCTCCATGGCAACGGCGTATGGCTACGCCACGACGATCGGGACTATCCCTCCGGTACACTTCTCATCGGCGAGGGTGTCGAGACGGTGCTGTCGCTACGAGACGCTATTTCCGCAGGTGCACTTGTCGCTGCTCTCTCGGCCTCCCACCTCGCCGGGTTCATCCTGCCATCATGGGTGCGGCATCTGTTCATCGCACGCGACAACGACCCCGCTGGCATCAGGGCGGCACGGAGGCTGGAGGCCAGAGCGGCCGATCTCGATATCGCGGTGACGATCCTTCGGCCCGTACTCAAGGACTTCAACGCCGATCTGCGCCAGCTTGGAAGGGAGGTTCTCATCTCCACGATCCAGGGACAATGTCCCACACTCCTTGCGGCGTGAGCGGCGTTAACACTTTCTTAACCCCTGCCATCGGCTGCGTTCAGGCTCCTCTTCTGCTCGTTCGCCTTGTCGGTCTCGGAGCCCTCGCATCCCGGGCCTTGGAGAGACGGTCGATCGGGCCACAGGCGTTGGGCTGCTGCAACCGCTGGCGCGGTCCTTCTCTTCGTTCCGGCCCCTGCGGGATGCAGCAGCCCAACCCCTGCGCCCGTTTATCGCCCGTCAAGGCCCCGCGCGGTTGCGGGGTCGATGCGGAAAGGCGAAGTGAAATGTTGCATGATCCTGATCTCACCCATGGCAGAGGTACACAAAGCCAGATGTCCCCCTCTGCCCACCTGCTTGAGGAGTTGCAGCTCCACAGCTACCGCCCGCTCGAGGAGGAGGGCGATGCACGTCCCCTGCCCTCCCCTGAAGCTGCCGAGCAGGCGCTGACCGCGATTTTCGAAGCTGCCGCGGGCCTCTTCGCCGAGACCCGTCTTGAAGCCGATCTCCCGGACCTCCTCTGGGGCTTCACCAACCTCTTCCATCGCCAGACCGAACGTATGGGCCGTCTGCTCGATGACAACGAGATCGCCCAGCGCAACAGTCAGTCGCAGCAGGATGGTTCCGAGGTGAAATCCGTTGAGCTGGAGCGCCTGACATCGCAGGGCCTGTCGCTGATCGAACGGCGCAACGCTTTCGAGTATTTTCGCGACACTGCGGCGAACCTCTTCGCCGTTGAGACGGGATCATCATGGCGCCCCCGCTCCGGCTCCCTCGTCAATCATCGCGCTCTGACCTCGGCCGTGGTCGACAGCCGTGATTTCATCAACGCCCGGAAGGTCTCGGAGAACACCGTTCTGGTCCCTGCCGGCCACCGCATCGGCTTTGCCGGTGGAACGGACTACAACGATCACGGCAGGATCTGGGACATCCTCGACAAGACGAGAGCCAAGCATACCGATATGGTGCTGCTCCACGGCGGCGGTGCCCGTGGCGCCGAGCGCATCGCAGCATGCTGGGCCGAGAACCGTAAAGTGCCGCAGGTCGTCTTCAAACCGGATTGGGCAAAGCACCGCAATGCCGCGCCGTTCAAGCGCAACGACCAGCTTCTCGAAGCTCTGCCGATTGGACTGATCCTGTTTCCGGGGTCCGGTATCGTCGAGAACCTCGGCGATAAGGCGCGCAAGCTTGGCATCCCGGTCTGGCGCTTTGGTTCGGGTGGCGCGTGAGCGCCACCTCTTTCCTGCGCCCACGGGGATGGCCGACCCGTGAGAGCAAGAGGAAGGCCGCGAGCGGGTGAGCCGCCGGGCCTCAAGAGAGAGCGGGCAGCGGCTCGCCCTTTACGGCTCTCCAGGACATTATCCATGCCTATATCAACCGTGACTTCTGCATCTGCGTCGCTGGGCCAAGGCTCCGTCAGGAATGGCAATCTTTCCGTTCTGCCATCGACAGCGACCACGGAGCAGGATCTGCTCGCCGGATTGCTGGCATCTTCGCAAGGTAGCGAGCGAGCTTCTGCCCTCTTGCAGCACTTTCCTAGCATTGGGCATGTCATCACCGCCGAAACGGCCCAGCTTCGCGCCTTCGGATTGACGGGCCGCGACATCGCCGCGTTTCGGCTTGTTCGCGAGATCGCATGCCGCATCGCCAAAGCCGAGGTGCGCAGGCGTCCCGTGCTCAGCAACTGGCGGGCGCTGATCGCCTACCTGCAGACGGCAATGGCTTACGAGCAGGTCGAACAATTTCGAATCCTGTTTCTCGATACCAAGAACAATCTGATCGCTGACGAGGTGCAGCAGAGTGGCACCGTCAATCACACGCCCGTCTATCCGCGGGAGGTCATCAAACGAGCGTTGATTCTAAACGCCTCCGCATTGATCGTTGTTCACAATCATCCGTCCGGCGATTCAAAGCCGTCGCGGGACGACATTGGGATGACGCGGGAATTGAAAGCGGCCGCCGAGGCTCTCGGGATCGAGTTGCACGACCATATCGTGGTCGGGCACGGCAACCATGCTTCCTTCCGGTCGCTTGGGCTTCTGTAGGTCGCCGGCTCTCACAGCATGCCCGGTCTAAACTGCGATCGTCGGCTGATGACCTTGCCGGCGATCACGAACACGCCGTCACCGGTGTAATGAAGCGTCTCGGGATGCTTCGGCGATGCCGCGACATGCGCCTTCACGACCTCGAAGATGAAGAAGTTGTACTTCGAGATCAGGCGGCTGTCCGCCAGCCGGCATTCGAAGCTAGCGTGGCATTCGGCGATCAGGGGCGCTTTCACATACTCAGCCTGCGCGGGCGTGAGGTTGAACTTCTCGAACTTGTCGATCTGCGCCCCTGACGTGTTGCCGATACCGACGACCTGATCGATGAGCGCCGTGGTCGGAAGGTTGATGACGCATTCCTTGCTGCGCCGGATCAGTTCGAAGCTGTGATTGCCGCCGGCGATCACGCAGCCAATGAGGGACGGCGTGAACTCCATCACGGTGTGCCACCCCATCGTCATGATGTTGCGTTCGGCGCCATGCGCCGATGTGACCAGCACGATCGGGCCTGGCTCCAGATAGCGGCGGATCTTGGAGACCGGCAGGTCGGTCTTGTGGCGGAGCCTCGCCATCCTTCCCCCTTGAGCTGGAATGCGGTTCCTCGAAGTCATCGAAGCGTAGCGTCTCTCATTTGCAACCCAAAGTCTCTCTTCGGCCACTTTCAATCCTGATAAGATGCGGCGGCGCCATGGTGGTGGTGGAAGGCGCGACCGTTCGACCCTTGTCATGGAGATCCACCATGTTTGCTGTCGGCATCGTTCTCAGCATCGTCGGCCTTGGCTTTTTTTGCCGGTTGCTGTTTATGCTGGCCATCTATGCGCTCCCCACCTTCGCCGGACTCTCTGCGGGATTGGCGGCGTTTCACAACGAGGCGGGCGTCACCGGTACGGTCACCGTCGGATTGCTGGTGGGCGGCGCGACCTTGACGCTTGGACAATTCGCCTTTGCGGGCACGCGCACGCCACTCATCCGCGCCATCTTCGGTACGCTCTATGGCGTTCCCGCTGCAATCGCTGGCTATCAGGTGTCGTTTGCCTTGGCGGGCATTGGCATGCCCGGCAATGCATGGCAGACGGCATTCGCCGTGGTCGGCGCCGTTGTCTCCGGCTGCACGGCCTTCTCGCGTCTGGCGCTGTTGGCCGCGCCGCCGGACGGGCGGGGCGCCGGGAGCGCTTACTCGTCTGCGGAGGCGCGGTTGCACAACCAGGGTCGCTGATGCCTTTTCGTCTCCCCACATCGAACAGGTTGGCAAAGATCGTGGCAACGAACGCTTGCCTCGACGCGACAGGCGTACGCATCCCTCTATGACCACTTCGAGGCCCCGTTCCTCTGGCAAGCCGACAAGGTAGAGCGAGCCGCGCTGTCGATGACCGCTTGGGCTGAGACGATGCCGCCCTTTTTCTACGCTATGGCTGCCGCCTCTTCGCCCGGCGTGCCAGTCCTCTTGCGCAGGGCCTCAGGTTGACCACGACTTCTCCCGAGGATGCTGTTCGGCGCGCGACCCACGGCCTCTCTTTGGCTGATCTGGCCAGAGGACGGCTGCGCCTCGATCGCCTGAGCCGCAACGGCGGCGGTTCGACTTTCTTCCCCTGGGCTTCGCCCATTCCTCGCGAGGCAAGAAAGTCGCCCCGCCGCCATCCTCCGCTCTGCTCCGGCCCGTGAACGGGTGCGGCGTCGCTCGCCTCCGGCCTGCAGATCGCCATCGAGGCCGCGATGGTCGCGGGGCTCGAAACAGCACAGGAGAAGTCACATGGCCAACATCGGTACCTTCAAGAAGTCCGGCAACGAGTACCAGGGCGAGATCGTCACGCTCAGTGTTCAGGCAAGGGGCGTGCGCATCGTCCCCGAGGCCAACCGCAGCAACGACAACGCCCCCAGCCACCGGGTGTTTGTCGGCCGGGCCGAGATCGGGGCCGCTTGGTCGAAGCGCTCCAACGAGGGCCGCGACTACCTCTCGCTCAAGCTCGACGATCCGAGCTTCAACGCACCGATCTTCGCCAACCTGTTCGACGACGAGGACGGCGAGGGCTCTTCCCTGATCTGGTCGCGCAGCCGCAAGAAGAACGGCGAGTAAGCCCAAGCTTCCAGAGCCCCGCCCGAAGCACCGGGCGGGGCTTTTCTTTGCTCGGGCGGCCGTGACTTCTGGAAGGCCAGAAGGCTTGCCATGGGATAGCGCTTGTCAGCTATCGATCGTTCTTTCGTTCGTCTTCAAGGACTGAAGGAATTGGGCGCATCCGGCTTCGCCGGACCGGGCTCTATGCGGCCGATTGGGAGGGAGGCGGCCGCACGAAGCCACCCTTCAGCTGAAGCGAGGGAAGGGTGTCTTCGCCTGACGGTTACGATCCCTTGCGGTCACGACCGTGATTTTTGCACCGGCTCCACGAGCAGGTCAGCCGGACGAACGTTCAAGGACTCTGCCACTTGCAAGATCGTCAGGAGAGTGACGTTCTGCAGCCCACGCTCGATCGCACTGACGTAGGCCCGGTCCACACCCATGCGAGCGGCGATCGCCTCCTGGCTGAGGCCTGCTGCCAGTCGATAGACACGGACGTTGGCGCCGAACACCTTGCGAATGTCCATCCGCAGGATAGGAGGCAATCGCGTATTCTGGCGCTACGTACTATAATACGCGGCCAAATTTGCTGGCGCGACGATGTCTCTATGCTTTTATGCAGATCAGGCCGCAATGATCTTCACGATGCGCTTGGTGAGCATGAAAGTTGATGGAGGTGATGCGTTGCTTGCATCGCCAATGGGCGTTGGGCTGTGACTATGCGGTGGTTGGAGTTCCGACGAATGTTCTTCCCTCGCTGCGATTCCTGAGATGACGACGCCTCCTTTCGACGACTGCCCTCCTGAAAGTGACGTGGTCACGCCGTACGACGAGCGGCACTTCGCGACGTATCTACGTTTGCTGGACGCTGCGGCCGAGGCCGCAGACTGGCGAGAAGTCGTGCGTATTGTCTTCCAGCTTGACCCGACGTTGGAACCCGACCGCGCACGCTTGGTCTACGACACTCATTTGTCCCGGGCTCAGTGGATGACCGAGAAGGGCTTCCGTGATCTCTTGCGCGCATCGCGCAACTGACCGGCAGGCAACCAAGAAAGGACTTTTAGATACCCGCTTGGGGGCGTCTTCGCACGACATCGCGCGTTCGGCGCTCGGGCTCTTCAACAACCCTTGGTCGCATGAAAGGCTTGGGCCCGTTAGCCCTGAGTTCGCGTAACGGAGTCTTTGATGTCCAAGAGACCCGATTGGAGGTCGCCCGACTATGTCGAAGCGTTGAAGGATCTCGATCGTGCCGGGTTCGCATGGGAATTCCTGCGACGCAATCCGGCCTACCGGGAAGAGTACGAACGGATCGATGAAGATCCGGAAGAGTCAGAATTGAGCCCGGAGACAGTGGGAGGTAACTGGGGGCTTTCCTTTCGCCTGCGCCCCTTCACTCGATGCGACTGCCGCGCGGATTCTATGGCGGCCTGAGCTGCTTCCCCATGCCGTGCTGCTCGTTCCCGCACCCAAGGGTTTCGAGGCCGCTTACCGCTTCGAAGCACTTGACGGCTTGCCGCCATCGACAGATCTACAGCGCCGCGGAGAGCGACGCTGCATTGTGAATGATGCCGATGGCCCACATTCCTTGTGGCTCGAGAGTGAGCGCCCAGCACTGCCAATGGCGGCGCTCGTCCCCCTGGATGAGACCGTTCTCCTTCGCCTCGCCGGTTTGCTCCGCCTTAAGCGCCGGCTCGATGGCCACTCGGCAGGCCCGCTTCCGTCCGCTTGGCAGCTCACAGCGCGTCTCCGCAGACGGCTTCTAACCATGATCCGTGCGTTGGACGGTCACCTGGAGGGTGCAAGTTATCGCGAGGTGGCAAGGGCGCTCTATGGCCCGGAAGCGGTAGGGCGATTTCCTTGGAAGACCTCATCGGTCAGGGGTCAGACGATCCGATTGGTCGCTGATGCCGTGGCCATGATGGACGGCGGCTATCGAAAGCTGCTGCGCGCCAGTCGCTAGCCTCTCCCGACACCAGGGCAGGGGGTATCGTCAACCTCAGGGGCCAGTTCGTCATCCTCCCGGCCCGCGAATCTCCGCCACCGTGACCGTCGTTACGCCGTCGCCTCTCGACGGCTCTCGTCACAACCACGGAGCCATCCGCATGCCCGATCCTGCCGCCGGCCTGCCGCCGCGCTTTTTGCGAACGCCGGAAGCTGCACGTTTTCTCAGTCTCTCCGGACGCACCCTTGAGAAACACCGAACCTACGGCACAGGTCCGACCTACCGGAAGATCGGGGGGCGTGTCGTGTACGCCGTCGAGGACCTCAAGGCCTGGGCTGATCGCGGCGCCAAGACGTCGACCTCAGATCCCGGCACCGGGACCGTGCTGCCTGCAAAGCCGCACATGAACCAGCATGCCAATGCGCCTCGAGTTCGTCGCTGAGCGGAGGCCAACGTGACCTTCAAGCACAAGCGCATCAGCGAGCGAGACCAGCTCGAGCTGTTCAGGGCGTTGCCCGGCGATCTCGCACCGCGTGACGCCCAAGACCTCATGGCCTACCCGTTCTTCTCACTCGCTAAATCCAAGCGTGTGCGGCCGATCGACTACCGCACCCGCACGGTCGCCATACGGGTGGAGGCCGTGCCAGATCACGGCATGGCGACCATCTGGGACGCCGATGTGCTGATCTGGGCGGCCTCGCAGATCGTCGAGGCGAGGGACGCCGGCTTGAAGACCTCGCGTCTGATGGCTGCCACACCGTACGAGATCTTGACGTTCGTTGGCCGTGGCACTGGTGCACGTGACTACGATCGACTGAAGGCGGCCTTCGACCGTCTCCAGTCCACCACCGTGCTGACTTCCATCCGTCAACCTGCAGAGCGGCGGCGCCATCGCTTCTCCTGGATCAACGAATGGAAGGAGACTTCGGACGTCCACGGTCGCCCGCTCGGCCTCGAGCTCATCCTCCCGGACTGGTTCTATGCCGGCGTTCTGGACGACGCGCTTGTGCTCACGATCGACCGTGCGTACTTCGATCTGACGGGCGGTTTGGAGCGCTGGCTTTATCGCATCGTCCGCAAGCACGGCGGCCGTCAGGCTGATGGGTGGAGCTTCGATTTTTCGCATCTCCACGCCAAGTCCGGCAGCCTCTCCCCGCTCAAGCACTTCTCCTATGATATGCGCGAGATCGTCCGCCGACAGGCACTGCCCGGCTATCGGCTTTGCATCGAGCGCGGCTTCTGCGGCGCCGAGCGGCTTGAGTTCGTGGCCATCCCGCGCGTCCCGTTCATCCAGCGGCCGGTGGGTCCTTCTGGGGACAAGCTGTGACTCGGCTCGTGCTTTTGGGGACGTGGACCATCGTGCCATCAGGGACCCGATCCTCGTGCTATCGGGGACCAGAATCGCGAGATTCTCTTTGGCACTCAACGGCTTGGTGCGTCCTTAACTTCCCTAACCCAGATTCCTTCGGAATCTGTCTAACGTGCCAGACTTGTCCACTGCTGGGCATAGCAGTCTCGCCGGGAAGGGAAAGACCAAAGCACGCGGGTCCGATCCGGCCACGAGGTCGCGCATGACCGATCTCACGCAAGTCGAATTGTTGTGGCTCGAGAAGCAGATCGAACGATGGATACGCTTCGGCCGGCCCGCAGACGAACAGATCCTCGATCGACGGCGGCGGGTCCTCTATTTTGCGCCCGGTAGCACCTTCGGCTTCGTGCGCTGGGCCGCCAACGACTACGGAACGATCGCTTCGCGTATCGATATCCTGCGCGCCGTGCGCTCAAGCGAAGCCTGCGCAACCATACCCTACGTCCGGCCGGGTGCAGACATCCTGTTGCGCGCTTCCGGCTGGGCGAAGGTGAAGCATGTGTTGCAGATGATCGACATCGTCGAAGGGCTGGGCGTCGATCCCGCGGACGCGGCACCAGATTACTGGCGCCATGTCCACAGTCGTCTGGCGGTCGGGGACGCGTTGAGGCCCTACACGATGGCACGCCATAAGGCCTGGCTGCTCCGGCAGAGACTCGAGCCATGAAGCGCCACGTGTGCGTTTCGCTGATTGCGTTGGGTGTCGTCAGCCTGGTGGCGCCGGCCTTCTTGCAGCTGCATCGCATGATTGTGTGGAATGCGTCGGCCAGTGTTCCCGTGGGGCTTTACCTACTCGAAACCACTGACGGGAGATATATCTCTGAGCTGGTAGCCGTAGTGCCGCCGGAGCCGCTCGCCACCTTCCTTGCGGCCGGCAACTACCTGCCGCGCGGCGTTCCCATGCTGAAACATGTGCTGGCGCTTCCCGGCCAGACCGTGTGTCGAGATGGCCTCGTCGTCACCGTCGATAAGGTTGCTGTCGGAATGGCGCGCGAGCGTGATCGCAGTGGGCGATCTTTGCCGGTCTGGCAGGGCTGCCGCGTCGTCGCCGAGGACGCACTCTTCCTGATGAACTCGCGATCGGCGGACTCGCTGGACGGGCGGTATTTCGGCCTCCTGCCGCGATCTGCCGTCACCGGTCGCGCTCATCCAGTTTGGACAAAGGAGGAATGATCATGAAGTTGTGCCGGCCTGAAGTGCCCGCCCGATCGTACGTGGGACGTCGCGACCCTTCCTCCGTCTCGGCCAAGACCTTTCACAAGGCCATCCGGGCCATCGTATCGATGGCCGCGATTCCTATTATCGCAATCCTCGTATCATCCGGTAACACGGCGCTCGCTCAATCTGCCACCACGATGTTGCGAAAGACCTCATCGGACACTGGTCCCTATGCAAGCTTCGTGCGCGAAGCGGCCCAGCGGTTTGACGTACCGGCATCCTGGATCGGAGCGGTGATGGTGATCGAAAGCGGTGGTGACGTGCTGGCTCTGTCATCCCAAGGCGCGATGGGCTTGATGCAGGTCATGCCCGAAACCTGGGCTGGTTTGCGTATCCGATATGATCTCGGTGACAATCCTTATGACCCGCACGACAACATCCTTGCTGGAGCGGCCTACTTGCGTGAGCTTCATGAGCGCTACGGCTCGCCGGGTTTTCTGGCCGCTTACAATGCAGGTCCCGGGCGTTACGACGACCACTTGGCCACAGGCCGACCATTGCCGTACGAGACGCAACTTTACGTGGCCACTCTTGCGCCGCTGATTGGAGAGCGGCAGGCCGATGACACTGTCGCCACCAGCCGTCGCTTCGTTCCCTGGCCGGAAGCGCCGCTGTTCGTGACGCGGGATCAGGATAATTCTGCGGCCACGCCGTCAGTGCCCAAGACGACAACTGAGCGGCCATCAGGCGGCCGGTCTGCCGAGAGCTTATCGCGGTTTAAAGCACGGCCCGACAGCTTGTTTGTCCGCAATGAAAACGCAGTGCTTCTGCCGTGATGCGGAGAGCAGACGGTTGGATCCTTCAGCTGTGCTCGTGAATTCTTCATGAAGTCATCGACTCAGGGACCCCAGATCATGGACTGCGGCCCGTAATCGGTCTGCTCCGTGCGAGGCCGGCGAACCCCGCCTCGCTGCTGCTAGCGTTGCTGTGGTGAAACAGCAGCGCAGGAGGCGGGCGATGGAATTCTTCTCAGGGTTGGACGTCGGGATGGAGCGGACGGCGATCTGCGTGGTCGACGACAAGGGCGAGGTGCAGATGCAGACCGAGATCGTGACCGATCCGGACGCGATCGTGACGGCGCTGAGACCGTTCCTGCCGCGGCTGCGGCGCGTCGGCCACGAAGCCGGGTCACTGTCACCGTGGCTGCAGCCCGAGCTGGCCAGGCGCGGCCTGGCGGCCGTCTGCCTGGAGACCCGGCACGTGCGCGCGGCCATGTCGGCCCAGCGCAACAAGACCGATGCGACGGATGCCTTGGCCTTGGCGCATATCGTGCGGACCGGCTGGTTCCGCCAGGCCCATATCAAGACGGAGAGCTGCTACCGGCTGCGTCTTCTGCTGACCCAGCGGCGCAATCTCAAGCGCAAGGTGCTGGATCTCGAGAACACGATCCGCCATTCGCTGAAGGCCTTTGGCATCCGCATCAAGGGCACCGGGCGCACCGGCTTCGACGCGGCGGTGCGCGAGGCGGTGGCAGGCGATGCGCTGACCAGCGAGCTGATGGACGCCATGCTGGTGGCACGGGCGGTGCTGTGGAAGCAATACTGCCGGCTGCATGATCTGGTGGTGAAGTTCGTCGCCCGGCATGAGGTCTGCCGGCGCTTCATGGCGATCCCGGGCGTCGGCCCGGTGACGGCGTTGAGCTTCGTGACGGCGATCGACGATCCGCAGCGCTTCCGTCGCTCCCGCGACGTGGCGGCGTACTTCGGCCTGACCTCGCGGCGCTGGCAGTCCGGCACCTCGGTCGACGTGCAGGGACGCATCAGCAAGGCGGGCGATGGCGATGTTCGGCGCGCGCTGTACGAGGCGGCGTCGGCCTTGATGACGCGCTTCAAGGGCCGCGACAAGGTGCGGACCTGGGGCCTGGCGCTGGCCAAGCGCAGCTGCCACCGCAAGGCGACGGTGGCCGTGGCGCGCAAGCTGGCCGTCATCATGCACGCCATGTGGACCGACGGAACCTGCTACGTCGGCGACGCGGCGGCCAGCGCCGGCGATCGTGCGGCGCGCGCCGCCCGCAAGGACGGCAAGCTGCTGGGCGCCCAGGCATGACCGTGCGCCCGACACCTTCGATGCGGCGGCCCGTCATGCCGACGGCCGCCACCTGAACGAAGGAGCTCCGCTGCGGCGGATGAGGACTGGTGCAGACCAAGGACGACGGAACGCACGTTATCTTGCCTGTGGCCGACACCCTTGCGGTGCCTCCGGACCACGCCCGATTGCCTGTGATGATGCTCCGTCAATCCGATGGAAAAGTGCGCCGCGACGGTTCGAGTGCTGCACGACCGCAGCCACCCCACCCCGTCGCTGAGCGCGGAGGACTGCACGGCGCACCAGAACTCTCCGCTGTCGTGGAACGGCGCACGGCCGCGAAGCAAAGAAGGGCGTTCAGTGCTATAGAGGAGAGGCGACGATGGCGAAGAAGATCAGACTCATCCCACCGATTAGGACGGCAAGATAAAGCGGGTGGCCCCGCTGCCGTCGCTGCGCTCCTAGAGGCTTGTCTGCACGTTGTTTTTTGAGACCGCTGCGCTGGCTCTTCGCGACAGACATGCGTCTCTTAAAACAGTTTTCTCTTTGTATTCAATGCTCCGAGCGCCATCGCTTCTGGGACAGCCCCTTCCATTGCTACGCCGGAGATACCTTTTCTACGCCATGAAGCGAGCCCCGCGTTCTGACGCTTGCGGCGCTGCGTTTTGCTGCCAATCGTTATGCCATGTCGCGTGATGACGACGATTTCCGTCTCCGGCCCGGAAGGATCCAGGATCGCGGCGACGCGCGGACCGGGAGACGCCGCGCCGGGAGCCAAGGTGGCCGTGCGTCTAATTTCAACGGGCAAATTCAGCAGGCTATTCGACGGGCTGGCGGCAATCCCTCTCGACTGGGCGAGGCTGGGAAGGGCGGCGGCCGGTTCAACGAACGCGGGCGCGGGGCCTCGGTGGCTGCGGCGCTGAAGAACCGGAAACCCTGGAGCCACGACGGTGGCGTCCGCACACGGTCACGGCGGGTCGCGATCAAGGCTCGGGTCGTGAAGCTCAATCCCCAGTCCGGTGCCACCCGAGGGCGGCAGTTCGTCAGTGGCAAAGCCATCGACGCGCATCTTCGCTATTTGCAGCGCGATGGCGTGACAAGGGACGGTGAGAAGGGTCAAGTCTACTCGGCCAGCCAGGACGTTGAGGATGGTCGTGCATTTGTGGAGCGGGGCCGGGAAGACCGCCACCAGTTTCGCTTTATCGTGTCGACGGAGGAGGGTGTCGAGCTCTCTGACCATCGCGCGACCACCCGCGAACTCATTAAGCAGATGGAGGCCGACCTTTGTACCAGCCTCGACTGGATTGCGGTCGATCACCACAACACCGGCCATCCTCATACTCACATCATCGTTCGAGGAGTGACCGACGATGACAAGACTCTCAACATCGCTGGCGATTACATCGCCTATGGCATCCGCGAGCGGGCTAGCGACATCGTAACCCGGGAGCTCGGCCGTCAGACCGAGCACGAAGTTTCGCGCGGCTTGGAGAGTGAGGTGGATGGCGACCGCTTCACACGCCTCGACCGCATGCTGCTCGCCGAGCAGCGGAGCCGAAACGAGTTTACCGACCTGAGGCCAGACCAGGACATGCTCGAAAGCCTGCGACAAAATCGGGCGCTGCTGATTCGGCGGGCGCGCAAGCTGGAGCGCATGGGCTTGGCCACCGAGGTGGAGCCAGGCCGGTGGACAGTATCGCCCAGGGCCGAACCCGTCTTGCGGGAGCTGGGAGAGCGTGGCGACATCATCAAGGCCATGCATCGGGCACTGGACCGCGAAGGGTTGGCGCACGCCCGCTCAATCGCAGGCTATGTCCTCCATCGCGAGGAGATGACCGCACCGATCGTTGGTCGGGTGCTCGACAAGGGGCTGGCGGGCGACGAGATGGGCGAGCGCGTGGGGCTCGTCGTCGACGGCGTGGACGGGCAAGTCCATCATCTCGAGATGGATCCTGCCGCAGTGGAGAATATTCAGCGCGGCATGATCGTGACGGCTGGTGCCGCCGAGACGGGACCGCGCGCATCGGACCGCAATATCGTGGCCATTGCCGGAGAGGAGGGGATCTACAGGCCGGCCGCCCATCTGGAGCAGGCTGTCGGCACCGTCGAACGCTTGGGCGGCGATCCTGCGGCCTACGTCCGGTCCCATGTCCGGCGCCTGGAGGCGCTGCGACGGGCCGGCCATGTCGAGCGGATCGATGCCGACCACTGGCGCATTCCCGCCGACTTGGCCGAGCGCGGGCAGGCATATGACCGCGCGCTGGACCGCGCGGCCGGTCGGGTGACCGTCCTCTCGACGTTGGGGCTCGACCAGCAAGTCGGCCATGATGGCGCGACGTGGCTCGACCGAGAGTTGGACGCTCGTCAGCGCACCGTTCTGGCAGACGACGGATTTGGCCGGGAAGTGACGGCCGCGCTGGCCAGGCGTCGGCGATGGCTGGCTGACAAGGGGTATGCCACGGAAGTCGGCGACGGGCGGATCCGGATTTCTCGCGTCGTGATGCAGCGACTTGAGGTTCGTGATGTCGAGCGCGTCGGCCGCGCGCTCGCCGCCGATCGGGGGCGGGAATGGCAGCCCGCCATTGCGGGGAACCCTGTTGCCGGGACGCTGGTCGGATCCACGCAGCTTTCGAGTGGACGGTTCGCCATGATCGACGACGGGCTCGGCTTCAGCCTGGTTCCGTGGCGGCCCGCGCTCGAACAGCATGTCGGCCGCCTGGTGACAGGGGTGGCCCTGCCCGGCGGTGATGTCAGCTGGTCGCTTGGACGACGCCGAGGACTTGGGCTGTAGCTCGAAGAGGAAGCGCGTGGCAGGGCACTCCGCCAATTTGCACGCCAGGGCCGCCGCATAAGCGCTCTGCATGTCGCCGGCATTGAACCGATGGCAAGTGACCGCTTGATCTCCTCGTCATGTCTGCGACGAAGATCCTGTGGGGGCAGATCACCCTCGTTTTCGCAATCGTGCTCGTAACTGTATGGGCGTCAACGCAATGGACGGCCTGGCGGCTGGGTTACCAACCCCAGCTCGGGCCACCCTGGTTCGAACTCGCCCATGTCCCGATCTACTTTCCTCCGACCTTCTTCTGGTGGTGGTACGCCTTCGACGCCTATGCCCCCGCGATCTTCGTGGAGGGCGCCTGTATCGCGGCCTCAGGCGGCTTCATCTCGATCGGAGTCGCGATCGGCATGTCGGTCTGGCGCGCGCGTGAAGCGAAGAACGTGGCGACTTACGGTTCAGCTCGTTGGGCGACTGCAGTCGAGGCTCGCCATGCAGGCTTGATGGGTCCCGACGGCGTGGTGCTGGGTAAGCTCGGCGCCGACTACCTGCGGCACGAAGGACCGGAACACGTTCTCTGCTTTGCGCCGACGCGAAGCGGAAAGGGCGTCGGTTTGGTCGTGCCGACCTTGCTGACCTGGCCGGGCAGCTCGATCGTTCATGACATTAAGGGAGAGAATTGGGAATTGACCTCAGGTTTCCGGTCGCGGCATGGCCGCGTGCTGCTGTTTGATCCGACCAATGCGGCGTCCGCCGCTTACAATCCGCTGCTCGAGGTTCGGCGCGGCGAATGGGAAGTCCGCGACGTCCAGAACATCGCCGACGTGCTGGTAGATCCCGAAGGCGCCCTGGAGCGACGGAACCATTGGGAAAAGACCAGTCACGCCCTGTTGGTCGGCGCCATCCTGCATGTCCTGTATGCGGGAGAAGATAAGACGCTGGCGGGCGTAGCCGCCTTCCTGTCAGACCCGAAACGGCCGATCGAGACGACGCTCCGGGCGATGATGACCACAGCGCACCTCGGCGAGGCGGGTGTCCATCCGGTCATCGCGTCGGCCGCCCGGGAACTGCTGAACAAGAGCGAGAATGAGCGCTCGGGCGTGCTCTCGACCGCGATGTCCTTCCTCGGCCTGTACCGCGACCCCGTTGTGGCTCAGGTGACCCGTCGTTGCGACTGGCGCATTCGCGATCTCGTCGAGAACGAGCGACCGACGACCCTTTACCTCGTGGTGCCGCCGTCCGACATCAGCCGGACCAAACCGCTGGTGCGCCTGGTCTTGAACCAGATCGGCCGCCGGCTGACCGAAGAGCTGCACGCCAAGGGGCGGCGGCACAGGTTGCTGCTCATGCTCGACGAGTTTCCTGCTCTCGGGCGCCTGGACTTCTTCGAGTCGGCACTGGCTTTCATGGCCGGTTATGGATTGAAGAGCTTTCTCATCGCCCAGTCCCTCAATCAGATCGAGAAGGCTTACGGTCCTAACAACGCCATCCTCGACAACTGTCATGTCCGTGTGTGCTTCGCCACCAACGACGAGCGAACCGCGAAGCGCGTCTCGGACGCGCTCGGCACGGCGACCGAGATTCGCGATGCGAGGAACTATGCCGGCCACCGGCTGAGTCCGTGGCTTGGCCATCTCATGGTTTCTCGGCAGGAGACGGCACGGCCGTTGTTGACGCCCGGAGAAGTCATGCAGCTACCGGCGAGCGACGAGTTGGTCCTGGTTTCCGGGTGCCCGCCGATCCGGGCCAGGAAGGCGCGGTACTACGAGGACCGGCAGCTCACGGAACGACTGCTGCCACCGCCAGAACCAGAACGGCTGGGAGATTGCGCCGTCACGCCGGATGATTGGAGTGCCAAGGCTGTTCCCGCAGTTCAGGCGGCACGCGGAGAGGGAACCGGCGGTCTTCAGGAAGGGCAGCCCGTCGACGATCCCGCTAATGGCGGCATTCGTCGGGAGCCGGAGCTTGCCGAGCATGAAGACATCGCGCCCGAGCCCGTCACGCCTTCGCCCGAGTTCGAGTTTGCCGAGGAGGAAGCCGACGAAGATGCGGTGCGAGCCCGCCGATTGCGCGCGACGGCTCGGGGGCTCGCCCGCCAGGCCACGATGGATCCTGGCGATGGAATTGACCTGTGAGTCGATAGATGCGCACCAAGCATACGTTTCGTCTGCCGCCCGATCTGGGGCTGAAGCTTGCCGACTATGCGTTGCGCAAACGCGTGCCGCAGGCCCATATCGTGGAGACCGCACTCGCCTCGTTCCTGTCGCCGGATGCGTCCGAAAGGCTGGAGGGAGCGCTCGGCCGTCGCTTGGACCGGCTCGTTCGACAGGTCGAGCGTCTGGAGCGCAATGTCACGATCTCGAACGAGGCGCTGGCGCTCTTCGTGCGCTTTTGGCTGACCACCACGCCGTCTTTGCCTGACGGCGCACAGCAGGCCGCGCAAGCCAAGGGCCGCGAACGCTACGAAGGTTTCGTCGATGCTCTGGGCCGGCGCCTGGCGAAGGGACGGACGCTCTCGGATGAGATCTCGCGGGACATCGGGCCAGACGAGGGCGCGGAACGCGACTCGCCCAAGGAGCCTGTTTAGCGATCCCGCTCATTCGCACGCCTTTCTACGCCAGATCACTACGATCCATCGGTTGTTGTTGCGTCGAGCCTGTTGCTGCTTCTTCTAATCGACCCCGTTCCATGGCCGCTGCTTGCGGCCCTGCATCCCGGGGTGACGATGACGATTCATTCCTTTCAGGCAGAGGTCATTTCTCGGGGCGCGCGGATGCTCCGCACCGCGCTCGGACCCGCGATCGCAACCTGGCTCGAAGACCCGTCCGTCGTCGAGGTGATGCTCAACCCCGACGGTCGGCTCTGGATCGACCGGCTGTCGACCGGCCTGGCCGAGACGCAGGAGAGACTGGCAGCCGCCGAAGGTGAGCGCATCGTGCGGCTGGTCGCCCACCATGTCGGCGCCGAGGTTCATCCCGCCAGTCCGCGCGTATCGGCCGAGTTGCCCGAGACGGGTGAGCGGTTCGAGGGGCTGCTGCCGCCCGTTGTCGCGGCGCCCACCTTCGCGATCCGCAAGCCCGCGGTCGCAGTCTTCACCCTCGACGATTACGCCGGGGCGGGCACCATGACGATGGGCGAGGCCGAGGCACTCCGACGGGCCGTTGCCGACCGCCGCAACATTCTCGTGGCCGGTGGCACTTCGACCGGCAAGACGACGCTCGCCAACGCGCTCCTGGCCGAGGTGGCAAAAACGACCGATCGGGTGGTGCTGATCGAGGACACCCGCGAACTGCAATGCCGCGCCGCCAACCTCGTCGCCTTGCGTACGAAGGACGGCGTGGCGTCGTTGTCCGAACTGGTGCGTTCGTCCCTGCGGCTGCGGCCCGACCGCATCCCGATCGGCGAGGTCCGAGGCGCCGAGGCGCTCGACCTTCTGAAGGCCTGGGGCACCGGCCATCCCGGCGGCATCGGCACCATCCACGCCGGATCGGCGATCGGGGCGTTGCGGCGTCTCGAGCAGCTTATCCAGGAAGCCGTCGTCACGGTGCCCCGCGCCCTGATTGCAGAGACGATCGACATCATCGCCGTGCTGTCGGGTCGCGGGAGTGCCCGTCGGCTGACGGAACTCGCCCGCGTCGAGGGCCTCGGCGCCAGCTCGGACTACGCCCTTTCACCTGCAGGAGAACGCCAATGAATCGCCTAGTCATCCGTCGTGCCGTAGGACCGGTCGCGATCTCGTTGTTGAGCATGGTGATCTACTCTTCGGCAGCCTATGCGGCGGGCTCCAGCATGCCATGGGAGCAGCCGTTGCAGCAGGTCCTGCAATCGGTCGAAGGGCCGGTCGCCAAGATCGTCGCGGTAATCATCATCATCGTCACCGGTCTCACCCTGGCGTTCGGCGACAGCTCCGGTGGATTTCGGCGCCTGATCCAGATCGTGTTCGGCATCTCGATCGCCTTTGCCGCCTCGAGTTTCTTCCTCTCCTTCTTCTCCTTTGGCGGGGGGGTCTTGGTCTAATGACCGAACCCGTTCCCGGCTTCGTGGTGCCGCTCCACCGCGCTCTGACCGAGCCGATTCTGCTGGGCGGTGCGCCGCGCTCGATCGCGATCCTCAACGGCACACTGGCGGCGGCGATCAGCCTGGGACTGCGACTGTGGGTCGCCGGTCTGCTGATCTGGCTCATCGGTCACGGGCTGGCCGTCTGGGCGGCCAAGCGCGACCCGCTCTTCGTCGAGGTGGTGCGTCGCCACCTGCGCATCCCGGGCCGGCTCGGCGTCTGAGGGGACTGTCATGATTAATCTTGCCGAATACCGAAACTCGGCTACGCGCCTCGCCGATTTCCTGCCGTGGGCAGCGCTCGTCGCTCCCGGCATTGTCCTGAACAAGGACGGCTCGTTCGAGCGGACCGCGCGGTTCCGCGGTCCCGACCTCGATTCGGCGGTGCCGGCAGAGCTGGTCGGCGTCGCAGGACGGTTGAACAACGTCCTGCGTCGACTTGGATCGGGCTGGGCCCTGTTCGTCGAAGCCCAGCGGCAGCCTGCCAGTATCTACCCGGAGGGAAGGTTTCCGGACGCGGCATCGGCGCTGGTCGACGCGGAGCGAAAGGCGGCCTTCGAGGAAGAGGGGACGCATTACGAATCGGCCTATTATCTGACATTTCTGTATCTCCCACCGGCTTGGGAATCTGCTGGTGCGGAGCGCTTCTTCTATGAAGGCCGCCACCGCGCTGCGGGAGCGGATGCTCGTGAGATCCTGGCCGGCTTCATCGACCGGACGGACCGGATGCTGCATCTTCTCGACGGCTTCATGCCCGAGTGCCGCTGGCTCGACGACGCAGAGACGCTGGCTTACCTGCATTCCTGCATCTCCACCCGGCGCCAGCGTGTGCGCGTGCCGGAAGTGCCCATGTATCTGGACGGGCTGCTGGCCGATCAGGCCCTAACTGGCGGGCTTGAGCCGAAGCTTGGCGACTGCCACCTGCGGGTGCTCACGATCGTCGGTTTCCCCGGAACGACCACGCCGGGGCTGCTCGAAGAACTCAATCGTCTGGCCTTCGCCTATCGGTGGTCGACGCGGGCGATCCTGCTCGACAAGAAAGACGCCACGCGGCTTCTGACGCGAATCCGCCGTCAGTGGTTCGCCAAGAGGAAGTCCATTGCGGCCATCCTCAAGGAGGTGATGACCAACGAGGCGACGACGCTCGTCGACACCGATGCGCACAACAAGGCGATCGACGCCGATGCTGCCCTGCAGGAACTCGGCTCGGACGCCGTCGGCGCGGCCTACTGTACTGTGACCGTCACGGTATGGGACGAGGATCCGCGCATCGCCGACGAGCGGCTGCGTCTCGTCGAAAAGGTAATCCAGAGCCGCGACTTCACCTGCATGGTGGAGAGGGTCAATGCCGTCGATTCGTGGCTGGGCTCACTTCCGGGGCATGCCTATGCCAATGTGCGCCAGCCGCCGGTCTCGACGCTCAACCTGGCGCACATGATCCCGCTGTCGGCGGTCTGGGCCGGACCCGCGACCGATGAGCACTTCGGTGGGCCGCCGCTGTTTTTCGGCAGGACCGAGGGGGCGACGCCCTTCCGGTTCTCGCTGCATGTCGGCGATGTCGGCCATACGCTCGTGGTCGGCCCGACAGGCTCCGGCAAGTCCGTGCTCCTGGCCCTTATGGCGTTGCAGTTCCGGCGATACGACAAGGCGCAGGTCTTCGCCTTCGACTTCGGCGGTTCCATCCGTGCCGCTGCGCTCGCGATGGGTGGAGATTGGCACGACCTCGGCAGCGCGCTGGGCGAAGAGGAGAGGGATCCCGTGGCCCTCCAGCCACTGGCGGGCATAGACGATGTCGCGGAGCGAGGCTGGGCGACCGACTGGATTGCAGCACTCCTGGCCCGCGAGAAGATCGTCCTCACGCCCGAAGTAAAGGATCATTTGTGGTCGGCCCTCGGGTCGCTGGCATCGGCACCCGTCGAAGAGCGCACTATGACGGGACTGTCGGTGCTGTTGCAGTCGGCCGCCCTCAAGCGGGCCCTACAGCCCTACTGCCTGGGAGGTGCCTATGGCCGCCTGCTGGATGCAGAGGCCGAACGGCTCGGCAGCACTTCGGTACAGGTCTTCGAGACCGAGGGGCTCATCGGAACAGGTGCCGCAGCTGCCGTTCTCGCCTATCTCTTCCATCGAATTGAGGCACGTCTCGACGGCAGCCCGACCCTGCTGATCGTCGACGAGGGTTGGCTCGCCCTGGATGACGAGGACTTCTCGGACCAGCTGCGCGAATGGTTGAAGACCTTGCGCAAGAAGAACGCCTCCGTCGTCTTCGCGACGCAATCGCTTTCAGACATCGATGGCGCCGCCATCGCGCCGGCCATCATCGAGAGCTGCCCGACCCGGCTCTTCCTGCCAAACGAGCGGGCGATCGAGCCGCAGATCACGGAGATTTATCGCCGCTTCGGTCTCAACGATCGTCAGATTGAGATTCTCGCCCGGGCGACGCCCAAGCGCGACTACTACTGCCAGTCCCGCCGCGGCAATCGCCTCTTCGAGCTTGGCCTTGGCGCGGTGACGCTTGCCCTCACGGCGGCCTCGTCGAAGGCCGACCAGGCTCTGATCGAACGGATTCTCGCCGAACATGGCCGTGAGGGCTTCCTTGCCGGTTGGCTTCAGGCGCGCGCGGTGCCCTGGGCTGCCGATCTCATCCCCGACTTCAACACAGGAGAATCGTTATGACATCTATCCGTGGTTACGGCGTGACGCTCGCAGCCATTTTCGCCCTCTCCGGTAGTCCGCTCCCGGCCTCGGCGCAGATGACCGTGTTCGATCCCAGCAATTATTCGCAAAACCTGCTGACCGCGGCGCGCACGCTCGAGCAGGTCAACAATCAGATCCTGTCTCTGCAGAACGAAGCGCAGATGCTGATCAACCAGGCCCGCAATCTCACGAGCCTGCCATACTCCTCCTTACAGCAGCTGCAGCAGTCGATCGGGCGGACCCAGCAACTCCTGGGTCAGGCGCAGAACGTTGCTTACGACGTCCAGCAGATCGATCGGGCGTTCTCGACGACCTATGCGCCTGCATCGACGAACCAGTCGGACCAATCGCTGATCGCCAGTGCCCGGACTCGTTGGGAGAACTCCGTCGCGGGCCTGCAGGATGCCCTGCGCATCCAGGCGACGGTCGTCGGCAACCTCGACACCAATCGCCTGGAAATGTCCGCCTTGATTGATGCCAGCCAGGGCGCTGCCGGAGCACTGGAGGCGGCGCAAGCCGGCAACCAGCTCATCGCGCTTCAGGCGCAGCAGCTGGCTGATCTCACGGCGACGGTGGCCGCGCAGGGCCGGGCGCAAAGTCTTGAGGCGGCCGCGCGCACGGCGGCTCAGGATCAGGCGAGGGAGCAGCTTCGTCGCTTCCTTGCGCCCAACGCCGGCTATCAGCCGTCTACCGTTCGCATGTTTCATGAATGAGGCGGTCGTGTGGGCAGAAGGCACGGAGTGAAAGCCGATGGGCGGTACAGGCGTTATCGACCGGTTCCTCGCAGTCTTTACCAGCTACATCGACAGCGGCTTCGGGTTGCTAGGCAGCGAAGTAAGCTTTCTCGCAGCCACCCTGGCCGCGATCGACGTGACACTGGCCGCGCTGTTCTGGGCCTGGGGCCGGGACGAAGATGTCATCGCCCGGCTCGTTAAGAAGACGCTGTTCATCGGGGTCTTCGCCTACCTCATCGGCAACTGGAACAGCCTAGCCCGCATCATATTTGAGAGCTTCGCAGGTCTTGGCCTGAAGGCCTCCGGCACTGGCCTGTCGGCGGCGGACTTTCTCCGACCGGGGCGGGTCGCCCAAGTCGGTCTTGATGCCGGGCGTCCCCTCCTGGAGTCGATTTCGGGACTGATGGGCTACATCAGCTTCTTCGAAAACTTCATCCAGATCGTGGTGTTGCTATTCGCCTGGGTCGTGGTGCTACTCGCCTTCTTTATTCTCGCCGTTCAGCTCTTTATCACCCTGATCGAGTTCAAGCTGACGACGCTCGCCGGCTTTGTGCTCATTCCCTTCGGACTCTTCAGCAAGACGGCCTTCCTGGCCGAGCGGGTGCTGGGCAACGTCGTGTCCTCCGGCGTGAAGGTGCTGGTGCTGGCAGTCATCGTCGGGATCGGCTCTACGCTCTTCTCTCAGTTCACTTCAGGCGCTGGCGCCCAGCCTTCAATCGAAGACGCCATGGCGCTCGTGCTGGCCTCACTGGCCCTGCTGGGTCTCGGTATCTTCGGGCCGGGCATCGCCAACGGCATCGTCTCGGGTGGACCTCAGCTGGGTGCCGGTGCGGCGGTGGGAACCGGGCTGGCGGCCGGCGGCCTTGCCGCCGCAGGCGGCGCCCTTGCGACGGGCGGCGCGAGTGCGCTGGCCGGTGCCGCGGGTGGCCTGGGCGCCACCGGGGTCGGCGGCAGCATCAGCACCGTCGGCCAGAATCAGCAGACGACCCCGGCGCAGGGCTTCACCACTCCCGACATCACGGTCCAGCCCGCGCCCGACATCAATGCCGTCGTCGTACGCGGCACGCCGACCGCCATCGCCCAGATCGAACGCCTGATCCCCGACCTCGACGTCCGCCGCCCGCAGGTGCTGATCGAAGCCGCGATCGCGGAGATCACCGGGCAGGACGCCGAACAACTGGCGGTGCAGATCGGTAC
>OFDC01000668.1_pt1 | contig 23173 bp, 20 predicted proteins | sample 1520941 | NCBI WGS metagenome assembly OFDC01 (sample SAMEA94258168, study PRJEB24077) | hot springs metagenome | biome: Aquatic biome; feature: Water | place: India | collected 2012-12-06 | depth 5 m | reverse complement strand
CAAGTGTCATCCCCGCGCAGGCGGGGATCCATGGGGGTGCCGGTGGGAGCGTTCAGAAGAATGGATCCCCGCCTTCGCGGGGATGACAGTTGGTGCGGGGAGGACAGGGGGGAGCGGGTTGGCCAGAATGTAGCAAAGGCCGTTCGTTGGAACGGCCTTTGGCCTTTCAAGGGATCCCCGCCTACGCGGGGATGACAGGGGGCGCGGGGATGACAGGGGGGGAGCGTTTTGGTCCCAAGCAAAAGACAAAGGCCGTTCGTTGGAACAGCCTTTGCTACTTTTGAGGGGTCCCCGCCTACGCGGGGATGACACTCACAGCGAGGTGACTCAGCTGCACCCCGTCGTCGCACCGCAGCTGTTGCACTTCAGGCAGGTGCCGTTGCGGACGAGCGTGTAGTTCCCGCACTCACCGCACGAGTCCCCGGTGTAGCCCTGGAGCTTGGCCTTGGTCCGGGCGTCAGTGGCGCCGAGGGCGAAGGTCGAGGTGGACTCCGAGAAGCCGCTGACCCGCGTTTCTGACAGGACCGCCGTCATCGGCGCGGCCATGTCGGTGCCGGTGGCGAGGCCGCCGCCGAACGCCGTGACCCCCTGCCCGCCTTGCAGCACGGTGAATTCCTGCGGCAGGCGCTTCCTCATGTAGCCGGTCGAGGCGACCTGTTTCAGGACCTCCAGCGACTTCGAGGCGGCCACGTCCGAAGGCTCGGCGATGTTGCGTTTGCCTTCCTCATCGCCCCGGCCGAGGTCGTCGAACGAGGCACCCTTGGGGGCGACGTGGGCGAGGTCGGTGCGGTCGAGGTAGGAGATCGCCAGTTCGCGGAAGATGTAGTCGAGGATGGACGTGGCGTTCTTCACGCTGTCGTTGCCCTGGACCATGCCGGCGGGCTCAAAGCGGGTGAAGGTGAAGGCCTCGACGAATTCCTCCAGCGGCACGCCGTATTGCAGGCCGACCGAGACCGCGATGGCGAAGTTGTTCATCATCGCCCGGAAGCCCGCGCCTTCCTTGTGCATGTCGATGAAGATCTCGCCCAAGCTGCCGTCCTGGTATTCGCCGGTGCGGAGATAGACCTTGTGGCCGCCGACGATGGCCTTCTGGGTATAGCCCTTGCGGCGTTCCGGCAGTTTCTCGCGGTGGCTGCGGACGATCTCCTTGACGATCACCTTTTCGACAATCTTCTCGGCGATGACCTGGGCTTTCTCCATGATCGAGCCGTTGGTCAGGGTTTCCTCGGCCTCTTCGTCGTCCTCGATCAGAGCGGCGGCGAGGGGTTGGGAGAGCTTGGAGCCGTCGCGGTAGAGCGCGTTGGCCTTGATGCCGAGGGAGTGGGAGAGTTCGTAGGCCGCCAGCGTTTCCGCGATGGTGGCGTTGTTCGGCATGTTGATGGTCTTGGAGATCGCGCCCGAGATGAAGGACTGGGCGGCGGCCATCATGGTGATGTGGGATTCGACCGAGAGGAACCGCTTGCCGGTCTTGCCGCAGGGGTTGGCGCAGTCGAAGACCTTGTAGTGCTCGGGCTTGAGGAACGGCGCGCCTTCGAGGGTCATGGTGCCGCAGACATGGTCGTTGGCGGCGTCGATCTGGGCCTTGGTGAAGCCGAGGTGACGGAGGAGGTCGAAGGTCGGGTCGGCCAGTTTCTCGGCCGGGATGCCGAGGGTGCCCTTGCAGAAGTCCTCACCCAGGGTCCACTGGTTGAAGACGAAGCGGATGTCGAAGGCGGACGGGAGGGCCGCTTCGATCTTTTCGATCTCGCGGGGCCCGAAGCCGTGGCCGATGAGGGCGGTGTGGTTGATCGAGGGCGCCTGGCCGAGGGAGCCGTGGCCGACGGCGTAGGCGACGATCTCGGCGGCCTGGGAGGTCGAGTAGCCGAGGGTTTCCAGCGCCGCGGGGACCGACTGGTTGATGATCTTGAAGTAGCCGCCGCCGGCGAGTTTCTTGAACTTGACGAGGGCGAAGTCGGGCTCGATCCCCGTGGTGTCGCAGTCCATGACGAGGCCGATGGTGCCGGTGGGGGCGATCACGGTCGTCTGGGCGTTGCGGTAGCCGTGGGCCTCGCCAAGGCGCAGGGCCTCGTCCCAGGCGGATTTGGCAAGGGCGACAAGGGTTTGGTCGGGGCAGTTCAGCTGGTCAAGGGCGACGGCGGGGACGTTCAGGCCTTCGTAGGCCGTCCCGTGCGCCGCAGCGCGGTGGTTGCGGATGACGCGGAGCATGTGCTCGCGGTTGCGGGCGTAGCCGGAGAAGGGGCCGAGTTCCTTGGCCATCTCGGCCGAGGTCGCATAGGTCACGCCGGTCATGATCGCGGTCAGCGCACCGCAAAGCGCGCGGCCTTCGTCCGAGTCGTAGCCGAGGCCCATGTTCATCAGAAGCCCGCCGATGTTGGCGTAGCCGAGGCCGAGGGTACGGAAGTCGTAGGAAAGCTGGGCGATTTCCCTGGAGGGGAACTGCGCCATCATCACGCTGATTTCAAGCGTGACGGTCCAGAGGCGGGTCGCGTGGATGTAGGCCTCGGCGTCGAACTGGCCGTTCTTGTAGAAGGTCAGCAGGTTCATCGACGCCAGATTGCAGGCAGTGTCGTCGAGGAACATGTATTCCGAGCAGGGGTTCGAGCCGCGGATCGGGCCGTCTTCGGGGCAGGTGTGCCAGGCATTGACGGTGTCGTGGAACTGGATGCCGGGGTCGGCGCAGGCCCAGGCGGCGTGGCCGATCTGGTCCCAAAGCTCACGCGCGGAGACGGTCTTGGCGACCTTGCCGTCGGTGCGGCGGATCAGCTCCCACGGCTGGTCCTCGCGGACGGCCTTGAGGAAAGCGTCGGTGACGCGGACCGAGTTGTTGGAGTTCTGGCCGGAGACGGAGATGTAGGCCTCCGAGTCCCAGTCGGTATCGTAGGTCGGGAATTCGATGCTGTCGAAGCCCTGGCGGGCGTATTGCAGCACGCGGTTGGTGTAGGTGTCGGGGATCATCGCCTTCTTGGCGGCCTTGATCGCGGCTTTCAGCGCCGGGTTCTTCGCCGGATCGGTGGCGTCGGCTTCGGCGCCGTCCCACTGGCGGATCGCGGCGAAGATGTCGTTGAGGCGGGCCTCGTGCATCTTGGAGCCGGCGACGAGGGAGGCGACCTTCTGTTCCTCGATGACCTTCCAATTGATGAAGGCCTCGATATCGGGGTGATCCATGTCGCAGATCACCATCTTGGCGGCGCGGCGGGTGGTGCCGCCGGACTTGATCGCGCCCGCCGCGCGGTCGCCGATCTTGAGGAAGCCCATCAGGCCCGAGGACTTGCCGCCGCCCGAAAGCTTCTCCCCTTCCCCGCGGAGCGAGGAGAAGTTGGTGCCGGTGCCGGATCCGTATTTGAAAAGCCGTGCCTCGCGCACCCAGAGGTCCATGATCCCGCCGTCGCCGACGAGGTCGTCCTTGACCGACTGGATGAAGCAGGCGTGGGGCTGCGGGTGTTCGTAGGCGCTGGAGGATTTGGTCAGGACGCCGGTCTTGTGATCGACGTAGAAGTGGCCCTGCGACGGGCCGTCGATGCCATAGGCCCAGTGCAGGCCGGTGTTGAACCATTGCGGCGAGTTCGGCGCGGCCATCTGGCGCGCGAGCATGAAGCGCATCTCGTCATAATAGGCAGAGGCGTCGGCTTCGGTGGTGAAGTAGCCGCCCTTCCAGCCCCAATAGGCCCAGGCGCCGGCCAGACGGTCGAAGACCTGCTTGGCTGAAGTTTCGCCGACAATGCGTTGATCTTCCGGCAGTTTCGCCAAAGCGTCCTCATCGGGGACCGAGCGCCACAGGAATTCGGGGACGCCCTTTTCCTTCACCTTCTTCAGGACGGCAGGAACGCCCGCCTTGCGGAAATACTTCTGGGCGAGCACGTCGGAGGCGACCTGGCTCCAGCCCTCGGGGACCTCGACGGCGTCGTTGCGGAAGACGATCTTGCCGTCCGGGTTACGGATTTCGGATACGGTGGTGGTGAAGTCCATCGCGCCATAGGCGCCGGTGGCTTCGGTCGTGAACTTCCGCTCGATCTTCATTGCCCCTGGTCTCCTGTTCTTGCGCCCCAATCGGGCGTTTACCGTTTCAAATCGCGGGCTTTTCCAATCCGTCCCGCAGCGTCAGGCAACACCTGACCGATCCTGACGGTTGAGGGCCGCCAAGAGGGTCGCATCCGATTTGGATGCCCTTTGTGTGAGGTCTTCTGCCTGTTCGCTGCGGCACTAGATTTAGTGGTTGTCCCCGCCGCTTTGTCAAAGTGTCGTAATATTCTCGACCTATCAACGAGAAAATTTGCGCTTCGGAAAGATTTTCGACTTGACGTTTTTCCCGCCACATCACGCGCCGCATCACGCGAAAGTCAGCCGGTTCGCGCCCTGATTGTGGAAAGACCTGGGGACAATCTTCGCGCAAGTTGTGAAGAGTGGCGGATTTCCCATGCTCTCGGCCCGGTTGCGGGGCGGCGTTCAGCGGCCCCTTGTCTGGGGTTGAATCGCCCTTTCGCGATTCCCCGGGGCCAAAGGGCTAGGTCTTCGCGGCAGCCGGGCGGTTCATCAAGAGAATCCCGGCTGCCACCAGCACGGCGGCAAGAAGAATCGGCAGGCCGATGGTTTCGCCAAAGAGACCTGCGCCGAGAAGTATCGCGAGGATCGGGGTCAGGAAGGAAAACGAGGCGACGGTCGCTGCCGGATAGACGGAAAGGAGCCAGAGCCAGGCGATGAAGCCACCTGCGACAACGACCGAGGATTGGAAGACGAGGCCCACTATATGTAGGGGCTGGAGATCGCGGATCAGCGGGCCGAACCACAGGCTTGCGACCAGCAGCATCGGCGCCGAGACGAGGACCATCCAGAAGAGCTGCATCTCGGCCCCTTCTTCGCGCATCACCGGGCGGCGGGCGACATAGGCGGTCAGCGCCCAGCCCCAGGCCGCCCCTAGGGCGCAGAGGTCGCCCGCAAGGCTTGCCTCACCCGTGTCGGGCCGCGACAGGATCGCCACCGCGCAGCCGGTGAAGGCAAGCGCAAGGCCCGCGGCCTTCGGACCGGTGATCCGATCCCCAAGGCCGAAATGGGCTAGGATCGCGAACCAGACCGGCATGGAATACATGATGAGCGCCGAGCGGCCCACGGTCGTCAGATCAAGCGCGAGGAAGAGGAACAGGAATTCGGCCGCGAAAAGCGCGCCGATCAGCAGGCCCGAGCCCCAAGCCGCGCGCCGGAGGCGGGGCGGGCGGCCCTTCCAGACGAGCCAGGCCCCGACGAAGCCGATGGCGAGAAGCGACCGGAGGCCGGCAAAGAACACTGGCTGGAGGCCGACGTTGACCAGCTTGATGATGACCTGGTTGACCGCAAGCAGCGCCTGCACCCCAAGCAGCATCGCCACCCCGGCCCCGTCGAGACGTTCCTTGCGCATTTTTCCCCCTGCCCCGGCAGACCCTTTTGCATTGACCCGATCCCATCGGCAAGCAAGCATGTCGGCAGGTGTGGTCAATCGGTGAGGGGCAAGATGAGCCTGGGCAAGACGTTGTTGAAGGTCGCCATCGGCGTGGCGGTGGTGAAGGGCATATCGGCCATGACCAAGGGAGGCGCCTCGACGCCGGAACCGGCCCCCGAGCGGAAGGCGGGGCGCGGAACCCCGTTCGATCCGAAACCGACGGAGCAGGCGCCGGGGCTGGAGGATCTGCTGAAGGATGTCCTGGGCAGCGGCGGGCGGCCGAAGGCGGGAACAGCGCGGCGGGACGCGCCCTCGGGCGATGGAGGGGGCCTTGGCGATCTGTTGACCCAGATGTCGGGTCAAAAGCGGACGACCCCGCGGGCGACGGCTCCGAAAGGCGGGCTGGACGATCTTCTGGGGCAGTTGACGGGCCGCGGCGTGGACCCGGAACCCGAGATCGGCGGACTTGGCGGCGCGACGCGAAGGACCATGGGCAAGGCCTCGGGCGGCGTGGGCGACCTTCTGGACCAGGTGTTGGCGGACAAGCCGGACGGGCGCGGCGGGCCGGTGGTTCTGCCGGAACCAGACCGCGAGGAAGAGCTGTCGGCGGCGCTGATGCTGCGGGCGGTGATCCAGGCGGTGAAGTGCGACGGAGACCTGGATGAGGACGAGCGCGAGCGGCTGATGCAGGCGATGGGCGAGGCCTCGCAGGCGGAGGTTCGGGCGGTGCAGGCCGAATTGCAGCGCCCGGTGGACGTGCAGGGTCTGGCGCGGGCGGTCCCGGCGGGGCTGGAGCCGCAGGTCTATCTCGTGTCACTGATGGCGATCAATCTGGACCAGAAGGCCGAGGCCAACTACCTGCACCAGCTGGCGGGAGAGCTGGACCTGTCGCCGGACCAGGTGAATGCGATCCACGACCGGGCGGGGGTGCGGCGGCTGTATCGGTAAGGTGGGGTTGACCCCCACGCCACTTTCCTTCCGGGCTGCGGGCCAATAGAAGGCCGCATGGGCCAGCGCGAACCCCGAAGCGACAACGTGACCGGCATCCTGCTGATGCTGGCCGCGATGGCGCTGTTCGCGGTGGAGGACCTGTTCCTGAAGCTGGCCGCCGCAGACCTGCCGATCGGACAGATCATCCTGATCTCGGGCGCGCTGGGGCTGCCGGTCTTTGTCGGGATGGCCTGGCGGCAGGGTCTGGGCATTCTGGTGAAGGACGCGCTGCAACCTGCTGTGATCGCTCGTAATCTGGGAGAGGTCATTGCGGCGGCGGCCTATGTTGCGGCCCTGGCGGCCGTTCCACTTGGCACGGTCGCGGCGGTTCTGCAGGCCCTGCCCCTGTTCATGACGATGGGCGCGGCGCTGGTCTTTGGCGAACAGGTTGGCTGGCGGCGCTGGACGGCGATCCTGGTGGGCTTTGCGGGGGTGCTTCTGGTGATCTGGCCGGGGTCCGAGGGGTTCCGGATCGAGGCGCTTTTGGTGCTGATTTCCGTCGCAGGGATCGTGGTGCGCGACCTTGCGGCGCGGGCCATTCCGGCCAGGGTCTCGACGGCTCAGGTGTCGGCCTGGGGACTGATGTCGGTGACGCTGCTGGGGCTGGGGATCATCGGCGCGACGGGTGACGTGCGGGCCGTGACCGGGACCGAGGCGCTGGTGCTTCTGGGCGCGGTGGTTTTCGGCACGGCGGGATACTGGGCGGTCACGGCGGCGACGCGGACGGGCGAGGTATCGGTCGTGGCCCCGTTCCGCTATGCCCGTCTGGTGTTTTCCATGGGGATCGGCGTGGTGTTTCTGGCCGAGCGGCCCGATCTTCTGACGCTGCTGGGCGCAGTCGTGATCGTCGCCTCGGGGCTTTACGCCTTTGCCCGGGAACGGGCGCGGAAACGTGCTTCCCTCATGGCGTGAGGCGGGGTAAAGGCGTGGGCGAGAGCACCCTTCGGCCTTGAGGAAACCACCCATGAGCACGATCATCGACATTCACGCCCGCGAAATCCTGGACAGCCGGGGCAACCCGACGGTCGAGGTGGACGTCACGCTGGAAGACGGCAGCATGGGCCGGGCGGCGGTGCCCTCGGGCGCATCCACCGGCGCGCATGAGGCGAACGAGCGGCGCGATGGCGACAAGAACCGCTACAAGGGCAAGGGCGTGCTGGAGGCCGTTGCGGCGGTGAATGGCGAGATCGCCGAGGAAATCGTGGGCTTTGATGCGACCGAGCAGGTGGGCATCGACCGCACGATGATCGAGATGGACGGCACGCCGAACAAGTCGCGGCTGGGGGCGAATGCCATTCTGGGCGTGTCGCTGGCGGTGGCGAAGGCTGCGGCGGAGTTCACGGCGCAACCGTTGTATCGCTATGTTGGGGGCACTTCGGCCCGGGTGCTGCCGGTGCCGATGATGAACATCATCAACGGCGGCGAACATGCCGACAACCCGATCGACATCCAGGAATTCATGATCATGCCGGTCGGCGCCGACAACATTCGCGAGGCGGTGCGGATGGGGTCGGAAGTATTCCACACGCTGAAGAAGGAACTTCAGAACGCGGGGCACAACACCGGGATCGGCGACGAGGGCGGCTTCGCACCGAACTTGAACTCTGCCCGCGACGCGCTTGATTTCATTCTGAAATCCATCGAGAAGGCGGGCTTCCGCCCTGGTGAGGACATGTTCCTCGCGCTCGACTGCGCCGCGACGGAATACTTCAAGGGCGGCAAGTACGAGATGAAGGGCGAAGGCAAGTCCTTGTCCATCGAGGGCAACGTCGATTTCCTGGTGGGCCTGGCGAACGACTATCCGATCATCTCGATCGAGGATGGTTGTGGCGAGGATGACTGGGAAGGCTGGAAGCTTCTGACCGAGCGTCTGGGGTCGAAGATCCAGCTGGTCGGCGACGACCTGTTCGTGACGAACCCCAAGCGGCTGGCGCGGGGGATCAAGGACGGGGTGGCGAACTCCATGCTGGTGAAGGTCAACCAGATCGGCACGCTGACCGAGACGCTGCAGGCCGTCGACATGGCCCACCGCGCGCGGTACACGAACGTGATGAGCCACCGGTCGGGGGAGACGGAGGATTCGACCATCGCCGACCTCGCCGTGGCGACGAACTGCGGGCAGATCAAGACCGGGTCGCTGTCGCGGTCGGATCGCCTCGCCAAGTACAACCAGCTGATCCGGATCGAGGAAATGCTGGGCGAGACGGGGGAATATGCCGGTCGGTCAGTGCTGAAGGGCTGAGGCAGGCGGCAAGGATTTTCGAGAATCCTTGCAAATCTTTTCGAAAAGATTTGCGGGCGTCTCGCGTGGGGCGCCCGTTGCTATTCAAACCGGGCCGGGCGGAAGTCTTTCAGCAGTGGGCTGTCCGGGCCACCGGTGATTTCCTCGGCCAGGCACTCGGCCACTACGGGTGCGAGGGTTGCGCCGGAGTGCATGACGGCCAGCCACAGGCCCTCGACAGGCCCCTGCCCCACGACCGGCAGGCCGTCGCCGGGCACGGGGCGCATCGCCATCGCCTGGTGGGCGAAGTGGATGTCATGGCCGGGAAACAGGGTGCGGAGGCGCTGCAGGGTGGCGTTGACCACGACGGGGAAGGCCCCGAGTGTCTCGGCATGGTCGGACTGGTGCCCGGCTGAGGCCGGGGCGACGAGGGCACCGTCGGCGTCCTGGCGGACCTCCTGATCCGGGGTGGCCAGCACCAGCGGGCAGATCGGCGGCTGGGGATTGGTGCGGATCATCAGGCCGGGGCGTTTCAGCATCGGCAGGGTGGTGCCGAAGGGCTGCAGCAATGCAGGCGTGCCGGTGCCGGTGGCGAGGATGACGCGGGTGGCGGGCATCGGGCCAAGGTCGGTCGTGACGCCGGTCACCCTGCCCTTTTCCGCCGTGATGGACTGGACGGTGGCGCGGAGGACCTGCGCGCCGGAGGCGGCGATCAGCGCGCGGGCAAGCGTGGCGGGGTCGGCGACGCCCTCCCCCGGGAAAAACAGCGCGGTGTCGGGGACCGGGCCAAGGGCGGGCAAGCGCTCGGCGATCTGGGCGCGGGTCAAGCGCTGGACCGGGTAGCCGAGGGCCGCGAGGTCGGAGGCGGTTTCCTCTTGCGCGTCGCCGGTCGCCTCATACCACAGGCAGCCGGGCCAGGTGGTCGGCAGGTTCGGCAGGGCCTCGGTGAGGCGGCGGTGGGCGGCGAGGCCTTCGTGCCGCAGGCGGTAATGCGGGTGGCTGAGGTAGTAGGAGGCGTTGAGCCATCCGAAGCTGGCGGCTGAGGCGAGGCCGCCCTCGGCATGGGTGGAGAGGATGGTTGTGGTCTCTCCACGCTGCGAGAGATGGTAGGCGAGCGCCGCGCCAGTGATGCCAGCGCCGATGATGAGGGTCTGGGACATGGGGGAAGGCTGGCACGGCAGGGCTGGGTTGGCAACGGGAGAGACCCCGCCCCGGATCAGGTCCGGGGCGGGTGTTCAAGGCCGGGCGAAGCACTGTAGGGTCGCAGCATGCTGATCCTTCTTAACAAGCCCTATGATGTGCTCTGCCAGTTCTCGCGCGAAGGAGACCGCGCGGTGCTGGCGGATTTCGTGCCGGTGAAGGGGGTCTATCCGGCGGGGCGGTTGGACCGGGATTCGGAGGGGCTTCTGGTCCTGACCGACGACGGCAAGCTGCAGGCGCGGATCGCGGACCCGAAGTTCAAGCTGGAGAAGACGTATTTTGCCCAGGTCGAGGGGGTGGTGGCCGAAGCGGCGTTGGCGCGGCTGCGGGCGGGGGTGGAGTTGAATGATGGGCCGACCCTGCCTGCCCGCGCGCGGGGGGTGGGCGAGCCTGGGTGGCTCTGGCCCCGGGTGCCGCCGATCCGGATGCGGAAGACGGTGCCGGATGGGTGGATCGAGCTGACCATCCGCGAGGGGCGGAACCGGCAGGTGCGGCGGATGTGTGCGGCGGTGGGGTTGCCGTGCCTGCGGCTGATCCGGTGGCGGGTGGGAGACTGGACGCTGGAGGGGTTGGCCCCGGGGGAATGGAGGCAGGTGTGAGCGCCGAGGCGATCATCGAGAAGCTGGGGCTGCAGCGGCATCCGGAGGGCGGCTGGTATCGCGAGACCTGGAAGGGGCCGGAGGTCGGCGGGCGGGCGTCGGGGACGGCGATCCTGTTTCTTTTGCAGGCGGGGGAGAGGAGCCACTGGCACCGGGTGGACGCGGACGAGATCTGGCTGTGGCATGCGGGGGCGCCTTTGGTGCTGTCGATGGCGGAGGAGGCGGCGCGGGAGGTTCGGATGGGGCCGGACGTGCTGGGGGGCGAGGTGGTGCAGGCGGTGGTGCCTGCGGGCTGGTGGCAGGCGGCGCGGTCCGTGGGGGAGTGGACGTTGGTCAGTTGCACGGTGAGCCCGGGGTTCCGGTTCGAGGGGTTTGAACTCGCGCCGCCGGGGTGGAGCCCATGATAGACCACAAGGAGTTTCTGGCTTCGGTCCCTGCGGGAGTGCGCGAAGCGATGGTGGCGCAGTCGAACCGGGAGGGGTTGTGGCACCTGGCGGGGCATCTGGGGCTGATCCTGGGGGTGGGCGCGCTGATCGGGGTGGGCGTGCCGGGCTGGTGGGCGCTGGTGCCGGTGCAGGGGGTGCTGATCGTGTTCCTGTTCACGCTGGAGCATGAGGCGACGCATCGGACGCCCTTTGCCAATGAGCGGCTGAACGATTGGGGCGGGCGGGTAGCGGGGTTCCTGCTGCTGTTGCCGTTCGAGTGGTTCCGCTTCTTCCACCTGGCGCATCACCGCTGGACGAATATCGAGGGGAAGGACCCGGAGCTGGCCGGGGAGAAGCCTGCGACCTGGGCGGCCTGGGTCTGGCATGTCTCGGGCATTCCCTATTGGGTGTCGGAGGTGCGGCTGCTGGCGCGGCTGGTCTGGGGACGGGCCGAGGATGACTTCATCCCGGAGGCGGCGCGGTCCCGCGTGGTGTGGGAGGCGCGGGGGATGGCGGTGGGCTATCTGGTCGTGGCAGTGAACCCGGTGCTGTGGCCCTTGCTCTGGTGGGTCTGGGTGCTGCCGGTGCTCTTGGGCCAGCCGTTCCTGCGGCTGTATCTGTTGGCCGAACACGGCGACTGTCCGCGCGTGGCGAACATGTTCGAGAACACGCGGACGACCTTCACCAACCGGGTGGTAAGGTTCCTGGCCTGGAACATGCCCTACCATGTGGAGCACCACGTCTGGCCGCAGGTGCCCTTCCACCGGCTGCCGGAAGTGCACCGGATGATGACGGAGGAGCTGCGGGTGACGGCGGACGGGTATGCGGCCTTCACGCGGGCCTATCTGGAGCGGCGTCCACGCTGGACGGGTTCGGGGAAGGTTTGAAATCGAGGGCTTGGCTGTGGACGTTCAGGATGCGTTAGCCATCATCCTGCGCAAGTGACCGGCTGCGGATGCCTCCGGCGGGGATATTTGGGCAAAGATGAAAGGGCCGGAGCATAGGAGCGGGGTCGCCTGGAGCTGCGGGCGGATGCCTCCGGCGGGGATAGTTGGGCGGTCTGAAACGGTGTCCGGCTGAAGCGGATTGTGCGGGGCACAAGATCGGGGTGGTTGTTGCCCGGGGCTTTGGATAGGGGTGGGGCATGAGCGAGACCCCTGCCCTGCCCCCGAAAGCCGCCGGTTCTGGCGACACGTTGCCCGGATTTCTGTATGCGCTGACGGCCTACCTGCTGTGGGGCTTCCTGCCTTTATACATGAAGGCGCTGGCGCATATTCCGCCCGTCGAGGTCATTGCGCATCGGGTGCTATGGTCGGTGCCGATTGCGGTGGCGGTGATCGTCTGGCTGGGGCGGACGGAGGATCTGAAGGCGGCGCTGAAGTCCCCCCGGATGCTGGGGATGGGGGCGATGACGGCGGCGCTGATCAGCGTCAACTGGGGGATCTATGTCTGGGCTATCGGCTCGGGCCATGCGCTGGATGCGGCGCTTGGGTATTACATCAACCCGCTGTTTTCGATCTTTCTGGGCGCGGTCCTGCTGCGCGAGAAGATGGGGCGGACGCAGATGGTGGCGATTGCGCTGGCGGTCGTCGCGGTGGGCATCCTGACCTGGGAGGCGGGGCGGCTGCCGGTGGTGGCGCTGGGATTGACGCTGACCTGGGGGTTCTATGCCTATCTCAAGCGGCGGCTGCCGATCGGGCCGAACCAGGGATTTACGCTGGAAGTGCTGATCCTGCTGGCCCCAGCGGTGGGGTATATCGTCTGGCTTCTGAGCCAGGGCACGGGGCATTTCCTTGTGGGAGTGACGTGGGACAACACGCTTCTGATCGGCTGCGGGCTGGTCACGGCGGTGCCCCTGATGATCTATGCCAACGGGGCGAAGCGGCTGACGCTGTCGACCATCGCGATCATGCAGTACATCGCGCCGACGCTGATCTTCCTGACCGCGGTCTTCATCTTTGGCGAGCCGTTCAGCGGGGTGAAGCTGGTGGCCTTCTGCCTGATCTGGGCGGCGCTGGTGATCTATTCGCTGCCGATGCTTGCGGCGCGGGTCAATCGGGCCGGCTGATCTGGCCACCGCCGACGAGCGCGGGTGCGCCCGTGGTGTCGGGACCCGATGTCGCCATCTTGCGGAGCACGCGGACGGCGAGGAAGGCAAAGGCCTGGGCTTCGAGCATGTCGCCGTCGAGGCCCACATCCTCGACCGGCAGGATCGGACAGGGGATGCGGCGGCGCAGCTCGGCCATGAGCACCGGGTTGTGCCGCCCGCCGCCGGTGACGAGGATGCGGGTCACCGGGGCGGGCAAATGGATCTGGGCGGCGGCAACCGAGGCAGCGGCAATGGCAGTCAGGGTTGCCGCGGCATCGGCGTCCGACAGCATGTCCAGCCGGTCGATCAGGCCCGCGAAATCATCGCGGTCGAGCGACTTGGGCGGCGGCAGGTCGAACCAGGGGTCCTTGAGGACGGAGGCCACGAAATCCTCATCGACCTCGCCCTGAGCGGCGAGCCTGCCGCCTTCGTCATGGGTCGCGCCCAGGCGTTCACGCATCAGGTCGTTGATCGGCGCATTGGCGGGGCCGGTGTCGCAGGCCAGAAGCGCGCCGGGGTTTTCCGGGCCGGGGGCCGTCGGGTCGATCCAGGTCAGATTGCCGACGCCGCCGAGGTTGAGGAAGGCCAGAGGCTCGGTCGCGCCGATGTGCTTGGCAAGCGCAAAATGGTAGAACGGGGCAAGGGGAGCGCCCTGCCCGCCGATGGTCACATCCGAAGTGCGGAAATCCCAGACCGTGGGCAGGCCGAGAAGCTGGGCCAGAAGCGCGCCGTTGCCGCACTGGTGCGTGCCACGACCGGCAGGATCGTGCGCGAGGGTCTGGCCGTGGAAGCCCAGGACCTCGGCCCCGGAGAAGCGGGCGAGAACCTCGGCATGGGCGGTCTCGATCACCTCGGCCGCCATGGCAACTTCGGGGTCACCGGGCCAGTGGCCAAGGGCCGCGCGGAGGGTGGCCTGTTCCCCTGCCGCGTAGGGACGATAGGCGGAGGGGCCGAAGGCGAAGACGGTATGGCCATCGGTCTTGATCATGGCGGCATCGACGCCATCGAGTGACGTGCCGGACATCGCGCCCAGCGCCCACAAGGCCCCATCCTTCCGCATCTTCCCTAAAGCCCCTACCGAAGCTATACCGCCGCAACATTCTAGACCGAGGCGGCCATGAACTACCATCCGAAATCTGACTTCATGCGCGTGATGTTCGAGCGCGGCTTTGTTGCCGATTGCACGGATTATCAGGCGCTTGACGAGGCATTGGTGAAGAAACTGGTGCCTGGCTATATCGGGTTCGACGCCACGGCGACGTCCTTGCATGTGGGCAGCCTGATCCAGATCATGATGCTGCGCTGGCTGCAGAAATGCGGGGGCAAACCCATCGTGCTGATGGGCGGGGGCACGACCAAGATCGGCGATCCGTCGTTCCGGGCGGATGAACGCCCGTTGCTGACCGACGCGCAGATCAACGCCAACATCGAAGGGATCAAGCGAGCCTTTTCGCCTTACGTCCGGTTCGGCGAGGGCGCGACGGACGCGGTGATGGTGAACAACGCCGAGTGGCTGGATCAGCTGAACTACATCGGCTTTTTGCGCGACATCGGGCGCCATTTCAGCGTGAATCGGATGCTGTCCTTCGAGAGCGTGAAGTCGCGGCTGGACCGGGAGCAGAGCCTGTCGTTCCTGGAATTCAACTACATGATCCTGCAGGCCTATGACTTCCTGGAGCTGCACCGGCGCTATGGCTGCCTGTTGCAGATGGGCGGGTCGGACCAGTGGGGGAACATCGTCAACGGGGTTGACCTGACGCGGCGGGTGATCGACGGGGAGGTCTATGGGCTGACCTCGCCCCTGCTGGCGATGAGCGACGGGCGCAAGATGGGCAAGAGCCAGCAGGGCGCGGTCTGGCTGAATGGCGATTTGTTCAGCAGCTATGAGTTCTGGCAGTTCTGGCGCAACGTGCCCGATGCCGACGTGGGGCGGTTCCTGAAGCTGTACACCGAGATGCCGTTGGCGGAGTGCGAGCGGTTGGGGGCTCTGGGCGGGTCGGAGATCAACCACGCGAAGATCGTGCTGGCCAATGCGGTGACGACGCTTCTGCACGGGGCCGAGGCGGCGGCGGCGGCAGAGACCACGGCGCGGGAGGTGTTCGAGAAGGGCGGGATCGGGGACGACCTGCCGACGGTGACGCTGGAGCCCGGGGAACTGGCCGAGGGCGTGGGGATCGTGCAGCTGTTCGTGCGGGCGGGGCTGGCGGCGTCGGGCAAGGACGCGAAGCGGCTGATCGCGGAGGGCGGGGCGAAGGTGAACGACGAGGTCGTGACCGATACGGCGCTGCGCTATGGAGCGGGGCATCTGGCCGAGCCGATGAAGCTGACCGCGGGCAAGAAGCGCCACGCGCTGGTGGTGATCGGGTAGGTAGGGTGGGCAGATTGCCCACCCTACGTCTGGTCATTCCTGGACGGTGACCTTGGTCATCACGTCGGGCGTCGCAGGCGGCTCGCCGCGCTGGATCGCGTCGACGACCTCCATCCCCGAGATGACGTTGCCGAAGATCGTGTACTGGCCGTCGAGGAAGCTTGCGTCGGCGAAGGTGATGAAGAACTGGCTGTTGGCCGAGTTCGGGTCCTGGGCGCGGGCCATGCCGACGACGCCGCGCTGGAAGCTGAGGCTGTCGGAGAACTCGGCCGGGATGTCGGGGAGCGCCGAGCCGCCGGTGCCTGCGGCCGACAGGTCGGACCCGGCCTTGCCGTTCTGGACGTCGCCGGTCTGGGCCATGAAGCCGTCGATCACGCGGTGGAAGACGACGCCGTCGTAGGCGCCTTCCTTGGCAAGCTGGGTGATCTGGGCGACGTGCAGGGGGGCCACGTCGGGGAGAAGGTCGATGACCACGGTGCCATTGGCGGCGCCAGCAATCTCGATCACCAGATTCGGGCCGGGGCCGTCGGGGGCATCTTGCGCGAGGGACGGGGTGGCAAGCGCCAGGGCGGCGGCGAGGAGCAGGTTACGCGACATCGGCGGCCACCCGGACAGTGATCATGCGGTCGGGATTCGCTGGCGGCTCGCCCTTCACGATCTTGTCGACATGCTCCATCCCGCTGATGACCCGGCCATAGACGGTGTACTGGCCGTTCAGGAAATGGTTGTCGCGGAAGTTGATGAAGAACTGGCTGTTCGCGCTGTTCGGGTTCTGCGAGCGGGCCGCACCCAGGGTGCCACGGTCGTGGGGGAGCTTGGAAAACTCGGCCGGAAGGTCGGGATAGGACGAGCCACCCGTCCCCGCCCGGCGGGGGTTATAGTTGGGGGAGGCCATGTTGGCGTTTTCCACATCGCCGGTCTGGGCCATGAAGCCGTCGATCACCCGGTGGAAGGCCACGTTGTCATAGGCCTTGTCGCGGGCAAGCTGCTTCATCCGCTCGGTGTGCTTGGGGGCCACGTCGGCCAGAAGTTCGATCACCACTTCGCCGTCCTTCAGCGTCACGATGATGGTGTTTTCGGGGTCCTTGATGTCGGGCATCGGGGTCTCCTTGGATTGCGTCGCGCGGGACCGTAGCGGCGGCTTCCGCCCAAGGAAAGGGCAAAGCGCGAGAAGCGGTTGACGTGGGCGTGATCCCCGCGCCAAAAGCGGGCTGGACCCAACGGATGGAGATCGCGATGCCCTGGAAGACGCTGGACGACGTGGAGCTTGGCGGAAAGACGGTGCTGGTGCGGGTCGACATCAACGTGCCGATGGAAGCGGGCAAGGTCACCGACATGACCCGGATCGACAAGATCAAGCCGACGGTCGACGATATCGTGGCGAAGGGCGGCAAGGTCGTGTTGCTGGCGCATTTTGACCGGCCGAAGGGCAAGGTCGTTCCGGAAATGAGCCTGGGTCACGTCGTGGACGCGCTGGCCGGGTCGCTGGGTCGCAAGGTGGTGTTCGGCCAAGACTGTGTGGGCGAGGTGGCAGCGGCGGCGATTGCCAAGGCCGACGCAGGCGACGTGGTGCTGCTGGAAAACACCCGCTTTCACCCGGGCGAAGAGAAGAACGATCCCGACCTGGCGGCGCAGATGGCGAAGCTGGGGCAAGTCTATGTGAATGATGCATTTTCCGCGGCGCACCGGGCGCATGCCTCGACCGAGGGGCTGGCGCGGCTGTTGCCTGCGGCAGCGGGGCGGTTGATGGAGGCGGAATTGAAGGCGCTGGAGGCGGCGCTTGGCTCTCCGCAGCGGCCAGTGGTGGCGGTGGTCGGGGGGGCGAAGGTTTCGACCAAGATCGAGCTTCTGGCGAACCTGGTGACGAAGGTTGACCATCTGGTGATTGGCGGGGGGATGGCGAACACGTTCCTCGTGGCCGAAGGGATCGAAGTCGGTCGGTCGCTGGCCGAGCGCGAGATGGCGGAAACCGCGCGCGAAATCCGCCACCGGGCACAGAAGGCGGGCTGCCAGATCCACCTGCCGGTGGACGTGGTCGTCGCGCGCGAGTTCAAGGCCGGGGCGGAGAGCCAGACGCTGGACGTCCACAAATGCCCGCCGGATGCGATGATCCTGGATGCGGGGCCGGATACGGTGGCACGGCTGGAGGCCGTCTTTGCGGATGCAAAAACGCTGATCTGGAACGGGCCGCTTGGTGCCTTCGAGATCGAGCCCTTCGATGCCGCAACCAATGCGGCGGCTCAGGCGGCCGCGCGGCTGACGAAGGCTGGCAAGCTTGTCTCCGTCGCGGGCGGGGGCGATACGGTCGCGGCGCTGAACGCAGCGGGGGCGGCGGAGGATTTCACCTTCATCTCGACTGCGGGCGGGGCCTTCCTGGAATGGATGGAAGGCAAGGAATTGCCGGGCGTGAAGGCCTTGATGGGCTAGGCCGCAGGGGCTATGCCAGCGCCACGGGATCAGGAGACGGACATGACCAACGCGAAGATGACCGAACAGGTGCGCAACGGCCGGGGCTTTATCGCCGCGCTGGACCAGTCGGGGGGATCGACCCCCAAGGCGCTGAAACTTTACGGGATTTCGGAAAGCGAATATTCCGGTGAAGAGCAGATGTTCGACCTGATCCACGCGATGCGGGCACGGATCATCAAGTCGCCGGCCTTTACCGGCGACAAGGTGGTGGGCGCGATCCTGTTCGAGCAGACCATGGACCGGACGATCGACGGCGTGCCCACGGCAACCTACCTGTGGGAAAAGCGCGGGGTGGTGCCGTTTCTGAAGATCGACAAGGGGCTGGAGGCCGAGGCCGATGGCGTGCAGCTGATGAAGCCCATTCCGGGGCTGGATGCGCTGCTGGCCCGCGCCGTAAAGGCGGGGATTTTCGGGACCAAGGAGCGGTCGGTAGTGAATGCCGCGAATGCCAAGGGGATTGCGGCCATCGTGGCGCAGCAGTTCGAGCTGGGGCGGCAGGTCGCGGCGCATGGGCTGATGCCGATCCTGGAGCCGGAAGTGACCATTTCCATCGCGGACAAGGCCGAGGCCGAGAAGATCCTGCAGGAAGAAATTCTCAAGGCGCTGGAAGGGCTTGAGGGCCAGGTGATGCTGAAGCTGTCGCTGCCGACGGTGCCGGATTTCTACCAGCCGCTGGTCAAGCACCCGAAGGTGCTGAAAGTCGTGGCGCTGTCAGGCGGGCATTCCCGTGACAAGGCGAACGAAATCCTGGCGCAGAACCACGGGATCATCGCAAGCTTCAGCCGGGCGCTGTCGGAAGGCCTGTCGGCGCAGCAGTCGGACGCGGAGTTTGACGCGGTGCTGAAGGGCGCGGTGGACGGGATCTATGCGGCCTCGATCACCTGAAGGCTTTGCTTTGCGCGGATCGGGGGCCTTCGGGCCCCTTTTTTCGTTCAAGTCGTTGATGATCGTGCAGTTTCAGGATTCACAAGCGATTCGGTCTGTGCCATGATTCGCTCCAGGCCCCCGTGAGAGGGGCCAGGGTAAGGCAGATGTCGGCAGCACACACGCAACGCGGTCTTGGCGGGTTGGCCTATCTGGGCTTTGTCGCAGCACTTGGCGTCTATTTCACCTTCGCCGCCGTGCAGGGCGACTACGGGATGTTCGCCCGCGTCGCGATCAATGCCGAAGCCGAGGCGCTGCGGGTGGAGCGGGATCGTCTGTCCGCCGAGCTGGCCGAAATGCAGAACCTGACGCATCGGCTGTCGGACACCTACCTGGACCTTGACCTGCTGGACCAGCAGGCCCGCGACGTGTTGGGTTATATGCGCGCGGACGAAATCGCCATTCGCTGAGGGGCCGGATTTCGCCGCTTTTCCCGCAGGTCGGGAGCCCGAGGCTGCTGAATTGAGCGCCTGTCGGCGCAAGCCTTTTGTCTCGCGGCCTTGCGTGAAGGACGCAAGACCGCTCGGAGGTGCCTCCGGCGGGGATATTTGTGCAAATGTGAAAGGCAGGCGAGAGCTTCCCGTGGCGCATGGGGCCATTCCGCCAGCGCATGACGCAGCGGTATTTTTGTTTTGACCCAATAATCTCCGATGCTGTATGGATGGTTTAACGCTAAACCATTTCATAGCCCGTGGGAGGAGCCCTGATGGCGAAGAAGCCTGAGGCGAGACCGAATGTCTCGAAGGAAGAGTTGCTGAAATTCTACCGCGAGATGCTGCTGATCCGCCGGTTCGAGGAGAAGGCCGGGCAGCTGTACGGCATGGGTCTGATCGGGGGGTTCTGCCACCTGTACATCGGGCAGGAAGCGGTGGTCGTGGGCCTGGAGGCTGCGGCCAAGGAAGGCGACAAGCGGGTGACGTCCTACCGCGACCACGGGCATATGCTTGCCTGCGGGATGGACGCCAAGGGCGTGATGGCCGAGCTGACGGGCCGGAGTGGGGGATACTCCAAGGGCAAGGGCGGCTCGATGCACATGTTCTCGAAAGAGAAACATTTCTACGGCGGGCACGGGATTGTTGGCGCGCAGGTGCCGCTGGGGGCGGGGCTGGCCTTTGCGGACAAGTACCTGGGCAATGACAACGTGACCTTCACCTATTTCGGCGACGGGGCGGCGAACCAGGGACAGGTCTACGAGACCTACAACATGGCAGAACTCTGGGACCTGCCGGTGATCTTCGTGATCGAGAACAACCAGTATGCGATGGGGACGAGCGTGAAGCGGTCCACCAAGTCGACCACGCTGTTCGGGCGCGGGCTGGCTTATGGCATCCCGGGCGAGCAGGTCGACGGGATGGACGTGCTGGCGGTGAAGGCCGCGGGCGAGAAGGCGGTGGCGCACTGCCGGGCGGGCAAGGGGCCGTATATCCTGGAGATGATGACCTATCGCTATCGGGGACACTCGATGTCGGACCCGGCCAAGTACCGGACGCGGGAGGAGGTCGAGAAGATCAAGACCGAGAAGGACTGCATTGAGCATGTCCGGGATCTGCTGACGCAGGGGGGCCTCGCGTCCGATGAGGAGCTGAAGGCCATCGACAAGGAGATCAAGGCGATTGTGAACGAAAGTGCGGAATTCGCCAAGGAAAGCCCGGAGCCGGACCTGTCCGAGCTTTGGACGGATATCACGGTCTGAGGGGGGAATATCATGGCAACTGAAGTACTTATGCCCGCACTGTCCCCCACGATGGAGGAAGGCACGCTGGCCAAATGGCTGGTGAAGGAAGGCGATACGGTCAAGTCGGGACAAATCCTGGCGGAGATCGAGACGGACAAGGCCACGATGGAGTTCGAGGCCGTGGACGAGGGCATCGTCGGCAAGATCCTGGTCGCTGAAGGCACGGCGGGGGTGAAGGTGAACACGCCGATTGCGGTGCTGGTCGAGGAAGGCGAGACGGTGTCGGATGCACCGAAGCAGGCGGCGGTGGCGGCAGTTGCTGTGGCAGCAGAGGCGCCGGTTGCGGCTCCGGCAGCGGTGGCGGCCCCTGCCCCGGCCCCGGTCGCGGCGCAGGGTTGGCCGCACAGCGACCTGCCGGAGGGTCCGACGAAGACCATGACGGTCCGCGAGGCGTTGCGCGAGGCGATGGCCGAAGAGATGCGGGCCGATCCGACGGTCTTCCTGATGGGGGAAGAGGTCGGCGAGTATCAGGGTGCCTACAAGATTTCCCAGGGTCTGCTGGATGAGTTCGGGGCGAAGCGGGTCGTTGACACACCGATCACCGAGATGGGCTTTGCCGGGATCGCCACGGGCGCGTCCTGGGGCGGCCTGAAGCCGATTGTCGAGTTCATGACCTTCAACTTCGCCATGCAGGCGATTGACCATATCCTGAACTCGGCCGCGAAGACGCTGTACATGTCGGGGGGCCAGATGGGCAGCCCGATGGTGTTCCGCGGGCCGAACGGCGCGGCGGCACGGGTTGGGGCGCAGCATTCGCAGGACTATGCGGCCTGGTATGCGGCGATCCCGGGCCTGCGAGTCTGCATGCCCTATTCGGCGGCGGACGCGAAGGGTCTGTTGAAGTCGGCCATTCGCGATCCGAACCCGGTCGTGTTCCTGGAAAACGAGATCATGTACGGGCGGTCCTTCGAAGTGCCCACGGACCCCGATTTCGTGGTGCCGTTCGGGAAGGCGTCGATCATGCGGTCGGGGTCGGATGTGACCCTCGTGTCCTTCGGGATCGGGGTTTCCCATGCCCTCGCGGCGGCGGAAACGCTGGCGGGTGAAGGGATCAATGCCGAGGTGATCAACCTGCGCACCCTGCGGCCCATCGACTATGACACGGTGCTGGCCTCGGTGATGAAGACCAACCGCTGCGTCACGGTCGAGGAAGGCTTCCCGGTGGGGTCGATTGGCGACCATCTGGCGTCCACGATCATGCAGCGGGCGTTCGACTACCTGGACGCTCCGGTCGTGACCTGCACGGGCAAGGACGTGCCGATGCCCTACGCCGCGAACCTGGAGAAGTTCGCCCTGATCACGCCCGCCGAGGTCGTGACCGCTGTCAAATCCGTCTGCTACCGGTGAGGTGAAGCCATGGCGACCGAAATTCTGATGCCCGCGCTGTCCCCCACGATGGAGGAGGGCACGCTGGCCAAGTGGCTGGTGAAAGAGGGGGATGTGGTCAAGTCGGGCCAGATCCTCGCCGAGATCGAGACCGACAAGGCGACGATGGAGTTCGAGGCGGTCGATGAAGGGACCGTGGGCAAGATCCTGATCGCGGAAGGCACGGCGGGGGTGAAGGTGAACACGCCCATCGCGGTGCTGCTGGAGGAAGGGGAGGATGCTTCGGCGGCGGTTACGGCGCCTGCGGCGGCCTCAGCGGCAGCCCCTGCTGCTGCGGTCGCGGCCCCTGCCCCGGCGGCTGCTCCTGCGACCGCTTCGGTGGCGGCGTCGGGTGGCGCGCGGGTGTTCGCCTCGCCTCTGGCGCGGCGGATTGCCAAGGAGAAGGGGCTGGACCTGGCGGCCGTGAAGGGCTCGGGTCCGCATGGGCGGATCGTGCGGGCGGATGTCGAGGGGGCGCAGCCGGGGGCTGCGAAGCCAGTGGCGGCAGTGGTCGCGGAGGCTCCGAAAGCGGCGGCCCCTGCCCCGGCGAAACCGGCGGGCGCAGTGCCGACCGGCATGGCGGCGGAGACGGTGCTGAAGATGTATGCCGACCGGCCCTTCGAGGAAGTGGCGCTGGACGGGATGCGGCGCACCGTGGCGGCGCGGCTGACCGAGGCCAAGCAGACCATCCCGCACTTCTATCTGCGGCGGGATGTGAAGCTGGATGCGCTGATGGCGTTCCGCGAGACGCTGAACAAGCAGTTGGAAGGCCGGGGGGTGAAGCTGTCGGTCAACGACTTCATCATCAAGGCCTGTGCGATGGCCCTGCAGGCGGTTCCTGCGGCGAATACCGTCTGGGCAGGCGACCGGATGCTGCGGCTGAAGCCGTCGGATGTGGCGGTGGCCGTGGCGGTGGAGGGCGGGCTGTTTACTCCGGTGCTGCGCGATGCGGAGAAGAAGTCGCTGAGCGCCTTGTCGGCGGAGATGAAGGACCTGGCGACGCGGGCCAAGACCAAGAAGCTCGCGCCGCATGAGTATCAGGGCGGGTCGTTCGCGATCTCGAATCTGGGCATGATGGGGATCGAGAACTTCGACGCGGTCATCAACCCGCCGCATGGGTCGATCCTGGCGGTGGGGGCTGGCGTGAAGAAGCCGGTCGTGATGGCGGACGGGACCATCGGGGTGGCCACGGTCATGTCGATGACGCTGTCGGTGGATCACCGGGTGATCGACGGGGCCTTGGGGGCAGAGTTCCTGAAGGCCGTGATCGAGGCGCTGGAAAACCCGATGGTGATGCTGGCTTGAGACGTTGCAGTGGGGGTTTTGCACCCCCACTCCCCCGCAGGATATTTGTGCAAAGATGAAAGGGGGCCGGAAG
>OFDC01000667.1_pt1 | contig 23195 bp, 31 predicted proteins | sample 1520941 | NCBI WGS metagenome assembly OFDC01 (sample SAMEA94258168, study PRJEB24077) | hot springs metagenome | biome: Aquatic biome; feature: Water | place: India | collected 2012-12-06 | depth 5 m | reverse complement strand
TGCGGATGCCGGTCGAGAGCATGTCGATACGTGCCTTGATGGGCATGGTCCAGGCATTTGACACGCCGGGGAACTGCAGCGCCTTGTCCATTTCCTGAATCAGGCGGTCTGTCGTGACTCCGGGACGCCAATCTTCCTTGGGCTTGAGATTGATGATCGTCTCGAACATCTCGATCGGGGCCGGATCGGTTGCGGTCTGTGCCCTGCCAGCCTTGCCGTATACGGACGCAACTTCCGGAAAAGACTTGATGATGCGGTCCTGTGTCTGCAGAAGCTCCGCCGATTTGGTGACGGACAACCCCGGCAGGGTCGTCGGCATGTACATCAGTGTGCCCTCATCGAGGTTTGGCATGAATTCGCTGCCAACCTGAGTCGCGGGCCAGACGGAAATGCCCAGAACGGCAATGGCAATCGCAATGGTAAGCGTCTTGGCCTTCAGCACGCCACGGATCACCGGGCGGTAGATCGCGATCAGCGCCCGATTGAGAGGGTTTTTGGCTTCAGGAATAATGCGGCCGCGCACGAACAGGATCATCAGTGCCGGCACGAGCGTCACCGACAGCAGCGCGGCCGCTGCCATCGCGAAGGTCTTGGTGAACGCGAGCGGAGCAAACAGGCGACCCTCCTGGGCCTCCAGCGTGAAGATCGGCAGGAATGAGACCGTGATGATAAGCAGCGAGAAAAACAGCGCCGGCCCCACCTCGGACGCCGCCTCAATCAGGATTTCAGTTCTGGGTTTGTCGGGTGGAGCGCGTTCCAGATGCTTGTGAGCGTTCTCGATCATGACGATGGCCGCGTCGATCATGGCGCCGATGGCGATCGCGATGCCACCGAGGCTCATGATGTTGGAGCCGATCCCCAGCATCCGCATGGCGAGGAACGCAAGCAGGATGCCGACCGGGAGCATAAGGATGGCAACCAGCGCGCTACGCACGTGCAGCAGGAACACGATGCAGACCAGCGCAACGATGATGCTTTCCTCGATCAGCGTGGTCTTGAGCGTGGCGATGGCGCGATGGATCAGTTCGGATCGGTCATAAACCGGGACGATCTCCGTGCCCTCGGGAAGTGCCGGCGCAATCTCGTTCAGCTTTTCCTTGATGTTATCGATGACAGTGAGCGCATTGGCGCCGGAGCGTTGCAAGGCAATGCCACTCGCCACCTCGCCCTCGCCGTTCAATTCCGTAATGCCGCGCCGTTCGTCACCAGCCAGTTCCACTTGGGCGACGTCTTTGAGAAGCACAGGCGTGCCCCCGTCGGCCTTCACCACGATGCTTTCGAGATCGGGAATGCCCTTGAGGTAGCCTCGCCCTCGCACCATGAACTCGTGCTCGGCCAGCTCTAGTGTTCTTCCGCCGACGTCCATGTTGTTGCCGCGAATCACTTCGCGGATCTTGCCCAGCGGTATGCCGAGGCTGCGCAGGCGGCCTGGATCAACGACGACTGTATACTGCTTGACGAATCCTCCCACGCTGGCGACTTCGGCGACGCCTTCAGCTTTGGAGAGACCGAAGCGGATCTCCCAGTCTTGAAGCGAGCGTAGCGCCGCGAGGGATTTGTCTTTGCCGAGCAGGGCGTACTGGTAGACCCAGCCAACGCCGCTGGCATCGGGTCCGAGCGTCGGGGTGACGCCGGACGGCAGCCGCTTTGCCGCTGCATTAAGGTGTTCGAGCACACGAGAGCGGGCCCAATAGATGTCGGTACCGTCCTCAAAGATCACGTAGACAAACGACACACCGAAGAAGGAGAACCCGCGCACAACTTTTGATCGCGGCACGGTCAGCATCGACGTGGTCAGCGGATAAGTGACCTGGTCCTCGACCACCTGCGGTGCCTGCCCCGGAAACTCAGTGTAAACGATGACCTGGGTGTCCGAGAGGTCGGGGATGGCATCGAGCGGAAGCGTCCGGACTGCCCACACCCCCGCAACGACCGCGAACGCGGTGGCAAGCAGCACCAGAATGAGATTTCGCGCCGACCACGCGATCAGCCTGGCAATCATGGCTTGGCCTCCGGGCTATCAGGCTCAGAGAACGCCTTCAACGCCGCCTGCAGATTGCTTTCCGCATCAATGAGGAAGTTCCCGTTGACGACGACGCGGTCGCCTTCGCTCACACCGTCCGCGATTTCCGCATAGCCATCTCCGCGTCTGACAATTTTCACAGCGCGAGGCTCGAACCGGCCTTCGCCGCGTTCGATAAGCACCACCTGGCGCGAGCCGCTGTCAATAACTGCGCTCACGGGAACCGCAAGAACATCTGCTTTTGCGCCCGTTTTGATCGCGACCTCCCCGTACATGTCAGGCAGTAGCGCAAGGTCGGTGTTGGGAAGCTCGATGCGCACGCGCGCTGTTCTGGTTTCTTTCATCAGGTGCGGATAGATGACGGCGACTGTGCCGGTGAAGATGCGGCCAGGTCTCGCACGTGTTGTGACGGTCACTTCCTGTCCAGGTGCGATCGCGTCGATGTCGCCTTCCGCCACGTCGGCCATCATCCAAACCGACGTATGGTCGGCAATGCGGAAGAGAACGTCTCCGGCCTTGAACGCTTGACCATCCACGACGTTTCGCTCAAGTACGATGCCGCTCATCGGCGCCCGGAACACCACGTTGTCCGGTACGCGCTTCGTGCGTCTGATTTCATCGATGAACTCCTGCGGCGCGTCGAGATTTTCGAGACGACGACTGGCACCGATGACGCGTTCGCCGTCGTATCGCGCGCCCTGAGGGCTGAAAGGTTCGTTGTCCTTCTGCTGCGAAAAGCTCTGCTCCACCACGAGACGCGCGCCCTGATTGAGAAGCTCCTGGCCAAACACAGTGGCAAGCTCGTCGCCTTGCTTGAGGTGGGTGCCCGTAGTCGGCGCTCCGACCTTGATGACATAACCGTCGAAACGTGGTGCGACGACCATTATGCGCCGCTCATCAAGCTGAACGACGCCGGGCGCTTTGATCGTGCGCGTGATGGCGTGCTTACCGACCGGTATGGTTTCGACGCCGGTGCGTTGCAGCTTTCCGGGCGAGACCTTCACGGATCCGTCGTCGGTATCCTCGCCCTCGTAAACAGGGATGTAATCCATCCCCATCGAATCCTTCTTCGGCACCTGGGACGTGTCAGGCAGCCCCATCGGATTACGGTAGTATTTGATCTTGCGTTCGGCCGAGCCCGCTTCGGCCGCTGGTTTCGCATCGAAGTTCACATCTTCGCTGGCCAGCACGGCGACGTAGTTGCGGCCGGCATCGGTTTTGCGTGGCACGCTCGCATAGAACGGCCGTCCATCCGGATCGCGGTAATAGATGATCGGGCCGGAGGGTTTGCTCCTGCTGGCTGTTTCCATCGCCGCCGGCGGGCCGCCCCACGGAATACCGACCAGTCCATGCTGTCCGGCCCATATTCCGGCTCCCGCCGCGGCGGTGATCGCGGCGACGGTTGCCATGCCCTTGAAGATTGGCGTCATGGCAGCGCCTTGAGAATGAGCTTGCTCTCGACGGTGCCTTCTTCGCCCTGCACTTTCGCGCCGAGCGACAGTGCCCAGTTTCCGGCCATCGTCAGGTTAGCCTTGAAGCGATAGACACCGGTCTCCGCGGATGCGACGGGCTGGAGTGAGGCAGTCATCGCCTCCATCTTGTCGGGGCCCATGTCGATGCGCTTGGCGAAGATGACCGCGTCGGAAATGGCTCTGCCCGTAGGCTTGTGCACGATCTTGACCGAGATGAAGACCTCGCCCTGTTTCAGCTCCTTGTCGACGAGCTGGAATTCATAATCCTTAATGTCCGCCCGAGCGGACACAGAAAGCACGGTGAGCAGTGCGGCGCCCATGGCAACCGCCCGCAACGATGTGCGTGTCATTGGTGCATTCTCCAGATGTCGTGAACCGACACGACGGCCCCAAGGACCGACGCATTTGTGCAGGCCGAGGCAGATGCCACAGCCCTCATGGCGCCCGATTGGCGCGGTTCAGACGCTGGGAGGCCGGAGAAGAGGCGGAACGAGCATGCACGCGGCCACTGGCGACGATGCCGGCACCAATCGTGACGCCGACATTTCCAAAGCAAGCTGCTCACCGGTAAGGGGTGGCACCAGCTGTTGGAAGCACTTGACAATGCACGTGCTCATGTCCGGGCAAACCTTTTGCGGGCAATCCGGACAGGGCGTGGGAGCTGACGGTTTGTGGCAGGGCATTTCGTCAGCCGCCGATTGGGCGGCGTGGAATTTCCCCGCCATTGCCAACGCATAGGTACTGGACAACGGAACAGCCACCAGCGCCCCGAGCATGGCGATCATGCCGAGGACGACAAAGAACAGGTGGGATGGACCGTATCTCACAACTTCCTGATACCACAAATGGAACCGCACGCCAATATAACGCCACAAGATCGTAAACCACTGACCTTGGCGAAGCCATAAAGGCTGACGTCGGCTAACCACCCAAATCCTGGCGCCGCTGCTGGTATTCCTCGCGGTCGATCTCACCGCGGGCATAGCGTTGCTCCAGGATGGAAAGGGCCGATGATGGTCCGACCCGACCGGGCCCCTTGTCGCCGAACAGCCAGCGGATCACCGTGACCAGACCAACAATCGCTAGCCCCAGGAACGCTAGCCAGATGAGGCCGCCCAGCGGCCACCATCCGCGCCACGCCCATTCATGCATGGGGCCAGGCACAGGACCGGTCTGAGCCCAACTCGGTGTTGCAAGGATTAACGTACCAAGGAGACCAATCGTCAAGCGCATGTGAGCCATCCGGCACCTCTCAGAGCGATCGGATAACCTTTTCCAATTTCGCGCGCACGATTTGCGCCTTCTCAAGAAGGGCCGGATTGTCGATCGCAGACATCGACGCCACAGGGTCGATTGCAGCCACCTCCACCTGCCGCGGCGCCAGTTCCTGGACGATCACGTTACAAGGCAGCATGGTCCCGACCTTGTCCTCAAGCGTAAGCGCTTCATGGGCGAGAGAAGGGTTGCACGCTCCAAGAATGCGGTAGGGACGAAACTCCACGCCGATCTTGGTCTTGAGCGTCGCCGTCACGTCGATATCGGTGATCACGCCGAAGCCCTCATCCTTGAGCTTCCGCGTCGTCTCCGCAACCGCAGCATCGAAGGGGAGCGACAGCACCTTGCTGAAGTAGTAGCTCACTAGAACCTCACATCATGCAGCAACCACTTCCAAGCAACAGATCCGCCTTCTTCTTCTGGTCGTCACCCAGCACTTTGTAGAGTGCCTCGGTGGCCGGCAGGAGGGCCTTCATGCTCTCGACCATGCTCTGCATCGCCTGCGTGTGCGCCTGCATCCGCTCAATTGCGCTGCCCGTCTGCATCGCCGGCATCATCGTTGCGTGCATGCTCTGCATGGTATCGCCGCGGGCTTTGACGGTGCTTACGTATCCGTCCCAAGCTGCGGCCTGCGCGTCGGTGATGCCCAGTTCAGCCTTCAGATAGGCAAGACGGCCTTCCATCATGGGACCGATGCCCATCATCCCCATGCCCTGACCCATCGGCATGTTGCCCATCGTGCCTTGCATGCCTGGGCCCAACATTCCCTGCATACCCTGACCCATCATGCCCATTCCCATGTTGCCGCCCATCATGGGACAGCGACCCATCATCCCCATGCCCTGGCCCATCGGCATATGCTGACCCTGTTGTTGGCCTTGAGCCAGCGAACCGGTCGCAGCCGCTGCCAGGAGCGCCGCTGCGATCAACCATTTGCCCATACTCATGTGCGCTAATCCTATTTCAGAACCGATCGACTTCGAGAGGCATCTTAGATTGGTGTCGTCGTCCACGTACTTGATGTGGATCAAGATCCTTCCCAGGAAAAATCGGCTTTCGGCGGCAGAGCGGAGATCACTTTCTTCTCCAACGGTTGAAGGCAACAACCGACCAAATCGCTTCGACTACGCCAAACGGCCACGCGCCTTGCAGGAAGCCGTAAAGCGACGCCAATCCGCAGGCTCCAGCAAAGGCAAGAATGTAGACCGGGCTGTGCTCTTCGAGCGCATAGAAGACCAGCATTGCGCTAACCGCAAAAAGTCCGAATAGCGTTAGCGCATCCAAAGTGATGACTCCTCGGCTCGGCCAAAGCCTGTGTGGCAGATGATCGTCCTAATGCACTCCCACTGCGGCACGAGTCGCTTCATGTCGATCATCACTATCAATTAGGTTGCAAGCCATATCGGGCGAAGACTTCCGTGCTGCCATCTTTCTTTAGCAGAAGAACCTCGTAGGCCTCCCGCTTGTTGCCGGATTCCATCCCGGGAGATCCAATGGGCATGCCTGGCACAACGAGCCCGAGGGCCTCAGGGCGTTCGGTGAGCAGCTTGCGAATATCTTGCTCGGGGACATGCCCCTCGATCAGATACCCCTCAACTCTTGCGGTATGGCAGGCAGTCAGTGCGGCAGGAATACCCGCATCCAGTTTCATCTTCATCAGCTGGCCCATGGCGAGATCCTTTACGACAACCTCGTGACCGGCTGCGCGCACATGGCGGGCCCACGCATGGCAGCAAGAACATCCTCCGGTGGTCATCATTTCCAGCGACGCCGCTACGGCCGCAACGGGAAAAAAGCCAATGGCGAGCGCCGCCACCCAAATGGGCCGTGGCAAAATGCGAAATTCCGTGGTCATGATGGGTTCTCCTTCGACGAGTTGTCCGCGTATTTGCCCAACGACGTTATTGCGAGCAGGAGCATGACGCCGAGCACGATTGCAGCATCCGCGAGGTTGAATGCTGGCCAGTGATAGGCCCAGACATGAAAATCCAGGAAATCCACAACCGCGCCAATGCGAAGACGGTCCAGAGCATTGCCGAGCGCGCCGCCAATGATCAGACCGAACGCGATGGCCTCCCACCGCGCAGTCGATCGGATCAGAAGAAAGGCAAATAGCGCAACGATGACGAGCGTAATTCCGACCAGAAGCAAGGGGCGGCCTGCGAAGGTTTCCGCGAACATGCTGAAAGATATCCCTTGGTTGAAACTGAGACGCAGATTGAAAAATGGCAGCACGGAGTGAGCGTACCCGCGCTCAAGCGCCGCTAACGCCATCAACTTCGTGGCTTGATCCAAAACGAAGGCGATAAAGATAGCCGTCAATCCGAATAGTCGTGTCAGGCGGGGCGGTGCCGAGGTGTCTATTGCGCTGCTCATGCGATCTCCTGAGATGATGCTATCGCTGACGGACGAAATCGCAGAAGCCGCAATGCATTCGCGGTGACCAGCACGGTGGCCCCTGTATCTGCGAGGATGGCCATCCACAGCGAGCTGATGCCGAGAAGAGTGGTGATCAGAAACACGGCCTTCAGCCCAAGCGCGAGCGCGATGTTTTGCCAGATATTGGACAAGGTCGCCCGCGCAAGGCTGACAAGCTCGGCAACGCCGCTCACGCGGTTGCTGAGCAAGGCTGCATCGGCTGTCTCCAGCGCAACATCGGTCCCACCTCCCATAGCAATGCCAACTGATGATGCCGCGAGGGCAGGCGCGTCATTGATGCCATCGCCCACCATCGCCACAGGGCCAATGGTCTTGAGTTCAGCAATGGCGTGGAGTTTTGCGTCAGGCAACAGTTCGGCGCGGACATCGAGGCCAAGGGCGCTGGCTATGGCATGCCCGGTGCGCTGGTTGTCACCAGTCAACATGATGCTCTTCACCCCGAGCGTCTTAAGCCAGCTGATCCCGGCCACGGCATCGGGGCGTGGTTCGTCGCGGAGCGCGATGAGACCTAGCGCACGTTCTTTCGTGGCCACGATCACCACGGTCTTGCCTTCCGCCTCCAGCTTCTGCACCGCGTCCTCTAAAGAAGGGTGCAGCAGCTCGAGTTCGGCTGCATAGCGCGGCGAGCCGACTGATATAAAACCCTCGCGCAGGCGAGCGACAACGGCCTTGCCGGGCACGGCGGATGCGCCCCCGTAGGCCTGCGGGATGGCCAGCGAGCGAGCGCGGGCTGCGGCGATAATCGCAAACCCGAGCGGGTGGCTGGACCCTTGCTCGACGGCAGCTGCTTTCGCCAATACCTCACCGTCGTCGCCTTCAATGGCAACGACATCGGTCACCTGCGGCTTGCCGATTGTCAGCGTGCCGGTCTTGTCAAAAGCGACAGTCTTGATCTTCCCAAGCGTCTCTAAGGCTGCACCGCCCTTGATGAGAAGGCCACGGCGGGCCCCTGCCGCGAGACCGGAGGCGATGGCAGCGGGCGTCGAGATAACAAGCGCGCAAGGACAGGCGATAAGCAGCGTGGCAAGGCCGCGATAAACCCAAGTCCCCCAATCGGCTCCGAACAGCAGCGGCGGTGCGATAATGATCAAGGCCGCTGCGACCATGGACGCGGGCGTGTAATAGGCCGCGAATTGGTCAATGAAGCGGGCCGTAGGCGCTTTAGACGCCTGCGCCTCCTCCACCAGATGAATGATGCGGGCGATCGTGTTGTCGGCTGCGGTCTTGGTGATTGATATCCTGAGCAAGCCGTTGCCGTTGATGCTACCGGCATAGACCATGGCGTCGGCAGTTTTGAGAACCGGAACGGATTCGCCAGTGACCGGGGATTCGTCAAGTTCCGACGTGCCTTCGATGATTTTTCCGTCCGATGGAACCCGATCGCCAGGACGGACCACGGCAACATCGCCGACGCGCAATTGTTCGACCGGTACTTCCAGCACCTCGCCGTCTTGCTCAACCTGGGCGATGCGCGGAACTAATCCGATCAGCGCTTGGATACCCGCCCGCGCACGCCCTGCCGCGACATTCTCCAGTAGTTCGCCCACGGCAAAGAGGAAGATCACAACGGCCGCTTCCTCGGTCGCGCCGATGAGAATAGCCCCCGCTGCCGCCACGCTCATGAGCGTTTCGATGCTGAAGGGTGTGCCGGACATGGCACCCGCGATCGCACGCCGTGCAATGGGTACGAGACCAATGACGGCCGCTGCGAAATAGGCAAAAAACGAGAAATCCGGCGCAATCCAAGCGACAATGGTAGCCACCGCAAGCAGGATTGCGCTCACAACGACGAGTTGCCCCTTGCGGGTTTGCCACCACGACCGATCAGCTCGTTCGGCCGATTGGGTCGAATCGGCGTGCTCGGTCGCCAGAGGACGCGGCGTATACCCAAGGCTGCGGATCTTGTCCTCTATCGCTTGGCGCGAGCTTTGATCCGCGTCGTGGTTCAGGGCCAGCGTCTCGGTGCCATAGTTGACGTTGATGTCGCTGACGCCGGGGAGACGCTTCAGGGCGTTCTCGATCTTGAGCGCGCACGCGCCGCAATCCATGCCCTCTACCCCCATCTTGAGCGTCTGAATGTTTTTTGAGGGTCGTTCGGCAGTCGTCATGATTTTTTGGACTTTCTTTCGTTAAGAGCCCATAGTGCACCCTGTAGTAACTACAGGGTCAACACTTATGAGTTCAGGCGTTCTTACGATCGGTGATTTGTCCAAAGCCACCGGCACCAAGGTGGAAACGATCCGTTATTACGAGCGGATCGGATTGCTTGCCGCGCCTGATAGGACGAGCGGAAACTATCGTGCGTATGGGGCCAAGGATCTCGGCCGCCTGAGCTTCATCCGCCGCGCCCGCGATCTGGGATTTGGTCTGGAGCAGGTGAGAGAGCTTCTGGGTCTATCCGATCAGAAGCAGCGTTCCTGCGAGGCCGTCGATGTTATCGCGCGCGACCACCTCGCGGACGTTGACCGCAAGCTTGCCGATTTGAAGGCTCTGCGCCGCGAACTTGACAGCATCATCCGCCAGTGCCGTTGCGGCACCATTGCCAAGTGCCGAATCATAGAAGCGCTGGCTCCGATTGATCCAAGCAATCTATGACCGATATGGGTCAAAAGCTCGCATTTGTGGTTGCGTGAGCCAATGTCCGGTCGCCCGTCGACTGCAGAAGAAAAGCAGACTTACGCGGCAACCGCCTTGCGCTGGAGCTTCAGGGGTAGGGGCCGCCTTCGTAGCCTGAACTTCGGTTTATTCTGGTCGGCAGCGTCTTTCATCGACTGAGCGATGAGATCTCCCGTCGCATCGACGAGCTGAACGGCGCGGCTGTCTGAGACATGCGCATAGATCGCTGTGGTGTCTTCGTCAGAGTGGCCAAGCAAAATGCCGAGCACGCGCGTCGTGCCGCCGGCATCGATGGCCCTGTTGCCGAAGGAGTGGCGAAGATCATGCAACCTTAGGCCGGGCAGTTTCGCCAGTTTGCGAATGCGCTCCCATGGTTTGGCGATGTTGATAAGGCTTTTCCCGGTGACGTGCCCGACGAACACGTAGGGGTTGCCGTTGACCTTCGTGAGCCCGGCCAACACCGCGAGGGCATGGTGGTTCAGGAGAATAGATTTCGGCCCGGTCTTGCTGTCGGGCAGGACGAGCATACGGCGTCCCTGATCGACGTAGTCCCATTTGAGCGTCAGGACTTCATTGCGGCGCGCGCCGGTAAAGATGATGAGCCAGATGGCGGCGACGACGTATGTGTTGTCCGATCCGTCGCGGATGACACGGCGCAGCGTGTCCCCAAGCCGTTTGGCCTCCTCGGGGGACAGATACCTGTTGCGCCTCATCTCCCTATAGCGAACGACGCCCCTGCAGGGGTTTGAGTCCTCGTCGCGCCATCCGCGTTCAATCGACCAGGTTATCATTTTGGAGAGGGCGGTCAGGACGTTGTTAGCGTTCCGGGGCGTCTTGCCCATCGCTTCATGCATCGCCCTCACGTCGGCCTGCGTGACGTCCTTGACCGTCTTCTGTGGGCTGCTGCGCGAGGGAGCGCAGCCGTAGGGCCGAACCGACAATCCGCGGCGATTGACCTTCCGTATCCGATCGAATAGCCAATCCAATTGGAATTGCATTGAAGTGGAGCGAGCGCGCATGAAAGCGAGCGAACTAGCAGCATTGAGCCTCAAGGAACTGCGGGTGCTGCAGGAACGTGTTGAGGCGGCGATTTCGGAGCGCGAAAAGCAAGACCGCGCTGACGTCAGGGCTAAGCTTGCTGACATGGCTGAGAAGGCGGGCTTCAGCGTAGGTGAGCTGTTCGGTTCGGGCAGGAATCAGAAGCGTGGCCCAGCTACGATCAAGTTCCGGAATCCGAAAAATCCTTCTCAGACCTGGACTGGTCGCGGACGTAAGCCGAATTGGATCGTAGAGGCTGGCGGGGACGTTGATCGCTTTCGCGTGTGACGCCATACATTAGTATGGCGCGAATGGATTTCGGCAGCCGGGTTGCGGTAAACTGGAAGGGTGAGTTTCGTCATCTATGCCATCGCCGATCCCCGCTCCCGGATGATTATTTATATCGGGCACACATCGCGGCTCGATCTGCGCATTGAGCAGCACCTGGAAGCCGGCGAAACCATCTGCGGTCTTCGTGTGCAGGAGATCGTTGTGGCGGGGCGGGAACCGCAGTTTTTCATCCTTCAGCACTGCGAGAGTGAACGGGCCGCCCTGATGGCCGAGGTGTTCTGGATCGACCTGCTCAGTGGGCGCGGGGCGACGTTGGCCAACAATCAGGCGTTCGACGGCTATAGCGCCCGGGCCGGGGAAAAGCGGCGGCTGCGCGAGGAGCTGGGCGCGGGAACGCGCATGGAGCAGCTGGCGGCGATTGCCAATGGCCGGCCGGTCAGGGAAGGGCGGCGCTGGTCGCGCAAGGAAGACCAGATGATGCGGCGGCTGAAGCGGGAAGGGAAATCCGACTTTGAGATCGCGGATCAGCTTTCCCGGTCGGTGGGGGCGATAGAGGCGCGGCTGGCCCAGAAAACGGTCTAAGGTTCGCGCCCGGTCATTGCGCGCCGGCCGCGCGATGTCGTGGGGTTCCTGTTCAGCAGCATGCCGAATTACCGTTGCAAAGGTTTGGGCGGTGGGGCGTTTTGGGCCGCTTGCGGCGGCTGACCCGCTCGGGAGAGCAAGGCCTGGTGCTCTTGCGCGAATGCCCCTCGGTTGGCCAGCAGTGCCGGTGGCGCGATGTCAGTCAGCGCTTCCTGAAAAGTTCTGGACAGCATCATTGTCGTTTTAGACCCGTCACACTCGTCCGCATCATGCGCGGGCGTTTTTTGAGATGGCGATTTCTTTCTCCGGTGTCCGTCGTCTCGGCCATGCGAAGCCTTCTGGGGCTGGGCGAAAGGCTTCGATGTCCGGAGCCTCCGAAACCGGAGAGAAATACCATGCTCAAGAAAATCACCCGCGAATTCGCAGCCGCCTGCACCGATCAGCAACTCCACTGCATCTTGCACAGTCTTTTTAATCAGTTGGCTGACCGCCATATGGGCGCTCAAGGCCGGCACTGCTGTCACGCCTCGGTTCAAGTCGTACGCAGAGCGCTCGCCGTGCTTCCTCCGAGGTGAGCCCGGCGTTCTGCTTCTTTGCAGCCAAGGTCTTTATAAGAAGGCGGTGGCTCACAAGGCTCTTGCTGTTGGCAGGAAACGATCCGGGAAGACGCCATGGCTGTTGAGCTTGATGACAGTGCGATGCTGCTGGAGCTGAAAATCTGGATGGATGGCGCGCGCGCGGCGCTGCCAGGCCATCCGAAGATCCGGCATGCGGATGAGCAGTTTTGGAAGATCAACAATATCGCCGAGCAGCTGAAAGCGGAGGCGAGTGAAAAGCTGTCCGTACTCGAGACGCGGTACGAACCGGATCTTCAGAAAATGGAAGCGCTGGGTGGTGTTGCGGGTTCTTTTTCGAAGGCGAGTACGAGGCTGGAGATCTATGCCCGGGAACGTCAGTCGATTATCGATGAATTTTTAGCGCGCAATGATGGGCTCTGGCGTCAGCGCATGGTGCTGACGCGCGATGTGCTGACAGTGGTGGAGCGGCAGGAGATGAAGCGTATCGGCCCTGTCGGTCAGCAGCGGCCAGCGCTCGAACGGTTCAAGACACATCGGGGTAACGTGTCTGACAGCTTGATGGAGCGGCTGCGGGCGCGCGCGCTCGAACGGGAGGTTGAATCTGAGAATGCGCAGAAACCCGGCATCGAGATCGAGCGGTAGCGTTGCCGGAGTGGTGGGCCGGCTCATCTTGGCGGGAGCGGCCAATTATTGCAGGATAGCCGCGCAAGGGCTGGGATCAGGGGCTGGTCAATGAAGGCGGGGAAGGGGTTTGCAAAACCGTTGCCGAACGTGCTGACGGGTTTGGCGAAGGTCCAGGAGCACACCACGGCTGAAAAGCGGGCTGTGCTTTACTATCCGGATGCATTCAAGCGCCACTACCTGGAAATCCTGGATCGCTATCGTCAGGAGCTCGCGCGAATGCGCGGTGTGGCGGTGGGGTGGAAGACGATCCGCAACATGGTCATGGCCCGTGAAGACGAAATCCTTGCCAGGGAGCAGGGTGGGGCGCGCCATCGGATCAATATCGAAGCGGCGCGACCCGAGTCTACGGCTGTCTCGGAGAACGATTTCAAGGGGTGGTATGACAAGGGCAAGTCGCATCTGCCGTCGGATGTAAAGTTTCAGTACATCGAACGGTTCGTGCGCCACTTGCGAAAGAATGGCGAGATTGACGAGATCGAGCGGGAGCTGGATCTGGCGCAGGGCGAATACGTCCGCGACGCGTTGCACCTGTTTTATCGGCCGCACTCTTATGGCAGCACACGCATTGTCCTGAAGGAACGCGACCTTGGGCTTGCGGAAAAGTTTGTATCGGGCAGCTGCTTCGAGGTTGAGGCGCGCTGGCTTGAGGAGGGCGCTGCGCGGCCTGCAGTCTGCCTGTTTCTAATAAGGGACTACGGGAATCACGTTACGCCGGTCGATATAGTTCTACTGCGGACGGAGCCGCGCGCTGGGATGGAAGATCAGCCGGATTTCGTGCCGCTCTACACCGGATTTCTTGTGACGGAGAGCATTTGGCCGCTTGGTGAAGATCAGATTGTGTTGTGGGGCAAGCTTATGCTGTCGAAAGGAAGCGGGGCTACGCCCAGGGATGATGGTGTCGCGTCATTGGCTGAGGGCGGAACGTACAATTCGCGGGCCACGTTCGATGCGGACGGAATGGAGATAGGGCTGGTTACGGGCGATGATCTTTCGCTGTTGGGGCCGGTATTTGGTGTTGAGGCCCGTGGCAATGACGAAAGGGAAGGTCTTACGCCTCCTGCAATGCGGCGGGTGCGGCGCGATGATCGTATCGTGGCTTTGGAGCGCAGCTTGTCATTCAGGTACCGGCCATGGGATTGAGCAAGACGGAAATCGAACGCAAGCTCAAACAGATGATCGGCAATCCGCTGTTCGATGCGGCGCGGCTGGACGATGTTGGGCTGATGCAGGGGGCGCTGGATCGTGGGCGATCTTTGAACGAGCAGGGGCCGGGTAGCGGCTTTACGCCCTTGCACACGGCTGCTTTGAACGGGAGCCTCCGTTTCCTCGAGGAAGCTCTCAAGATCAAGCACGTTGATCCTTGGATTAGGGACAGTAAGGGAATGCTGGCAATTGACCATGCGGAAGTCCGCAGGGATCGAGCGGCTATGAACCTGCTGTTCGAGGCCATGTATCCGAATGGGCGGGTGCGGTTTACCGAGTGAAATCGCGAAGCGACTTGGGTGTGGTCGTCGCGTGCATCGGGGCAAGTGGTCCCGTGCCTTTCGATGGCACGGGCCGGGCAAATTAGAGGCCGAGCTTTGGCCCTTTGACCGCCGGCGTAGGGACGCACAGGGTTTTGCTTTCAGAGTCGATGCATGTCAGATCGCTGTCCGGGGCGGGCGCATGCTCCTTTGGCCAGCAGTGGGCTTGGCCGGGGCTTGTCTCCCGGCAGACAAGGTCGTTGTCAGGCGCAGTCTCGGCTTCGGGTTTGTTGAGAGGAAATGTCTCAAAATCGTGGTCGTCGTTTTCACCGTTTGGGGGTTCCCAATGGTTGAGAGGGAACGTCTCTTTATCCGGCTGATGGCTGGGGCCGCAGCTTTGTGTGTCTGGTGTATTCGCCGCTGGCTTTCGGAAAGTGAGAGACTGATTGTCAGTTAGAGTGCTGGCTTCTCTTGCTCGCGTAATGGCTTCGTCGATTGCCAGACCGAAGGCGGTGCCAAGTGAAAATGCGGCGGTAAGGGATGAAATAAAAAGTCTTTTAGACATAACCTAGTTTCTTTCTGGATATTCTCCGTAATTGTTGATGATGATTTGGCATTGCATAATTTATTGCGATAATGCAAGAAAAACTCTTTTCTGCATTGCTCGGCAAAGCCGCTCACGCTTCGCCGCTTCTCTTTCTCTAGGCAGATCGGTTGGATTGCGCTGATTTGGCGGGCGGGTGGTTCAGGCGTTGGCCGCGATGATCTTGCCGATTTTTCCGACGGCGGCGATTTGGTCGTTGAGGAAAGCGGTATCGGGAAGACGGGATTTCAGCGCGATCAGGTAGCGGATATGACTGCGGTGAAGCTCGAGGGTGTTGCTGCGCAGGGTGCGTAGGTCGGTAAGGGCAACTGTTTTCGGGAACGCGTTGGCTATCTGCTGGTCGCCCCAGCCATGGGTCATTTTATAGCGACAGAGAGCTTCGGCCCGATGATGGGGGAAGTAGGGGCTGATGTATTCGATGGGAGGGTCTTCGTCGGCCAGATAGGCGGCTATGGCGCTGAAATCGACTTGGCGCGCCAGGCTTGGATATTGAGACATGATCTGGGCCGGGGCTGCTTCCCAGCACATTTTGTAAAAGCAGAAGTCGAGCGCTTTGCGGTGCTCGGGCGGCACGGGAAATGGCGTCGGGTTCATACATGAATTGGCGCGGAAGAATCGGGCGCGGTCAAGATTTATTGCTGTCTTTTGTTTATGTCAATTTATGGTTGTGCTTTAAGCCGTGAAATACAAAGGTATGCTTATTTGAAATAGATGGGTGTTTTCTGGTAATATTAGACAATGTGCAATTAGTAATTGAGGGAAAACATAATGAGTGCATGGAAAAAAAGAGCCGTGAAAGAGCGGTCAAAGCTGGTCAATTCGTTGACGCGCTGGCGGGTAATCCGCAAAAAATCGCAGCAGGATCTGAGCCGTGACGTGGGGTCGGCACAGGCGCAGCTGTCACGGATCGAGGTCGGGACAGCAGGGCTGTCATTGGGCCTGGTGCTGGACATGAGCAAAGCGCTTGATTGCGAGCTGATGGTGGTACCCACAGAGCTGCGCGGTCAGGTGTTCGCGATCGTCGATCGCTTTGCCCAGGAGCGCGAGCTCGATCTTGGCCCGCGCACGATGCCCGGGCGCAAGCGAGGCAGCGGCCCAGGGGTTTATGCTGGGATGCTGGCCTCGAAGACGCGGGTTGGCACGGGTGTGGGTGCTTAGGCATCGGTCTGTTGTGCCGCGGTTGCTTCGATCGGGATCAATCCGGTCGAAGCCGCCTTCAGCTTTTTGAGTGCGCGGGTTTCGAGCTGGTGAACGCGCTGCGGCGTGATTCCGAGCTTTTCAGCCAGGCGCGCGATGGTTGGCGGATTGGGTGCGAGCACGCGTTCGCTGACGATCTGGCGCTCTCGGTCGGTGAGACCCTTGATGAGCGAGCGCAGGTAGTCACGTTCCTGGATTTCTGAAACGAGATCCTCGGGCGTTGGGGCAGGCTCGAGGACGGGATCGGTGGAAGAGAAAGTTTCCACGAGAGTCCCGTCTTCCGCGTTGGGCAGGGGCATGTCTGTCGACACATCGCGGGCAAGCCGCGCTTCGACAAGCGTGACGGTGGCGATAGAGATGCCGAGCTTGGCGGCAATAGTTTCCCGATAATCGTGGGGCAGGACGCCGGCGTTGGCCTCGGCAAGCTTGTTGCGTTCGAAGCGGACGCGGAAGAAGGCGCGCTTGGTATCGCCCGTGGGGGTGACGGCCACGATGCTGTGGTTGCGCATGATGTAATCTTTGATGGCGGTGCGGATCCAATAGGTAGCGTAGGTCGCAAAGGAGGCGTCGCCTGCCTTGGCGGGGTCGAAGCTATGGATGGCCTGCACCAGGGCCAGGGTGCCTTCGGAGATGATGTCCTCCAGCGGAATGTCGTAACGGCCGAAAGTTTTGGCTAATCTGACGACCAGGCCGCGGTGGTTCTTGACCAGCTGATCTAGGAGGCGGGGCGCGCGCGTCTCGTGGTACTGGGCGGCCAGCGAAAGGTTCTGGGCCTTGTCGAAAACGGGTGCCGGAACCGGGAGGGGATTGCGCGTCATGGATCTGATTTCCTTCGTGAAAAGGCGTGATCGATGAGCGCGAGTGGAAGGTCAGATGGCCCCGGCGCGAAGGGTAAGGTTGTTACCCTTCGGGGCGGGAAGGCGGGCGAAGCCGGGGGGAAAAAGCCGGTCGATCCGGCGCTGGTCTATTTTCCAGAAGGGCTGAAGCGGCACTACATGGACTTGCTGCTGCGTTACAAACAGCAGCTGGCGATGGAGACCGGAAAGCGTGTTGGCTGGCTCGCGATCCGCGATCGGATCATGGCGCACGAGGATGCGCTGGAAGTCGAAAAGCAGCGGCGCTTGGGGGTAGATGTCACTGTTGATAGGCCGCGAAGCGATCGCGTGAAGGTCGGTGACTTTAAGCAGTGGTTCCTTCCCGGCAACACGCATCTGCCGATGGATTGGAAGTTCCAGTACATCGACCGTTTCATTCGCGGGCTGAGGGCTGAGGGTTTGCTTGATGAAGTTGAGCGCGAGGCTTCGAATGCGAAGCGGGAATATCATCGCGAATGCCTAGCGATCTTCTACCATCCGCAGAATGCGTTTCAGGGCAATGAGCCCGCAGGCTATGAAGCCGAGCTTGCCGGAATCTTGGACGGCACGACGTTCGCAGCCTATTGCCGGCCTCAGATCGATGACCCGTCGTTCGAACGCGAATACATGCTGTTTTTGTTCTGTCACACGTTCAAGGGCCATATCAGTCCGGTGGACGTTGTGGCGTGCGTCGTTCCGCCGGGCCTTGTATCCGGGGCATTGCAAGTGGGCAGCGTGCAATCGACGGCGCTCGAATGTCTGCGGCGGGTGGATACGCTTTCCGCGCGCCTGATTCATCTGTATTCGGGGTTCATCGTGCTCGAGCGATACGGGCTTTCTTCCCCGATGAGGACGTCTGCTGCGTCGGCGAGTCTTGTGCTGAGCAATGCGTCGGGGGCTGGGGCCGCGCAATCGATGCTGACCGTTTTCTTTCCGCGGCATTACAATCCGCCGGTGTTCCTGTTTCCGACAGCAGCGGAAGAGCGGGATGGTGCCATACCGGTGAGCTCTGCGATCACCTGGCCGGCGGGAGGCGCGGATTTGTTCAGGCAGTTGGGGGTCGAGGTCATTTCGCAATCCAAGACGTACTGGATTGAGGGTCCGCGGACCGATCCTCTTGCCGGGTTCGTTCAGATTTCGGAGCGGGGGCCGCAGTATGGGGGTCTGCAGGAATTGCGGGATAAGTTTGCCATCGGATATCGTCCGTGTTGAAGCCGCGCTCGCAGTCCAAAGAGGGGCCAAGACGAAAAGAGCCGAGCTTGTTCAGAGCCGCGCTCGCGAATGACATCAAGGAATTGAGCGAGGCGCTGTCGACCGGCAAGCGGTTGGACGAAGTCGATTTCGAGGATGGCTTTACGCCGCTGCATACGGCGGCGTTCAACGGCAGTGGGGATTACATCCGAGAGGCGTTGCGTCACCATTCGGCCAATCCGTGGCTGCGCGACCATCGGGGCTATTTGGCCATTGATCATGCGGATGCGCGCCGGGACTACGAAACCTCCAAGCTTTTGTATGAGGCGATGTATCCTGGCGGGGCAGTGCCATTGCCGGAGGGTTAGGCGGCTTGGCGGTCACAAATCCGGCAGCAGTGTGAGGAGAGTGTCAAGCGATGCGATTTCATGGTTTGGGGCGAGCGGTTGATAGCCGCGCCGCAAGTATAGGGCGCTCATGCCGGCGCGGCGGGGGGCTGTGACATCGTTTTCGATATGATCGCCGACGAACAGGATTTCGTCAGACTGGACATCGAGTGTGCGTATGAGATCGGCGTAAATCATGGGATTGGGCTTGGCGGCGTGGGCCTTGAAGCTCCAGGTGATCGCGTCCCACGGAACGGGAAGCGCAGCGAGGGCAGGGGCGGCGTAAGGGGTGAGGATGTTGGAGCAGAGCGCGGTTTTGTATCCGCGGTCCCGCAGTACTGAGAGCGTGGGGAGGGCGTCGTCAAACGCGGCGATGCTGGCAGCTTCGAGGGCGATGGCGGAGTTAATATGATCAATCGTCTGCGAGGGTAGGCCGGGAAAGAGGGCGGCGAGATCGAAGTCGCGTGTCATCAGCCATTCGTAGTCATCAAGGCGGGGTTCAGCGAGAGTCGCCCGCATCCACGTTTGCAATAGGGAAAGTGGGCGCTGAGGCTGCCTGATCTGAACAAGCGTGTCGAAGGCATCGAAGGCGACGGCGCGGATCTGGGCTAAGGTCATTGTCAATCATCCCTTGTGCGATCGTTATCATTGGATGGCCCGGGCGGGTCGCGATCGGCGCGGAATTCGGCGGCGCGGTTACGCAGCTTATCCAGGAAGGACTGCGGGTCGGCAGCCTTGTTGAACTCCTGGGTGCGCTCGAGCGAGAGGGCCAGCTTTTCGAAGTCGGCTTTGCGGCGTTCGATCAGTTGGTGCCATTCTGCCTTGTTCTTGGCGAACTCGCCCCGCTGAATGAATGTCAGGTCTGCGCGCGCGCGGCGATACTCGATGACGGCTGTTTCGGATTCCAGCTTATAGGCGGCGACGACAGGGAGCATGGCTGCCCGGATGGCCTTGCGCTGGCGCGTATCCAGCTCTTGGCGGCGCTGCGCGAGCTGTTTGGCGAACATGGCCTGGCGCTCGGTCGCGTCTCCGATGCCGCGCCAGAGCTGGGACAGGATCGAAGGGCGCGGGCCGTCGGCAGCCGAGTGGGCGATGTCGACATTGCGGAACAGGTTCGAAAGGCGGCCGAAGGTGGATTTTTCGCGCGCTTCGAATTGTCTGCGTTCGGCGATCTCGGCCTCTTTCAAGGCCCTCCACTGGGGCCGGAACGTCTCGATGATCTGCACCCGCGCCGCCGCCTGCCCTTTCCGGGCTTGTTCGCGGATGGCATGGCGGTTTTGCAGGAAATCATGCTGCAGGTCGTCCCACTGGGCTTTGTGGCGCTTCTTCAGTCTGTGTGAGCGGTTGGCCTGCTCTTTGGCCAGGGCGTGGTGCTTGTGGCGCAGTTCGATGCGGCGATCGGGGTTGTCGTTGGCCGATTGCCGGATGAATTTCTCAGCATCAATGATGTGACGCGGGACCGGGCGATATTTGGTTTTCTCGCCGCGGGCGCGGGCCTCGGCGTTTAATTCGCGCTGGGGCGAATAGTGCTGACTGCGTTGGCGCTGGTATTCGAGCGCCCAGGCCGACAGGTTGTTCCATTCGTTGGAATCATCCAGCAACGTGCCGTTGTCGAGGGTGCGGTTGATCAGGATATGGACGTGGGGGTGCTTGGTATCGTTGTGCGAGATGATCAACGCCTGCTGGTGCTCAGCGCCCAAGGCCTTGAGCGCGCCTTCGATGGCGGCCTCCATATCTTCGCGCGTGAGGGTGGCTTTTTCCTCGGGGTGCCACGTCAGCACGAGATGCTTGACGATGTTTTTCTGCTTGCGGCCGGTGGAGGGGATGCCGGCCTCCTTTTTCCGCTGCGGAGCGTCCATGGCTATGGCGGCCATCACGCGCCAGGCAGTTTCGGGGTTTTGGGTGGCCAGGTTGCGCGTCATCGTCCACGCAACTCGCTTGTCATTGAGTTCGTGCTTGGATCCTTTCAAAAGATATGCGGCGGCGCCTTTGAACGAGCGCCCATGCAGGATGCGCGGGTTCAAGCTGACCTCTTGACCAGTTCATCGAGTGTGTTGGCCACTTTGTCGGCGAGATTCTGCCAGAAGTCGCGCTGGTCCTGGCCTCGGTTGGCGGCACGGGCGATCTGGTTGATGTTCACGCCGATGGCGTTGACTTCGCGGATCAGCTGCGCGTCCGCCATGGGGCGGGGAACCGAGATTGCGAGATTCAATCCGGCTCTTCTCAGGTATTCGGCGACGGTGAGTCCCGCCTTGGCCGCTTGCTGGCGGTAATAGTGGTCTTCCGCGATAGTGATGCGGATATTGATCTGAATGCAGCGCTTCTCGGCCTTCTGTTTGATGGGACGGCCGCCGCGCCCTGTGATGGGTTTGCTCAATAGGGTTCCTCCATAGCTGTTTCGACTGTGTTGTGAAGTGGCGGTCGGGCTTAAAGCCGGAACGCGCATGACCCTGCCCGGCCATAAGGCCGTGGCGGGTGTCGAGTGCGCGGGGCCGTGCGCTGGGGGGGGGTGGCGGGCCGTTAGCTTATGTCAGGGGATAAGCTGCCCGCTTGCCGGGTCCGGGGCGGCCGTTGCCCCGGTGTGGTGTCGGGCACAAGCCCGACCCTGGATGGGTTGAGGGAAACCGGGACGGTTTCCCCACGAGATGCCGACCATTCGGATAAACATAAAACGGTGGCGAAGCCCCGTTTTATGTCCGAATGGGAGGGTTTTTGCATAGCAAAAACACATCTCGCTCCTCGTTCGGCCTTTATATTAGGCCTCACTCGGAGAAAAAATTCAAGAAATTTCGATTATGGGAATTAAAAGCAGTCGTCGATTTATCCATATATCGGAATGAAGCGAAATGAATCGCTGGCTGACTATGGAATCGTCGGCACGATACTCATTTTAGCATAGGACGCGGGGCAACACACACACGTATGCAGGCGATGCCCGGCAGCGGCAGGGGCCATAAGCGCATTCTTTGGTGCGTTGCCCGCTTTTGGGGCGGCGGCTTACGCACGCCGTCCAAGGCCGCCCGTAAAGCCCGTACGGGCGGCGGCCTATCTTGAAAGAAAGCGCCCACCCGATGAAGAGCGGGGGGGCGGTAGTTATGCTCCTACAAGTGGAGCTAGGCGTTGGTTGATGCTGTGATTATGCAGAAGAAATCTTTCGGGTAGGATGCGGTCGAGATCGATAGGCGGAAATTGAATTCTTCCTCCGTGATGGGTTCAGCCCAAGACGCATCCAGATTTTTACGGTCCCAGCCATCGGGATCGAGAATGGTGATGCCTTTGTAGGGATCGGTCTTCAGCCATTCGTCGGCCGTTTTGTAGTAGACGGACATATCGGCAGGCTGGTTGTCGAGAAGGCCGTGTTCATCTCCGGTTCCGGCGCAGGCGGTGCATTTGCGCCATTCGCCGTTATATCCAGCGCCTTCGCCTGAACCTTGGCAGTTGGGGCATGGCCGGCCGGTCCAGCCGTGAAGCTTGCCGTCGATGATGACTTCTCCAGCGTCGAGATCGTGCGGTTGGCTAGTCATAGCGCACCTCCGCGACCTGGGGGAGCTGGATAGCGGCCTCATGGGCAAGCATGGCGCTGGTTTGCACGGCCTGGCCGAGCTGTTGGACATCGAATGATGACAGGGCCGAAATATCGCCGTTGTTGAGGATGCGTGCGGCGATGGCATCTGCCGTCTGGGTTTCGAGTTCCAGCTTGCGGATGACGGACAGAAGGTATGTGTAGCGTAGGGTGTTCATCGTGTTTCCTTTTGTTGTTGGTAAGAAAGAGAAAGGCCCGCCCTGCGAGGGGCGGGCCTTTTGAGCTTAGATTTGCTCGAGGGCAGGGGGCGCATAGGTGTCGACAGGGTGTCCGTTCAGGACTTCGCCCGTCTCCGGATCATGCGGCTCGTTGGCTTGATTGGCAGCTTGGGGAGTGCTGCCTTTGCTTTCGGTGGGGATCAGAAACACCACGCCATCGCCGAGATTGGCGAAGGGTGATGCGGGATCCAGGTGGTAGTCAACCACACCGCCCTTGCTGGCATCCTTGCGGGGCCAGACAGTCGCAACGCGTACCATGGCACCGAGGATATCTTGCCCGGACTGGGTTCTGCCCCGCTTGGCGCAAAATCCCAGCTCGTAGATGGGGTACGATTTATTGGGATCGCGTTGCTCGGGAAGATTGGGCGGCAGGAGGAAGACGACACCATCGCCCAGAGCCCCGAACGGGGAGGCGGCTTTCGTATAGAAGTCGACCAGACCGCCTTTGCTGGCATCCTTGCGCTCCCACACCGCGGCCAGGCGGACCATGGAGCCGAGGATTTCGCCTCCGCGACCGTCAGTGCCCTTTTTGGCGCAAAAGCCAAGTTCGTAGATAGGTGCTTTATTGGTGGTTTGAGTAGTCATGATTGTAAGTTTCCTTTCTTAGGAGTTTTTTCTGGCTGGACCACCCAGCCATGCACTTTGCCCATCCGGCGCATAGGGCCGGAAATGCAACGACCTTCGCGGTGCTGGTGCGGAAG
>OFDC01000666.1_pt1 | contig 23199 bp, 19 predicted proteins | sample 1520941 | NCBI WGS metagenome assembly OFDC01 (sample SAMEA94258168, study PRJEB24077) | hot springs metagenome | biome: Aquatic biome; feature: Water | place: India | collected 2012-12-06 | depth 5 m | reverse complement strand
GCTCGACCTGGTGACGGCCGGTGGCACGGTTGGTGCGCTGAAGAAGGCGCTCGACGGCAGCGCCTCGCTGAAGCTGCGCGACGGCGCGATCCGCGGCATCAATCTGGCGAAAAGCCTGCGCGAGGCGAAGGCGGCGCTGGGCGGTGGCGCGGCGGCGCAGAAGGCGAACGCGACCGAAAAGACCGATTTCTCGGAAATGAGCGCCAGCTTCCGCATCAAGGACGGCATCGCACGCAACGACGACCTGACGGCCAGCTCGCCCTTCCTGCGTCTGGCCGGTGCCGGCACCATCGACCTGCCGAAGTCCAGTCTCGACTACCTTGCGAAGGTGACGCTCGCCGCAACCAGCAAGGGCCAGGACGGCAAGTCAGCGGCCGAGCTCAGGGGCGTCACCGTGCCGGTGCGCCTGTACGGACCGTTCGCCAGCCTGGACTACAAGATCGAGTTCGGCGACCTGGTCAAGGACGCTGCGCGCGCCAAGGTCGAGGAACAGACGCAGAAGCTGCAGGAGAAGGCGAAGGAGAAGGTCGAGCAGCAGGTCGGCGACAAGCTGAAAGGGCTGCTCGGGCGCTGACCCCCGGCCGCGAGGCCAGCCGGTCAGCGCGCGGCGTTCAGAGCGGAATTTCCCAGCTGGCGCCGATGGCGGCGATGCCGGCACGGGCGACGATGGCGTCCTCGCTCGACTTGACGCCGGACACGCCGACGCCGCCGACGCATTCGCCATTGACGATGATCATTTCGCCGCCTTCCAGCGGCAGTACCGGCATGCGCAGCGCCGCCAGACGGCCGCTGTTCACGACGTCCTCGATCGCCTTGCTGGGCTTGCGTGCCAGCGCGCAGGTGCGGGCCTTCTCGGGGGCGATCTGGGTGCTCATCGGCGGCGCGCCGTCGAGGCGCTGCAGCCACATCAGGTTGCCGCCGTCGTCGACGATGGCAATGGTGACCGGCCAGTTGCGTTTCAGTGCTTCGGCCTCGGCGGCGGCAGCGATCTGCTTCGCGTCGTCGAGCGTGAGGGTGAGGCGGCTCTTCATTCGGTTGTCTCCGTCAGGTTCTTGGGCTGACGAGGAATCCCGGTGCGTGCGCACGCGGTACTGCGATTCCCCGGCGACGCTTGGCCGTGACGGGTGGTCCGGCGGGGCGCAGGCGCGGAAGGTTGTTCGCGCGCACTGTGCGTCAGGCTGATTCGGCTGGAGGGTGTTCCGCTCGCGGTACAGACGGGCTGTCCGCGACTGCCGGCTCTACCGGCAGCAAGGACCACATCCTACACTGTCGGCTGCCCGCAGGAGACGGGTCAGAACGCACAGAGAACAACAGAGAGGAGCATCCGCATGGCCAGCAATCTGGGTATCGATCTGTACTCGCCGAAGGAGATCGCGGAAAAGGTCGAGAACATCGGCGTCGTCAAGGCCAATCTGCCGCTGCGTACGATGGCCATGCTGGGCATCCTGGCCGGCGCCTTCATCAGCTTCGGCGCGCTCTATTTCACGCTGGTCGCCAGCGATGCGTCGCTCGGCTTCGCGCTGACCCGGGTGCTCGGCGGGCTGGCGTTCTCGCTCGGTCTGATACTGGTGGCGGTGGCCGGTGCCGAACTGTTCACCGGCAACAACTTCCTGGTCATGGCCTGGGCCGAGGGGCGCATTCCGTTCAGCCTGCTGGCGCGCAACTGGGCCATCGTCTATGTGACGAACGCGGTCGGCGCGCTGGGCATGGTGGCGCTGGTGATGCTGTCGCACCATACCGACATGAATGGCGGCGCGGTGGCCGAAGCCTATGTGAAGGTGGCGGCCGGCAAGACCGCCAGTTCCTTCACCACCGTGTTCATGAAGGGCGTCCTGTGCAATGCGCTGGTCTGCCTCGCCGTGTGGCTGGCCACCGCCGGGCGCAGCGTGACCGACAAGGTGCTGGCCATCATCTTCCCGGTGTCGGCCTTCGTCGCCGCCGGTTTCGAGCATTGCATCGCCAATATGTATTTCATCCCGATGGGGATGCTGCTGCATGCCGGCGGCGTTGTGCCGGCGGGCGTCGATCTGTCGGGCCTGAACCTGGCGGGCATGCTGTCCAACCTGCTGGCCGCGACGCTGGGCAATATCGTCGGCGGCAGCATCCTGGTGGCCGGCGTCTACTACGTCACCTTCCGCCAGCGGAACTGAGCGCCCCCAGACCTGCCGCTTCGCGTCAGGCCCCCCGAGGGGGTCAAGAAAACTCGGGGGCGGCCCAGCGTTTTCTTGAGTCAGCGCGCCGCGATCAGCGCGGCGGCCGCCTGTGCGGCGACGCGGCCTTCGTCGGTCGGCACGACCCACACCTCGATGCCGCTGTCGTCGCTGTCGATGCGCTGTACCGCGTCGCCGGTGGCGGCGGCGTTGCGCGCACCGTCCACCCGCACGCCCATCCAGCCGAGCGCGGCGCACACGTCGGCACGCAGCGTCGCGTCGTGTTCGCCGATGCCGCCACTGAAGGCGATCAGGTCGAGGCCGCCGATGCAGGCGGCCATCGCGCCGGCCTCCCGCACGATGCGGTAGGTGAACAGCTCGACCGCCTCGCGCGCCGCTGCGCCAGCGTCGGCACGCAGCCGGCGCATGTCGGCCGAGATGCCGGATACGCCGAGCAGCCCGCTCTGCCGGTACAGCAGTGACTGCAGCCGGTCGTGGTCCCAGCCCTGTTCCATCAGATAGAGCAGTACGCCGGCGTCGAGCGTGCCGCTGCGTGTGCCCATCATCAGGCCGTCCAGCGCGGAGAAGCCCATGGTGGTGGCCTGGCTGCGGCCGTCGACGGCGGCGCACAGGCTGGCGCCGTTGCCGAGGTGGGCCATCAGTACGCGGCCGCTCGCGCGCGGCGAGTGCCGCTGCAGCGTGCCCATGATGTACTGGTAGGACAGGCCGTGAAAGCCGTAGCGGCGCACGCCCTCGTCATGCAGCGCGCGCGGCAGCGCAAAGCGGCTGGTCACTTCCGGCAGGTCGGCGTGGAAGGCTGTGTCGAAGCAGGCGATCTGCGGCAGCGTCGGGAAGGCTTCGCGGAAGGCGCGGATGCCCGCGAGGTTGTGCGGCTGATGCAGCGGCGCCAGTGAATCGAGCCGGCTCAGGCGGGCGAGGATGTCTTCGGTGACGATGACACTGTCGCGGAAGTCGCGGCCGCCATGCACGACGCGGTGCGACACCGCGTCGATGGCCGGGATGCCGGTCTCGCTGTCCAGCAGTTCGCGCAGCCCGGCCAGTGCGGCGGTGAAGGGCGCGTTGCTGGCCTCGAGCGAGCGCCGGTCACGGCGACCGGCCAGCGTCCAGCCCATGTCCGGCGTGCCGCCGGGTTCCAGGCCCTGGATGCTGCCGGTGAGCAGGCTGGCCTGCACCACGCCGTCGCGCAGCGGGTGGATGGAGAACTTCAGCGAGGACGAGCCGGCGTTGACGGACAGGATGGCCATCGATGGATACCCGTGTCAGCGCTGCGACCACGCTTCGCGCGGGTGGTCGCGCCGCGCGTTGTGAGCGGCGAGCAGCGCCAGCAGCGCCGAGGCGACGCGGGCCATGGGTCCGTCGGCGCGGCTGGTCAGCGCGATCGGAACGCGGGCGCCGAGCACGATGCCGGAGCCGCTGGCGCCGCCCAGGTATTCCAGCTGCTTGGCAAGCATGTTGCCGCTTTCCAGATCCGGCACCGCGAGGATGTCGGCGTCGCCGGCGACCGGCGACTGGATGTGCTTCACCTGTGCCGCGCGCGCGGAGATGGCGTTGTCGAAAGCGAGCGGACCGTCGAGCAGGCCGCCGGTGATCTGGCCGCGGTCGGCCATCTTGCACAGCGCGGCCGCGTCCAGCGTCGACGGGATGTTCGGATTGACCGTTTCGACTGCCGACAGCACGGCGACCTTGGGCTGTTTCACGCCGAGGATGCGCGCGAAGTCGATCGCGTTCTGCACGATGTCGACCTTCTCGGTCAGCGACGGCCGGATGTTCAGCGCGGCGTCGGTGATCAGCAGCGGCTTGCTGTACAGCGGCACGTCGAAGCGGAACACGTGCGACATGCGGCGGCCGGTGCGCAGCGCCGGACGGGACAGCACGGCGTGAATCATCTCGTCGGTGTGCAGGCTGCCCTTCATCAGGATGTCGACCTCGCCGGCGGCCGCCATGTCGGCAGCCTTGTCTGCTGCCGCATGGCTGTGCGGTACGCCGACGATCTCTGCGGCATTGAGGTCGATCCCTGCTTCGGCGGCGAGGTGACGGATGCGCGCTTCCGGCCCGATCAGCACCGGAATGATCAGGCCGTGGCGGGCGGAGTCCATCGCGCCGCTCAGCGACTCGACGTCACACGGGTGCACCACGCCGCAGCGCACCGGCGGAATGCCGTCGCCGAGAGCCAGCAGTTCGCGGAAGCGCGCTTCCGGATCGAACAGCCGGATCTGCGGTGCGCGCACGTGCTCCAGCCGTACCTTCTGCGTCGGCGCCAGCACGCGCGCGGTGCCGTGCAGCACACGGTCGCCTTTCTGGTTCACCACCTGGCAATCCAGTTCGACCCGCTTCTTCGCGTCGTCCTTGCCGGTGACGGTGGCGGTCACCGCCAGCGTGTCGCCGATGCGCACCGGCTTGGTGAAATGCAGCACCTGTTCGAGGTAGATGGTGCCGGGGCCCGGGAACTGCGTGCCCAGCAGCGCCGAGATCAGCGCGCCGCCCCACATGCCATGCGCAATCACGCCGTGGAACAGCGTTTCCTCGGCGTATGCCGGGTTCATGTGGGCCGGGTTGGTATCGCCGGACACCGCGGCGAAGGCCTGGATGTCGGCCAGCGTCAGCGTGCGCAGCAGGCGGGCGCTCTGGCCTATCGTCAGTTCGTCGTAGGTGATGTTCTCGATCCACTCGGGAGTCGTCGTGTCGTGCTGTGCGGTGTCCATGCGTGGGCCCTGTCGGAAGGCTGTTCAGTCGACGGCGTGATAGCCGGCATCGACGTAGAGGGTCTGCCCGGTCATGCCGGAGGCGGCGTCCGAGCACAGGAAGGTGGTCAGCCCGGCAATTTCCTCCAGCGTGACCAGACGCCCCAGCGGCGACTTGCGTATGGCGCTGTCCATCAGTTCGTCGAAGGACGCGATGCCCGAGGCGGCGCGCGTCAGGATAGGGCCGGGCGATACGGCATGAACGCGAATGCCGGCCGGGCCGAGTTCCATCGCCATGTAGCGCACCATCGATTCCAGCGCGGCCTTGACCGGTCCCATCAGGCCGTAGTTCGGCACCGCCTCGTCGGCGCCGAGATAGGACATCGTGACCAGGCTGCCGCCGACGCTCATATGCGGCGCACACAGGCGGGCCAGCGCGGCGAAGCTGTGGCAGGAAATGTCCATCGCGCGCGCGAAGCCGGCGCTCGAACTGTCGATCACGCGGCCGTGCAGATCCTCCAGCGGCGCCCAGGCGATCGAGTGGATGACGAAATCGAGCCGGCCCAGATGGGCGATCGCGGCGGCGACCAGTGTTTCCAGGTCGCCGTCCTTCTCCACGTCGCAGGTGAACAGTGGCGAGGCGAGCTGATCGGCCAGCGGCGCAACGTAATGCGCCGCCTTGTCATTGAGGCAGGACAGCACCAGATCGGCGCCTTGGGCACGGGCCGCCTGCGCGCAGCCCCAGGCGATGCTGCGATCGTTGGCAAGACCGACCACGAGGCCTTTCTTGCCGGACAGCGGAGGGGTGTAAGCGGTCATGAGATTGCCGGAAAAGGTTCGGTTGGACGGGGAAACATTACGCGTCGAATCTTACGGAGTTCCTGTTGCACCGCACATGACTTCGGACAAGTGCGCGCGCGGTCGTTCCGTCGGTACGCCGGAGATCTTCGCTGCTGCACGGTCGCCGTCGCGTCGCCACATCGATAACGGCAGCCTGCCTGAAGGGCAGAGGGCTGCCTTGATGACGTGCGTATTCAGGGACGTATTCGAGCGGTGGCGCGGAACCCAGCGCCGACGCGGCTCGCAGGTTGCGGTGCACAAAAAATAAGCGGCTGCGGGCGGTGCATTTATAAGCTTGCCGTAAGGTTCGCTCCCTAGCATCCGCCACGCTGCACTCAAGGCGCCCGGGTGCGGGGCTGTCGGGTACCCCCCGGCAGGCTGGATAAACCGGGTTGTTCATAAACACAGGAGGAGGAGTACCCATGGACAGTAACAGCCAAGGCTACTGGAAAGCCACGCTGGGACTGCTGACCAGGATCCTGATCATCTGGTTCGCAGTCTCGTTCGGCGCAGGCATCCTGTTTGCCGATGCGCTCAACGGCATCAAGCTCGGCGGCTATCCGCTCGGCTTCTGGTTCGCCCAACAGGGTTCGATCTACATCTTCATCGCGCTGATCTTCTACTACGCGAAAAAGATGGGTGACATCGACCGCCAGTTCGACGTTCACGAGGATTGATCACATGGACCTTCAAACAACCATCTACATCGTTGTCGGTCTGAGCTTCGCGCTCTACATCGGCATCGCCATCTGGGCCCGTGCCGGTTCGACCAGCGAGTTCTACGCCGCCGGCGGCAGCGTGCATCCGATCACCAACGGCATGGCCACCGCCGCCGACTGGATGTCGGCTGCGTCCTTCATCTCGATGGCCGGCCTGATCGCCAACATGGGTTACGGCGGCGGCCTCTTCCTGATGGGCTGGACCGGCGGATACGTGCTGCTGGCCATGCTGCTCGCACCGTACCTGCGCAAGTTCGGCAAGTTCACCGTGCCGCAGTTCATCGGCGACCGCTTCTACTCGAAGTCGGCCTCGACGGTGGCGGTGATCTGCCTGCTGACCGCGTCGACCACCTACATCATCGGTCAGATGACCGGCGTCGGTGTGGCGTTCTCGCGCTTCCTGAACGTGTCCAGCGACACAGGCATCTACGTTGGCCAGGCCATCGTGTTCCTGTACGCGGTGTTCGGCGGCATGAAGGGCATCACCTATACCCAGGTGGCGCAGTACATCGTGCTCATCCTGGCCTACACCATCCCGGCCATCTTCATTTCGCTGCAGTTCACCGGCAACCCGCTCCCGCAACTGGGTCTGGGCAGCACGCTGACCGGCACCGACGTGTCGCTGCTGGCCAAGCTCGACCAGGTCGTGACCGAACTGGGCTTCGGCCAATACACGACGACCACGGCGGGCTCGACGCTCAACATGTTCGTCTACACGCTGTCGCTGATGATCGGTACCGCCGGTCTGCCGCACGTGATCATGCGCTTCTTCACCGTTCCGACGGTCAAGGACGCACGTTCGTCGGCTGGCTGGGCGCTGGTGTTCATCGCCATCCTCTACACGACCGCTCCGGCCGTGGCCGCGATGGCCAAGATGAACCTGCACGCCACGGTCAACACCGCGGTCAAGACCAACGGCGACCTGTACGCCGTCGAGTCCAGCATCAAGAACGACGACCGTCCGGACTGGATGAAGCGCTGGGAAAAGACCGGTCTTCTGAAGTGGGAAGACAAGAACGGCGACGGCCGCATCCAGTACTACGACGACAAGACCAAGAGCGACGCAGCCAAGGCCAAGGCCGAAGCCGCGGGCTGGAAGGGCAACGAGCTGACGGTGAACGCCGACATCATCGTGCTGGCCAACCCGGAAATCGCGCTGCTGCCGAACTGGGTGATCGCGCTGGTGGCTGCCGGTGGTCTGGCTGCCGCACTGTCGACCGCTGCCGGTCTGTTGATGGCGATTTCGTCCGCCGTGTCGCATGACCTGGTCAAGGGCGTGTTCAACCCGAACATCAGCGAGAAGGGCGAGCTGATGGCGGGCAAGATCGCCATGGCGGTGGCCATCGTGATTTCGGGCTATCTCGGCCTGAATCCGCCGGGCTTCGCGGCAGGTACCGTGGCGCTGGCCTTCGGTATTGCGGCATCGTCGCTGTTCCCGGCCATCATGATGGGCATCTTCTCGAAGAAGATGAACAAGGAAGGCGCCATCGCCGGCATGCTGGCGGGTCTCGCGGTCACGCTGTTCTATGTGTTCGCGCACAAGGGCATCTTCTTCATCAAGGGCACGGACTTCGTCGACATGATCGGTGGCGCGAACTCCTTCTTCGGCATCACGCCGGAAGCCTTCGGTGCGGTCGGTGCGCTGGTGAACTTCATCGTCGCCTTCCTGGTCGATAAGGTGACCAAGGAGCCGCCGGAGCACATCCAGCACATGGTCGAAGCCGTGCGCATCCCGCGTGGTTCGAAGGCGGTGGACGGCGCTCACTGAGTTCCGGCCGCAGCCGAGCAGGACACCGTCGCGGCCCTGCCGCGCCGGTGGTTTAATGAGAGGCCCTGCCAGCCGTTCTGGCGGGGCCTTTTCACTGATACACCCGTCGTGCCGTTGCGCGCGGCAGAGGCGGGGGAGGAGACACAGCATGGTGTTCGACATCGGCGTCGCAATGACGTGGATACTTTTTCTCGCGCTGTTCCCGATCGCTTTCTTCTGGCTGCGCCGCTGCTGGCGCATCCTGGTCAAGCGGGATTTTTCCGAGGTCGCGCTCAAGCGCGGCGAACCGCCGCCCGACGCGGCCCGCTGGGCGCCCTATGAGCTGACGATCAATGGCATCGGCGGCATCGTCATCCTGTTCGTGATCGGCGGCGTGGTCACCGGCACGCTGAGCTATGACCAATGGAGCGCCATCGCCGGCACGACGATCTGGTGCAAGTTCTTCACCAGCTTCGCGCTGGGCCGGCACGCCCACATGAACGCGACCAAGAAGGCCGCCTGAGCCACACGGCGATGAACACGCCGATCCGCTCGCAGCGCTTGATCGCGCTCTTCGCGGCCGCGTTGCTGCTGCTCAACTTTCCGCTGCTTGCATTGTGGGACGGTGATTTGAGGATCTTCGGGCTGCCCCTGTTTCCGACGGCACTCTTCATCGTCTGGGGCCTGCTCATCCTCGTGCTGGCGTGGCTGGCCGAGGACGCGGAGCACTGAGGTGCTGTCGCCCAGCCTGCTGGTCGGCGCCGCATTCGCCTATCTGATGACGCTTTTTGCGGTCGCCTGGTACGGCGACCGGCGCGCCGCGCAGGGCCGGTCGGTCATCGGCAATGCCTGGGTCTACGCATTGTCGATGGCGGTTTACTGCACGGCGTGGACCTACTTCGGCAGTGTAGGTCGCGCGTCGACGTCCGGCGTCTGGTTCCTGCCAATCTATCTCGGGCCGACGCTGGCCATGATCATCGCGTGGATGGTCGTGCGCAAGATGATCCGCATCACCCGCAGCTACCGCATCACCTCGATCGCCGACTTCATCGCCACCCGCTATGGCAAGAGCCCGACGCTGGCCGGGCTGGTGACGTTGATCACCGTGGTGGGCATCGTGCCCTACATCGCGCTGCAGCTGAAGGCGGTGGCCAGCGGTTATGCCGTGCTCACCACGCTGCCCGGCGAGATGCCGGCGCCTGCCGCACCATGGTGGCGCGACAGCACGCTCTACGTCGCACTGGTGCTGGCGGGCTTCACGATGGTGTTCGGCACCCGGCATCTCGACACCACCGAAAGGCACGAAGGCATGGTTGCCGCCATCGCCTTCGAATCGGTGGTAAAGCTGATTGCCTTCCTGTCGGTCGGGCTGTTCGTCACCTTTGCGCTGTTCGACGGGCCGGGCGACCTGTTCGCGCAGGCACTGGCGCATGACGCGCTGCGTCCGCTGCTGGCGCTGGAACAGGGCAGGCCCTTCACGTACGAACAGTGGTTTGCGCTGACCGTGCTGTCCATGCTGTCCGTGCTCTTCCTGCCGCGCCAGTTCCAGGTCATGGTGGTGGAAAACGTGGATGAACGCCACCTGCGCCGGGCAATGTGGGTATTTCCGCTTTACCTCCTGCTGATCAACCTGTTCGTGCTGCCGATCGCGCTCGGCGGTCTGCTCTATTTCGGGCCGGGCAGCACCGACGCCGAAGCCTTCGTGCTGTCCCTTCCGCTCGCCCACGGCTGGTCCGGGCTCGCGCTGTTCGCTTTCATCGGCGGACTGTCAGCGGCCACCGGCATGGTGATCGTCGAGGCGATCGCGGTGTCCACAATGGTATGCAACGATCTGGTCATGCCGCTGCTGCTGCGCACTCGCCGCTTCGGCGCCAGAGCCGGCGGTGACCTCACGCGCCTGCTGCTGTTCATCCGCCGGGCGGCCATCGTCGCCATCATGCTGTTGGGTTACGTCTATTTTCATGTCGCCGGCGAAGCCTATGCGCTGGTCAGCATCGGACTGATCAGTTTCGCTGCCGTCGCGCAATTTGCGCCAGCCGCACTGGGTGGCATGTTCTGGAAGGGCGGTACGCGCAACGGTGCGCTGGCCGGTCTGGTTGCCGGCTTCTCGCTGTGGGCGTGGACGCTGATGCTGCCCTCCATCGCTAAATCGGGCTGGCTGGACATCGGCTTCGTCACGCACGGTCCCTGGGGCACGACCTTGCTGCGACCGGAGCAGCTGTTCGGTCTGACCGGTCTGGACAACCTCACCCACTCGCTGTTCTGGAGCCTGCTGGCGAACGTCGGCGCCTACGTCTGTGCGTCGCTGTGGCGGCCGCCGTCGGCAGCGGAAGCGAGTCAGGCGCTGCTGTTCGTCGATGTGTTCGAACGGACCGAGAGCAGCCGGCCGGTGTTCTGGCGTGGCCGTGCCGAGGTGGCCGATCTGTTGCCGCTGGTCGCCCGCTTTCTTGGCGCCGCGCGGGCGCAGGCGCTGTTCGAGGAGTACGCGCTCCATACCGGCGTGGAGGGCGTGGCGCAGATCGAGGCGGACGCGCGGCTGGTGCAGTTCGTCGAAACCCAGCTCGCCGGCGCCATCGGCAGCGCGTCGGCACGCGTGATGGTGGCGTCGGTGGTGGAGGAGGAGGCGCTGGACCTCGACGACGTGATGCGCATCCTCGACGAGGCGTCGCAGCTGCGCGCCTATTCGCACGCGCTGGAGGAGAAGTCGCAATCGCTGGAGCGTGCCACCGCTGAACTGCGCGCGGCCAACGAACAGCTCAAAAGCCTGGACAGGTTGAAGGACGACTTCATGTCCTCGGTCACGCACGAACTGCGCACGCCGCTGACCTCGATCCGCGCGCTGTCCGAGCTGATGGTGGACGACCCGCAGATGGACAGTGCGCAGCGCCAGCACTTTCTTGGCATCGTGGTGGCCGAGACCGAGCGCCTGAGCCGCCTGGTCAATCAGGTGCTGGACATGGCCAAGATCGAATCCGGTCACGCCGAATGGCACACCGCCGACGTCGATCTGCGGGCGCTGGTCGTGAAGGCGATCGAAACGACGCACGAAGTGTTCCGCGAGCGCGGAGCCGAAGTGACGCTGGATGCGCCGCCCGCCGTCCCGACGCTGCGCGCCGACCCCGATCGGCTCACCCAGGTGCTGCTGAACCTGCTGTCCAATGCCGCCAAGTTCGTGCCGCGCGGCAGCGGTCGCATCCACGTGCGCATGCGCAGCGACGACAGCGGCATCACGGTCGAGGTGCGCGACAACGGCCCCGGTGTGCCGGCGGCCGAGCACGCGCTGGTGTTCGAGAAATTCCGCCAGGGCGGCGACGGTGTGAACCGGCCGCAAGGCACCGGACTCGGCCTGCCGATCAGCCGACAGATCGTCGAGCATTTCGGCGGCAGAATGTGGCTGGAATCTGATGCAGGCCAAGGCGCCTGCTTCGCTTTCGATCTACCGTGGCAGACAGAAGAGGGCCGTAAGGCACCCGACAATCCGACCGCAAACCCGGTGCAGGGCGGACAGCAAGGAGGAGCTCCCCAGTGAGCAGCAAGATACTGATTGCCGACGACGAGCCGAACATCCTCGTCTCGCTCGAATTCCTGATGAAGCGCGAAGGCTTCGACGTCAGCGTGGCGCGCGACGGCGTCGAGGCGCTGGCCGCCATACGCGAACAGCAGCCCGAACTGGTTCTGCTCGACGTCATGATGCCGGGCAAGACCGGCTTCGAGGTGTGCCAGGAAGTGCGTGCCGACGACGCGCTGCGCGCGGTGCGCATCCTGATGCTCACCGCCAAGGGTCGCGACACCGACGTCGCCAAGGGTCTCGCGCTCGGCGCCGACGCCTACATGACCAAACCCTTCTCCACGCGGGAACTGGTGCAGAAGGTGCGCGAGATGCTCGGATGAATCCAAACCGCCGTCCCGATCGCCGTTTCTGGCAGGTGCTGGCGGCGCTGGCCGGCCTGCTGCTGCTGTGGGCGGTGGTGACCTGTCTGCTGTTGCTGTCCACGCTGGATGCTGCCGAACGCGACACCGTGCTGTCGCTGCTCGGCGGGCGCATGCCGCTGGCGCTGATGACGCTGCTGTTCGTGCTGATGCTGGCCGCGGCCGGGCTGAACCAGCTGTACCGCCGCTACATCGTCGCGCCGGCGCGACTGGTGGACGAGGCGCGCATCGTGCTCGGCACCGATGCCGAGCGCACACTGACAGCGCAGGGCGACGCCGAGAACCGCGCTCTGGCCGACGTCATCGCCGGCTTTGTCGAACAGCGCGCGCGGCTGCGCGCCGACATCGCCGAACAGGTGCGCGCCGCCAGCCGTAACGTCGAACAGGAACGCAGCCGGCTCGCCGCGCTGATGTCGGAACTGACGCAGTCGGTCGTCGTGTGCAATCTCGACGGTCGCATCCTGCTCTACAACAATCGCGCGCGGCTGCAGTTCCGTGCGCTGTCCGACGCGCCGCGTCTGGCCGACGGCGCCGAACTGATCGGCCTCGGCCGGTCGATCTACACCGTGTTCGACCGCAAGCTGGTCGCTCATGCGCTGGAGAACATCGGCCAGCGCATGCAGCGCGGCGTCGCCAGCCCGTCGGCGCAGTTCGTCACCACCACGCGTGCCGGCCAGCTGCTGCGCGCGCAGATGACGCCGGTGCGCAGCGGCGACGACGGCGACAGTGCGATCAGCGGCTTCGTGCTGATGCTGGACAACATCACGCGCGACTTCGAGGAGGATTCGGAGCGCGATCGCCTGCTGCTCGGGCTGACCGAAGGCAGCCGCGCCTCGCTCGCCAACATGCAGGCGGCGATCGACATGCTGGACTACCCCGACCTCGAACCGGCGATGCGCGAGCGCTTCCACGGCGTCATCCGCGACGAGGTGGGCGCGATGAGCCGGCGCATCCGCGATCTGGCCGACGAAGCGACGCGCGGCCTGAAGGCGCGCTGGCCGCTGGAGGACATGCTGGGTGCCGATCTGGTGTCGGCGGCCACGCGCCGCATTGAGGCGGTGAAGGGCCCGCGCGTGCAGCCGGACGACATCGACGCCACGCTGTGGCTCAAGGTCGACAGCTTTTCGCTGCTGCAGGCGCTGGCCTATCTGGCCGAGCGGCTGGCCGACGAGTACGACATCCGCGTCGTCATGCTCAGACTGGTCGCCGCGCCGCAGGACAACCGCGCCCACCTCGACCTGATCTGGCAGGGTCAGACCATGAGCACCGAAACCGTGATGAGCTGGCAGATGGACGCGATGACGGCCGGCGGCGAGCGCTCGCCGCTGTCGGTGCGCGACGTGGTCGAACGGCACGGCGGCGAGTTCTGGCTGGAGCGCGAGCGGGTGCGCCACCGCGCCTTCTTCCGCTTCCTGCTGCCGCTGGCCAGCGAGCGCGAACAACTCGACGTCGCGACCTTCGTGCCGCAGGGCAGCCGGCCCGAGTACTACGACTTCGACCTGTTCCGCGCCACCGAATCCCGCCGCGAACTGGCCGACCGGCCGCTGACCGAACTGGCCTACACCGTGTTCGATACCGAAACCACCGGCCTGAACCCGGGCGAGGGCGACGAAATCATCCAGATCGGCGCCGCCCGCGTGGTCAACGGCAAGCTGCTGCGGCAGGAAAGTTTCGAACAGCTGGTCGATCCGCAGCGCGGCATTCCGGCGGCATCGATCCCGATCCACGGCATCACGCCCGACATGGTGGCCGGTCAGCCGACGATAGACCGCGTGCTGCCCGCCTTCCACACCTTCGCCCAGGACACCGTGCTGGTCGCCCACAACGCCGCCTTCGACATGCGCTTCCTGCAACTGAAGGAGGCCCGCACCGGCGTGCGTTTCGAGCAGCCGGTGCTCGACACGCTGCTGCTGTCGGCGCTGGTGCACCCGAACCAGGAGTCGCATCGGCTGGAAGCCATTGCCGAACGTTTCAACATCACCGTGATCGGCCGCCACACCGCGCTCGGCGACGCCATCGTCACCGCCGAAGTATTCCTGAAGCTGATACCGCTGCTCGCCGAGAAGGGCATCCACACGCTGGGGCAGGCGATGGAAGCGGCGCAGGAAACGTATTACGCGCGGATCAGGTACTGAGCACGTCTTTACGGGACGGAGTGACCGGGTCCGTGCGGCGTTACCCCGCACACCATTGCCGCTTTTCCACTGAGTTGGGGAGCCAATGTTTCAGATGGCGAACGTTACGCCACCTTCGAATTTTTCAATAAAAATGGTATTTTCAACGATCGTTGAAAAATAGCCGTTTAGTGAAAATGGAAATCCGTGCAGGTGAGGCACTCCGCCGGTTGCTTGAGAGAGTTCCGATCCTTCAGGTCGAAGGCATCGAGACCGAAGCCGTGGCCGGTGATTGGGGGCCGGACCTGACTGTCCGGCTGCTCGTGAATGGCCGACGGCATCTGCTCATCTGCGAGTACAAGTCGAACGGACAGCCGCGGTACGCCCGATCCGCCATTCTGCGACTGCGGAATTGCATTGAGCAGCGACACCCTGAGGCTACACCGGTCTTCATCGCTCCTTATATCTCACCGACCGTAAGGCAATTGTGCGAAGAGCAGGGCGTCTGCTATCTCGACCTGGAAGGCAACGCCCGGATCGCGTTCCGCGGCGTGTTCATCGAGTGCACGGTGACGGACAAGCCTGCCGCCGAACAACGCGCGCTCAAGTCGCTGTTCAGACCCAAATCCGCCCAAGTTCTGCGTGCCCTGCTGCGCGAGCCCGGCCGCGCATGGCGCGTTGCCGACTTGTCGGAAATATCCGGGGTCAGTCTGGGGCATGTCAGCAATGTGCGCACCGGATTGATTGATCGCGAGTGGGCGCGAGCCTCGGAGGACGGCCTCGTCCTCTCGGAGCCCGATGCATTACTCGACGCATGGCGAGACAGCTACGCCGCGCCATCTGGGGAGCGTCTGCGCTTTTACACGCCGCTGCATGGCAGCGCTCTCGAAGACGCGTCTCGAAGCGCTATGCGCGCGGACGACTCTCCCGGGCGTGCTGCCTTCGCATCGTTTTCGGCCGCGCAGTGGCTCTCTCCCTATGGGCGCACCGGCACGCATTACTTCTTCGCCGACGATGAAGGCCTGCGCAAACTGCGGGAAGCGCTGAAGCTCACGCCTACCTCGAAGGGCGAGAACGTGGTCGTCATCGTGCCGAAGGACCTGGGACTGCTCTCCGACACCGTTGAACCCGCGCCGGGCGCGGTCTGTACAAGTCCGGTTCAGACTTACCTCGATCTCTCGATTGCCGGCGAACGCGGCGCCGAGGCGGCTGATCACCTGCGGCGGGAGAGACTTTCATGGCTCAAGTGAGACCACCTCACGAGCCGCAGTCGGCGGCCGAGTACGATGACCGCACGACCGCGGCGGTCAAGTCCGTGTTGATCGAGATCGGCCAGATCCTTGGCTGCTTCAAGGGCAAGTTCGCCATCATCGGGGGCGCAGTTCCCTGGCTGCTGCTGGCCAACGAGGACATGCCCCACGTTGGCACGCTCGACGTCGACGTCGGGCTCGACGCTGAAGCACTCGGCGACGGCGAGTACGCGACCTTGATCGGTGCGCTTCAAGGCCATGGATACGTCCAACGCGAAGGACTGCGGCGCTTCCAGTTGGCTCGCCAGGTTCCGGCGCGAGATGGTGGAGAAGCGATCGACGTCGTGGTCGATTTCCTGATGCCGCGCGACGCCGAGATCGTCAAGAACGATCCGCCCTTGATCAGCGACTTTGCCGTGCAACGGGCTGACGGCGCCGACCTGGCTGTGCGGTTCTATCAACTCGTGGCTGTGGCAGGGCCGATGCCGGATGGAGGGACAAACCGTGTGGAAATCGCGGTGTGCTCCATCCCCGCGCTGCTGGCGATGAAGGGCCATGCGCTGGCAGGCCGCTACAAGCAGAAGGACGCCTACGACATCTACTACTGCGTGCGGAACTATCCCGGCGGGGTAGAGGCGCTGGCGCAGGAATGTCGCCCCCTGCTGGGGCATGCAAGTGGCGAAACCGGCTTCCGGCTCATTGCAGAGAAGTTCGATGCCTTCGAGGGGTACGGCCCTACGTGTGTAAGACGCTTTGTCGAGGATACGCACGCGCTGGGTGATCGAACGCCCGAACAGTGGCAGCAGGATGCGTTTGGGCAGATCGACGCCCTGCTGCGCGCGATGGAGCTGCGAGGTTAGGTCACAACCTCATGGACTACGTGCAACTTCGCAGCGTGTTGGAGGCCCTGGTAACCGGTCTGAAAGAGGCTGTCACGCACACCACGCTGCCGACATTTTGCGAAGAGCTGGGACTACCCACGCTTCCTGACGACGGTTCCAAGCGGGACCGCATGACCGCCAGCTTCAACGCGCTTGCGGATACCGAGCTGCCTGCAGTGGCCCGCAAACTGCTGATCCGCCATCCGCCCAACGCCACGACGCGCAACCGGATTCAGGACATTCTCTGGAGCGACAGCGCGTCCCCGCCCATCCCGAAGCGATACCGGCGCGAGGTCGCGCGCAGACTCAATAGCGAAGAACTGTATGGGGATGCTCGCCGGTTCGACGCTCTGCTGGAGCGCTTGTGGATTCTGGATGCCGATGACTGGATGCACCTGCTGGGCGGAAAGCCCACGGGATTGCGCGCCGAGATTCAGCAGCATGTCCATCGCAACCCGGAGGACTGGCCAGCCGAAGTGTTGTTCGACCAGTTGGGCGCGTATGACGCCTCCGGCCGGCGCTTTGCGTTGTTCCTGGAGGGGCTGGCTTCGGCCGACGTGCGCCCGGACGAGGCTGCGCAACGCCACTTCGTCGCCTGCGTCAACGAGCCGCTGCGCAGTTGCGGTGTCGAGCTGCGCGAGACCGATTCGGAAGGCGGCTATCCGATCTTCTCCCTGGTCTCACTGCATGCCGCCAAGGGCCGGCCAAAGAATCTCATCTTCGCCTCGCCCGACAAGCCCGATCTGCGCTTTCGCGACGCCTTGGACAACGACGTAGAGATCGTTACCAATGCAGACAAGGTACTCGTCTATGACCGCCCCATCGGTAGCGACGGGCTGCGCTGGAATGATCTGCAGCAGTGGTGGGGAGAGGCGGAAAAGATCACCGATCCCGAGCAGGCCAAGCGCTCGCTGTACGCGCGACTCAAATCCAGCCTGCCGCACAACTCCCCGCCACAAACCCTGCTGTTTGAAGCCTTCTTCGAGGGTTTTCGCAGTGCGGTGCCCAATCTGCCGGCGCTGCTACCGGAGGTCTGGCTACATTGGGACCCGCGCACGGTCAAAGAGCGGGGGCCTGACGCGCTTCTGCGGTTTCGCATGGATTTCCTGCTCCTGCTGCCGCAGGGCATGCGGGTCGTCATCGAGGTGGACGGCAAACATCACTATGCGGGCCCCACTGGCAGCGCCGACGTGCAGCGCTATGCGCAGATGGTCAAGGCCGACCGCGACCTCAAGCTGGCTGGCTATGAGGTCTTTCGCTTCGGGGCAGTGGAACTGCAGGCCCCCACGGCGAAGGCGGATGTGAAATTATTCTTCGAAGCTCTATTCCGGCGCTACGGTGTTCCGACGAGCTGACGAGCCCGCCCGGGGCCGACCACTTCATCGAGGCGCACTATGCAGAACGACCCTGATGCAGCAGCGGAGGCTGATCCTCTCGCCGAGATAAAGTTTCCATCGGACTTCGCCGGGCAGCAGCTCTTTATCCAAGGCGAAGACCAGCACAATGCTGCGATGCTGGGTTGGACCCTCTTTCCGTGGGACATCTACGCAGCTGGCTACAAGGATGCTGCTGACGCTGTGGTTGGTGCGCTGGCCGAGCGGAAGGCTTCGTTCGACAGCGTGGTATATCCGCTGGTATTCCTGTACCGCCAAGGACTGGAACTCAAACTGAAGCTGATTCTTCCGCGGGCCCGCCGTTTGGTTGGCAATGAAGCCGTCGCGGATCACAAACACGGTCTGATGCCGCTATGGAGCGAATTGCGGCGGCACCTCGAACAGATCAGCCTCCATGAGGGAGACCAGGAACTGCCGGCCATCGAGGACTTCATTCGCCAACTGGATACCGTCGATCCCGGCTCTTTCGCGTTTCGCTACCCCACGACCAAGAAGGGCGAGGTATCGCTCCCGGAACTGCGGCATATCAACGTGCGGCATCTCTCCGAGGTTATGGACAGCGTGTTCGGTATGCTCGATGGAATACACTCCTACTTGGGCGAGATGGATCAGCACAATGATTGCTGGTGAATGACGTTTCCTGTCGGGTCATGTTGACCTGCAGGAGCCTCTCCCTTAATGCCAAGCGCAGACAGCAGCAAGCGGTTGAGACGCAACAATCCTTGGTTCGCCTCGTCGCACCAATGGTCGGTGGGCAGGTAATCGCCGTATCGCGCGCCACCATCGGCCGCATGCTGTTCGCGCTTCGCTTTCACTTCTGACGACTTGTAGAGACCACATCGGTTCCACCGAGAGATGTTGCTAATTCGCGGTGTCGTGCAGTTGCTCATACGCGCGTGGCCGAGCGCATCGATGCGCTCGCTGCGACACGGCTTCAACGTGCGAAGGCACTCGTGGAAGGGGCGAGTGCAGCGATCGGTTTGGTCGCAAGCAAGCTCGCCGACTTGACGGTCAGAACCGCCCCGCCTGATAGCGCTGCCCAAGTACGTTCTGCAGCGACTGCACGACGCTGAAGGCGTCCTTGAGCTGGCTGCGTTCGAAATTCGACAGTTCGTCCGGGCGCAGGAAGTTGTCGGCGTTCAGGCCGGCGGCGAGTTGGCGGGCCTGATGCTGGATGCGCAGCGTGGCGATGAATTCCAGCGCGTCGCGCAGGTCACGCGCGGCCTGTTCGCTGATTTCGCCGCTGGCGGCGGCGACGGCCAGCCGATCGTGCGTGTTGACCGCATCGTGGCCGCCGGCCAGCGCATAGACGCGCGCCAGGTCGACCACTGGCACGATGCCGTTGTGCTTGAGGTCCAGCGTGCCCTTGTTGTCGCCGCTGCGTATCGTCGACAGGCTGCGGAACAGCCCCAGCGGCGGCGTGTGACTCAGCGCATTGCCCACCATGTAGGCGAGGAAGATGCGGTTGTCGCGCGTGTGTGCGAGCACGTCGCGGCGCAGTTCGTCGAGCAGCGTGGTCTTGCCGTAGATGGCGCGCAGGTCGAAGAACACACAGGTGAGCATGAGCGCCTTCGGCTCCGGCTGGTCCACCCATTTGCGGAAGTACTGCATCCAGCGCGCCTTGGGCTGCCGCCACTGGTCGGTCATCGCCATCATTTCGCCGGGGCAGTGGATGTAGCCGCAGGCGTCCAGGCCGTCGCACACCCAGGTGGCGAAGGCCTTGAAATAGTCGCCGTGCATGGCGGCGTCGTAGCTGTCGTCGATCACCAGGCAGTTGTCCTGGTCCGACTTGGCCGTCTGTTCGCTGCGTGCCTGCGAGCCGGCGGCCACCCATACGTAGTCCACCGGCGCCGGACCGAACTTCGCTTCGGCCAGCTGCACCAGCCGGCAGGTGATGGCGTCGGTCACCGCGGTGATGATGTGGCCGGTGCTGTAGGCGGTGGCGCCGGCGGCGGCCAGGTTCTGCTGCAACTGGCGCACGCGTGAGGCGGCGGCGGCCAGGCCCTCGACCGTGGTCTGCTTGTAGATGTCGCCGGCCAGATAGACGGCCGAGGTGCTGTGCTGTTCGGTCAGGTCGGTGGCGGTGATCATGCCGGCGACGCGATCGCCGTCCATCACCGGCACGTGGTGGATGTTGTGGCGAGCCATCAGCAGCAGCGCGTCGAAGGCGGGCTTGCGCACGTCCATCGTCATCGGTGCGACGGTGGCGATGTCGATCACCGGCCGCTCGATGTCCAGCCCCTGGGCGACGGCGCGGTTGCGCAGGTCGCGGTCGGTCACCAGGCCGTACAGATGACCGGCTTCGTCGACGATGAGCACCGACGACACGCGCTGCTCGCGCATCAGCTGAGCCGCCGCGCGTATGGTGGTGCCAGGCGCCAGCGTGATCGGTGCCCGCTTGACCAGCGCCCGTACCGGCGTCGTCATCAGGTTCAGGTGCGGGTCGGTGCTGCGCGCATTCACAGCGGCGCCGCCTGGCAAGATGAAGGCGCGTAGCGCCGGGTGGGCGGCGCAGGCGGCGTCGATGTCGGCGGCTGCAAAGCGGGCGACCGTGGCACCGCGGTCGGCGCGCGCCGTCCACGGCTCCGGTACGCGGGCGGCGGTGCCGTAACCGAACAGCTCGCCCGGCGCGAGCGCGACGCGCCCGCCGTGGTCGGCGTCGATCAGGTCGATGTGGCCGTCGAGCAGCAGGTAGAGCGCGTCGGCATCGACCGCCGCGTCGCCGTCGAGCGCGATCACGCGGGCGCTGGCGGCGAGTGCGTCGCGGGCGCTGTCGTCCAGCAAGGCAAGGGCGCGCTGCGTCGACAGCGCGTTGCGCAGGCGTGCGTCAGGGGAATCGGTCATCGCGTTCGGAGCTCCGCAGGCAGGGCAGATAACGCAAGCATGCCTGCAATCGTCGCCGCCGCCTTGATCGCACGCAAGCCCCGGGGATGCCGGGGCCCGCCGTCAGCGTCCCGCCGGCCGCGCATCCTGTGCGCGCGCGGAGCGCTTCAGCGACAGCACCACCGAGCCGCCGATGATGACCGCCACCACGCCGAGCGACAGCAGGACCGGGATCTTCACCAGGTCGATCAGCAGCATCTTCGTGCCGACGAACACCAGCACCAGCGCCAGGCCGTACTTCAGCAGCGAGAACCGGTCGGCCATGTCGGCCAGCAGGAAGTACATCGAGCGCAGGCCGAGGATGGCGAACACATTGGACGTGAGCACGATGAAAGGGTCGGTGGTGATGGCGAATATCGCCGGAATCGAGTCCACCGCGAAGATGAGGTCGGTCAGCTCGACCAGCACCAGCACGAGGAACAGCGGCGTGACGTAGCGCACCAGGCGGCCGCCGTCCTCCTTCATGACGAAGAAGCGCTCGCCGTGCAGCTGGTCGGTCACCTTCATGTGACCGCGTATCCAGCGGATCACCGGATTCCGTTCCAGATCCGGCGAGTGTTCGGCCATGAACCACATCTTCACGCCGGTGACCAGCAGGAAGGCACCGAACACATAGAGCAGCCAGTGGAACTGGTTGATCAGCCACACCCCGGCGAAGATCATGCCGGTCCGCATGACGATGGCGCCGAGAACGCCGTAAACCAGCACGCGCTTCTGCAGCTCCAGCGGGATGTGGAAGAAGCTGAACAGCATCAGCCATACGAACACGTTGTCGATGGCCAGGGATTTCTCTATCAGATAGCCGGTGACGTACTCCAGCGCTTTCTCGTCGGCTATCTCGCGCCCGGCAGTGCCGGCCAGATAGGCCCACAGCAGGCCGGCGAAGGTCATCGATACGATGACCCAGATGCCCGACCAGACGGCCGCTTCCTTCACGCTCACGCGATGCCGCTTGCCGCCGCCGACCACGAAGAGGTCGATCGCCAGCATGACCAGGACGATGCCGAAAAAGCCCGCCCACATCCACCAGGTACCGATTGTTTCCATGAAAAGGGAGTTCCTGTGTCGTTTCGCCCTGCGCCGCGAGTGCGACGCGCCATCCACGCGCTGGCGCGGACGGTCCGGCGGAACGGAACGACCTTTGCCATCGCGGCAAAGGTCTTGCTCGCGGACGATCGCATCGCGCGAACGTCCGCCCGGTGTGCCGGGCCCGCCTCGCAGTCGGGCGGACCGTAATGACGACACGGCGGATGGAGCTACTCCCCTTTGGGATGGGTGGATGGTAGGCGGCGGGACGGTCCGGCGGCTGTCGGCAGAGTCCTACGCGCCGGACCGGCTAGAGCACCTCCACCTCTGCGCCCGGACCTATCGTTCCGCCTGCCAGCACCTCCAGATAGATGCCGAGGTCGCGGTGTCCGTAGCGCTCCATCATGGTCGCAGGAATGGTCATGTCGCGCACCGCGGTGAGCGGATTCACGCCGGTGGCGGCGCAGCGCGGGGTGCGCATGACGGCCTTCAGGCGCACGCTGCCGATGGTCAGCTCGCGGTCCAGCCAGCCTGCTTCCGCCCACGGCTCCGCGCCGTCGATGTAGAGGTTGGCGCGAAAGCGCATGGGATCGATGTCCACGCCCCATTCCTCGCCGATGCGGCGCACCGTGGCGAGGTTGATCAGTGACACTGCATTCATCATGCCGTGCGACAGCACGCTCACGTCGGTGAAGCGGAAGCCCTCGCCGGCGACGAGTGTGGGCGGGCCTTCGAAGCGGGCGCCGAGGTGGCGGGCGACGAAATCGGCAAAGCGGGCGCAGGCGGCGCTGTCGTCGAGGTCGACCTGCAGCGAGCGACCGTCCGGCGTGCGCATGGTAAGGCGACGCGCGTCGTCGTCGAGATGGGTGGTCAGCGCGGCCAGTGCCGGGTGGTCCATCAGTGCGATGAAGTCGGTCTTCGGGCGTGGCTGATAGCTGCCGGCATCGAAGTCCCAGCTGCCGTTGGTGAGTGCGTACAGGCGGTCCAGCGGCATGCCTTCGCCAGCGCGCAGCTCGACGCGGGCGAGCGGTTCTGCGGAAAGGCCCTTTACGGGGTAACGGTAGAGCTGACGGAGCGTGATCATGGTGGCGCCCGGGGAAGTGAGGAATGAGCGGATGCTCGGCGCGCCGGCCGACGCCGGCAATAAGTCGTTCACCGGTTGCACCGGCGTTGTCGATTCCTGCGCGTCTGCTTCGTCGTCCGCACACACCCCTCACTCACTTGAAGGAGAGACCGACATGCGATTCATGGTGCTGATCAAGGCCGACGCGAACAGCGAGGCGGGCGTAATGCCGGACGAGGCGCTGCTGACCGAGATGGGCCGCTTCAACGAGGAACTGGTAAAGGCCGGTGTCATGCTAGGCGGCGAAGGGCTGCACCCGAGTTCGCGCGGGGCGCGCGTACGGTTTTCCGGCAGCGCGCGCGAGGTGACCGATGGCCCGTTCGCCGAGACCAGGGAGCTGATCGCCGGCTTCTGGATCTGGCGGTGCGCCTCGCTGCAGGAGGCTATCGACTGGGTGAAGCGCTGTCCCAACCCGATGCCGGGCGAGTCGGAAATCGAGA